>Ga0307374_10001135_pt1 | contig 50116 bp, 43 predicted proteins | sample OX3MG_FD_202532 | JGI IMG/M metagenome (GOLD analysis project Ga0307374, IMG submission 202532) | Soil microbial communities from Risofladan, Vaasa, Finland - OX-3 | ecosystem: Environmental > Terrestrial > Soil > Coastal area > Acid sulfate soil | place: Finland: Risofladan, Vaasa | collected...
CCGCTTGCTTCAGCACCCCGATGATCTGCTCCTCCGTGAACCGGCTCTGCCTCATCTCCTGTCCTCCTCGGGCTTTTATACCCTGGAAAACTCTCGTTTACACTGGTACTGTTTTCGGGGGGCAGGTTGCCAGGTACCGAAAGGGCTCCTGGGTTGCCAGGTTCGCGGTCGGGTCTTGCGGGAACAGCAGGCATACTTTGCAGCATTGATGCCGGTTGGTTGCCAGTATCACAGAATATAGGTTGTAGTATCAATGACTTATGGAAGGCAACTCCATCTGTTGATGGATGGCGTAGAGAACCAACTCCAGGCGGTCGGAGACCCCGACTTTGTCGTATACGGACCTAAGGTGGTTCTTTACGGTTTGTTCGGTAATTGATAAGTGCTGGGCAATTTCTCGGTTTCGCCATCCTTGGCTCAGGCAGCTTATGATTGTCATTTCGCGCCGGGTGAGAGTGTCTACCGGGCGAGGTCGCCTGTCTTTATCGTATATAACTCCCGCACCGGCCAAAGGTAACTGGCTCCGCGGCAGGACGGTTGCTCCTTCCATAACCTTGCGCACACTTTTTACGAAAACTTCCGGATGATCCGCTTTGGAGATCAGTCCTGAGGCGCCTGAATCCATGAGCCGCTTCCCCATGTCTTCGGAAATTATAGAGGCTGTGGCAACGACTTTGCACCCCGGCGATTGGCGGTGGATTTCCGCAATCCAATTGCGATTTCCTTCGGCGGCGATTTCCTGCTGGACAATCACCAGGTCCGGCCGGAAGGTTTTGGTCATGGCCAGAGCTTGCGGGGCGCTCTCAGCTTGTGCGATCACGCGCAGGTCGTCCTCAACGCTAAAAAGCCTTTTGAGCCCCAGGCGGAAAATCCCCTCGCGGTCCGCAACCAGGATTTTGATCTTCTTCTTCGCCTTCTGGCGCTTTTTCGCTTCCATGCCCGAAGTTCGAATCCTTGACGTAGCCGATCCAGATTGTTTGTAACAAGAATTCCCAAACGCCAATCCGCTTGCCCGAACGCGGAAAGGTAAAAGGCAGGAACTAGCTTAACCCTGCTGAAGGGTTAAGCTTTCTGGGGCCGAATTCAGTGGACATCAACGGCCTACACAGGCTGTCTTGGCGAGAGCAGTTGATAGTCATCGATGACCACGCCGATCCCCGCAGCCGCACCCCGCACCCGTCGTCGAACAACACGGCCCTGGCAATGCAGTTGCGTGCGAACTTTGGTGACTTCGGAAGGAAGCAAAACGGTAAATTGAATCTCCGTATCGTGGCGCAACCGGACAGGGGTCAGAATAAAAAGTCCATTGCCGCTGATGTCGCCCGTTTTTGCTTCTACGCGCCGCTCAATCCCAGCGGGACTTTTCCAGCGGATGCTGACTGGGAGTTCCATCGGAATTCGTGTCCCAGCGCGAATGCCCTTCCGTTCCATGCTCATGCTATCCACCTAGATTCAACTTTTCGCAGCTTATCTCGTTTCCTCCAAAACCACAAGCACCTGCCATTTGCTTCGCCTTCGGGTAAGAAAAAGAGAACGCGCGTCGCGAGCATTTCTTATGCTCTTTGGCGCCCGACCCAATCCCGCGCGAGTCTCGAATCCGCATTCCCTTTCTGCTCTGTAGCCAGACCCAAGGTTATCCAGGGCCGCCAACCGAAAACTGCTCCACGGGTATTGTTGGTCAATGCCTGCATCAAGACAAGAGGACTCAAGTACTAGTCCTCCTGTACGGGCCGTTGCCTATCGTCGCCGCCCCTGATAACCTTGCACCGTGGGACAGGCAACAGCGCCTTGGCCGAGTGGTCGCAAGTTGCCCCTTTACCCCAGAAGGAGTTTGACATCATGAGACTTGGTGACATTGCGGCAAGGCTGGGTTCGAAGCTCGAAGGGCCCGAAGACCTTGAAATCACAGCCGTTGCCCCTATTGAGCTTGCCGGACCCACTTCCTTGACCTTCCTCTCAAACCCTAAATATCGGCGGAAACTCAAAACAACTCAAGCGGCAGCGGTTATTTTGTCACCCCAGGAACCTGATCCGGGGCGCCCGGCGTTGCGTTCTGAGAATCCCTATCTTGCCTTTGCGCGGGCCTTGGAGCTTTTTTCGCCCCCTCTGCGCCCGGCGCCGGGGATTCACTCAACCGCCGTGATTGCCTCGGACGCCAGAATCGGCCGCAACCCTTCGATTGGTCCCTACGTGGTCATTGAAGAAGGCGTCGAAATTGGCGACGACTGCGTCATCAAAGGGCACGTCATGATTTATCCGGGGGCGAAAATTGGAAACGGCTTTTTCGCTCACTCGCACGCCGTCGTCCGGGAAAACGTCACCCTTGGAAACAACGTGATCTTGCAGAATGGAGCTGTGATCGGAGGCGACGGATTCGGCTTCGCGCGCCAAGCGGATGGCTCCTATTACAAGATCGTGCAAGCGGGAACTGTCGTCATCGAAGACAACGTCGAGGTACAGGCAAACGCCTGCATTGACCGGGCCACGGTGGGGGAAACGCGGCTCCGGCGGGGCGTGAAGGTCGATAATCTGGTCCAGGTGGGGCACGCCTGCGATATCGGCGCCAATACCCTGCTCTGTGGGCAGGCGGGGCTGGCGGGAAGCTGCAGGGTGGGAGAGAACGTTGTCCTGGCGGGACAGGTTGGCGTGGCGGGCCATCTGACCATTGGGGACAACGTCATCGCTACGGCTCAGACCGGAATTCCCTCCGACGTCGAATCGAATAAAGTTATTTCCGGGTATCCGGGGATCGAGAATGCCCGGTGGCTCAAGTGTTCCGCCGCCTACGCCCGACTCCCTGAAATCTATGCGGCGGTGCGGCGGCATTTCATCCGCTCCGATTCGCAAGATACTCGCGATTGAAATTGTCGGTGCTTAAGTAGGATCGGGGTTGACGGGTTTCTCATCGGCCGCGAGCCCCGCGAGGATGACGTTGCGCACGTGGGCGGCCACCTTTGCGCGGTCTGCCGTCGTGTAGCTGGACGTGGGAATCGGGTCATGAATCGTGATTCTGACGGTCCCCGGGTGTACGGCGAATGCTCCCTTGCGCATGACCTTGCTGCTTCCTGAAACGGAGATCGGCATGATCGGCACACCCGCCTTGATAGCCATAACGAAGGAACCCTTTTTGAAGGCTTGAAGTCTTCCGTCCCTGCTGCGGGTGCCCTCGGGAAACACCAGGAAGGAGTTTCCCTTTTTGAGCGACTCCACGGCCTGATCCACGGCGGCAAAGGCCCGCTCGCGGCTCTTGCGGTCCACGGGAATAAATCCCATCATCTGCATGACACGTCCCAATATCGGAATGTGAAACACTTCCTTCTTGGCCAGGATTAAGACGGGGGGAAGCTTGGCGAACAGGGCAGGCGGATCACAGTTGCTCTGGTGATTACTCATGAACACCACGGGACGCCCAGCCGGAATATTCTCCCGGCCTTCAACAACCAATTTGACGCCCGCCAACCACAAGGCCATCCTTGCGCCCCAAAGACTGCCTTCATATATGAGCCCTGTATTTCCTGTGATTGCGGACAGCAGAAGCCCAGGCAGTCCGACAATCAGAATGTAGAAGCTGACCGCCGTATAGACGAACAATGTCCGTAACATCAGTTTTGCGCTGCCCGGTTCGTGGTGGTCTTCCCTTCCAGCCATCCCTTCCGCACCCGGCGTTGCTCTTCGGTGGAATGTCTGTTTTCCTCAACGCGGTAGACGGGGGCAAGCCTGGAACCAAGCCGAAATTCGATTTCAAAAATACGTCCGGCGCGGCGGACGTTGAATTTGACCCGCTGGCCGGGGTTCAGCTCACCAACGGTCCGATCGGGCAGCCACGTCAGTTCAGCGCCGTTCATTTTGAGGAGAACGTCCCCGGGTTCGAGTCCGGCTTCATGTGCGCCGCTTCCAGGTTCAACCGAGTCCACAATAACCGGACCGATAAAGCTTTTGATTGACTGGAAGCCCAAGTCCGCCACTCTGGCCTGCTTCGTTCTGAGGCTCAAGCCTGCGTATCCGAGATATGTGTCATCGTCGAGATCGCGAGTTCCGTCCACGTAAGCGCGGAAAAAAGCCTTGCAATCAAAGGTGGGTGCAAGCTCTGTGATGATCTTTTCAAGGTCGCTGTCCTCAAAAAAACGGCCTCGCTTGGCATAATCCTGGTTCAAGCGGCGCATGAGGCTATCCAGACTGTGGCCGTTGCCGCTTGCGTGGCGGATGGCAAGATCGAGCAGATAACCCAGCAATTCTCCCTTGTTGTAATAAGAAATGCTTCGTTCGGGCCGGAAGTAATCGGGATACTTTTCAAGCCAGGCTTCTCTGCCGGATTCTTCAGCGCTCTGGAAATGCCTTGCCGGGCGAGCATTGAGCTGTGCGATCAGGGAGGCGAGGTGGCCATAGAATTCCCCTCGATGAATCAGCCCGGTGCGGAGTAAGACCAGTTCGGCGTAAGTGCTGGTCACCCCCTCGGAAAACCAGAGGTCGCTGGTATCGTTGCCGTGGATGTAGTCGATAGGCTCAAGCCCCTTGGGCCGGATGCGCTTGACGTTCCAAAGGTGGAAGAACTCATGGGCGGTGGTGGCTTCGAGGGAATAGAGCCCTTCGCGCATCTCGTCGGCCGGAACGCTGATGGCCGTGCCGTCACGGTGTTCCATGCCCCCGCCACTGCCCCAATCCGGAAAATAATAAAAGAACGTGTAGCGGCGGAATGGAACGTCCTGCATGAGGGCCGTTTCCGCGGCAGTGATTTTCTTGAGCGCTGCCAGCAGATGTTTGGAGGAATAGAGACCTGGCGCGGCGTCGACGATCACGCGAAACGTCGCGCCATCTTGAACGTAGCCATATTCCTGAAAAGTCCCTGCCTCGGCGGGACTATCCGCCAGGCGGTCGTAATTCGCTGCCTGGTATTCGCCGGGCGTGCTCCCGTCGTCGAGAGCCGTGACGAGCTTCCAGCCTTCGGGCAGCAGAAACCTGACCTGGACGGCGCGGGCGCGATCTTGCGGCAAATAAAAGAGCAGCAGCGCGAAATTCAGAAAAGCGCGGTGAGAGTCAAGAACACTCGAGAACACATTATCCTGGTTGGCATAGACGGCGTAATGGAGTTCAAGATCGGAACATCGCTCGGTACTTTGCCACGTGTCCAGGTTCAGGCGCTTCAGAGGTGCGGGTTTGCCGTTACACTGCGCTTCAACCTGTTGGACATCGCGGACAAAATCGCGAATCTGATACAGGTTGTTCCATGCCGGAAACTGCAATTCAGTGCCCGCCTTGGCATTCGGGACGATCATCGTCACCCGGACAAGGTGCGAAGCCGGCTTCCGCAGATCAAGCAGGTACTGCACCGGCAAGTCGCGAGCCGAAGCGTTCGCCGCACCGGTAAACCCCAGAAAGAGGGCCAGGAAAACACCATGCCCGATTCGCCTCGGCTGAAATGTCATCCAGAAAGTTATGAAGATTTTCCGCATTCGTTAAGTTGCCGACTCCGTTTCGGCTTCAATATATCATCGGCCTGGGATGAACCTTCGCGATTTACTTGACCTGCGCTATGGCCGACACGGGCTGACGTTCTGCTCTTCCCTACCCTTTCCCCAAGTTGCCGCCCTTGCGGAATCGCCACCAGTAGAACATGGCCCCGCAGACGACGGTGACGATCCCCAGAAAGGATTCCTTGGGGCGAAGTTGAATCGTCGACACCAGCATTGCGGCGCTCGCAAGGAGAAATACGCCCGGCACCAAGGGATACCAGTAATCGACGGCACGGAGCTTCCGCCACTCCGGCCTTTTCCTCAAATGGAAGATGCCGGCGGTGGCCACAGCGGCAAACAGCACCAGCATGAAGCCGATATAGTAAATAAGTGCTTCGAACGTTCCCGTAACGATCATAACCGCCGACGCGATGGTTTGAAAAAGAATTGCCGCCACCGGCGTTCGCCAGCGAGGATGCACCCGTGCGGCAGAGGAGAAAAAGCAGCCATCCTGGGCCATTGCGTAATAAACCCGGGGACCGACAATCACCATGGCGCTGATGCACGAAAGCAATGCGGCCGCCATCATCCCGCTAAACATCGCTCCGCCACGGCCCTGGAATAGAGCTTTCGCCGCCGCCGATCCCACCGGCAAAACACCCTTCAACCTATTTAGCGGCAGCGCGTAGATGAAGACGACGTTGCACAGCACATAGAGCACGGCGACAACCAGCGTGCCGGTGACCATCACCAAAGGCAGGGTCCGCTGGGGCGACTGAATTTCTTCCGCGACGTACGTTGCCGCATTCCAGCCGCTGTAGGCAAACATTACAAACGTTAGGGAAACGGCAAATTGCAGCGCAAGATTATGGGGAGACGCGCGCGTAGTGGTTTCCGCAAAATGATGCCAATGGCCCTCGCCGACGGAGAAAGCGAGGGCCAGAAACCCCACCAGGACCGCGAGCTTCAGCAGGGTGAGCAGATTCTGCAGGTTTGCCGCCAACTTCAAGCCCAAAATGTTAACCAGCGCAAAAACTGTAATCACCCCCACAGCCAGAAGCTGACCATTTCCGAGGTGCAGCCACTCAAAGCCAGCGGAGACTCGCCGATTTGCGAAAGCGGGAGCGAGAGAGGGGAAGAAGAAGCTCAGGTAGGCCGAGAACGCTAAAGCTCCTGCCGCAATGGGCGCGGAGAATCCTGCAAAGAATGAAACCCACCCGCTCAAGAACCCCCAGCCGGGTCCCCAGGCTTCGCGCAGGTAAACATACTCACCGCCGGAACGAGGGAAATTGACTCCCATCTCAGCATAAACCAGGCATCCTGCCATCGCTACGATGCCTCCCAGAACCCAGACCCCAAGCACCAGTGAGACATGCCCGAGATCTGCGGCAAGGAATCCGGTGGTCGTAAAGATCCCGGTGCCGATCATGTTGGATACCACTAGGGCGGTGGCGCTCACTACGGTTAACTCGCGGCGAAGGGCAGACGGCATCGGATTTCTCTATCGCTAAAAATGCTCCCGCCTATCATACCGGGTCAAGACCTTGAGGTGTTAGGAGAAGAGAGTCCCGGTTAAAAATGGGGAAAACACGAGGCAAGGGCGTGTAACGGACTCAACTTGGCACTGCGGGGTTTAAGCAATCCCATCACTGAGCAGGCAGAGTCCATTTTGCGTCGGGTAGGGGTACAATGATTTTAGGAGTGTCCTATGCGAGCCAAGTGCCTCCCTAAAAAGGTAGTTTGGTTCGGTTTCGCCTTCCCGCTGTTGTTGATCCCTGCCCTTTTCCCTGATGTGCTCGTTCACGCCGAGACGCCAGCTTCCCCGCAGCCAGCCATTCAGGAATCATCAGCGCAGCGCAACGCGAGAGAGAGGATGGTGATGGAGCAAATAGCGTGGCGCGGAGTTCATGACCGCCGGGTGCTGGATGCCCTGAGAAAAGTCCCCCGCCACCTGTTTGTGCCCTCGGTCATGCAACCGTACGCCTACCAGGATACGGCGCTGCCGATTGGCCATGGCCAGACCATTTCGCAGCCTTACATTGTGGGTTTTATGTCAGAAGCGCTCAAGTTAAAGCCGCAAGATCGCGTGCTTGAGATTGGTACGGGATCAGGCTATCAAGCCGCCGTTCTCTCGCTGCTTGTTCAAGAAGTATATTCCATTGAGATTGTCGAGCCGCTTGAAAAAGGTTCCTCGGAGCGATTGCAGAGTCTCGGGTACGCGAACGTCAAAGTCCGAATCGGCGATGGCTACCAAGGCTGGCCGGAAGCTGCGCCGTTTGACGCGATCATCGTCACCGCTGCTCCCGGGCGCATTCCTCAGCCTCTGCTCGACCAACTCGCACCCGGCGGTCGGCTGGTGATTCCTGTCGGGAAAGACGTCCAGACATTGGTTAGAGTGCGGCGAATCTCCAAAGGATTTCAGCAGGAAACGCTGCTGCCGGTTCGCTTCGTTCCCATGACGGGTGAAGCGGAGAATTAACAACTAACGCCGCCGGAAATCCCAACGGCTAAGCTTCGCAAGCTCAATTTCTAAAGGTGAGAATGGTAGACGCCGCGCGCGATGATTTCAGCGGGGCCGGTAAGAAGCACCTCGCCGTCCTTGGGCCAGGAGACTTCCAGCGTGCCGGCAAGCGTGCGGACTTTCACCGTCCGCCGCGTCAGGCCGTTCAGAATGCTGGCGACCACAGCGCCGCAAGAACCGGTTCCTGAAGACAGGGTTTCCCCTACGCCGCGCTCCCAGTAGCGAACCTCAATCTCGCTTCTTGAAATTATGCGCACGAACTCCACATTGGTGCGGTTCGGAAAAAGAGGACTGCGTTCGATTTCCTGGCCCAAAACTTGCCACGGCGTATTGGAAAAGTCAGAAATAAGAATCGAGCAGTGAGGATTTCCCATGGACGTTATGGTGGCGGCCACAATGCCCTGACGGGTGCGAAGCGGATAAGCCACGACAGGCGCTGAATGTCTTCCGGCCACGAAAGGAATGCGTTCCGGCTCTAGAATGGGTTTGCCCATATTGACTCGGAAGGTCCACTTTCCTTTTCTCGATGCCTGTTTAGAGGAAACCAGTTCCAGCGTCTTGAGTCCGGCACTTGTTTCGATCCGGAGCACGCGCCGGGCGCGCTTTTCACTCATCAGGGCCGCTCCCACGCAACGGACGCCGTTGCCGGACATTTCCGCTTCGCTGCCGTCGGCATTAAAGAATCGAACCCGGGCCTGATTCTTCTCGCTTCGCGGCTTCAGAAGGACCAGGAGTCCGTCCGCCCCGATTCCGGTATGACGGTCTGTAATCGCGCGGGCAAATTTTCCGAGGTCGGGCGGCAGATGGCGGCCGTCGGCGACGATGAAGTCGTTACTCATGCCGTGAAACTTTGCAAAGGGAATTGTAGTATCCATGGGCATCGTTCGAACTCTGCGCAGCCAAGTCAGGTAGTTTCGCGTTAAGTCTTCCAGGGGTCAAGCAAAATCTATTCGGGCTTGCGCCGATAAATCGTGATGGTCTGGTGTTTCGGGAAAGCCCTGCGATAAACAGGTTCGAAATCGTTTAAGGAATCCGGGTAGGCGCGCATGAGGCTATTGACAGGATCGTCGCTTCCTCGAACGATCCATTCCACCCATTTCTGAGGTCCGTGAGGCAGTTGGAGCCAGTATTTCCGATTACTCGCATCCAGAATCTTCCGGTAAGGTATTCCTAAGCGCGGCGCAACACAGGGCCATTTGCCGGATTGCATCAGGATCGTTTGCCCGTCGTAGTTGCGCGCGAAAAACCGAATGAGCGCGCGGTCGCCCGGTGACGTACACGGAGTATTCAGAATAGCTTCTTTTGCTACGGGCAGGTTGCTCGCTCCCCTGCTCATCATGCCAACTCCCTGGGCTCCCAAGATCAGCAGGCACCCGGCCAGCAGGCCCATCCGAATCTTCCAAGGCAGCACGGACGAGACGAGGAAGGAAGCCAGCAGCGCGATCGCCGGCAGCATTTCAAGCCCGTAGCGCAGGTTGTAGTAGGAATACGGTACGAGAGTGGGAACGTAAAGTCCCACGGCGGCGCTTGCCATGGCCTGCATGTAGAACGGAAGCGGAACGAGGAGAAGCAGGGCGGCAGCGCGCTTGGAGCGAAGGTGACGATCAACCAGCCACATGATCAGGCCCAAAACAGCAAGCTCCAGCGACCATGGGCCGACCACCAGCTTCAGGTCTTCCAGGTAATAGCGCGCGGAAATCAGAAAGCTTCCGTCGGTCGGGTAGCGAAAGGCGGTGGTGGCAACTTGGTGAGCGTAAATGGCCAGCGCGGAGTATGGCCCGTTATAAAATTCCAGGGGATTGCCGAAACGATAGGCGTTGTGCAAGATCCACAGCAACGGGCCTGCGCCGGCAATCACTGAAAACAGCAGCGCGCGGCGAAAACGTACCCGCCAGGAATCCTTTCGAACTAGAAGGATGAAAAGGGCTGCAAAGGGCAGAACGTACCACTCGTCGTACCGTGTCATCGTCCCCAGAAAAGCCGCCAAGGCTGCTCCGACCACCCAGCGCGTCCGGCCGCTCATTTGGAAGCGAAACAGACTGTAAACCGCAAGAACGCTCCACAGGATGGCGAGCGGCTCGGTCATGGGCGTGCTCGCCAGGTAAAGCATGTTGGGGCAGAGCAAAACGCCGGCCAGCGCCACCAACCCGGCGGCGATGCTGCCGTTCATTTCCAGTCCCAGCCGGAACAGGAACCAGGCGGCGCCGCACAATGCGGCGATCGAGATTAAACTCCCTGCCAGGCCCGTGCGCCACAGATGATTGTTGATGGCGAGCGGCGCGGCCAGCACATGGAACAAAGGGAGCCAGACGCTGCCGATTTCCCCAAAACCGGGAGTCAGCGAATCGAAGAGGCGCCGCGCGCCTTCCATGTGGGCGAGAGCGTCGCCATAAAGGTCCGTCAAACCTTGCGCGTAAAAATAGGCAAGACTTCCAAAAGCGGCGGCGATAATCCCGGTCCACACGGCTACCGCGACTCGGAGGGGAAGAACAGGCTTGGGCTGAGGCGAGGAAGTAACGGCGTGCGGCCGGTCAGACATCAAGTTGGGTTAAACGCATAAAGTCGCGCATGCGCGCTTCGATTGCCTGGGGCGTCAGTTCCAGGAGACGTTTGAGACCGAATTCTTCCACGGCAAAGCTGGCCATGACGGAGCCATAGGCCACCGCGCGGCGCAGGCTGGCTTCGGAAAAATCGCCAGTCTTGGCAAGATAGCCCATGAAGCCGCCCGCAAATGTATCTCCCGCGCCGGTGGGATCTTTAAATTCCTCCAGCATGAAGGCGGGCGCGGAGAAAATCGATCCGTTATTGAAGAGGGCCACGCCGTATTCTCCGCGTTTGATGACCACGATGCGAGGGCCCATTTTTTGAATTTCCGTGGCCGCTTGCCGAAGGTTCCGGCGGCCTGACAGCATGCGGGCTTCGCCTTCGTTCACCACGACGGCGTCGACGGCGGCGAGGGTTTCTTTCAACTCTTTAAGGCTGCCGTCGATCCAGTAGTTCATGGAATCGCAGGCGACGAGGCGCGCCTGAGGGAGCTGGCGGCGAACGTGGAGTTGCAGCCGCGGATCGATGTTCCCCAGGAACACAAATTCACTTGCAGCGTGCGAAGGCGGAATCTTGGGACTGAATTTCTCAAAGACGTTGAGATGGACGGCCAGCGTCCGGGCCTCGTTCATGTCGCCCACGTATTCGCCCTGCCAGCGAAAGGTTTTCCCCGGAGCGTGCTCCAGGCCGCTGGTTTCAATCGAGCGCAGCCGGAACGCTTCCAGGTGTTCTTCGCCGAAATCGTCGCCGACTACGGCGACCACCTTGACCGGTCCGAACCAGCTTGCCGCAACGGAGAAAAAGGTTGCCGATCCCCCGAGAATCCCATCAACTTCGCCATGTGGAGTACGTATTGAATCAAAAGCTACTGAGCCAACTACCAAAAGCGACATGCGGACCCGCCTTTACCTCGTTTAGGAATTTGTGAGAACGTCTACAAGTTTACTTGAGATATTTCCCAATGAGCAAGCTTAACCTCTTTTTGGCCTGGGGCGGTATCTTGCGGCGGTCGGTCAGAATGGCATGGGCGAGCGCCGAGGGGCATTTGCAATTCCTTCCCTTCGGCAGATGAGTGAGGCTGCTTCGTAGAATGGTTTGGGCGTGTTCCACGTTGCGATTGAGGTATTCGATGATCTGGCTGACACTGACCGCCTCATGATCGGGGTGCCAGCAGTCGTAGTCCGTAACCATCGCCAGCGTGGCGTAACAAATTTCCGCTTCTCGCGCGAGCTTAGCTTCCTGAAGGTTGGTCATCCCGATGATGTCCATCCCCCAGGCGCGATAAGCGTTTGACTCCGCCTTGGTGGAGAATGCGGGGCCTTCCATGCAGACGTAGGTTCCGCCCCGATGGACCGTGACTCCAGCGTCCGCAGAGGCCTTGGCCAGCGAGTCAACCACCGTCGGGCACATGGGTTCAGAGAACCCAATGTGGGCGACGATGCCGCGGTCGAAAAAGGTGGAGACCCGCCCGCGCGTGCGGTCGAAGAACTGCGAGGGCAGTACCATATCCATGGGCCGAAAATCCTCCCGCAGCGAACCCACGGCGCTGACGGAAAGAATCCGTTCGACTCCCAGCTTTTTCATGGCGTAGATGTTGGCGCGGAAATTAAGTTCCGAGGGGCTGATAACGTGCCCGCGTCCATGCCGCGCCAGAAAGGCCACGCGCCGGCCCTCCAGCACGCCCAAACGAAATGCGTCCGAAGGCTTGCCGAAGGGCGTTGCAACACGAACCTCCCGGACGCGCGTGAGTCCTGCCATTTCATAAAGTCCGCTCCCACCGATGATGCCAATTTCTGCTTGAGCCACTTATGATCCTCCATTTGCTGTAACTGATTTAGGTGTCTGTCACCGGCTGAAATTCGAGCTTGCCTTCCTGATCCCGCAGCCTTCCCCAGGCATACTCCGGATCGTGCGGGAAAACCACGAGCACGCCTTCGTCGGCCAGTCGGGGCAAGAGGCGCTTTCGGGACGCCAGGGTATCCATCGGGTAAAGGTCAAACGCCATGATCCAGGGATATGGAATGTGCACACGGGTAGGTACCAAATCCGAGATGAAGCAGGCGCGCGCTCCCTCGGATTCCACCCAAACACATTGCATGTTCTGAGTGTGGCCCGGAGCAGGCTCCACTCGAATGCCTGGAACAATTTCGGCAGGACCTTCGACAAGCTGCGTCTGAGCTTCCGCCGGAGCAAAAAACTCCTCCAGGTAACTGGCGCGATCGCGGTCGCTCGGACGTAACGCGTGCTCCCACTCGGCGCGCTGCGCAACATAGCGCGCCCGCGGAAAGGTGGGAACGATTCGCGAGCCTTCCCGCCGCGTGTTCCATCCGCAATGATCGAAGTGGAGATGGGTGTTGATGACCACGTCGATGTCTTGCGGGCCGAGCCCGTGCCGGGCCAACTCCCCCGGGAGATGGGTTGAGTGATGGATGGCATAGATATCAGTGTGCTTGGCGTCAAACTTTTCCCCAATGCCGGTTTCGATCAAAACATTGTGCCGGCCTGTCCGAACCAGCAAACAGGTGAGACCCAGGCGCACGCGGTTTCGCGCGTCGGCGGGTATCCTTTTCTCCCACAGAACCTTTGGGACGACGCCAAACATTTGCCCGCCATCCAGCGCAAAGGTTCCGTCCGAAAGCGCGTGAATTTCAAACTCGCCCAGCTTCATCCTTTTCCTGTTTCCTGCCCCGGATGTGGCTGCCGCGATCCGCCTGCCTCCAGCAATTCGATCAGAATCCCTGCCGTGCTTGCGGGGTGAAGAAACGCCACCGATTCCTCGCCGGCTCCGGGGCGGGGATTGCGGTCAATCAGCCGGATTCCGCGGCGATCGAGGTCGTCGAGCTTTTCCTGTAAGTTTTCCACACTCAGTGTCAGATGATGAATCCCCGGGCCGCGCTTGCCGACGAAGCGAGCGACCGGCGAATCGGGCGAAGTCGCTTCGAGAAGCTCGATCCGGCTTTCGCCCACCTGGAAAACCGCAACGCGAACTTGCTGCTCTTCGACGGCCTCTTCGGAGGCAGGTGGAGTGCCCAGCAACAGTTCGAACACCGGCACGGCCTTTTCCAGCGATTCTACAGCAATCCCCACATGATGAATTCGCATTCCTTCATCCTATCCGAATCGGACCGTGATTCCTGACGCTATTTCTTCTCCCGGAGCCGCAACTATTTGGGACTCCACAGTGGAGTGACGGCTTGTCTTGTCAGGGCATGACTTCAGAGTCTGTGTGATAACTAGCTTTTTCGCGCTGTAGCGGCGCTCTGTGAGCGGCGAAAGCATTGAAAAATCCAGCCCGGCGGTCATAGACCGCCGCTACAACTTCAGTTATCACACAGACTCTTCACCGTGCCGCGAAAGCCCTCACCCACCACTTCGTGGTCCCCCCTCTCCCTCAGGGAGAGGGCTGCGGATGAGGGAGCCTCGCTGTCATCATAATGCGCAGCCCTCATTCGCGCAGCTCAGCCGCGGCGGGATTTTACTCCGGAGGCTTTCATGATTTCCTCCACGACGGAATGAGGGTCGCGCCGGCGTTCCAGAATCTCACCGACGTAACGGTCGATGGTTTCCTTGTCGAACTGTTCTTTGGCGACTTTCTCAAACAAACTTTGGCGGAGCAGATCGAGCAGGCGGCCGCGCATGCGGTCGCGGCGGCGGTCAAGTCCCAGGGAACCCGCCTGGGTAAAGCTTCGGAACTTCTCGAGCGTTTCACGCAGCCCGGAAATACCTTCACCCGTGGTTGCGACAGTCTTCAGAATCGGGGGTTGCCAGGCGGCAGGCTTCACGGCAACAGAAAGCATGACCTGGATCTCTCGCTCGGCGCGTTCCGCGCCAGGCTGATCCGCCTTGTTGATCACAAAAAGGTCGGCGATCTCCATCACTCCCGCTTTGAAGGTTTGGATGTCATCCCCCATGCCCGGCACCACCAGAACCACGGTGGCATCCGCCAGGCGCGCGACGTCCACTTCGTCCTGCCCCACTCCCACCGTTTCCACGAATACCACGTCACAACCCGCCGCATCAAGGATCATGGCCACGTCCCGGGTGGCTGGCGCCAGTCCGCCCAAGCGGCCTCGCGTGGCCATGCTGCGGATATAAGCGCCGTCGTCCGTAGCCAGTGCTTGCATGCGAATGCGGTCGCCCAAAATCGCGCCGCCGGAAAACGGACTGGTAGGGTCCACGGCGACGATTCCCACACGCTTGTTCTGGCGGCGGTATTCGGTGGCCAGCTTCTCGAGCAAGGTGCTCTTCCCTGCTCCCGGCGAGCCCGTAATTCCAATGACGTACGCGCGGCCGGCTTTATGGAAAAGAGCTTTCAGCAGCGGCACGCTCGCAGGGCCGCCGCTTTCCACCGCCGAAATAGCTTGCGCAACCGCCCGGCGGTCGCCCGAGCAGATCTTTTCCACTTGTTGTTTGAATGATTGGCTCATCAGAAATCACGGCGGCCGGCGTGCGCCAACCACGGCCTCTCGCGCTGCGTCCCAAAATCAACGTTATTCTAGCATGGATGATCAGGCGGCACGGGGCTGCCCGGCCGCACCGCGGGCGGGCATGAGCGCATGAAAAGCTTGGGAACCTGCACGAGGCGCTCAAAGAATTCCGCATTTGCACACATCTGGATACCGGCGATGCCTCATACCAGCGACATTACGTCGAAGTCCTTGGCGAGATCGTTGAGCAGCAAGTACAACGCAAACACTGAAAGCTCGATTCAAGCGAGGGGGCTGTTGTCGCGCTCAGGCTCCGGCAGCAGTGCGAGGCACGGCCAGAACCCCGCGCAACTCATCGAGCGCGCGCTCGCAACCCGCCCGGTCAACGTCACAGTGCGTCACCATGCGAATCGTCCGCGGGTTCGTGCCGTTGGCCAGGACGCCGCGCTCGGCAAGGCGTTTCGAAAGTTCGTAGGAGGAGAGATGCGTTCGTGAAACGTCAAAGAAGAGGATGTTCGTCACGACCTTGCCGGGGTCGATCTTAATCCCCGGAATTTCTGCCAGGCCCTCGGCCAGGAATCTGGCGTTTTCGTGATCGATGTGCAAGCGATTCGGACTCCCTTCGAGCGCCACCAGGCCCGCCGCGGCCAGAACTCCAGCTTGCCGCATTCCGCCACCCAGCATCTTGCGAACCCTCCGCGCTTTGTCGATGAATTCCTCGCTTCCCACCAGCACGGACCCAACCGGCGCCCCCAGCCCCTTCGATAAACAAAACATCACCGAATCGAACTTCCGGGTCAGCTCGATCACGGAACGGCCCCGCGCAAGGGCGGCATTGAAGATTCGGGCGCCGTCAAGGTGCACGGGAATGCCTCGGTCGTGGGCGCGGTCGCAGATTTCCTCAGAAACCTCGAGGGGATAGACCGTGCCGCCCGCAAGGTTTGAGCTGTTTTCAAGCTCGATTAACCCCGTCCGGCTGCGGAAACCTGCGGCGGTATAGACCAAAGGTTCAATAAGCTCCCAGGTCAAGATTCCATCGGGCGCGCGGAGCGTGCGGGGAACGCAACCCGAAAACGCCGACATCATGCCCATTTCGGCAAAGTAGATATGGGACCGCTCTTCGCAGATCACATCCTGGCCGTGATGAGTGTGGACCTTGACGGCCGTCTGGTTTCCCATGGTTCCGGAGGGAACGAACAGCCCCGCTTCCCGCGCGAAGATTTCCGCGGCGCGAGCTTCGAGCCGATTGACACTGGGATCTTCGCGGTAAACGTCATCGCCGACTTCGGCCTCTGCCATGGCGCGGCGCATCGCCGGAGTTGGCCGCGTCACCGTATCGCTACGCAGGTCGATCATGGAATTTGAATCCCGCACTTTTATTCGAAGCAGATTTCTAGGCAGCAATGAATTGCTGAAATATCTCGTTTGAAACGAGCAGCGCACGGTCCGACAGGCGGACGCTATGATTTATCTGTTCGAGCCAGCCGTCGTTTTGGAGCGCCTGGATTGTTTGCGTCCAGGGGCCGAGCAGTTGCGTGCCCCAGCGCCGTCGCGCCGTCGCAAGCTCAATGCCCGCCCTCTGGCGCAGTCCCAGAAAGAAGAACTCCTCCACTTGCTCGGAAGCTGAGAGCCTGCGCACCTCGCAAACCGGCGAGGTGTTGCGCACAAGGTTGCTTTGGTAGATTTCGGCCGCGCTCTCATTTTCCCACCGGCATTGCCCGTCGAAGGAATGCGCGCCGGCTCCCAGGCCGATGTACGGCTGTAGTTGCCAATACTTGAGGTTGTGCGCCGACTCATAGCCCGGCAGAGAGAAATTTGAAATCTCGTACTGGAGGTAACCCTCTTTTCGCAACATCTCGCGGGCGTTTTCGTAAGCTTCCGCCATAAAGTCATCGTCAGGGACAAACTGTGCGTGATACCGGGTGCCGTGCCGCAAAACCTCATCGCCCAAACGGCTCTTCTCGTCGATTTCAAAAAGGTAAACGGAAATGTGTTCGGGTCGCAGCGCAATTGCGGCGCGCAGGGTCGCCTGCCAGGAAGCCTCGGTTTGATGCGGCAATCCCGCGATCAGGTCCAGGCTGATATTGTGGATGCTTTGCGCGCGGGCATCGCCAATTAATTTCCGCGTGTCATCCGCCGAGTGCAATCTTCCCACGGAGCGAAGCTCCGAATCCGAGAACGACTGAGCGCCAACGCTGAGGCGGTTCACTCCAAGCGCTCTCGCCCGGCTGAGAAACTCGCTGCCGGCTGAGCCCGGAGTCATTTCGAGCGTAAACTCGATTTCAGAAGCAAAGGCGATCCGGCGGCGAAGGCTCGCGAGAATTTGGCTTAATCTCTCAGCGCCCAATAGCGATGGCGTTCCTCCGCCAAAATAAACGGTGTTCGCCGGGAGCTCATCGATGCGTGAACTTATATCCGCGGATTGATAAAGTTCAGGGAGGAATTCAATTTCCTGGCAGAGTGCGCGGCAGTAACCGTCGTAAACGTCCTGGCGGGCGACGCGGGAGCTGAAATTGCAGAAACTGCATTTCGAGCCGCAAAAGGGCGCCTGGATGTAAACGCCGAGATTTTCCATGGCTAGTCCGCGACGATCTTGACGCGCAGGTTGCGCTGCCGCGGCCCGTCAAATTCGCAGAAATAAATCCCCTGCCAACGGCCCAAGACTAACTGCCCGTGCTCGATCAGCAAGGTCTTCGATGCCCCGATGAGCGCCGCCTTCAGGTGAGCGTCGCAGTTGCCGTCGTTATGTTGGTAATCGGGGCTGGCCGGCGCCAGCTTCTTGAGGAAGTTCTCGATGTCGTTGCGAAGAGCAGGGTCGTGGTTCTCATTGATGAGAATGGCGGCGGTGGTATGGGGGACAAAGATATGGCACTGCCCGCTCTCAATCCCCGACCTCTCAACCAGTCGCGCAACTTGGCTGGTGATGTCCTTGAGTTCCACTCGCAAGCGTGTCTCGACCTGGAGGGCATGGTGCTGGTTTCCGGATTTTTCAGGGGCCGCAGCTCTGCCTGTTTGCTCAAGCATGGTTTCCTCCACTAAGCGTTGTGCGCGATGGTCCACCCACAACACGACCTCCTCCACATTATAACAAAAGGATCGCCTGCTTCCCTGCCCCGAAGCAATGGCTAATTTGAGGGCAGCGGCTGGCAGCTTTGTGGCTTAGAACTTTAAAATATAATGCGCGGAAGAGTCCGCCGGAATTTGTTCAAGCAGGCGGTCCAGCAATTCATAACCTGCCCGCCCCAGAAAATAAACTCCGCTGACCACGCGCTCCTGTAATTCCTTTTCCGGCATGAGAGCCCGGAGGAGCGCATGTTCTTGCCGGGCCAGAACTTCCGACCGGCTCATGGCGGCGCGGGTCATCTTTCCCTTGAGCCGCTCAACCTGGTATAGGATCTTTTCTTCAGTGTGCTTCAGGGTATCGATCAAGGTGGGATCGAGAATTTCGATGTCTTTCCTCAAGCGCTCAAGCAGCGCGGCCAAGTCGTGCTCCGCCTGCTCAAAACGCTCGGACCAACCTTCGGCAAAAGCCGTGGCGGCAATGCGCTGGCTTAGGTGCTCGTCGCCCTGCCAAACATCTTCAACGCTCAAGCGGTATTTCTCCAGCCAGCGCTCAATCCGGTGATCGATAAGTGTAAAGGCGGCCCGAGGGAAAATGACGGGCATCGGACGCTTGAAAGCGGAATAAAGAATGCTGGCCTGGCCCAAGTAGGCAAGCTCCGAGGGGCCCGCAACATAGGCCACGGTCGGCAGAAGCAGGTCCTGAACCACAGGACGCAACAGGACATTGGCAGAAAAACTGAGCGGCCGATTCTCGATTTCCCTCTCGAGGCCGGCGAGGAGCAAGTTTTCAGAATCGTCTGTGAAAAACGTTTTCTTGCCGGGATTTGCGTGCTGGTGGAGCGGCATCCGGTTTCCGTCGCGCTCGGCAAAGACCAGCGTCGATTGCTCGGCGATGTGAACTTGGGCGTGGTAGCCGGCCTTTACGAGCGATTGGGAACGATCCTGCAAACTCGCATGGAATTCGCCTGCCCGCTCCAGCGCTTCCTGGTAGATGGGAATGGTAAGCCGATGGATGGCCTCATCAAGCGGATCGAGGAGAATCACACCCCACTTGCCGAACAGGCGGGCCATGAATTGGCCAAAGGCCTGTCCCCAGAGGGCACCCGGCTGATACGCGGACTGGAGGTCATCCATCAAACGCCGGCGAAAATCACCTGGAGGCAAAACCGACTCTAAGCGCTCAAGTTGAGCCGTGATTTCATGGGTCAGTTTCACGCGTCCGACCGGAGAGTGCGGAGCCGGCCGCTCTCCGGAATCATGGAGATGGATCAGCTCATATTCGTCGTTGAAGACGCTCGCGTTCGAGACCTCTTCAAGATCGTGATCTTCCGTGGCCAGCCAGAAAATCGGTACGCTTTTGAGGCCTTGCGAGCTGAGAGATTGCGAGAGCCGCACAGCCGTCAGAGCCTTGTACAGGGTGAAAGCGGGACCGGAGAGCAGGCCGACCTGCTGGCCGGTCGTGACCGCAAAGGTGTCCGGCTCGCCCAGGCGGCGAATATTTTCGAAGGTTTGCTCGCTTGCCCCGAAGGCTTTATTTTGCGCGTGCAGGATTTCCACGAGCTGGTTGCGATGTCCGCCGAAGCTCTGAAGGTCCTTTGCCAAACGCGAATACGACGGAGGCTCAAAGGGAGGCCCGCTATAGAACTGCTCCAGACGCTCGTAGCGATAGAGATAATCGCACAACAGACTACTCGATTTCGGCACCTTGGAATATGGAAGCGACATGTAATTCTCCATGCTACACTGCCCGGCATCCTGCGACAACAGCCCCGCCCCTGCCTTCGCGCCAGCTTTTTAATTGATGCCGCGGAGGCGATTACGATTCGGCTTGGAACTGGAAATCAGACGGCGTTCCGATGGCCCAAGGGGATTTGAGCGTTTCTCAGGGCTGCTTTTACCCTTCGCCGCTCAGCGGGAGTTGGGGGCAGCAGCGGCAGGCGCGGCTGCCCTCCCTTGTACCCACACAGATCGGCCGCATACTTAATTCCGGGGATTCCGCAACGGACGTTGATTTCACGAACCAGGGGTTCGATTCGCTGCTGAAGCTCGCGCGCCGCTGCGATTTCGCCGCGGCAATAACAATCGTAAATCTTTACGCAAAGGTCCGGGATGTAATTCGCCGGACCCAAAACCGCTCCCCCCCCCGCCTGCAAAGCCTCCAGAAGGATCAGCGCGGAGCCCGCCAGCACCCGGAACCCGGAGCGGGACCGCCGCAACACATCCTGCAAGAAATCAACATTCCCCGAGCTTTCCTTGAGGCCCGCAATATTCTCATGTTTTGAGAGGCGCGCGATGGTGGCGGGTTCCATGTGGATGCCGGTGAATTGCGGAATTGAATAGATCAGGAGCGGGCGCCGCAGTGCGTCCGCGACGTTCCGGAAATGCGCCGTGAGCGCGGTCGAATCCATGCGAGGTTTGAAGTAAGCGGGAGTCAGCACCAATACCGCATCGGCGCCGCGCGCAATGGCTTCGCGGCTCAGATGGATGGTCTGGCGCGTGGTTTCAAGCCCTGTGCCCGCCATCAAGAGTTGTGGCGCGCGGATGATGGGCCTTGCCGCGTCAAGAAGGCGCAACCTATCGCTCACGGTGAGATAGGGGCCCTCCCCCGTCGAGCCTGCCACGATCACGCCATTCAAGCCCGCCTTCGCATAGCGCCGCACATTGTAGCGGAAAGCGGCGATGTCGATATCGCCGCGGCGATTGAACGGGGTCAAAATGGGGATGAAAATTCCCTTGAGATTTGAAATGACTTCTTCGCGAGTCATGATTTAATGGTTTCACTTGCGGCGGAAGTTTGCGCGGGCATGCGAGTCAACTGGTTAAGCTCTTGCAGGCTGACGACGCCGATCCCGCGATCACGCTGGGCGCGGATGCCGTTCACGGCGGCAGTCGCCGCGGAAAGCGTGGTAATACACGTTACGCCGTGCTGGATGGCGGCGCGCCGAATCGCCTTCTCGTCAAACCTCGACGCCCGGCCCAGCGGCGTGTTGATAATCAAGTCGATGGAAGCATTTTTGATGTGGTCCACCACGTTGGGGCGGCCCTCTTCCACTTTATAGACGCGTTCGACTTTGAGGTGCGCAGCGCGAAGTGCCGCCGCAGTCCCCTTGGTGGCGATCAGCTTGAAGCCGAGGGCCACAAGGTCGCGGGCAAGAGCAACCGCCTCCGGCTTGTCCTGGTTGCTCACTGAAATAAAGACCCGGCCCTTGAGAGGAATCCGCTGGCCCGCGGCGAGCTGGGCCTTGGCAAAAGCGAGGCCAAATCGATCCGCCACGCCCATCACTTCGCCGGTGGATTTCATCTCCGGACCCAGCACGCTATCCACACCGGGAAATTTCTGGAAAGGAAAGACGGGCGATTTCACGTAGTAATAGCGCACCGGAAGTTCATGTTTCAGGCCAAAAGAAGCCAATTTTGTTCCCACCATCAGGCGCGCGGCGATTTTTGCCAGCGGCACTCCCGTCGCCTTGCTGACGTAAGGCACGGTGCGGGACGCCCGCGGGTTGACTTCCAGTACGAAGACTTTGCCGTTCTGGATGGCGTACTGGGTGTTCATCAGGCCGATGACGTTCATCTCACGTGCCAGCCTTTCCGTGTAATGGGTGAGGGTCCGGCGGGTCTCGTCAGGGATGTTCACCGAAGGAAGGACGCAAGAACTGTCTCCGGAGTGAATTCCAGCCCTTTCAATGTGCTCCATGATGCCCGCCACCACCACGTCCTTCCCGTCGGAAAGGGCGTCCACATCGACTTCGGTGGCGTTTTCGAGAAAACGGTCGATCAGGATCGGGAAAGCTCCCTCAAGCTCTTCGGCGCGGCGAACATAATTGCTGAGCATCTTTGCATCGAAAGCGATCACCATGGCGCGTCCGCCCAGCACATAAGAAGGCCGGACCAGCACCGGATAGCCGATACGCCGGGCGACTTCGAGCGCCTCATCGACATTCATGGCAGTGCCATTTTCCGGTTGCGGGATGCCCAACTTCACCAGGAGATTTCCGAAATGCTTGCGATCTTCCGCAAGGTTGATCGATTCCGGCGACGTCCCGATGATGGGGACTCCGGCGGCCTTCAACTGGCGCGCGAGATTGAGCGGGGTCTGGCCGCCGAACTGAACAATGACGCCGGCGGGTTTCTCTTCGTCCACAATGGACATAACGTCTTCAAAAGTCAGCGGCTCAAAATAAAGGCGATCCGAGGTGTCGTAGTCCGTGGAAACCGTCTCAGGATTGCAATTGACCATGATCGTCTCAAAGCCTTCTTCTTTGAGCGCGTAGGCGGCGTGAACGCAGCAATAATCAAACTCAATGCCTTGCCCGATGCGGTTGGGACCGCTCCCCAGGATCATGATCTTCTTGCGATCGGTTGGCTCCGCCTCGTCTTCATCTTCGTAAGTTGAATAGAGGTAGGGCGTATAGGATTCAAATTCCGCGGAGCAGGTATCGACACGCTTGAAGACGGGCCGGATATTATTCTCCAGCCGCTTGCGGCGCACCACTTCGCCCTTGACGCTCCACAATTCCCCGAGGTGCAGGTCGGAGAATCCCAGACGCTTGGCCTCCCGCAACACGGAGGCGGAAACCGAGTGAACGTCAAAGCGCTTGAGTTCGTTTTGCATCACCACCATCTGCTCGACCTGATCGAGGAACCAAGGATCGATCTGGGTTATTTCGGTTAACGTTTCGACGCTTTCTCCGGCGGCGAAAGCATAAAGAAGGTCCCAAAGCCTTTCGGGATTCGGAGTAGAGACGCGGCGCAGCAGTTCCTCGCGGTCGGCCGGAGGCCGGGGAGGCTTGCGGCCCGATTCGAGCGAGCGCACGCCCTTCATAAAAGCCTCTTTGAAGGTCCGGCCGATGGCCATGACTTCGCCCACCGATTTCATCTGCGTTCCCAGCCGCGGATCGGACTCCGGGAATTTTTCCTGGGCCCACTTGGGAATTTTGACCACCACGTAATCGAGGGTGGGCTCAAAACAGGAGGGCGTCTTCTTGGTAATATCGTTCGGGATCTCATCCAGGCGATAGCCCACGGCGAGCCGCGCGGCGATTTTGGCAATGGGGAAACCTGTCGCCTTGGAAGCGAGCGCCGAGCTCCGCGAAACCCGCGGGTTCATCTCAATAACCACCATCCGCCCGGTTGTCGGCTCCACGGCAAACTGGATGTTGGAGCCGCCTGTTTCCACGCCCACGGCGCGAATCACCTTGAAGGCGTCGTCGCGCATCCGCTGGTATTCCTTGTCCGTCAGCGTTTGGGCGGGCGCCACGGTGATGGAATCGCCCGTATGGACGCCCATGGGGTCAAAGTTCTCGATGCTGCAAATGACCACGGCATTGTCAGCGTGGTCGCGCATCACTTCGAGTTCGAATTCCTTCCAGCCCAGGACCGACTCTTCGACCAGAACCTCGTGCACCGGGCTCAGGTCAAGCCCGTAGCGAATGCTCTCCGTCAGTTCCTCACGGTTGTAAACGATCCCGGAGCCTGTGCCGCCCAGCGTGAAGGATGGACGAAGGATCAAGGGGAAACCGATTTGGTCAGCGCACTTCAGCGCTTCATCAACGGTCTTCACCAGCACGCTGTGGGGTACGTCGAGCCCGATTTCCCGCATCGCGTCTTTGAAGCATAGGCGGTCTTCGGCGATTTTGATGGCTTGGCGCGATGCGCCGATCAGTTGCACCTGATAGCGCTCCAGAATCCCCTGATCAGCCAGCTCGACAGCCAGGTTGAGAGCCGTCTGCCCGCCTACGGTCGGAAGCACGGCGTCCGGGCGCTCCCGGGCAATGATGGCGTCAAGATATTCCACCGTCAGCGGCTCGACGTAGGTGCGGTCGGCAAACTCCGGGTCGGTCATGATGGTCGCCGGGTTCGAATTCACCAGCACCACTTCATAACCTTCAGCCTTCAGCGCCTTGCAGGCCTGAGTTCCGGAATAGTCAAATTCGCACGCCTGGCCGATCACAATCGGCCCGGAGCCAATGATTAAAATCTTGCGAATGTCAGTGCGTTTTGGCATCGAGATTATGACAAAGAGGTAGCGAATTCATTTTACCCGGCCACACCTAGCAGTTGCTGCATTGAGCAGGACTTGTTTGATCTTTCCTTTTGCTGCATCAGCCCGGCCTCGTCTGATGTATTCCATGGTTGGCCTTCCATATGTAGCTATCATTTTCAAGCCTAGCGGCACCAACTGCAGCTTCGGATGCTCGAAAAAGGCCGGAATCCAGGTAACGCCGAGCTGTTTACCTGTTTCGTCTAATATTTCGGCCGTATGCACAACGTAATCCGCCCCTGTCCAAAGTGCGTTCTCCGTGCTGCTTAACTCAGCGCGGCGTGCGTCAACTGAGCGCTTCGCAAAAGCATCCGCAACATGTTTCCATGCGTGCCCGAACTCTTGTTGCGGGAGGGGTGCTTCTCCCACTATCGCCCAGAACGTACGCATAGATTCATCACACTCCTCCAGTACAGCGGTAACAATGTCTCCGATATTGGCGGCAATGGGAATCTTAGCTGCTGCCATCTGTGGCACCACGTCAACTTCAAACAGGTGCTCGTCGGGTGAGAGGACCTTGTCAGTGGGAGGCAGCTCAGCGATGCGGCTTCCGTGGTAAGTTCCAGCCGCCTTCTCGCGGTCTAATTCGCAGTGTGTATAAACAGACTGGCCGAGGTTCTTGATGGGCCGTCGCTGCCGCTTCTGATCCTCAGGCAGCAAGTGATCCGCACACTGGTAAAGTAATGATCGGTAAAAGCCGTTTGTTGCGTTCGGCGTAACTCCCTTCTTCCGCAGGAGGTCTATGGCCAATTCGTGGTTGTTGGCGAACTCGGTGAACTGGTCAGCGATGCGACCATCGATACCCTTAAACTGGTCCCGCTGCCGCCATCGCTCATCCTGCCCGTTTAGAACCTCGATGAGCTTGCCCGCGAAGACATTTCTGCCAGCAGGCGGCTGAACACGGTGGCGTACTACGCCATTACTGCCGAGCCCGCCATTGGCAACAAGCACAGAATCAAGCGCTTGGCACAGGCGTCTGTCTCTGTCGGTCATTTTCCACGGACGACTCTTCAAGGGTCGCTTGCTTCTGACGATCTCCAGCGCTGTTGATAGGATGGGGTGGTTGATTGGGTCGTCGAGGTTGCGAGACTTATCGGGGATGAGAACTTTCACTCGCTTGGTTGCCACTAAACTCGAAAATTGCTCGAAAACGGCTTTGTCCCTAAGGTAGGCAGCGATCCTGGGGTTTTGGAAGAGATCCACGTCCTTGAGCCATACTTCACCGTGCGCCAGGATGTGAATCACAAGCTCTGGCACTAGCGGCAGGGATCCCTTCGGGTACAGGTCGGGATCCCAATGAGTTATCAGCACGGGGCACCCGACAAAAGCTTTTCGATTCGACATGGCAACCTTCGTCACGGATACAATCAGCCTGCAAAATCCCGCTGGAATTCTTCCATTTTGTGACCGCGGCTCGGCTCATCATGCGACTCGCCACAAACGCACTTTGGCGGCGGCACTTCGTGGTCTGAGCCTAAGGAAAGCAGCCAGGCCTTCATCGCCTGGTGCGGGATATAGTGGCCTGCTTCGATTTCCGCAAAGCCGCGGCGGATGGACTCCAGTTGCCGCTCTTGCTCCTGAACATAGACCTCAATCGCGTCAGCGACAAGATAGTTTGCGCTTCGCCCGGTGGCTTTCGCTAGCCGTGACAGTTGCCGTTTGACCTTGGGCGTTAAACGGATACTCACCGTTTGACTTCGTGTGTTGGTCATGCGCACATCCTAACGCACTGCCGAGAGAGCTTCAAGGATTCAGTTTCCTACCCCGGCAGCGCCTTTTTCCGCTACTTCTTGAACTCCTCCATCATTTGCACAAACCGCTCGAACAAGTACGCAGAATCATGCGGGCCGGGCGAGGCTTCGGGGTGATACTGCACGCTGAAAAGCGGCAGTGACCGATGGCGCAATCCCTCAAGCGTGTCGTCATTCAAATTGCGATGTGTTAACGCGACTTCGTTCGAATTGAGCGAGTCGGGATCGACGGCAAAGCCATGGTTTTGCGCGGTGATCTCCACTTTTTGCGTTTCAAGGTTCAACACCGGATGATTGCCGCCGTGGTGGCCGAATTTCAGTTTGTAAGTCTTGCCGCCGAGCGCCAGCCCGATGATCTGGTGGCCGAGACAAATTCCAAAGATCGGAACCCGCCCCAACATCTCCCGGATGCTTCGCGCCGCGTATTCGACCGGCTCGGGATCGCCCGGTCCGTTGGACAAGAAGACCCCATCCGGTTTCATCGCCAGGACGTCCGCAGCCGCCGTGTGGGCCGGGACCACAGTGACTTTGCAGCCGACATCGACCAGCCGCCGCAGGATGTTGTGCTTGATGCCGTAGTCGTGAGCCACAACATGGTAGCGGGTCTCGGCCTCCGCCGGCACCTCTTCTGGCAGATAAATATTGCTGGAAGGCTCCGTCCACTCATAGGCTGCCGAGGTCGTTACCCTGCTGGCAAGGTCCAGCCCCACCATGCTGGGCGAGGCCTTGGCCTTCGCGATAAGACTCTGTTCGTCGAAATCCTGGGTGGAAAGGACAGCGCGCATGCTGCCGTGGGTTCGCAGGTGCCGAACGAGCGCCCGGGTATCAATGTCAGAAATCACCGGGAGACCGAAATCGGCAAGAAATTCTGACGTTGTTTCGACGGACCGCCAGTTGCTCGAAAGCTGCGCCAGTTCCCGGACGATCAGGCCCTCCGCAAAAGGGTGTGCGGATTCGGAGTCCAGGGGATTGGTGCCGTAGTTGCCAATATGAGGATAGGTGAGGCAAACAAGCTGGCCCGCGTACGAAGGGTCGGTGAGAATTTCCTGGTAGCCTGAAAGCGAAGTATTGAAAACAACTTCGCCCGCATGCTCCCCGGGAGCGCCGTAACCGCGGCCGCGAAAAACCCTGCCATCTTCTAAAGCAAGAACTGCCTGCATTCTCTCTCCGTTCGGGCCGCCTGGCGTGCTTGCGGCCTCCCTTTCTTCCTGCCGGCAACTCCGAACATTCAGGACACTATTTTACGCAGGCGCCAGCTTGGGTTCGGAAAGATGGAATTGCAAAGCACCTTCAATCCGAACGCAGCGGGCGAATGCCCCTCCACTCAGTTTAACAAACCGATGTCGCTGGGGGGCCAATAGACAAGAGCGGCCTTTCCGTAAATATACTTCTGATCGACGGTGCCCCAAGAGCGACTGTCATTTGAAAAATCCCGATGATCTCCGAGCACGTAATAATGCTGCGGGCCGACGTGGACCTGTAAACAATTCTCGTGGCCAAGGTAACTCGGCGGAATGTACGTCTCATTCAAAAGCTTGCCGTTCACATAAACGTGGCCGTCTTTAATGCTGACCCAATCGCCGGGCAAGCCCACGACGCGCTTGATAAACGACTTCGCCGGATCAAGCGGATAGTGGAATACAATAATGTCACCGCGGTGAATGGGCTCCACACGATAGATGATCTTGTTGACAAAAACACGCTCATGATTTCCCAGCTCCGGCAGCATACTGGTGCCTTCCACCTCGATGGGCTGGTAAAAAAAGAAAGTGACAACAAGAGCCACCAGCGCCGCTAGGAGTAAGTCGCGAAGCCAGTAGCGCGCCTCAAAAAACCGGCGCCATCCTTGGGAACGGCGGTTAAGCATATCTTGGAGGCAGCCGTTTGGGGCGATCCTTTTCTGCATGAGTTCGATAAACTAAATTATATACCACAAACCCAAAAGGAGTTTCCATCTTCCGCGCCAGGACTCCTGTAAACGGCAGAGCATCCGATTTGGTAAAATAGGTCGTTCTCGGAAACGTGCCCGTATGGATTATCAATACGCCCTCATCATTCCAGCGCTCGATGAAGCGGAAACCATTGAGAGCCTGATCCGCGCGATCCCGCCAAGTCTTTTTTGCCAAATTATCGTGGTGGACAATGGCAGCCAGGACCTGACGGGCGAAATTGCCCTTGCGGCCGGCGCCGAAGTGATTCGCGAGCCCAGGCGGGGTTACGGACAGGCTTGCACGAGCGGCCTCGAGCGGCTGCGGCCCTCGATCAACGCGGTTGCTTTCATGGACGCAGATCTTTCCGATGACCCGCAGGACCTGGAACGCGCGGTCGGCCTTTTCGCGCGAGAGCACTGGGACATGGTGATGGGTTCTCGCGTGCTGGGCTCTGCGGAAAAAGGCTCGCTCGCCCCGATGCAGCGCTTTGGGAACTGGCTTACGACGCGCCTGATCGCCTTATTCTGGAAGGTTCATTATACCGACCTCGGTCCTTTGCGCCTTCTCCGGCGTGATGCGCTCGAACGCCTGAAGCTGCGAGACCGGACTTTTGGTTGGAACGTCGAAATGCAGGCCAAAGCGGCCCAACTGGGTCTGAAAACTTGCGAGATTCCTGTCCGCTATCGGTGCCGCCGGCAGGGCCGGTCGAAGATTTCAGGAAGCATCTCAGGAAGCGTCCGCGCGGGGGCTAAGATTCTTTGGACTATTTACCGCTGCTGGCGGGATCCCTTACCCTCGACGGCGCCCGATGCCTGAACCCCGCATGGTTTTCTGCGCATCCCATGAGGCTGATCGGATACAGGCTTCAGCGGGGATATCGTTCCTGACGGATTGTCCTGCGGGGTGAGGCAGCGATCTCCCCTGAATTACTGCTGTTCTCAAAATCGAGGAGCCAGTTTGTGATCAGACGGAACGATCCCTTAAGTTTTCGAGATACGCTGATAGCGGGAACACTGTTTTGGATGGCATTGCTGGCGCCGGCCGTCAGGCTGAAGGCTTCCGGTCATGCGGTTGCCGCGCCGGGCGCCGGCATCGAGCAGACATACGGGACGGCGCGGGAACCCTTTTGGGCCGAGCATGGCCGGCTGACGATGGGCTTTCAGTTCGGCTATGCGCTTGAAAACAAGATCCCGCACGACCTTTCCCACATCAATATGATGATTGCTGAGCCGCAGGTGGGGATTATTGCATGGGATTCTCCCCGCTCGCGACTCCCGATCAAACGCTTTGAGATTATCAACGAGGGGATTCTGGGCAGCGCTTACCGCCCAGGCGGTTATTTGCTGGGGAATACCCTGCTGCTGCGTTTTAGCTTAAAACCGATCGGCCGGGTCGTGCCGTTCATTGACGCGGATTCAGGCCCGCTTTGCACAACCCTCAATAAAAACGCAGTCGAAATCACCGGCCACGTGCAATTCTTGTCGCAGGGGGGCGCGGGCGTCCAGTATTTTTTCAAACCGCAGCGGGCCTTGGTTTTTGAATATCGTTACTTTCACATGTCCAATGCCGGCCTTCAGGAGCCGAACCGCGGCTTTAACGGCAGCATGGTGACCCTGGGATTTTGCTGGTTAGGACGGCCCCACCATCTGCTCGCGGCAACCGTGCGTCGCAGCCCATTCCATTTTCTGCACCTGCGGTAATTTGTTTCGGTCCGAGAAAGACAGAAAGTTCCCGGCAGGTTTGCGACGGGCTAAGGTCAGCGAGAGATGTCGAAAGATGCGAGCTTAGCGGGAAATTACCCTGAAGCGGCAGAGCGCCAATTCTATCCGAAGATATCTTTCACTTTTTCTGAGTCGTTCCGCTCCACCGGCTTATTTTCCACTTGGACTGAGGGAGCGAGCGACTCCAGGATCCGGCGCTGGTCACGTGACAATCGAGCCGGGACCGTGACATCCACACAGACATAGAGGTCGCCATGCCCTCGGCTGTTCAGCGTCGGCATGCCGTGCCCTCGCAAGCGGAAGACCGCTCCCGGCTGTGTGCCCTCTGGAATCTTCATCTTCTGGTGGCCGTGAAGGGTGGGAACCTTGATCTCCGTTCCCAAGGCGGCCTGCGTGATGGAAATGGGTATTTTGATGAGAAGGTCGTCGCCTCTCCGTTCGAAGTAGCTGTGGGGTCGGACCCTTAGAACCACATAAAGATCTCCCGGCGGACCGCCATGCCTTCCTGCCTCGCCTTCTCCTGCTACGCGCAGTCGGGTCGCGTCATCGACACCCGCGGGGATCTTGATTCCGAGGACTTTTTCACGCCGCAGGCGTCCCTCGCCCCGGCATTCCGGGCAGGGGTTGCGATTGACTTGACCCATTCCTCCGCACTGCGGGCACGTCCTCGATACTGTGAAAAAACCTTGCGTGTAACGAACCTGCCCTCGCCCCCCGCATGCGGGACAATTGGCGAGCTGTGTGCCGTTGCGGGAACCCGTACCATGGCAACTTGAGCAGGCCTCGCTTCGGGGGATTTTAATTTTCGTGTCGAGTCCGGAAGCGGCCTCTTCAAATGATATTTCAAGTTCATAGCGCAGATCCGCCCCGCGCTCGGCGCGGGCGCGTTTTGGCCGGCCTCGGCCAAAAAGGTCTTCCAGGTCAAAGAAGGAACCAAAAAGATCTTCAAAGCCCGAGAACACCGTCGAGGAAAAATCAGGCGCTCCGGCCCCCATTCCCCCGACGCCGGCAAAACCGAAACGATCATAGGCAGCGCGCTTTTCAGAATCAGCGAGCACCCCATAAGCCTCGGTGATCTCCTTGAAACGTTCTTCCGACTGCGCTTGGTCGTCGGGGTTCCGGTCCGGATGGTGCTGGAGAGCGAGCCGGCGATAGGCACTCTTGATCTCCTGCTCGGAGGCCTCACGGCCGACTCCAAGGATTTCGTAATAGTCGCGTTTAGGGTTCACCCAAAAACCTCGTCATGCCTTGCAGTCGTTTGAAGAATTCAGTCATCAACAAGGCCGGATTGATCGAACTATTCATCCTCATCCGGCTGAGCTTCGGAAGCAGCCGTCGCATCCCCTGGCTGCGTAACCGCAACTTTCACGATCGCCGGGCGCAACAACCGCTGCTTCAGCTTGTATCCGCGCTGGAGTTCCTCAACAACCTCCTGGTCGCGACGCCCCTCCGCTTCTACGGTTTCAACCGCCTGGTGGATGTGCGGGTCAAAGAGCTTTCCCTCGCTTTCAACCGGCTCAAGGCCCGCCCGCTTTAACACTTCGAGCAATTCCTTGTGGATCAGTTCCAGACCTTCGTAAAACTTTGCGGGAGCGTCCTGTTCGCGATGCTTGAGCCCCCGCTCAAGCGAGTCCAGGGTGGGAAGCAGCGCACGGATAAGCCCCATTGTCGCGTGCTGGAGAAAGTCCTCCTTCTCCCGCTCAACCCGTTTGCGGAAATTCTCAATCTCGGCCTGCTTGCGGAGCAACCGCGCAAAGATTTCCTGCTTTTCGGCCAGCAGCCGCTGGTAGGCCGCAGGCAGGTCGGCGGGAAGCTTAGCCTGCTGGACGAATGAACCTTCGTCCCTTGGCTCCTCGGGGGAAGTATCTTTTGCTGCACGGTCTGATAATTCGAAATCTTCCATTGATTTTTTCTTGTCGGTCATAGTCTGCTATTTTAACCTGTCTAAGATCACAACTGAAGCCGCGATGCCCGGGCAATTCCAATGCTCGCGGGAAACAAGGAGGAAAATCGTCAATTGATGCTCAGCAACCGGTTGCACAGGTGGGCAACGTATTCAACCGTCGTCACGGCTCGGCCATATTCCATGCGTGTTGGACCAACGACTCCCAGGGCTCCCACAATCCGCGATCTGTAAACCAAGGGGGCCACAACCAGCGCGCAGTGCCGCATTTCGTTCGCGGGGTTTTCCTCTCCAATCACAATCTGCACACCCGATTCCGACGATTGCAGGCACGATCCTAAAATCTTGATCAACTTTGCCTTCTCTTCGAAAGCTACCAACAATTCCTTGATTTTGCGAGCGTCATCAAATTCAGGCTGCTCAAGGATCCGGGAGGTTCCTTCCACAAATAAAGGCCCCAACTCGTCATGGCCCAGCGCGCCTTCCATCAACAACTTGGCAACACTCTGCAACAGGCGATCGAAAAGCACCTTGGCTTCTTCGATCTTGTTGAAGATCTCCAGCCGGATGGTTCGCATCGACCATCCCTTAAATTCGGCATTCAGGTAGGCGGCACTGCGATCGAGCTCCTCCTGGGAAATATCTTCGTCAAACCTCAGGACCTTGTTTTCGATGAGATTGGGCTTTGAAATAATAACCACCAAAACGCGCCGGTCGGGAAGCTTGATAAACTTGATGTGTTCCAGAAGCTTTTCTTCCAGCGCCGGACCGAGGACCAGTCCCACATTTTGTGAGACCTCGGCCAAAACGTGTGAGGCCTTGGCCATCAGTTCCTCACAGGGGAGTTCATCACCGTGAAGGCTCTCCTCAATAAATTTCTCAATGGCCGGGGTCAGCCGCACCAACTGCATCAGGCGGTCGACGTAATAGCGATAGGCTTTGTTCGTCGGGATCCGGCCCGCTGAGGTGTGCGGCTGCTCGAGGAAGCCCTCCGCTTCGAGCTGGGCCATGACGCTGCGAATCGTCGCGGAACAGAGAACCTCACTGGTTGCTAAGGCAATAGCCTTTGAGCCGACGGGAGATCCGCTCACGATATAGTGCCGCACGACAGCCGACAAGACTTCGCGGCCCCTTTTTTCAAGATTAGGCTCGGTTCGCATCACGAGTTGCGTAAAGGACACCCATGCTCTGTGCCCTGATTTCTATTTTATATTATTCGTCACCTAATCCACTGTCAACAATACGTTCCCGGTGTGAGTCACGTTACCCTCTGCATCAATCCCACAACCGTCATCCTTTCAAAGCGATGCAGGAGATTGACACCTGACCCGCCGGATCAAAGCCGAGAGGGCTTTGATCTGGCGCATATTCTGCTTGAGCAGGGCTTATTGATCGTCGCCTGACGAACTCGCCGGCGGCGATGAGTCCGATAAAGCGCTGGCCTCCGTATCGCTCTGGATACCGGCATTTGCCGACGTTAGGGGTTGAAGTCCCGGAGGCAGCGGGTGGGGGCCGAGCCCCAATTTCATGAGCGGTTTGGCTTCCGGCAAGCCCGTAGCGGAGAATCCGTTGGCTTTCTGGTATTGTTGCATCGCGTCGCGCGTTGCTGGGTCCCACCTGCCCGTAGGCTCTTCGTGCAAATAGCCTGAACGGGCAAGCGCTTGTTGAATCTGGTTGACCCTCTCAGACTGTATATGAACTCGCGCCTGGCGATGGTGCCGGTGGTACTGATGGGAAAGATGATGAGTGGAACGGCGTTGAGCAGAGGGGTGAGGAGTGTGATGGCGCTTCACCGGCTTGCCCGCGGAGTGCATCTTTCGATGGATTGTGTGCCTTCGGGCGGGATGGGGTTTGTGCCGCTGCCGCGCAGCCAAGCGCGAGGCCGGCAGGAGAAAAAGCGCAATTGCCAGGGTCCATCGAATCCAGCGCGAATAATTTGCAGTAAGTCCCATAACCCTCACTTATGGCAAACGGTCTGCCAGGAATAACGTTGTATACGTGTGTCCGGTCCGACGGGCGATCAGCAGGAGCACGTCATTCCCGGACTTGAGCGTGCCTCGGAGGTTCGTGAATTCGGCGGCGGATGACACCGGGTGATGGTTGACGGCGAGAATAACGTCCCCACGCTCGACGCCTAAGTCTGCCGCAAAACCCTCGGGAGCGACTTGCGTGACCAGAATTCCCTGCTGTTTTCCCAAGTGCAACGCGCCGGCCAGTTCCCCGGCCTGGTCCGGCGTAAGGTTCCGCACGCTCATGCCAAGAACTCCGCCTGCCGGTTCAGTCGAGTTATTGTTGGTCCCGCGGTCGCTTTCAGCACGCTGCTCCGCAATAATCTGATTCCGGTCTCCGACCTCAACCGAGGCTGACAGAGGCTTGCCGTTGCGGAGCAGATCGAGCTTCAGTTCACTGCCAATTTTACGGTCAGAGACAATCTGCACAAGCTCATCGCCGGAGCGGATTGGGTCGCCGTCAATGGCCAAAATGACGTCGCCCATTTTCAATCCTGCGCGCGCGGCCGGACTTCCCGGCTCGACGCTATTGACCACAACCCCGTGGTCGGCGCCAAAGCTGCGCAACAAGGCGGGATTATTCTGGCTGAGAAAAGTGACGCCGATCGCGCCGCGCCGCACCTGGCCGCTCGTGACAATGGCATTGTACACCTGGAGCGCCGTGTTGGATGGAATCGCAAAGCCGATGCCGTCATTTGCACCCTGGTTGGTTGCGATGGCAGTGTTGATGCCAATCACCTGCCCGGCCAGATTGATGAGCGGCCCTCCGCTGTTCCCGGGATTAATGGCAGCGTCCGTTTGAATAAACCGCTTGAATTGGCCTTCCATGCCAGGCTCAATGTCACGTCCTTTGGCGCTGATGATCCCGGCGGTCACCGTCGAGCTAAGTCCAAAGGGACTGCCAATCGCCAGCACCCAGTCGCCAACCCGCACTGACGTCGAATCGCCAAACTGGGCCGCAGTCAGTCTCTTGCCCGCATTGATCTTGATCACTGCCAAGTCCGTCCACTTGTCGGTTCCGACAACTCTGGCCCGGTATTTGGTCCCCGCATCGCCCTGCAAGTAGACTTCAATGCGGTCCACCGGCTTATCGCCCTGGGTTTGCATGATGACGTGATAATTGGTCAGAACATAACCCTTCGGATCAAGGATGATTCCGGAACCCAGGCTTCGCCGTTGATAGTTATCCTGGTTTCCATTCGGGTTGCGAAAATTGAAAAAGTGGTCAAATAAATCATCAAAGGGTTGTTCGCCTGGCGAGCCGAAATGGCGGCGGGAAATTTGCACCGTCGTTTCTGTATTAATGTTGACCACCGCCGGCTCGATATTTTCCGCAACACGAGAAAAGGAATTTGAGAGTTCAACGGGTGATGGAATCGCCAAGCGCGCCGGGTCGGCAGCCGAGGTTGCGAAGTGTGCCGGTTGGACGCTCCTGGAAAACAGCGCGCCAATGCCTACGCCGGTCCCGAGCGTCAGCAGCACCGCGAGCGCCGGAACGTACCAACCCCTCTGCGTCCTCATATCACACCCCTCGCATGCGGATGCCGCCATCGACCTTGGGATACCACAAAATTATACACCTATTGAGAGTTGCAAAACATAGTGACAGCTTTCCTTGTAGCGCCGCTCGGCGGCAAGCGCTGCTTGCCTGAGCGGTGAAAGACGCGAGGTCGAGACGCGCGCGCGAGCGGCGGTTGTCACTATAATTTTTCAGGCATCGGTAATTTTGGCCGGGAAGAGCTAACTCTGGCCAGCTTCCTTGCGGGATTTGGAGCAACTGGAGCGTGCTGTGGCAGGGTTACGGGCGGTACTTCAAGTAAGTTGTTAACATGAGTCCGAAGCGATATACGGATGGGCAATGTCGCCCCTCCCTTCCGTCGAGATTCTCTCGCGAACCCTGAGCTTGCCAGGGGGACGCAGCCGGAATTGGCCTATGGACCCCTGGCGCTAGATTAGCGTGTTCCGATAAGGTCAAACTTAAGAGTTCGATGCCTTGATGTCGCTTTTCGCTTCGTTCTTGCCTTTCTTGACCGCTGCTTTCGTATCTTTATGGCTCAGGTTCGGATTAAGTTGATGGATAGCTTTTCCTAAGCTGTCACCGGCGATCATCTTGTCCTTGAGCTGGTCAAAAGAAATGCCAAGATTGTGAGAGACATGCACGGCGGCCACGAACTGCCCAAGGTTCTTAAACCCGGAAGCAGCATCCTGAAGGTTGGTTCCCGCCGGTAAAAGCGGTTGAAGGTTGGAAGCCAGCTTGGTGTTCTGAGTGAGCAATTGGGATGGGGTTTTCTTGCCGCTCATTGAAGGGCCGGTGTTCGTATTGTTTCGGCTTTGCTCAGTTCCCGTTTTACCCATGCCCGGACCGTGGTCGATCATTGGAGCGTTTCCCATGCCTCGGTCTTGGCCCATCGTGGGAGCATTCCCCATGCCAGGGTTGCCGCCCATTCCAGCACCGCCTGCCGCTCCCCCGCCGCCCCGGCCTTGCGCCATCAACGGAAGGCCACTGAGGCAAAACAAAACAGCAACAGCAGTTGCCCCTAAAGTTACTCGTTTCATCGCTTTCCTCCTCTCATATCGTCTTAACGTGCTCCCTTGGAGTGTGCTGGCGTACCCTAATGTGAATCCAGATGCACATGCTTTTGAGAGTGTTGCCAGCATTAGGCCGAATTAACCCCATTGGATCGACCCCTCTTCAAATGAACAGCGCCCTATTGCTACGCTATCGGTCCAATAGAACGCCGTTTGGGTATCCGCAAGCATGATGCCAAAAGGGTAATAATTCCACGTTTAGACTATAACTTATTTAAGCATAAGGAGTTACTGAAGATTTACCATCACCTTTCCGTCGGGAGGAACTCATACGTTTTCGTATAGTCGTAATCGAATTCGTATAAAAACCACCCATCTGGCCGATTCTTATGGCCGGAAAGCGACATCGCCGTGCGGAGTTGTGGCAAGCATGGCCGCTCTTCCCGTGCGCGTCTTTGCCCGGGTAAAATTCATTTACGGCGCGGATAGACGGTATCGCCCAGCAAATTGACGGGTTGCTCCACATATTTCTGGCCCGCGCTTGACCGGTCATGGATCGAGGGGTGATAGAGAACATGACACTTGTCGCAGCGGTAGATCTCGCTGCCCTTACCCAATTGTTCCATGATTTCTGCGGGCATCGTATACCAACGCTTAAGATGTCCACGGCAGAGTTTGCCTTTTGCGTCCTTTTCATCACAAATGCGCTGACCGGACTTTTTCGCTCTGACCTTAATTTCTGCCTCTTCCATCCATGACTCCTTCGGGTGGTGCTTTGGAGGTTGAATCCAAACCAGTCCCCATTTTACTCGCGCCGTCGTATAAACTCCACAATGTGCTCCGCGCAAGGCTTAATCCCTTTGCTATAATTGCTGGTTTGCACGGTTGCCAGGATTAAGCATCGGGCGGCGGCAAACAGGGGGAGTAGCGATGGCGCACTCTCCACGAGGAATAACATCTTGTATTTACAGATTCAACAAAGAATTCGCGAAAAGTACCTGGAGGTGGTTCGGGCTTTGTTCGGAATCGAGGCTGGCGCTCCGGGTTTCGACTTTCCACCCCGGCTTGAGATGGGAGATCTTTCCATCGCCGGCTGTTTTGATCTGGCGAGGAAACTGCGCCAGCCGCCACGGAAGATCGCCGAACAACTGGCGGAGCGCCTGCTCCCCATCGAGGGTGTCGAGCGCATCAGCGTTGCGGGCGCGGGGTATCTGAACTTTCATTTGGACCGCGCCACTTTGGCCGAAGCGATTTTCAACCTCCGTGAGCCTTCGGGCCGCGGTCAGTCGCCTCGCCCCGGGAAAGTTCTGGTCGAGCATACCAGCATCAACCCCAACAAGGCAGCCCATATCGGACACCTTCGCAACGCCGTGCTCGGCGATACCTTCGTTCGCCTGCTTCGGTTCCGCGGATACAAGGTTGAGGTCGAGAACTACATTGATAACACCGGGGTGCAGGTTGCTGACGTGGTTGTCGGATTTCGCCACTTGGAGAAGAAAAGCCTTGATGATGTCGAGCGGCTTATCGAAGACGCCGGCACCCGCTTTGATTACTACTGCTGGGACTTGTACGCGCGCGTTTCGCACTTCTATCAGGAGAATAAAGATGCGCTAGTCATGCGCGCCGAGACGCTGAAAGCCATCGAAGAAGGCCAGGGCGATGCGGCCCGGATGGCGAAGTTGATTTCGACGGCGATCGTTCGGCTGCACCTTGAGACCATGCGCCGGATCAACGTCCAGTACGATCTGCTGGTTGAGGAAAGTGAAATCTTGCGGCTCGACTTCTGGAAGGCGGCCTTCGAGCGAATGAAGCAGATCGGCGCCATCCGCTACGAGCCTGCCGGGAAGAATGCGGGCTGCTGGGTGATGGATCTGGGGACATCCGAGTCTGAACCAGGCGAAGAAGATTCCGGGCCGGAAGACGTGAAGATCATTGTTCGCTCGAACGGGACTGTTACCTACGTCGGCAAAGACATTGCTTACCACATGTGGAAGTTTGCGCTACTGGGCAAAGACTTTGCCTACGCGCCCTTCTATCGCTACCCGGACGGCCGTGACGTCTGGCACACCAGCACGGAGAGCCATTCCGGCGCTCCCGAGTTCGGCCGGGCCTCGGCGGCTTACGCGGTGATCGACACGCGTCAGGCCTATCTCCAGAACATTGTTGCTGCCGCCTTTCGCGCCTTGGGCCTCCAGAAGGAAGCGGAAACCCTACACCACTTTGCCTACGAGGTGGTGGGCCTTTCACCTGCCTGCGCGCGCGAAATGGGTTTTGAATTAAGTCCGGAAGCCCTTGAGCGCAGTTACGTGGAGGTTTCAGGACGCAAGGGTCTGGGGCTCAAGGCCGATGACCTGATCGACATGCTGGAGAAAAAAGCCTTCGAGGAAGTGGGCGCGCGGGAGATGACCAAAAATCCCGAGGAGCAATCGACTTACGCTCGCATGATTGCGGTGGGCGCGTTGCGTTACTTCCTGCTCAAGTTTTCCTGCCGCGTCATCATCACGTTTGACTTCAAGGAAGCCTTGGCTTTTGAGGGCGAGACAGGGCCTTACCTCCAATACACGGTGGTGAGGGCGCGCAACATCTTCCGCAAATATGGCGAGGCGCACCCGGAGTTTAAGAGTGAATTATTGGCTGAGCGGGTCGATCCCGCGCAGCTTGAAAGCTTTTTTGCAAGTGACGACGGAACGGCTTTCTGGGAGTTAGCCGTCCTTGCCGCGCAACTTGAAATGGTGGCCGACCAGGCTATTTCCACCACAGAACCCGCGGCAATCTGCAAGTATGCCTTTCGCCTGGCGCAGGCGTTCAATAATTTTTACCATCGCTTCCACATCTTGAGTGAACCCGATCCCGGCCGCCAAAACTTCCTGCTATATCTCGTCCAACTCGTCGAGCGCACCCTGACCCAGACGCTCGATCTCCTCGGCATCGAAGTCCCCGAACGGATGTAAGTCCCGGACGGCCCGCCACACCCCGAAAGCCTGCCTACCAGGAACGACCGAAGTAAATGCTGAATGTCCGGAGGATTCCATTAAGCTCGGGGTGCATGTAGTCCCTGTAGCTTCCATAATAAACGATGAAGCCACTATCAAATCCATGCGGCAAGAGGTAGTAAAGTTTTCCTTGGCCGATGAGTTCCGGAACATTCACCTGAGAACCCAGCGTTGCTCCAAGAGCCAGCGAGCCGAGTGCTTGCTGGAAAAGGACCGGGTCGAAGGCGCCTTGCTGGACAAGGGACGCGTTGCCCAGCAGAAAGTAATCGTTGGGATTCAAGTCCGGCCTCATCTCGCTATGCGCCGAATTGTGTTCGAGCTCCAGATCTAACCCCAAACGTTGCCTGAATTTGTACGTCGAACGCACCCAATAGGTCTGGCTGAGCTGTCGATAGGGCATAAACGGCTCATCCAAGACATAGCCGACCCCGGGGTCGTTCTGAAAAGCCATATACGTCGCCAGACTGTTTTGCTGGTACGAATATCCCACATCGAGGTTCCAATCCGGCACGAACGTGAAGTTGGCATCGGCCGTGTCCACATAAAAGCGATTGCGCCGCGCAATAACCGGGAAGGCGTTCTGTACGATGATGCTGGTGTCGTTGGTAAACACCAGCCAGCGGATTGGCGCAAGCATGATGTCACCAAAGATGCGGTTGTTGCTTCTCGGATCGGTCAAGTAGCCTGGGTCGTGGGTGCCGGTCCATTCGTAGCCCGTGCGCGCACTCCAGCGGCCGCCGCCGTGATAGCGCAGTGCTAAACCAGTTGTGTTACTGAATGAGGACGGAACGACCTGGAGCGGGTCGGTATTGTTGGGGGAGTAAATTTGGGGCCACAGGAAAGCGTTGGAGCGGGTGATGCCAGCGCGCTGGTAATGTGTTTCGACATCGAGGTGCTTGGTAAGGTCATAATCCGCTTTGAGACCTGCCCAGTGCTCGTGGTAAGACATGTTGCCGTAAAGCGGGAAGTACGGGACGAAGTCGTTCAGAAGGTTTTGCTGGCGGTAGTCGGCTGTGACGCGCAGCCGGTCTTTGGGGTGCCAGCTCAGCGTCGTACCGGAGTCGAATGCGTTCTGGGGATTGCGAGTGAACAAGTCGCGGCCGCGCCGATAAGTAACATGGCCGTTGAAAACCAGCTTGGGCGACGGCGTCCAATTCACCCCCAATGTATCGGCCGAATACTGGTTTGGGGCAGGAATATTGAGGTAATACATTCCTGCTGCCGTGTCGGGCAGCGCGGATAGTGGGAGGGGCGCGAGGAGTTCGTCCTCGTTTTCGAACGGCCCGAAATTTGCCGAAGGGTATGCGAGCCGGTCATTGAAGCTACTAAAATCATGTTCGTAGGTGAGGGCCACCTGGCCCAGATTGACTTCCACGCCCCCGCCCACGTCCCGCGTCGTATAGTTGAGTGCCTGCAGGCTTGAGGTATAGTGGCAGTTGGAACAGGTGGTGTCGGTGTTCTCATCCAGATATCCGAGCTGGGTTTGGCCGACTCGCGCCTGCCAATCTCCCTTGACGAACACATGTACGGGAACTTTGGGTAACTTGAGCCGGGCATAGGCCTTGCCGAGCCTTCGCTTGACCCCAAATACAGCTCCGGCAGGAATCGCGTCTGTCGTTCCGATATCCGGAGAGATCACACCCGATAAAAAGGGGTAGTTGTCCTGCTGCTCGACGAAGCTGCGCATGTCGGCGCTGGCTTCGAACCGGCTGCCCAGGTTGAACTGCGATGCAATGTGGTAGTCAGATCCCGTCGCTACGTTCGCGCGGGTCTGGATACTCAAGCGGTGGTCAACCGAAACGTAGCCGCCTTCCAGATCGCCGCCTTCCGCCGACTGGAGGCTATCATACTCGCCCACGCGTCCGGCGTATCCTGTCGTATCGAGAAAACGGTAGGCGCCAGGTGTGAAGAACAATCCCCAATAACTGCCCGGAAGCGCGGCACCACCAGCCGAAGGCGCGGCACCAGCGGCTGCTAGAACTTCCCCGGGGGACATCCCGTGGGAGAGCGCCCAGAGCGTCGCTCCCACCTCCCCGGCAAAGGGGGCCATCGACGGCAGACCGGCCGAGGAATGTGATGCCATCAAAGCGGGCTGATCGAGCGCCTGCTGTGATCCCGTCAGGGGAAAGCCAGTCATTGGATGCGCCATAGCGCTCCCGGAAATGGTCGTGGGGTGAGCGGCAACCAACGGCAACCCCGACGCCAAAGCTGACGGAGTAAGTCCCGTCGCAACCGTCGGCTGCGGGACGCCGGGTACGCCGACACCTCCCTTGTCCACAAATCGGCTGCCACCGGAAGGCGTGGGGACGTCGCTGCCGTGGATGGAGCCGTGGCAATTCGTGCAGCGGTCCACAAGCGGCAGATTGGCTCCGTCGTGGTGGCCGGCATGACATTGCATACACAGTGCGGGCTGGCTCACTGCCAGCAGGTTTGTGTTTGGCGAGCCGTGCGGCACGTGGCAAATCAGGCAGTTTTCGTTCACTGGAGGATGCTGGTACATGAATGGCCCGCGGTATTGCGCGTGACAGCTCAGGCAGAGCTGATTGACATCCGCCGCTTGCAGGTTGTTGCCTGCCGGGCCGCCATGCGGATCGTGGCAATCCACGCAGGTCATCTTGGCTTCGCGCAGCGGGTGGTGGTACGGCAAGCTCATCTCCGCGCGCTGCGCTTGATGGCACTTCAGGCACGCCTCGTTGATCTGCCGCCGTGGGGCCAGCTTCACGTTATTTTCCGGGACCATTTTCTCAAGAAGCGTGACATTGCCCGGGCCCGTCGTCTCAAAGTTCATCCGGCTTACGGCCACAGCCGGAGTTTGTGCAGGATGGATTTGATGGCATTCAGTACAGCGGATGCCATTGGTCGCGTGGGTGCCAGCGAACCAGTTGCGGAGCTTCTCATCCTGCGCATGGCAGCTCAGGCAGACGCCGTTGGCGTCCTCGGCCGGACGCGAAGGAAAGCTGATGATCTTGCTCACGTCCCCGCCGCCCTGCACATGCAGGCTTCCAGGACCGTGGCAATCCTCGCATTCCACCCCTTGCAGGGCGTGAAAGGCGTGTCGGAAGTTGCCGGAAATATCCTTGTGGCACGTCGCGCACGTATCCGAGCCTACCCGCGTGGCGCCTTTGATTTGCGTATACTTTGCAAACCCGCTGATCCAGTTGTAAGCTTTCTTTGCTGATAATGACTGGCAGGGTGAAAGCAACAAGAAGCCAACAATTGCAGCTGTTATAATAACTGGCAAGAAGCGTTTCATCTGCTTGCCTCCCATGAGCTTGAAGACCGAGGACTCTATCAGGGGAACTCTTGCTATGCTGTGATACCGATCACTTCAGACTGTAATTGCGTCACTTAGTCAGTCGGATCAACACCCCCATGTCCCACGATAGGAACCGGCGAAGGGCAACTGTGAGGCTACCTACCGATGCTTGCAAAATATAGTGACAACCGCCGCTCGATCGCGGGTCTGTGACCCGTGTCTTTCGCCGCTCAGGCAAGCAGCGCTTGCCGCCGAGCGGCGCTACAAAGAAAGCTGTCACTATATTTTGCAACTCTCAATAGGATTGCCTTTACCCCGGGGATATTGAGTCTGGCTCCCTGGCCGGGATTTTCGTTTTCGTCGGAGGCCGCGGTTGTCCCGCTCACCGCGCGCGGAAGGCGTAATGGTAGGGAAACAAACGTTCGATCTCGATTTGAAAGCCCAGGCTTTCGAGGCGCGCGCGGGCTTCAGCAGGCGAGTAGACATGATCGCGGGGAGGGCCGGCGGGACGATCAACTTCAGCATTCCAGTCGATAAAGAGCGCCGCGCCTCCTGGTTTGAGCAGCGCGCGAAGGCCTCGCAAGGCCTCATCCCCCAATTCGTGCAAGACGTTCAGCGCCAGCACGCGGTCGATTTGTCCCTGAAGGCCCGCGCCTTGCGCTGCCAGCATCGGCTTCAGGTTGGGAAGCGACGCGGCCGCTGGCTTCTCCCGCAGCCGGTCGAGCATGGCAGGTTGTTCGTCCATGGCGATCACTTCAACGTCTGGCCGGAGCCGCGCGAGCTCGATGGCATAGGTTCCCGTCCCCGTGCCAAAGTCCAGCACTCTGCCGTTTGTGGGAGCGTCCAACATCCGCACTACTTCCTCAGGCGACAGATACTCGAATCGCGCGGGGTCGTCGAGGCGCGATGCCCGTTCGGGATCGAACCGTTCCGGCTGGCGAGCGCCGTGCCGGTCATTATCTTGGTTGGAGTGCTGGCTCATGCCTACCTCGATCCCAAAACAAAAGGTGAATGAAGCGGGGACAACGGTAATCCCCCCTCTCTAAACTCAATGCTTGACCCTCGATCAAGGTTTCCCGCCGGGGCTTAAATTCCCAGCAAGATCTCGCGCACCACTGACTCTTGCGCCTCAGGGACAAAGGCCAAGACCGTATCGCCGCCTTCGAACAGGGTGGAGTCGAGGGAGGTGAGCGCTTCACTGCCGCGAATAATGCCGATGATCTTGCAGGGTGACGGAAGCGCGACGGTGCTCGCTTGCCTGCCAATCGCGGCCGACTGACTGGCAATCCGGAATTGCATGATGTTACAGGCGCAGGAGGCGGGGTTGGCCACGTTGAGGGCCGGGGTGGCCGGCAATTCGTTTTGGATGATGTTGGCAATGATGGCCGTGGAACTCACGGTGGTGTCAACGCCCAAGCGCCGCATGACCATCTCATTTTTAGGGTTCTTGACGCGCGCGATCGTCTTGGGGACGCCAAACCGGTATTTGGCCACCTCGCAGGCGATTAAATTGTCCTGGTCATAGTTGGTGACGGCGCACAAGAGATTGGCCCGGCTCGCTCCGGCTCGCTCCAGCACCGCTGTGGCTGAGCCGTCGCCCAGCACGACCGGGCAATCGACCTGCTGAGAAACCAGATCATACATGGCCGAGTCTCTCTCAATGATGGCCACCTCGTGACCGAGCCTCTGCAAGGTGCGGGCAAGGTAATAGCCGACCAAACCCCCGCCGACGATTAAAACGTAGAACGATCCGTCGTGAGCTTCGAGAGGCCTTACGGCCACCCGAGCACTTACCGTTCGCTCAGGCCTCCAGGTCTCGACGCCCTCCGATAACATTCCGGCAGCCCCCGTCAGGCGAGCCGTCAGCAGGTCCGCGCCCGCCACCGTAATGGCCAGAGTTTCAATGCCGGCCTCGTGGAAGTATGACTCGCGCTGGGAATCGTAAACCACCGCAATGACTTTGGGAATATTAAAAATGACTCGGGCAATCTGAGCGATCATCAAGTTGGTGTTCTCATCCCGGGTCAGGGCGAGCATCACGTCGGCGGTGTCGGCGCCCGCTTCACGCAATAAATCCTCGTCGATGGCGTTCCCGTATAGGAAGTTTACCCCTCGCGGAGGGTCGGCCCGCTCAAGCACGGACCGCTCCTTATCAATCACAACCACTTGGTGCGCCGCAGCGTCAACTTTTCTGACAAACTGCGAGCCCACGCGCCCGTAACCAATCACGATAATTTTCATTCTCTTATTCCTGTGACACTATAAACATCCGGCAATTTTCTGAAACCGTCAAACCCATCCGGGAGCGCATAGCATCTTTCATCGTTCTCGGATAAACGACGGTTCATAATTCACGGTTCCGCTCTTCTGAGCCGGCTCCGTATGCGGCCTGGGAGGAGGGATGCTTATCGACAATCACTTCGCAGAACAGGATGCCGTTCAACAGTTGCACAGGCGGTCCCGCCACGAAATATCGGCTAGCTTCATGCCGGGGGAGACATTACCTTAGTCTGCCAGATGCAGCAGAAGGTGAACCAGGGTCCGCACCGGAACCCCCGTGGGGCCCTTGGCCAAGTACGGCTTCTCCTCATTGGACCATCGGGTTCCGGCGATGTCCATGTGAACCCAGGGGGTGTCGCCGGCGAACTCTCCCACGAACATCGCCGCCGTGATGGCGCCGCCGTATCGTCCTCCTGTGTTCGCCATGTCGGCGATGGAACTCTTGTAAAGTTCCCGATAATCGTCATCGACCGGCAACTGCCACATCCTTTCTCCCGTCTCGGTTCCACTGGCCACCACACGGTTGATCCATTCCTGATGCCGTCCGAAGACTCCCGTGGTGATATTGCCTAAAGCGACCATGACCGCGCCCGTGAGAGTTGCCGCGTCTATCAGCACAGTACATCCAAGTTGTTTGGCGTAAGCCAGCGCATCGGCAAGCGCCAGGCGGCCCTCCGCATCGGTATTCAGGACCTCAATCGTCTTCCCTGACATGGAAGTGATGACGTCTCCCGGCCGAAAAGCCTTGCCGCTGGGCATGTTCTCGGCGGCAGGAATCACCGCGACAACCCGCACGCGCGGCTTGATCTGCGCGATGGCCTGCATGACGCCGAGCATGGTTGCGCCCCCGGCCATGTCGGTTTTCATTTCATGCATGTCCTGGCTGGGCTTGATCGAAATGCCCCCTGAGTCGAAGGTGATCCCCTTTCCGACGAGGCCGATCACCGGGGATTCGGGCGCATCGGGAGGAGAGTAGCGGAGAACCAGCAAGCGTGGCGGTTCATCACTCCCTTGAGCGACCGCCCAGAGGGCTCCCATCTTCAGGCTCCGGATCTCCTCCGCTCCCAGTTCTTCATACTCAAGCCCCACGCGCGCCGCCATGTCCCGCGCCTGCTGGGCTAAATGAGTTGGAGTCATTCGATTGGAAGGTTCGTTGACGAGATCGCGCGTAAAATTCGCCGCTTCAGCAATCTTCTGTCCTTGCTGGAGGGCCGCGGTCCAGGCTTCGGGCGCGGAGTCCTTATCGCACACCAACGCCACCAGATCAATGCGCCGTTCAGGCCCGCGCTCGGTTCGATAGCGATCGGCATCGTAATCGGCCAGGATTGCGCCTTCGGCGGCATTTTGAATTCCTTCGGCGCCGTCTTCTTCGCGGATGAGCCAGGCCATCTGGTGAACGCCTCGGGCACGCAGGAACCGCACCGCCGTGCCTGCCAAACGCCCTAGTTGAAAAGGCTTAAACTTCGCTCTCTTCCCCGCCCCCACCACCAGCAGTTTCCCGGCAGCCATTCCCGCGGGTCGATGGATCAGAGTGCATTCGTACGCCTTGCCGGTTATTTCACCACTGGCTTTGAGGTCGCCCAACATCTTTTGGATTTCCGAGGGAAGCTGCCCGGCGGTTCCGCTCGAGGCCGGCTCCTCTTCAAAACTATATACGGCGAGCGCCGGCAAAGATAACTTTTGTACGGACTCATGCTGTAGCTCAATTTTCAACGCTTTTTGACTCCTTCCTCTGGTTTCGTTCGACGTGCTCTCGGCACTGTTTCAAAAGCCCGCTCTGCGGTTCGTTCATCTCTCATAAGCGCAACGTCCGTTTCCGGCTGGCAGGGACGAACACGCTGGCTTCGCCAAAGGCCCCGCGTCGATTGTTTCCGAACGTCCTCACGAGCGAGAGCGGCGCTGATGGTCACGGACCGCTTGTTCCGTCTCGCGATCGATTGTACGACGCCTTTCGGTTTCCCGCCGATCGTAAACTTTTTTCCCTTTCGCCAGGGCAATTTCGCACTTGATGCGGTTTGCTTTTATGTAGAGGCGTAACGGAACCAGGGTCAATCCTTTCTCCCGGGTCCGTGAGGTTAGATTGTCGATTTCCTGTCGATGCAGAAGCAAGCGACGATCGCGTAACGGGTCGTGATTGAGGTAGCTGCCCGAACTATAGGTGTTCACGTGGCAGTTGATCAGCCAAACCTGCTCGCCCTTCACCATCGCATAACTGTCTTTTAGATTGGCCTTCCCTTCCCGGATGGATTTGACTTCCGTGCCCTTCAGTTCAATTCCTGCTTCAAATTTCTCGAAAAAGTGGTAAAAATGGCCCGCTTGGCGATTGAGGGCAAAATTTTTCATCCGGGCTTCATTATTTTTGTTCGCCATGGGACGCTATCATTAAGGCTCTTAGCCAAGGACCATCCTGCATGTTAGCACAGTCCCAGGAGACGCATTCGGGCCTGGGAGAACATAAGGTTTATCGTGGCCTGCCAGAAACCATCTGGCCCCCCGGGAACGTCCGTAGAAAGTGTAAAATGGAAATTCAGCGGTGATTATAAAGCAGATGAGCTTTGCACGACGGGCATTGTGGTAAAATAAAAAAATGGAACAATGCGTCGGGCAGTCTGCCTTTTTGAGTGCAACTCCGGGCTTGGTAAACACATCGTATGGTAGGAGAACTCCCGAAGCATACTCGGCCGCGGAGTCTGCAATAGGTTATTAATGCCCATCATTGACACGCAAGTCGGTCCTGGCAGCCGTCAAACGACAGATGAAGCCTCGCACACAGCAAAACCAGAATACGTGTTCATAATGCTCGAAACACCCGGGCTTCTGGCTTCCCTGCGGGACGGCATCCGGGAATGGCGGCGCGGCTCAAAGGTATCCATCCCGTCTGAATATTACCGCGGCGAGGTCGCTCTGCCCGTTACCGAGATGCGGCCCTGGTACCGGGACTTTCGCAGCCAAATTAAGACGCTTTTTGAGAAACCCACTGAGCCGATTGGGATCTTCAATCGCGCGCAGGAAAAGAAGCGAGCTTTGTGCGGAGCGGGCGGTGCGGTCGTTGGAGCGGGAGCCGCCTGGGCGCTCGGCGGCCCGTCCAAGATATTCCTCGGAGTTATTGCGGGATATATCATCGGAGAAGTCATCGGGGTTTTCAGCTTCAAGAAGCGCGAATACCCGCCGGACATCTGGCAGGAATACCAGCCGCAGTCGGCTTCCTGGATGAATTCCTTCTTCGTCCATGCGGTTGTGATTCTGGCGCTGGTGCTGCCTTACTACATCAGCCGGATGCTGAATCCCGTAAAGCCTGCCAAGGTGGAGGTCGTCGATATTTCGCCCTATCTGCCCCAACTTCCTGCCTCGGCCAAGAAGGCTGGCGGCGGTGGCGGCGGCGGTGACCGTTCGCCAACACCGGCATCGAAGGGCAAGGCGCCGGAATTTTCAAAGGTACAGCTTGCGCCTCCCGAGGTCCGAATGCCCAAGATAAAACCTCTGTTGCCGGTGCAACCGACTTTGCTTGGACCGCCTGACTTAAAATTGCCGCAGATGGCGGCGAACGCGCAGTGGGGCGATCCGCTGCAAGGAGTTCCGGGACCGCCTTCAGCCGGGCCCGGTTTCGGCGGAGGCATTGGCTCCGGGCAAGGCACGGGAATCGGCTCAGGCAAAGGAGGCGGGCTGGGACCGGGCGAAGGCGGCGGAACCGGCGGCGGCGCTTACAGCGTGGGCGGCAACGTCAGTGCTCCCATCCCCATCTATAAGCCTGAACCTCCTTACTCGGAAGAGGCCCGTAAAGCCAAGTATCAAGGAACGGTGGTGCTTTGGATTGTGGTGGACACCCAGGGCAACGTTCAGCAGGCGCAGGTTGTCAAGCCGCTCGGGATGGGTCTTGATGAGAATGCGCTGCGCACCGTCAAGACGTGGAAATTCAAGCCCGCCATGCGCAATGGCGCTCCCGTGCCCGTGCGGGTCATGGTGGAGGTCAGTTTTCGGCTCTTCTGATGGCTCCCCGGTAATTTTCTTATAACCATTGAGGTTTCAGGCTGCCTTTGTCTTGAGGGCTGGAGCCAGTTGCATGCCCCCCTCCGAGCAGAGTGCTTCCTCGCGCCTCAAAATTTCCTCGTAACCGAAAACGACTTCCCCATAGTACGATCAGAACTTTGAATATTTTTATTAGCTAGCGCTCCGGGCGCTGCGCCGGAGTTTTCGTAACGATCGGCATGTCAGTGCGTCGAAGAGGAATGCCCCGATGAAAACCTTGGTTTCGCTTGCCGCCACGCTCCTGATGGCAACCTTAGGCGTGGTGGTTCCGTCCTTCGCCCAGGCGCAAGCCTCGAACAAAAACCGTGACAACGAGGAAGCTCAAATCCTGCTGCTAAAAAAGAAGCTGGCCGAACAGGACCGCCGGATCAATCACCTGGAGCAGGAGATTAAGGCTCTGCTTGGTTCCAAACAAGAGGCCGCTCCTAAGCCCGCAAATCAACCTGCACAATCATCATCTGCGCCGGAGGTGGTTTCGCGTGCTACGACAAAGACGAGCGCGGGAGCCGAACCACTTAAAGTGCAAGAAACGGCTACGCATACCAAAGCGCCTGCTTCCGCATTGGCAAAAACTGAAAAGTCCGGAGTCCGCTCCCTTCTCGCCCCCATGCACTTCGGCGGAGATGTGTACCTGTTCCAGTATGTGCCGGTCGGCATTTCCGGCGTGAGCCCAAAGTTTGAACTCTACGCCTTCTCGGCTCTGGTGGACGGCCAGAAGGGGCCGTGGGGCCTCCACGTCGACTATCGTTTCAGAACCACCAAGCTGCGCAGCTTTTTCCCGGGCAATACCTGGCTGCAGCAAGGCTACGTGCGGTATCGGACGCCTTGGGGAGAAGCGAGGGCCGGAAGTTTCTACCGGCGCGTGGGTCTCGAATGGGATGACTCCTTTTTTGGCAACATCCAGTATTTCGACGGTCTCAAGCTGGACCCCGAATTCGGTGTGGGATTCGAAGGCTCCCATAACCTTTCCGGGCGGCTGGGAGCGGAATACTCATTGCAATATTTCTCGACGGACTCGGGCATAAACGGATCGCTGCCGGGGCGCGATTTCGTCTCGGAGCCCGGCGCGCGCGCGAAAAATGATGTCGCATTGCGCTTTGCTCCGGTTTGGCATTTCAGCAAACAAACCTCGCTGACGTTAGGAGGCTCATTCGCCCAGGGAGCTATCGACCGGGATGCCGGTCCACATAACACTCGGACTCAGGTGGCCGCCGACGGAACCTTGCATCTCGGCCCCGTGTTAACGTACGGCGAAGTCTTGCGACAAACCGTCAATGGAATCGTCGTGCTGCCGCCTCAGGATGCAACCTACGTTTTGAGCGGTGTGCGCTGGGCGAGAGGACGTTACCAGCCGCGCTTCAACTTCAGCCAGGGGAATTACCACGGTTTGAATGGCCGGCGCGAATATATCCTGCAACCCGGCATCACGGTTCGGGTGGCGGATAATCTTTCCTTTATTTATGAATTCAATTTCTGGCGCAGAATTACGGATGCGGAGACCACCCCACTCGATCGCAGCTTGAATTTTGTTTTGTTGTACCATTTCTAGTGTAGTGCGTCTAACGCTTCTTTACATTTGGCGACTTTCGTCAGGATTTGTTCGACCGGGGCACTCCAGACGAAGACGCGTGGATTTTGGTTATGACCGCCGATGTAATCCCCAATGGCC
>Ga0307374_10001136_pt1 | contig 50086 bp, 37 predicted proteins | sample OX3MG_FD_202532 | JGI IMG/M metagenome (GOLD analysis project Ga0307374, IMG submission 202532) | Soil microbial communities from Risofladan, Vaasa, Finland - OX-3 | ecosystem: Environmental > Terrestrial > Soil > Coastal area > Acid sulfate soil | place: Finland: Risofladan, Vaasa | collected...
GTTCCTGTGTAGGGTTTCTCGCTCAAATTACCCATACAGGAATTGGGATGGGATGCGCTATCTTTTTCTCCGCGAAGGGTCAAAAACTATCCCCGCTCCACCCACAAATTCTGCGGAGGAACCAAAAATAAAAGTCGGCGGTCAGAGACCGCCGCTACAACAGGCAAATGACGCCACCACCCCAGTGGCTCGACGATTTCTGTTAGAATGAGACTCGATGGCCACCTCGAATTTTGTTCATCTTCATCTTCACACGGATTACAGTCTGCTCGATGGCGCTTGCGACGTTTCCAAGCTCATGCGGCGCGCCGCAGACCTCAAGATGCCGGCGGTAGCCCTTACCGACCACGGCAACATGTTTGCCGCCGTCAAGTTCCACCAAGCGGCCGTGACGCACGGCATCAAGCCCATCATCGGCTGCGAGGTCTACGTTGCGCCGGCCAGCCGCTTTGACCGCACTACTGACACGGACCGGCCCAATCACCTGATCCTGCTCTGCGAAAACGAAACCGGCTACCGCAACCTGATCAAGCTTTCCTCGCAGGCCTACATTGAGGGTTACTATTACAAGCCCCGCATCGATAAGGACCTTCTGGCCCGGCATTCCGAAGGACTGATCGGGCTTTCCGCCTGTCTGCGTGGCGAAGTGGCTTGCGCGCTCAGCGCCGATCAGTTTGACCGAGCCAAGCAATCCGCTTACAACCTGCAGGAGATTTTTGGCAAGCGGAATTTCTATCTTGAGATTCAAGATCAAGGCGTTCCCGAAGAGCGGCGCATCAATCCGAACCTGGCCCGCGTTTCGCGCGAGACCGGAATTCCGCTGGTTGCCACCAACGATTGCCATTACTTGACCCGCCAGGACGCCCGGGCCCAGGAAGTCTTGATGTGCATCCAGACCGGCAAGACCATGAGCGCCACGGACCGGATGAAGTTTGCCACCGACCAGTTTTATTTCAAGACGGCCGAGGAGATGTCCGAAGTTTTCGGAGAGATTCCGGAGGCGCTCAGCCGCACCCTCGAAATTGCCGAAAAGTGCAACTTGCACTTGGACAAAAAGCAACACGTCTTCCCACGCTTTGAAGTGCCGGAGGGCGAAACACTCGACAGCTTTTTCGAAAAGGTGACGCGGCAAGGCTTTACCGAACGGCGCATGGCATTGGAGCGATTGCAGGCCGCAGGCCGCCTGCGCTATCCCATCGAGGCCTACATCGACCGATTGGAACGGGAAATCGAGCTCATCAAGCAAATGAAGTTCGCAGGCTATTTCCTGATTGTCTGGGATTTCATCCGATTTTCCCGCGAGAAGTGCATCCCGGTCGGTCCGGGGCGCGGCTCGGCGGCGGGCAGCCTGGTCTCCTATTCGCTTCACATCACGGACATCGATCCGCTGCAATATGACCTGCTTTTCGAGCGCTTTCTGAATCCGGAGCGCATCAGCTTCCCGGATATTGACATCGACTTCTGCATGAGGCGGCGCGGCGAGGTCATTAACTACGTCACTGAGAAATACGGCCGCGAGAACGTCAGCCAGATCATCACTTTCGGCACCATGGGCGCCAAAGCGGTGATTCGCGACGCCGGACGTGCCCTGGACATGCCCTACGCCGAAGTGGACCGCATCGCCAAGCAAGTCCCGAACGTTCTGAATATCACCCTGCAAGAGGCCGTCAGCCAATCCACCGAACTCAAGCAGATGAAGGAGAGCGATCCAAGAATTGCGGACCTGATCGAGGTGGCGATGAGTCTGGAAGGTCTCGCCCGGCACGCCTCGACTCACGCGGCGGGCGTGGTGATCTCGCCGCAGCCGCTGCAGGAGATCGTGCCGCTTTACAAGAGCAACAAAGATGAAATCACCACGCAGTACGCCATGGACGATCTGGAAAAGATCGGCCTGCTGAAGATGGATTTTCTGGGTCTCACCACGCTCACCGTGCTGGATGATTGCGTCAAACTGATCGAAGCCACGCGCGGTGAAAGGATTGACATCAATTCCTTGCCCCTGGATGACGCGCCCACTTATGAGATGCTGGGCAAGGGTCTGACCAGCGGCATCTTCCAGTTTGAAAGCCGCGGCATGACCGACATCTTGCGGCGTGTCAAACCCAACCGCCTGGCCGATCTCACCGCTTTGAATGCCCTTTATCGTCCAGGTCCCATTCAAGGCGGCATGATCGATGACTTCATCAACGGCAAGTCCGGAAAGAAAAAGGTCACTTATGACCTGCCGCAACTCCGCGACATCCTGGAAGAAACCTACGGGGTGATTGTTTACCAGGAGCAAGTGATGCAGATTGCCGCCAGTGTGGCGGGTTTCAGCTTGGGCGAAGCGGACGTGCTGCGCCGCGCCATGGGCAAGAAGAAGCTCGAAGAAATGGTGGCGATGAAGGAGAAATTCCTGGCGGGCGCCCGTGGCAAGAAAGTGCCGGCGCCCAAGGCCGAAAAACTGTTTGAGCTGGTCAGCCAATTTGCCGGATATGGCTTCAACAAATCGCACTCGGCGGCCTACGCACTGATCGCCTTTCAGACCGCGTACTTGAAGGCCCATTATGCGGTTGAATTCATGGCGGCTTTGCTGACGGCGGAAATCGGCAACCAGGAAAAGTTGACGCTCTACCTGAATCAATGCCGCGATCTCGGTATCGCCATCCTGCCGCCGGACATTAATGAAAGCGACTTGACTTTCACTCCGGCCGGCCCCAATATCCGGTTCGGACTGACCGCCATCAAGAACGCCGGAACGGCGGCCATCCAGTCGGTGATTGAAGCTCGCCAGCGGCTGGGGCGATTCGATCATATCTTCCAGTTCTGCGAGAATGTCGACCTGCGCCTGCTGAACAAGCGGGTGATTGAGAGCCTGATTAAGGCTGGCGCCCTCGATTCTCTGGGAGGCCATCGCGCCCAGCTCGTGGCCGCGGTGGACCGCGCCATGGACCAGGGACAAAAGCGCCAAAGGGAAATTGCCGCCGGCCAACAAGGCCTTTTTGGGGGCGGCGCAGGAGACGAGCCCGTAAGTCCGCTGCCGCTCTCCGGCGTCCCGGAGTGGCCGGAAGCCGAAAAGCTGGCGGCGGAGAAGGAAGTGCTTGGTTTTTACATCACCGGGCATCCGCTTGAGAAATTCCGCTCGCGGATCGCTTCGCTCACGCGGTTTGACAGTCTGGCGCTGGACGAAATCGGCCACGAAGCGCCGGTGGTGCTGGTGGGAATATTGAATTCTCTGCGCGTCCGTCCCACCAAGAAGGGTGACCTGTGGGCGAGCGGAGTGCTGGAGGATCTGCGAGGCATGGCCGAAATCCTGATATTCCCGCAGGCCTTCCAACAACTCAAGGACGTGCTAAAAGTGGAAGTGCCGCTGGTGATCAAGGGGCGCGTTCGCCATGAGGAAAATGCGCGGCCCAAGGTGGTGGTGAGTGAAGCCGAACCGCTTGAGAAAGCCCTCGCCAAAAGCTGCGGTGAAGTTTTGATCCGGGTGAATCTGGATAGAATTGAACAGGGCCGTATTGACGAACTCGAGCAACTCCTGGCGGCTCATCCGGGCCCGCAAACCCTGGTCTTTGAATTGTTACGGCCTGGAAATTTCAAGGCTCGCATCAAGCCCCGCAAACCCGGCGGGGTTCGAGTCAATCCTCAGCTTCTCGGACAGCTTCACCAGATGCTCGGCGCCGATGCAGTCCGGGTGGATGGTCCAGCCGAGGCATAAAGGCAGAATGAAACAACCGGATGGAGGAACCGCGGCAGCCCGGGCTCTCGATAGGAAGCGGGAACACCCTGATCCCGAGCAAGAAGCCAGCCTGCCACCGGAATCGAACCCTCCGCGCAAGGAGCAGGACAAATTGCGTCATGATACTCCAACTCAGCCGCTTGAGGGCGATGCCTGGGAACGGGTTCTTCTCGCCCGTCATGCCCAGCGCCCCTACTCGCTCGATCTGATCCATATGCTGTTCACCGACTTCACCGAGCTGCACGGCGACCGCCGTTTTGGAGATGACCAGGCCATGGTCTGTGGACTGGCGCGGTTTGAAGGGAAGCCGGTGATGGTGGTGGGACAGCAAAAGGGGAGAGACACCAAGCAGAAAGTGGCGCGCAATTTCGGGATGCCGAACCCGGAAGGATACCGCAAGGCGCTGCGCCTGATGCAAATGGCCGCGCGGTTCGCCATCCCCATCATCACTTTGGTCGACACACCCGGCGCCTCACCCGGCATCGGTGCTGAAGAACGCGGACAAGCTGAAGCCATTGCCACCAACCTCAAGGAGATTCCCAAGCTCCGCGTGCCCATCGTCGTGGTCATTCACGGCGAAGGCGGCAGCGGCGGGGCGCTGGCGATTGCCATCGGTGACCAGGTCATTATGCTGGAAAATGCGATTTACTCCGTGATTGCGCCGGAGAGCTGTTCCTCCATTCTGTGGCGCGACTGGGATCATAAGGAAGAAGCGGCACGAATCCTGAAGCTGACCGCCGGCAACCTGCGGCAATTCGGCATTGTGGACATTGTGTCGCCCGAACCCGCGGGCGGCGCGCACACGGATCCGGAGCAAACCGCCGCCACCCTGCGCTCCATCCTTGCGGCAAGTCTCCTGGAGTTGAGCGCGCTTCCGGTGGATCGCCTCATCAGTCGCCGCTATCAACGGCTGCGGCAGCTCGCCACGTACGTTACGGGGGCCTGAGGGATGGCGGGCTTCACCGCCCCGCTCATGGGCAGCCACAAGGTTCACGTCCAAAGGATTTCGGGGGTGGCCACAAGGGTCGCCCCTACGAGAACGCAAGGCTAAGCTTTGGGTTAGGAGTTAACGGCTTCGACGACGCGCACCGGAGGAAGATCAAGATGATGATGCAGGGTGTACAGCACCAATTCCAACCGGTCGGAAACGCCCACTTTATCGTAAACGGCGCGCAGGTGATTTTTGACTGTCTGCTCGCTGATGGAGAGTTGCTCGGCAATCTCCCGGTTTCTGAGACCTTCAACCAGGTAGCTGATCACCATTTTCTCCCGATGAGTCAAGGTCTCCGCCGGCCTCGGCATGTGATCCGGTGACGTTTCCAGGATACGGGCCATCTTGGCGACGTCCGCCTTGGGAAGCCAAACTTCGTTGTCCATCACCTTGCGCGCGCAGCGCGTGAAAAGGTCGGGATGAACGGACTTCAGGATCACACCGGAGGCGCCGGACTTGGTAAAGCGGATGGCTTCGCCGTCCTGCAAGGAGTTGATGGTAACCACCACCCGGCAGTTGGGAGAGGCGCGCCGGATCCGGGCGATGAAGTCGCTCGAATCTTGCGCGAAAATCTCCGCCTGGACGAAGGCCAGGTCGGGCTTCAAGCGGCTGGCCAAGCGCACCGCTTGGTCCGCGTCCTCGGCCTCCGAGATCACGTGAAGATCCTCTTCCACCGCGAAAAGTCTTCGCAGACCGATGCGGAAGATGGCCTCGTGATCGGCAATGAGGATGCGGATTCGCTTTCGCATGAAATTTTCTTCCCTTGCCCGGCAGGCCGCTCCATGGACGGGGTCTACTCCGGCCCAGTGCCTGCCTATGGCTATATCGGCCAACAGAGCAAAGACCATGAGACTTGGAGAAATCGCGGAGCGGCTGGGGTGCAGACTGGAAGGCCCGGCCGATCTTGAGATCAACGGCGTTGCGGGCATTGAAGAAGCGGGCGGCGCGGACTTGACCTTTGCCGCCAATCCTAAATACGCGCCTCGAGTTCAAACCACCGGAGCTGGCGCGGTGATTGTCGGGCCTGACTTGCAAGCTCCGGGCCGCCCGCTTCTGCGTTCCGATAATCCCTACCTCGCCTTCGCCAAGGCCATCGAGATATTTCACCCGCCCCAGCGTCCGGCCGTGGGCATTCATCCCACCGCCGTGATTGCGCCCTCGGCGCGCATCGGACGCAACCCGTCGATTGGCCCTTACGCCGTCATCGAGGACCATTCGGTGATCGGTGACGATTGCGTGTTGAAGAGCTTTGTGGTTATCTATCGCGGCGCCCACATTGGCGACCGGTTCCTGGCTCACGCCCATGCCGTGGTTCGCGAAGACGTGAGGATCGGAAATGACGTGATCCTGCAGAACGGAGCGGTGGTGGGATCGGATGGCTTCGGGTTTGCGCGGCAGAGCGACGGCTCTTACTACAAGATCGTGCAGTCGGGAATCGTCACGGTGGAAGACGGCGTTGAGATTCAGGCCCACTCCTGCATTGACCGCGCCACTGTGGGCGAGACGCGCCTCCGGCAGGGGGTGAAAGTGGATAACCTGGTGCAAGTGGGCCACGGCTGCGACGTGGGAGATCACACGCTGCTCTGCGCGCAGGCCGGACTCGCCGGCAGCACCAAACTGGGGCGGAACGTCGTCATGACCGGACAGACGGGCGCCGCCGGCCACCTGACCATCGGTGACAACGTGATCGTCACGCCTCAGTCTGGAGTGCCCAACGATATCGCTCCGGGCCGCATCGTTTCAGGAAGCCCCGTTATCGACCATACGATTTGGCTTAAATCCACAGCCTTGTTCGCGCGCCTGCCGGAGATTTACCGAAGCCTCCGCAAGATTCGCGAATACCTCGTTAAGAACGGCGCCGACCTCTGAGGCGCCCCTTGTGGTCGCCCTTGATGCGGACCCTTTCCCAAATCGGGCGGGCACAAGGCCTGCCCCTACTAATCCAGCGCCTGCTCCTCCGGCGTGAGCGCCGATGCAATCGCCTGGCGTACGCGTGCTTGCAACTCCGGCAATCGATCCGCGCCGAATTCCTCAACCGCAACCGGATCATGGAACGTGATCCGAATCACGCCCGGCCGCAATGCGTTTGAGCCCTTGGGCATGATGAAGCGGCTGCCCGAAACCGACACCGGAACGATCGCGGCGCCGGACTTGACGGCCATCAGGAAAGCGCCCTTCTTGAACCGTTGCAGCCGTCCGTCCGGGCTGCGCGTCCCTTCCGGAAACACCAGGAAGGAATGGCCGGCCTTGAGTGAACGCACGGCCTGCTCCACCGCCTCCTTGGCGCGCTCGCGGTTCTGGCGATCCACCGGGACAAATCCCCGCAGCCTCATGCTGGGGCCGAGCACCGGCACGCAGAAGGACTCCTTCTTTGCCATCGCCAGGACCGGCGGCAAGTGGACGAACACCGCCGGCGGATCCGAATTGCTCTGGTGATTGGGCATGAAGATCACGGCCCGCCCGGCCGGAATTTTCTCTTTGCCCGTCACCTCGATTTTCACACCTGCCAGCCACAGCGCCAGGCGCGCACCGAGCACGCCCACCGTGTAAAGCGCGTCCGTCCTCTTGCTGACCACGGCATAAAGCAGGAACGGCCCGCCTACCAGGAAAATGTAAGCGAAGGTCAGCGTGAAAGTCAGTGTGGTGCGAATCATGGCGAATCCGGTCCTGCGGCGAGGGCGGTTTTACCCGTCAGCCAACTCTCGCGGATGGCCAGTTGTTGCGGCGAGGCGTTGGCCATCTCTTCGATCTGGTAGGCCGTCACCGGTATGGACCCCAGCCGGTACTTCACGTCAAAAGTTTTGCCGTTGCGCCGCACACGAAACTTAACGTTATGTTCTGGCACGACGCCGCCCACCGATTGCGGCAACGCCACCAGGTTCTGCCCATCGATTTTCAAGAGGACATCGCCGGCCTTCAGACCGGCGTTCGCCGCGCCGCCGCTGGGGTTGACCGAGGCAACGTGAATCAATCCATCCGAAGCGCGCTCGGCGCGGAAGCCGAAATCGGCGCGGAAGCCGGCCTGTTCAACCAAATACAACCCGGCGTAACCTAAATAGGTTTTGTAATCAAGCTCCGCCGTTCCATCCACATCGTTGCGGAAGAATCCGCTGACCCAGCCCGGTGATCCGGAGAGCGAAGCGAGGATGGCCGCGAGGTCCGTATCCGTAAAGAATCGTCCGCGCTTGGCAAAATTCACGTTGAGCCGCCGCATCAGATCGTCCAGGCTGGTGCGGTTGCCGCTGGCGTGGCGAATGCCCAGGTCGAGCAAAAAGCCCAGCAATTCGCCCTTGTTGTAATAGGAGATGCTGCGCTCGCGACGGAAATATCCGGGGTATTTCTCCAGCCAAGCCTCCATCCCGGAAAGCTCGGCGCTCTGAAAGAGCCGCGCCGGTCGGCTCTCGAGCTCCTCAATCTGGCGCGCCACTTCATTGTAAAAATCCGGCGTCGAAATCAGGTGCGAGCGCACCAGTGACAGCTCTCCGTAAGTGCTGGTGAGGCCCTCGGAAAACCACAAATCGCGCGTATCATTGCCGTGAACGTAGTCCACCGGCTCCAGTCCTTGCGGGCGGATGCGCTTGACATTCCACAGATGGAAAAACTCATGGGCGATGGTGCCCTCCAGGCCCACCCAGTTGGTCTTGATCCGCGCCGCCGGGAAGCTGATGGCGGTTCCATCGGCGTGTTCCATGCCACCCCCGCCGCCCTGGCGCGGGAAGTGGAAAATGAAGGTGTACTGCTTGAAAGGAACATCCTGCATCAGGGCGGTCTCGGTTGCGGTGATTTGTTCGATGGAATCGAGCAGCAGCTTTGAGGAATAATCTTCGGGGCGGGCGCGGACGATCACGCGATACGTCGCCGGGCCTTGCTGGTATTGGTAGGACTGGAAATCTCCGGCTTCCACCGGGCTGTCCACCAGAGTGTCATAATTGGCCGCGGCGATTTCATCGGCCTGCGGGCCCACCGGCAGCAGCGTCGCCATCTTCCAACCTGCGGGAAGCAGAATGTGAACATCGACGGGCCGCGCCCGTTGGTCCGGCAGATAAAAAAGAAGGTCTGCAAGATTCAGGAAGGCGTGCTGCTCGATCAACTCACTTGAAAAAATGCTGGGCTGGTTGGAATAGGCGGAGTAGCTGACGGTGAGCGGATTGCAGGGTTGGTTCCGGCTCCGCCATGTCTCCAGGTTCAGTGGAACCAGGTCCAGCGCCGCCCCGCCGCACTGGGCCCGTAACTGCTGTACGTTGCGGACGAAATCACGAATCTGATACAGCGCGTTCCAGGCGGGAAATTGCAGGCGGATTCCAGGTGCGGCGTTTGCCACCGTCATGATAATGCCAACCAGGTGTGAGGCGGGACTGCGAAGATCGATTTGGTATTGGATGGGACTGGACGCACGGGCGGTATCCGGCGAGGCCGCCTGCGGGCTTTGCGCCGCCTTTGCGCCGGCCGCGAAACACACCGCCATGATGACGATGGGGAACCAGCGGCGATGGCGGAACTCGAACCCTGTGCTTTTGCCAAATGACATTGCAGCGTGCTCCGTGTCGTGGATTCCCGCCTGCGCGGGAATGATATTCCTATAAATTCGCGTCCCCGCCTGCGCGGGAATGACTACCATTGCACTCGCGTCAGACCCTCCGTCGTCGCCCCCGCGTAGGCGGGGGCCCATGCCGTCAGGCAAGCAGTGGATTCCCGCCTTCGCGGGAATGACGTTCCCCCTCGATCACGCCTTGCCGCGCACGCGGCGAATTGCGTAATATAGCATGTGAGGGAGCGGTCAAACTTGGATTACCTCTTCAAAGCCGATCTGCATTGCCATTCCCATCATTCCGGGCGGGTGAATCACCTGAAGTTTTTGTGCGCCAAGGACTGCTACTCGAAACCCATCGACGTTTACCGCCGCGCCAAAGCCCGGGGCATGAACCTGGTGACGATCACCGATCACGACTCCATCGGCGGCTGCCTGGAGCTGCTCGACCGGTACGGCGAGATGCCGGACTTCATCATGGGTGAAGAAGTAAGCGCGGCACTGCCGCAGTTCAAGCACACCATTCACATTGCGGTTTACGGGCATACGGAGGCGCAGCACCGGGAAATCCAAAGCCTGCGGCAGGACGGAGCGGAATTGGTGGCCTATCTCCGCGCCTCGGATCTGTTATTTGTGCTCAACCACTTCTTCCATGATTTTTCAAACTCGGCGAGCCTCCGGGAATTCATCGAGCAGATGGCTGAATGGTTCGACGTTTTCGAGGTGCGCAACGGCACGATGCAGCGGGAGCACAACAAGTTCATCGTCGATCTGCTGGAGCAATACCGCAATCGCACGCGGCCCCTGAGCATGGTGGCGGGCAGCGATTCGCACACGCTTCGCCGCATCGGGCGCAGCTTCACGGCCAGCGCGGCGCGCAACCGTGAGGAATTCCTTGCGGACGTTCGCGCCGGACGCACCCAAGTGTTCGGGCCCCATTCCAATCACCTGACGCTCGCCGCCGACATTTACGGTGTGGTGCTGCGTTATTACCCCATGGTCTTTTCGGTGCGCAACGGTGAGTTCTCCCCACTCGCCCGCCTCCAGAAATTTTTCCTTAGCGTCGTCGCCGCCCCGTTTCTGTTCACGCCTTACGTCGCCGCCGTCCGCCACTCCGCCATCGAGCGGTCCCGCATCCAGCAATACACGCGCCTCTATTTCGGGAGCCAAACTTCCTGAGAGGTTGGAGGCGCTATTTTGGCCCCTCACCCATCGCTTCGCGGCACCCTCGCCCCGCGAGCGGGGCGAGGGAAGCGAGGCGATGGGTTTCCGGCTGACGGCCTGGGTCTTGCTTCCGGACTGCGGGCACGCCATCCTGTTTCCACGCTATCCTGCCATAATCTCTCGAGTGATGGAGTCGGTTAAGGTAAGCTCGACTCGGCTGGTTCATGGGGAGCGAAGGGAGTCCGGGCGGTTCTGGCAGGGCCGTTTCTTCGACCGCGCCTTGCGGACTGTAAAAGAGCATCGCGAAAAGGTAGAACACATCCACTTGAACCCGGGCAGGGCTGGGCTGGTGAGCAAAGCGAAAGAATGGAAATGGTCGCGCGTACGCGATGACACGGGCAGCGTGGCAGCAGCAGCGCGGTGCCTTGTCCGTGGACCGGGTGCTGTTGCCCGCCGGCGGAGAGGCACGCATCTGAAAGAAATGGCAAGCCGCAGAGCTTCTGAGCAGCGAAACTCCGCGCTACCTACTACGGTAGGGCCCGCCTCCTCGGCCGTCGAAGGAGAAGTCACGCGCACGGTGCGCGTCATAGGGCTGGTCATTGCCGGTCTGGTGGCGGGCGCCATACTCGCCGGCATTTGGAAGGTGAGCACCGGCGTGCAACCGGGTACAGCGGCGCTGGTGGGCGGCCTGTTTCTGACCGAGGTGATCCTGGCCGGTGTCCTGATTCTTCTCGGCAGCGTTGTCGAGGGATTTGGCTATGGGCTCTCCCTGGGGACGCGCTGGCCCTATACCCGCAACATCGTGGTGTTGATGGTGCGGGGGGATCCCGAGGCGGCGCATCGGGTGGTGGCTACCTTGGTGGGCCTCATTGCGCTGGCCCTGGCCGTTCTCGCGCCGAGTTCGGCGACCCTTAGCGGTTTGGCGCTGGTGGTTATCACCGCCCTGCTCGGTATAGGGACCCTCCATGTCCTGGCCGGCCGGGTTCCGGCCTTTGTGCATGGCGCCCACGGGCTTCTCGCCTATGGGGTCTTTCTCAGTTATCTCACCGGCCTTGCCTTTCCCGGCATCCCTTTTTGGTCTTATCTCGGCGCCGTGGCGGCCCTCCATCCGCTCTTGCTGGCGGTGTTGCTGGGGGGCATGACCACCGGGCAACGCGGCTTCGGCCAGCCCATCGGGGCTTTTTATAGACCCCAGCGACTTGCCCATTGGACCGTGGCGGCCCATATCCTGGCCGCCCTGTCCGTCGTGGCTACCTTGGGCTGGCTCATGCCGGCCTATCCCCTGGCCTTTTATCTGGCGGTCGTGCAGATTGCGGTGGGATTCCTGCTTTTCCATGCGGTGAATCTCAAGCCGAAAAATCCGGGGATCATCGTGGCCTTTCACCAATGTATGGTGCTCCTTATCACTGCGGCCATCGTCCCCTCACCACTGCGATGATGGGCTATTGGTCTCGTGGAGCGCGGCACATAGGGTGGGCGTTCAGTTTGCAGTATCGGCGCTACGGAGTGCCCACCGTGCTCCGTTCTGGCGCCCGCAGAAGCTAAGGCCCAAGAGAGCCTATAGGGACAAATGCCAAGTGTGGCAGAAAGGGCCACTTTTCCCGTATAGAATCGAGACAGATGATGTATGAGGGTCTAAGCCGTTCATTGCAAAGGTCGCAGAAAATCTGTCTCACCCGTCCCATGCATCTTCACTGTCTCATTCACGAGGTATCGCATTGAACTGGAGGCAGACTTTGGCGGCTATTCGAATCTACACTGTGCTTACGTCGAAATCTTCTGCATCCAAATACATGGCGGCGTGCAAACCCTTGCGGCTGCCAGACCGTTGAGCAATCCGTATTGCTTTTGGTTTGATCGTTTAGAATTGGGGTGATAGGAGTTGATCTCGGAAACCATTATGTTATCTGAGCTTCAGCAAAAAGCCGTTTGGGAGACTTGGCTGTCATCCGAGATGCGAGCCAATTACTTCGCGGATATGGGTAGCAGTTACCGGCGGCGACAGAGCGCACTCACGTGGCTGACTTTGGTTTTCTCTTCTGGAGCTTTCCTGGCCATCATAACAAATGCTCCTGCAAGCTGGTCCAATTGGCTTAAGCCAGGGCTGGCCCTGATTACGGTCGCGGTAAGCCTTCTCTTGCTCGTCATGCAGAATCAGAAGAAGGCCGCCGACTGTTCGGACCTCCATTACAGGTGGAGTCGATTGGCCAGCCAATACCAGAGGCTTTGGGATAACATGTATTCCGACCAAGCCCCTGAGAGATTAAGAGAGCTTAATGAAAAGAGCGCGGAGCTGTCCAAGAGCAGCCTGGGTATTCCCTACAAAGAAAGCATCATGCTTAGGTGGGAAGACCACGTTTTGCGACACCACGGCGTAGCTGCGACGGCATGAGTAAAAAAGTAGAGTTGACCGAGAAAACGCTCTATCGGCCCATTCCCAAGCCATTACCACCACCTCCGCCCCCTCCCCCACCAAAGAAGAACCCCTAATTCGACGGTTCTGTGCTATAGACGTTGTTATCCAGTATTTCAGGTGAGAGGAACAGGGAATATGGACTTAGAGGGAATTCAACGGGCGGTCAGGGAATCCGGGCTGGACGGCTGGCTGTTTTACGATCACCATTTTCGCGATCCGATCGCTTACCGCGTTCTGAAGATCAAACCGGCCATGTGCTCGCGGCGCTGGTATTACTTTATTCCGGCGAATGGTGAGCCCGCCAAGCTGACTCACAAGATTGAGAATGAAAATCTGGACGGATTGCCTGGGCGGCATGAATCTTACGCCACATGGAGCGAGCAGCGGGAGAAGCTCTCGAAAATGCTGGGGGGGAGCAAGCGAGCGGCCATGCAATATTCGCCGTTGAATGACATTCCTTATATTGGCTTGGTGGATGCCGGCACGGTGGAGTTGGTGAAGAGTTTTGGCGTTGAAGTCGCATCGTCCGCGAATCTGGTGCAGATGTTTGAGGCGCGATGGTCCGCGGCGGCGCTTGAATCGCATCTGAGCGCCGGGAAAGCGATTCATCAAATTGTCCGCCAGACGTTCCAATGGATGGGCGAAGCAGTGCGGGGCGGCAAGGCGATCGGTGAATATGACGTGCAGCAGGAAATGGTCCGGCTCTTTGAGCTGAACGGCCTGGAGGCGAACGCGCCGCCGTTGGTGGCGGTGAACGCCCACAGCGGCAATCCCCACTATTCACCGGACGCGAGCCACACGGCGCCGGTTCGGGCCGGTGATTTTGTGCTGCTGGACGTTTGGGGCAAGCGGCGCGAGCCCGGCGCTGTGTATTTCGATATCACCTGGACGGGCTTCGTGGGGGATCAAGTACCCGGCCGTTATCAGGAGATTTTCGAGATCGTGCGCGCGGCGCGGGACGCCGCGGTGGAGAGAGTGCAGCAAGCCTTGCAGCGCGGCGAAGAACTTTGCGGATTTCAGGTGGATGACGCGGCGCGGTCGGTGATTGCGCGGGCGGGATACGGAGATTACTTCATCCACCGCACCGGCCACTCGATTGGCGAAGACGTGCATGGAAACGGCGCCAACATGGATAATTTTGAAACGCACGATGACCGCCGGGTGATGCCGGGAACGTGCTTCTCCATTGAGCCGGGCATTTATCTGGTGGAGTTTGGAGTGCGAAGCGAAGTAGATGTTTACGTGGAGGAGAGCGGCGCGCGGGTGACGGGGGAAATTCAGCAGGCGGTGGTGCCGATTCTTGCTGCCGGGGCATGAGCTGTGTTACTTTGATCTTGCCTGATGCCGGTGGCGAGTGTGCGGCGCGCAAAGCATCTTGAACCGGCCCCTGATATGGCCCGACGAAGTGTTGAGGAAGAAGAAACGGCAACGAAGCCGCAGCTCAAGACCGCATCGAGCCGCCTGGTTGGAATTTGTGTGGCGGCGTGGCTGGTTCCCGGCTTGGGCCACTATCGGCTGGGGCGGCGCTGGCGGGCATTGATCTTCTTCGTTTGCATCGTGACCATGTTCCTGCTGGGCGTGGCCATGAAGGGCACTTTCTTCTCGACCGGTTCGTCTTCTCTGCTTCGCACCTTGGGCTATTTTGGCGAGCTGGGCGTTGGCCTGCCCCTGCCGGTCGCAAAATTTTTTGGGTATGCCGGCGGAGATCCTTTTTTCATCAGCAGCGATTACGGCACGGCTTATTTGGTGTCCGCTGGGATGCTGAACGTGTTGACCGTTCTCGATGCGTTTGATATTGGTATGGAGAGAAAGCCCTAAGTACTGCAATGCATCATTACAGTGACGGACTCGCCCCACTGGCCTCAAAAACCCCCCACCCTCTCCCCGCAAGCGGGGAGAGGGTGGCGCAGCGCACCAGGTGAGGGGTTCAAATTGCGTCAGCGAACTTGCGAAATATGGTGATCCACCACTTTCCCGCGTTGCTCATCTTCTCCGTGTTGGTGTCCGTAGTCTTTGGGGTGCTTGCCAGAGACACGCCGCGCGAGCGGTTCTTCTACGGTTTGAAGTCGTTTGCGCTGTTCGTGGGCATTGCCGTGGCTTTGGGATGGGTGATGTATTTTTTTCCGCCAAAGTAAGACCCGGATTGCGGCTGGGGATTTATTCGCAAAGTTTTACTCGTGACCCGTCAGGACACGGTTTTAACCGTGCTGCTACCGCGCCGGTAGGTATTCATATTTGTCCCGCATCCCGAACGGCTCGTTCGAACGAGTCGCTCGGGATGTGGGACAAATGGAGATCCGAAATGCCGTTTTCCAGCACGGCTAAAGCGTGCCCTGAGGGTCTCCGAAGGGAAGTCCGTGAATCGTCGAAGTTAACGGGTCTAGTGATCGGACTCCCGGTATTTGTCTTGAGCGCGAAGGGTAGCGGCAGATTTTCGCTGCTGTAGCGGCGAGTTTACCTCGCCAACTGGCGGCATAAAGCCGCCCCACCATCCAAACTGACCCAACCCGCGAAGGAAAGGATTGACAGGCGTCGAGTTGGTGTTACACTTAGTAACGGGGTTCAAGACGGCTCCATACCCTCAGGACCGCGCAAGCGTTCGAAAGCTAACCCCAGGCGCTGTGAGCGCAATCCCCGTTGCAACTGGCATCCAGGGAATCTCGCACGGTGGTTTTTTGACGTTGGGTGGCCGCGCCGGGCGGGACCGTTAGCACGAGCGGCATGGAATGCCGGGACGCGCCAGGTTCTGGTTTTCAGGAAGCAATACGATTTTTGAATCCCAGCCATCAGGCGGTCTCTCAAGGCGTATCTTTAGTGCGGGCAGGCCGGCCTTGATCAGTGAAAAGAAGAAGTGATCGAATTAGGACCTTCCTGCATCAAATCTTAAACGAGAAGATAAAACGAAGTGGAAGCGACCGATTGCAAAAAAGAGCTGGTGATTGAGATACCGCCGGACGTATTGGCCAAAGAATCGGACTCGGTGGTGGGCCAGTACGCTCGCAAGGCGAAGATTCCGGGATTCCGCCCGGGACGGGTTCCGGTGGAATTGATCCGGCGCCGGTTCCGGGAGGCGATTGAAGGTGAGATCGCCCAATCCCTTTTCCCCAAATACTTAAAAGAGGCGGCGGAAGGTCAAAACTGGCGAATTGCCGGCCCTCCCCAATTCAGCGACGTGCACTTTAAGGATGGCAGCGCCGCCACCTTCAAGGCGGTGTTTGAAGTCTACCCGGATTTCGAGCTCAAGGAATACAAGGGCTTGGAAGTTGCGGAAGAAACCAAGCCGGTCACGGACGAGGACGTTGCCAAACTGCTGGAGGGCATGAGGGAAGATGCGGGCGTGCTCGAACCGGTTACGGATCGTCCGGCCGGGGATGGCGACTTCGTGGGCGTTTCCTATGAGGGGCGGGATGTGCAGTCCGCGAAGGCCCAACCGGTGGAAGTGGAGGAAGGACATGTGGTGGTGGGTGGACCGCAGACGGTGCCCGAGTTCAGCGAGAACGTGCGGGGCGCGAAAGAGGGCGACAGTCGCGAATTTGATGTCACTTATGCCTCCGATTTTCCGCGCCCGGCGCTGGCCGGAAAGACGATGCACTATTCTTTGAAGGTTCGCAGCGTCAAGCGCAAGGTGCTGCCTGAAGTTGACGATGAATTCGCCAAGAGCGTGGGAAAATATTCGACGCTGGACGAGTTAAGAGTCGGAATTCGCGCCAAACTTCAAGAAACCCAGCAGCGAAACCTGGAGAGAGAAACGCGGCTGAAGCTGCTGGAGCAGTTGGTGACAAAGCACGATTTCCCGGTTCCGCAAGCTCTGCTCGATCGCCGGCTGGATGAGAAGATTGAGATTCTGGTCCGCCAGCTTCTGGCGCAGGGCGTTGACCCGCGAAACACTTCGATCGACTGGCGGAAGATGCGGAACGATCTGCAACCGGCGGCGGAAAAAGATGTGCGGGGGGCGCTGGTACTGGAGAAAATCGCAGAAGCAGAAAAGCTGGAAGTGAGCGAAGAGGAGATGGATGCCACGCTGCGGGAGATGGCCGGAGAAGGTCCGGAAACGGCAGCGTCCCTGAAAACCCGCTTGACACGGGATGGGAAGCTGGCTAGACTGAGGTCTAAACACCTCAGCCAGAAAGCACTGGAATTCATCTACCGCAACGCTCAAATAAATCACCCATGAGATTAACCTAACCCCCCAGGGCTGGCGAAGACCAGCCGGAATGCCATGACTGAAAAACCAATACAGATGACGCTGATCCCCATGGTGGTTGAGCAAACCAACCGTGGCGAGCGGGCTTACGACATTTACTCCCGCCTGCTCCGCGATAACATCATCTTCATCGGAACTCCGATTGACGACAATGTGGCAAACCTGGTGACCGCGCAGTTGCTGTTTCTGGAGGCGGAAGACCCGGAGCGGGACGTACAACTTTATATCAATTCCCCGGGCGGATCGGTGACGGCAGGGCTTGCCATTTACGATACCATCCAGTTCGTGCGGCCGGACGTGGCCACCATTTGCATTGGCCAGGCGGCGAGCGCCGCGGCGCTCCTGCTGGCGGCGGGCACGACCGGCAAGCGCTTCGTGCTTCCCAATTCCCGCATCTTGATCCATCAGCCCAGCATGGGGGGACTCTCCGGCCAGGCGACCGACATTGATATTCATGCCCGCGAAATTTTGCGGATGAGATCCAATATTAATGAAATCATGGCGAAGCATACCGGGCAGAGTCTGGAAAAGATCGAACACGACGTGGAGCGCGATTTCTGGATGAGCGCGCAGCAGGCCCGCGAATATGGGATGGTCGATGAGATTATCTATAAGCACAAGTAGGGCAGGGAGGACGACTTGAAGCGTACCGGGACCGAGGAAGGTGTCCGCTGCTCGTTCTGCCACAAGGGTCAGGATTCCGTCCGCAAGCTGTTTTCTTCCCGGGATGAGCGCCTGCGGGCTTACATCTGCGACGAATGCGTGATGGCCTGCAATTCCATCCTGGACGAGGATCAGGCGGCGCGGCCACCGGCCCTTCAGACGCGGTTGCCGCGGCCGGTGGAAGTGAAGGAATTCCTGGACCAATACGTGGTGGGGCAGGAGCGGACCAAGAAGAAGCTGGCGGTTGCGGTGTACAACCATTACAAGCGGATTTCGATGGGACGCAGCCGCAACGAAGTGGAACTGAGCAAAGCCAACATTCTGCTCATTGGCCCCACCGGAACCGGCAAGACGCTGATGGCCCAGACGCTGGCGCGATTGCTGGATGTTCCGTTTGCGATGGTAGACGCCACGACGCTCACCGAGGCGGGCTACGTCGGCGAAGACGTGGAAAATATCATCTTGAAGCTTCTGCAAAGCGCCAACGGCGACATTTTACGCACCCAGCAAGGAATCATCTATATCGACGAAATCGATAAGATTTCCAAGAAGGATGAAAATCCTTCCATTACGCGGGACGTTTCCGGGGAGGGCGTGCAGCAGGCGCTGCTGAAGATATTGGAAGGGACCGTCGCCAACGTCCCGCCGCAGGGCGGCCGCAAACACCCCCACCAAGAATTCACTCCGGTGGATACCACCAACATTCTTTTTATTTGTGGCGGCGCTTTCGTGGGACTGGAACGGATCATCGAGCGGCGCACGGGCAAGCGCACGGTAGGATTCAACGCCGGACCGGGTGCGGCGGAGCCGGGTGCGGCGGGCAAGAGAAATATCGAAATATTGTCCCAGGTTCAGCCGATAGACTTAATTAAGTACGGTCTGATTCCTGAATTTGTGGGACGGCTGCCAGTGGTTGGGGTGCTGCATGACCTGGACGAAGCAAGCCTGATTGAAATCCTGACCCGCCCCAAGAATTCGCTGGTACGGCAGTACCAGAGGCTGTTCGATTATGAAAACGTTAAACTCCGTTTTACGGACGAAGCGCTGAAGGCGGTGGCCCGCCAGGCTCTGGAACGCAAGCTGGGGGCGCGCGGACTGCGCATGATCCTCGAGGATCTGATGCTCGACTTGATGTACCACCTTCCCAACCAGCGCAAGCTCCACGAGTTTGCAGTGACCGAGGAGATGGTTCTGAGTCACGAGATCAGCTTCAATTCCATCGTACTTGAAAAGGCAGGTTAATGAACCCCACGATTCTTCCCGGACGTGAAAAGAGCGATACCCGCTCGCTACCGATGATGCCGATGCGGGACCTGGTGATCTTTCCCCACATGATGACGCCCTTTGTGGTGGGCCGGGAGACTTCGATCAACGCCTTGGAAGAGGCGCTGGCCACGGACAAGAAGATTTTTCTTGCCACCCAGAAAGACCCCTCGGTGGACGATCCCAAACCCAATGAAATTTACCAGGTGGGGACTGTCTCCAATATCGTGCAGAGCGTCAAGCTGCCGGACGGGAACATCCGGGTGCTGGTGGAAGGTGTGGAGCGGGGCAAGGTGGTGAAAGTTGCGAATGACGGCGGCTTCTTCCGCGTCACGGTTAAGACTTATTCCTACCGCGTGGTCACAACCCCGAGCCTCGACCAGATCATCCAACGGGTCACGGCGCTCTTTGAGCAATATGTCAAGCTCTCACAAAGCCTCAATTATGAGACGATGATCTCCGCCGTGAAAGTAGACGAGGTGGGGAAGCTCACGGACACGATCGCCGCCAACCTGAATATCCCGATTGACGAAAAACAGACCTTGCTTGATATTTTCGATCCGGTGGACCGGGTTGGACGTCTGGCCGATATGCTGGAGATTGAAATTGAGAAGCTCAATGTGGACCGCACCATCCAGGGGCGGGTGAAGCGCCAGATGGAGCGTGCCCAGCGCGAGTACTACCTGAATGAAAAAATCAAGGCGATTCAGAAGGAGCTGGGCCGCAACGAGAAGAGCGAGACGGACGAGCTGAAGAAGAAGATCGAGAGCGCGGGGATGACTGCGGACGCCAAGGAGAAGGCTTTGGCGGAGTTGAAACGGCTGGAGATGATGCCGCCGATGTCGGCGGAATCGACCGTCTCCCGGAGTTATCTGGATTGGCTGCTGGCGGTACCCTGGAAAAAGAAGACCAAGGAAATCCGGGACATCCGCCGCGCTGAGAAAATCCTTGAGGAAGACCATTATGGTCTTGAGAAGATCAAGGAGCGTATTCTGGAGTTCCTGGCGGTGCGCCAGTTGGTCAAGACACCGCGCGGATCCATCCTCTGCTTCGTGGGCCCTCCCGGAGTGGGAAAGACTTCGCTGGGGCGCTCGATTGCCCGGGCTACCGGGAAAAAGTTCGTAAGGATGTCGCTGGGCGGCGTGCGCGACGAAGCGGAAATTCGCGGCCACCGCCGGACTTACATCGGAGCTCTTCCCGGCCAGATCATCCAGATGATGAAGAAGGCCGGTTCCTTGAATCCGGTTTTCCTGCTGGATGAAGTGGACAAGATGAGCATGGATTTCCGGGGCGATCCTTCAGCCGCTTTGCTGGAGGTGCTCGATCCTGAGCAAAATCATACGTTCATGGATCACTATCTGGACGTGGAGTACGACCTTTCCAAGGTGTTTTTTATCACCACGGCAAACGTCATCCACACGATCCCACAGCCTCTCCAGGACCGCATGGAAATCCTTCGCCTCTCGGGTTACACCGAGCCTGAAAAACTGGAGATTGCGAAGCGGTTTCTGGTCCCGAAAGAGTTGAAGGCAACGGGTCTCAAGAAGGAAAACCTGACGTTGACGGACGAAGCGATCGTTGAGGTGATTGGCGGCTATACGCGTGAAGCTGGTGTTCGCAACCTGGAGCGCGAAATCGCCAATGTTTGCAGGAAAGTCGCGAGGCGCGTGGTAAAAGAGGGACGCAGCCTCCAGATCACGGTCAAGCCGGAAGATCTACAGGATTTTCTAGGCGTCGTGAAGTTTCGCGACACGCGGTCCGAAGAGAAGAACGAAGTGGGGCTGGCGACGGGACTGGCTTGGACGGAAGTGGGCGGCCAGATTCTGCACATTGAAGTGACCACCATGCACGGCAAGGGCCGGCTGATCCTGACCGGGAAGCTTGGCGACGTGATGCAGGAATCCGGGCAGGCAGCGATGAGTTACGTGCGGTCGCGTGCGGCGCGGTTCGGCCTGGACCCGGAATTTTACCACCATCTTGACATTCACATCCACCTGCCGGAGGGGGCGATTCCGAAAGACGGCCCTTCCGCCGGAATCACTCTGGCCACCGCCGTGGTCAGCGCTCTTACCAAGATCCCCGTGCGCCGTGACGTGGCCATGACCGGTGAAATTACCCTTCGCGGCAAGGTGCTGCCCATTGGCGGCGTGAAGGAGAAGCTGCTGGCCGCGCATCGTGCGGGCTGTAGAACGGTTTTGCTGCCGAAGGACAACGAGAAGGATCTGGTGGATATTCCGCTGAGCGTTCAGCAGGAAATGGCCGTCCGGTTCATCGATAGCATGGATGAAGTCCTGGAGATGGCGCTGGAGCGTCCGGTTGCTGGAATGGATTCCTTGGTTCCCGAAGTCGCGCCACCGGCCCTCGAACCCCCGACACGAGAAGGTGACCGGGAGACTCTTGCCAACTAGCCGGCGCGGGGCAGCCGGGTTTTCAGAGGATCGTTTCAAGAAGAGGTGGTCCGGAACGGGCTGTTTTTTATCTTTTGATTCCTGGACCAGCCGCAGGGCTGAAAAGTTTGGGGCCGCCAAATGGGCCCGGTGTTTTTTGCAGGATGCTGGCTGGGACGTGATGCGTGCTGGGCCTGACGAGGATTAGCCTGGAATATTCACGATGTTTTACTCGAAGACCGTCAGCCGTTTCAGCGCCGGAACGTTTTTCTTTTGTCTTGCATCCCGAACGGTCCGTTACAACGGACCGTTCGGGATGCGAGACAAAAGACGATCGAAATACCGTTCTTCGGCACGGTTAAAACCGTGCCCTGACGGTCGCCTATCGGAAGTTCGTGAACAATCCGGGTTAAGGCGGAGGTTCGCAACGGGCACCCTGGGTCCGAGGTTGCTAAACCGTAGAGAATTTACCGGCAAAGAAGAGTTGACCGTCGCTTCGCCACTATCGTGAGATTCGACCGCGCTTTGAGCCATTGACTATCCATATTTATCATCCCTAAGCCCCGGCGAGCTGCTCTGTGTCCGGCGGCTGCATTGACGCCTTGAATGAGCGAAGCGCTTTAGCCCGGATTAATCACGAAGATTTGTCCGAAGACCAGAAGGGCACGGTTTTAATCATGCCGCCAGAGCGCACGGACACTTTTCCATGGTCTCCCATCCGAGGTGCTGGTTACGGCGAGCCGTCTGGGATGCGAGACAAATAATGCTTGAAATGCCGTTGTCCGGCGCGGTTAAAACCGGGCCCTTACAGTCCTCCAAGGGAAGTGTATGAATCATCCAAGTTAGGTCTACGGATTTCCGGGACCGTTTGAGAAAACCCATTATTTGAATTGAGAGTAGGAGCCATGCCAACAAAGAAACAAGAACCCATTGAAGACGTCCAGGAAGAAAAGATTCTGGATCTGAAGGACGGCGAAGTCCTGGACATCGCCAAGCTGAAGGAGATGAACATCGCCACGCTCACCCAAGTGGCCAAGGACCTGGGTGTGGTCGGGGCCAGTTCCATGCGGAAGCAGGAACTGATCTTCAAGATCCTTCAGGCTCAGACGGAAAAGAGCGGGCTCATCTTTTCCGAAGGCGTTCTTGAATGCCTGCCCGACGGCTTTGGCTTCCTGCGCGCTCCGGATTACAACTATCTGCCCGGGCCCGATGATATTTACGTCTCGCCCTCGCAGATTCGCAAATTCGACCTGCGTACCGGCGATACCATCTCCGGCCAGATTCGTCCTCCCAAAGAGGGCGAGCGGTACTTCGCGCTCATCAAAGTGGAGGCGATCAATTTCGAGCCGCCCGATGAGTCCCGGAATAAGATCTTTTTCGACAATTTGACACCCCTCTATCCTCAAGACCGGATTCGGCTGGAGACCGCGAAGGACAATATTTCCGCCCGCGTGCTGGACCTGCTGACTCCCATCGGCAAGGGACAGCGCGGTTTGATTGTAGCGCCGCCCCGCACCGGCAAGACCATGCTTCTGCAAACCATCGCCAACTCCGTCAGCACCAACCATCCGGAAATCACATTGATCGTCCTGCTGATTGATGAACGCCCGGAGGAAGTGACGGACATGCAGCGTACCGTCAAAGGCGAGGTCATCAGCTCAACCTTTGATGAGCCGGCCGCCCGTCACGTGCAAGTGGCGGAGATGGTGATTGAGAAGGCCAAACGCCTGGTGGAGCATAAGCGGGACGTGGTGATCCTGCTCGATTCGATCACCCGCCTGGCACGCGCCTACAACACCGTGGTTCCTCCATCCGGCAAAGTGCTTTCCGGCGGCGTGGACTCCAATGCTCTGCAACGGCCCAAGCGATTTTTCGGCGCAGCCCGCAATATTGAAGAGGGCGGCAGCCTGACCATTATCGCTACGGCTTTGATTGACACCGGAAGCCGCATGGATGACGTGATCTTCGAGGAATTCAAGGGCACGGGTAACATGGAGATCAACCTGGACCGGAAGTTGGTGGACAAACGCATCTTCCCGGCCATGGATATCAACCGCTCCGGGACGCGAAAGGAAGAGATCCTGGTTCCGAAAGATGAGCTGAACCGCATCTGGGTTCTGCGCAAGGTGCTCAACCCCTTGTCGCCGGTTGAGAGTATGGAACTCATCATCGACAAGCTCTCGAAGACTCAGAACAACGCGCAGTTTCTGGCCTCGATGAGCAACGGCAGTCGGTAGTGAACTTCGTCCGCAGAAGGCAGCCGGTGGTAGGCAAATGCTGGTCTTGAGACCGCAGCGGTTGAAAACCCAGTCGCGACCCACCCCATTCTCTCCGATTTCGAAAAGCCGTGGCCGTTCCGCGTTCTCTTATTCCCGGCGCCGGTCCATTCCCGAAATGAGCTTCATTTCTTCCAACCTCTGCAGGATTCGCTGGACCACTTCGCCGGCGCTGAGGCCAGTTGAATCGATGAGGGTGGCATCCGGCGCAGGAACCAAAGGCGAGACGTTCCGTTCGGAATCCCGCCGGTCGCGCTGCTGAATCTCCAGGGCAACCTCCCCCAGCGATACTCCCCGGCCCTTTTCATCCCCCATTCTGCGGCGAGCCCGTTCGAGCGGCGATGCGGTGAGAAAGACCTTCAGCGCTGCGCCGGGAAACACGATCGTGCCGATGTCTCGGCCCTCCATGACTACACCCCGTCCGCGCGCGAAGTTCCTTTGCAAGGCAATCAACGCCCGGCGGACGCCGGGAATACGGGAGACCATCGAAGCGGCCTCGGTCACTTCGGGAGAGCGGATCTGGCCGGTCACATCCTTGCCATCCAGCAGAACGTGGAATGTATCGTCTGCGGGCATGCCTTCCAAAACGGTGGCCGACAACATCGCTGCGATGCGGTCTTCAGACGTGGGTGGAATCGCGGTTTCGAGAACCTTCAGCGCGGCGGCGCGGTAGGTTGCCCCGCTATCGACGTAGGGCAACTCCAGCTCGCGCGCCAGCCCCAGCGCCACCGTGCTCTTGCCTGCGCCGGCAGGTCCATCGATAGCGATCACCAGGGGCTCAAGCATGATTTCAACTGGCAAGTTTGGCCTCGATCCATCTGTATCTGTCCGGAGTCAGGACCACGATACAGAAGGATGTCATGAGGTCCTGCCTCCGGCAGGGTTGAAATCCCGGTCTGACGTCGGAATCATGAATCATCCAGGCTAGAGGATAGCACGTCAGATGTGGCATCTTGCTGCTACAAATGGAAATGGTGATTGACCTGAAGGCCGTGGTTTGTAGAACATCGTGGCAACAGCTATTTCGCCGGAGGTTCCGCCAAGGGGAATAAATTACGACCGCCGCCACCGCAGTAAAACCGTGGCACGACCCGCGACAATGGGTAGTGACGCAGTTTGAAGTTTTGTGACATGGTTCGCCACCGTCATCCCCGCGAAGGCGGGGATCCATGCTCCGGACAACCCCTTTATCTGCACGAGTTCGGAATGCCACTGCGATATTCGGAGTGGCATTCCCGCTTTCGCGGGAATGACGATGAAGGAACAAATTGAGTCACTACCCGGCATTGGGTTCACTTGACTATGTTGCGGCACTCAAGATAGTCTCTATCCAACCGCAGTGCGGGATCAACCCAATCCGGACAACGGGGGCCGGAAGACTCTGGGATGAACCGGCGGGCCGGCCCGAATGACCCGCAAGCTCCAGCCACGGGAGACAGGCTGAGGGATCTGGATGCCTCCTGCGAACGAGGGACAGAGGGGAAATCCATGGCCAGAATTCTTGTTGTCGAAGACGATCCCCAAGTGCGTGAAGTGGTGTGCGCCATCGTGGCCATGGACGGACACCAGGTTGTTTCCGCCCACGATGGCCAGAACGCCGCAGAGCGCATGGAGAGAGAATCGTTCGACGTGATAGTTTCAGACGTGTGGATGCCGAGGATGAATGGCATGGAATTGCTGGGTCACGTCCAGGCGCAACAGTTGCCGTCCCGGTTCATCATCATGACCGGCGACAACACGCCGGAAACCGTGTTGGATGCGGTGCGCAATCAGGCCTATGGCTATCTTCGCAAGCCCTTTGAGCCGAAACAACTGCTGGTCCTTTTGAGGGCAGCTTTGGAGTCGCCGCAAGTCCTGGCTCCCATTGAGGTCATTTCCTCGAAGGCGGAATGGGTCGAGTTGCTGCTGCCTTGTTCTCTGGAGGTGGCGGAGCGGATCGGTTCATTCATGGACCAACTGAAGGCCGACCTTTCCGGAGAAGTCCGTGAGGCCGTGGGGAAGGTCTTCCGGGAATTGTTGCTGAACGCGATTGAATGGGGCGGACACTTTGATCCCAAGCGCAAGGTGCGAGTCGCCTATCTTCGCACGCCTCGAATGCTGCTCTACCGGATTGCCGATCCGGGCGGCGGCTTTAAGTTTGAAGGCCTGGACCACGCAGCCGTCAACAACCCGCCGGACCAACCTGCCGGGCACCTGCGAGTCCGGGCTGAAAAAGGAATCCGGCCGGGAGGGTTTGGTATTTTCCTGGCGCGTCAGTTGGTGGACGATCTACTTTACAACGAAGCGCAGAATGAGGTTGTGTTCATCAAGTATTTGGGCAACAAGGCTTATTGATGGTCGCAAGAAATATCGCGGCCGCCACCCACCTGCCGGGCTTCCTACCGCAAGGCTTCGTTGATTGCGTTGCCAAGGGTTTCAAGGCCCTTTTCAATATCGCCACCCAAGTGAACTCGCAACGCCCGGCGTTCTCTTGCGGCCAGGACTTCAAAATCACCTCGCGCTTGCGCAGCCTTGACCGCGCCAAAGCTGAACCGATGTCCGGGAATGGCAAGGTCGTTCGCGTCATCACAAGTCACTTGCAGGAAAACTCCGGTGTTGGGTCCGCCCTTGTAAGCCTGCCCCGTGGAGTGCAGGAAGCGCGGACCAAAGCCCAGGCAGGTTGCCACCCGCTTGGCGTCACGCACGGCGTGACGGACCGCTTGCAATTGCTTCTCGTGCGCCTCATTCATTTCGACATATCCGAGCAGCGCAAAATAATCTCCCACGCGAAGGCGCGAGAGGTGGGCGCGCAGGGTGTCCGCAAGCGACCTGGAACGGGCGTTGCTGGAGATGGCATTGGCATTCTTTGGATCGGCAAAGAGTTTAACGCCGCAATCCTCGAGGAATGGCGTCTCGGGCGGCAGCGAACCGGACTTCTCAAATTCCGAAGTCAGCTTGCGCGTGGCCACCTTGCTGGCTTCAACGTCGGGCTGGTTGAAAGCGTTGATGCCGATCACCGAGCCGGCCACGGCGGTCGCAATCTCCCAACGCAGAAACTCCCGGCCCAGATCATAAGTGTCTTCCAAAGAGATTCGCACGACGGGCTGGCCGGCTTTTTCGAGAGCCACCAGCGCGGCGTCCTGCCCCGCGTCGGCGCCTTGCTCAAGCCGCAGGTAAACGAAAAGCCGGTCATTGCCGTAGACTTCGGGAGGTCCGAGCTGCTCGCGATCCACCGGGATCAGTCCCTTGCCCTGTTTGCCAGTGGATTCGGCCAGCAGTTGCTCCAGCCACGCTCCAAAATCGTAGATGGCGGGTGAGGTGACAAGGGTCACTTTGTCCCGGCCGCGGAGGGCAAGCTGGCCGAGGATGGAGCCCAGAATCACTCCCGGATTCTTATCAACCGGAACGCACGAGCTACACGACGTGGCCATAATCTCCGCGTTGTCCAGCAGCCGCGCCACATCCACGCCCATCACCGCCGCGGGCACCATGCCGAAATCGGAGAGCGCCGAATAGCGGCCGCCGATCGAGGGCAGGCCAAAAAAAATGTGGCGGAACTTATCGTTTTCGGCCACTCGCTGCATTTTTGATCCCGGGTCGGTAATGGTGATGAACCGGCTTCCCGCTTCTTTGTCGCCGGCGGTTTGCTGGGCGCGGGAAAAGAAATAGTCCTTGAAAATGTTGGGTTCGAGGGTGCTGCCGGATTTACTGGAAACGATGAAGAGGGTCTTCGAAAGATCCACCTTCTTTTCCGTGGCGCGCACTTGGGCGGGATCGGTGGAATCGAGCACGTGCAATTCGGGAAAACCGGCGACGGGCCCGTAAGTTTTTGTCATCACTTCGGGACACAAGCTCGATCCGCCCATGCCGAGCAGCAAAACGTGGGTGAATCCCTCGCGTTTGGCCTCGGCGGCAATTTCCTCCACGTGGTGCTTGTGGGCGAGCTGATCCTCCGTGATGCCGAGCCATCCCAACCAATCCGCCTCATCCGTGCCAGTCCAGAGCGAGGCATCGCGGCCCCACAACCGCCGCACTTTGCCCTTGATGCGCCAGTCTTCAAGATTGGCTTTCACCGCCTCCGCCAGAGTTTGGGGCAAGGTATAGGTTTGGCGGTCCGGCCGGCCGCGCACCCCCACTTTGCACTGACGGTCGAGGGCGTTCAGAAGCTGGTCAAAAGCGTCGGCAAAAAGGCGGACTCCTTCTTTCAGGACTTGATCCGTCACTTCTTTCATAGAGATGCCGGCCTTTTCGAGCGACTGCATGGTATCGTGGGCTTCTTCAAGGTCCTGATCCAGGCTCAGCCGCGGACGCCCATGATCGCGGAAGGCTTCGAGGGTCTGCATGGGGATGGTGTTCACCGTTTCCGGACCGATGAGCTCCTCCACATACATCACATCGCGATATTTCTGATTTTTTGCGCTGGTGCTGGCCCAGAGCAGCCGCTGGGGCTGTGCGCCCTTCTGGGCAAGTGCCTGCCAGCGCGGGCTGTGAGTAAGCTGTTTATAGCTCTGGTAAGCGAGCTTGGCGTTGGCAATGGCGGTGCGACCGGGAATGCCCTGCAGCAGGGTTCGCTCCGCCGGACCGGTGGCGGTCTTGAGGCGCGCCTCGACGATTTTGTCCACTAACGAATCAATCCGGCTAACGAAGAAGCTGGCTACGCTCGCGACCTGATGGACGTTGCCTCCGCTTTTCGCAAATTCTTCCAGGCCGGCAACGAACGCTTCCGCCACCGCTTCATAGCGGTCTACGGCGAAGAGCAGCGTCACATTGATGTTGATGCCTTCGCTGATGAGCTGGCGGATGGCAGGAACTCCCTCGGAGGTTCCCGGCACTTTGATCATGACGTTGGGGCGGCTCACGGCTTTCCAAAGGCGGCGGGCTTCCTCCATGGTCTCTTGAGTTTCGTGGGCCAGGAAAGGAGAAACTTCCAGGCTGACGTAACCGTCAAGTCCCTGGGTCGATTCATAAACCGGCTTAAACACGTCCGCCGCGGCCTGAATGTCCGGAATGGCCAACGCCTCGTAAAGCTTCATCGGGTCTTTTTGGTCGTTTTGGTAAAGGGCGTCCAGCGACTCCGAATAGTCGTTACTTCCTACGATGGCTTTTTCGAAGATGGCGGGGTTTGAAGTCACGCCTCGCACCCCGTCCTGTTCCACCAGATTCTTCAGTTCGCCGCTGGTAATCAGGGTCCGGCGGATATAATCCAGCCAGACGGCTTGTCCCATCTGTCCAAGAACCTTTAAGCTGTTCATTGCTTTGCTCCCGTAAATATTCTTCCAACCTGCGTTTTGGCGGTCAGCGAGTCATTCATGGCACGCCGGTTTCATCCTGAAAACTTTGCTTGTCATCTTGAGCGGAGCGAAGGATCCCGGTATTCCCGCTCAGAGTAAACTCCGCGAAGAATCTCCAATTCGCTGCGGGGGAAAGATCAAATGCAGTGATCCTTCGCTCCGCTCAGGATGACAGCCCTGGAGGTTTGGCTGAAACTCCGAGGCTCCACAACCGTAGAAGCTCAAACGGCACAGTAAAAACCGTGCTTCGCCGGCACGCAAGCGAAGCGCCGTGAATGATCCTGGTTACCCGTTGCCGGCTGCCTGGCCGCAGGCTTTTGCTTCAATCGCCAGCACCTTGGCAAGCCGGCGCCGATGGCGCTCCTCGTTGGTGAAATTGGCGCCTAGGAAGGCTTTCACCAAATCGTGGGCCAGCTCCACACCGATCACCCGCGCGCCGAGCACCAGGACGTTCATATTGTCGTGCTCGACGCCCTGATGAGCAGAATAGGTGTCATGGCAAATGCCAGCGCGGATACCGGGGATTTTGTTGGCGGCCACCGAGGCGCCGACGCCGCTGCCACAGATCAGAATGCCACGATCCGCGCTCCCATCCTTGACGGCATGGGCGACGGCCTCGGCAAAATCAGGGTAGTCCACGGGGGCGGTGCTGCGAGTTCCCACATCCAGGACATCATACCCTAAGCCCGGCAGGAATGCCGCCAGGCTTTGTTTGAGATCAAAACCGGCATGATCCGAACCAATGACGATGCGCACAAGACCTCCTATCCCGGAGTATTCATGAATTGTTTGTGACGAATGCATAGGAACCCGGTTGTCCGCGGTCGCGGGCCACCTCCTGGCCCAACACCGTGATGGCACAGTGTTGACCATTCAAACCGTTCCATTGATAAACCGCCGGATGCCGTCTTTCAGCAGCGTTACGTTGAAATTGATGAGCAGCGCCAGCTTGCATCCCGAAAGCCGCAAATAGGAAATCGTCTGAGCCTCATGAACCGGCGCCAAAGCGTCGACAGACTTCACCTCTACGACCACAGATCGTTCCACCAACAAATCCATTCGGTATCCGCATTCGAGCTTGACCTCCTCATAAACGAGCGGCACGGGTTTCTCTGGCTCGACGACCAGTCCTCTTTTTCGCAGCTCGTAGGCGAGACACGCCTTATAAGCGGACTCGAGCAACCCAGGACCCAGCACCCGGTGGACCTGGATCGCTGCGCCGATAGTGACCTCCGTGATCCTGTTCAACCGCTCTCGCTCGGTCATTGAGGAAAAAGAATATAACACGGAGGTCACGAAGGGCCGATCACATCAGAGACCACAAAGCGGTCGCGAGCTGCTCGCCGACTCCGTGTCCTCCGCGGTGAAGCCATGCAAAGAGTCAATGAAACTGAGGCTCAGTGCGCTCTGTGTTAAACGTTCTTAAAGCCGCATCCTCTCCCCTGCGAGATGTCCCCTGTGAATCACCCAGGTTAGTGCCCCCCGGCGGTGGACATCTCGGCGTTCACCGCGGCGCCGATGATACCGATTTCATCGCTGGTGCTGATAATCTCCATTTGACTGCCCTGGAGCGGACTCATCTTCACCATCTCGTGGACGTAGATGTTCAAGGTTCCAATTTCCACGTAGTGAGCGTTGGGACCGGTGATAAAAAACTTACCAGGGCCCTCCATGTGAATGGAAGTGGCAGTGGCGGCGGCCAGAGCGCGATGCCAGAGCTTGACGAAGGCGCTGCAACGCGCATCTCCGGTCTTGGCCGCAGCAAAGACTTCCTCCGGTTCCATGTCCAGGAAGCGCAGCCGCATGGCGCGGTGGCCCATAATGCCTTCCAGGTGTCCACGTCCGCCGCAGCCGCAAAAGTGTTCTTTGGGATCGAGTGTTACCACGGAATGTCCGCCTTCCCACACGCCTTCCGCCCAAGGGAAACGGCCGAAGCCGATGCCATGCCCGATCGTCCAGGCGCGGATCAACTGGTTAAGCTGGCCGTGGGTGGCGGCAATACCCGCGGCAATGACGTCGGCGTCATTAAATACACGGACGGGAACGGGCTGGCCGCCGCGTAACAGCGACGACTTTAACATCTCTTGAAGGTTGAGTCCCTTGATCTGTTGGAGGTTGGGCGAATCCTGGACGATGCCATCCTGGACGATGCCAGGGATTCCCACTCCAATGGCTTGGATTTCCTCGCTGCCGGCGGCCTTCTGGATCTGGTCGCGAAGGCATTCGCCGAAGCTTTTCGGAGGCAGGCCGAGCAAAGCGTCGCTGAGCGGCCGCCCTTCGGGGAATACGTGGACGGGACCCGCCACGCGATATTCCTCCACCAGGGCGGTGGCAACGTGTTCGGTGGCCAGCAGTCCGATGGTTCGTGACATGGTGAACCTCATTGAAGAAAAGCGGCTTCACGCGCCGGCTAGCGGTTAATGAGCTTGTTGAGGCCATTAAACGCAGCAGCTTTGTAGCACTCCGCCAGCGTCGGATAATTGAAAACCGCATCCACAAAATACTCGACGGTCCCCTTCAAGCTGAACACCGCCTGGCCGATGTGAATCAGATCCGCGGCATTGTCCCCAATAATGTGAATGCCGAGTAATTCCCGCGTCTCCCGATGAAAGATCAGCTTCAAGCGGCCGGTGGTGTCCCCAAGAATCTGCCCCCGCGCGATTTCCCGGTAATAGGCCACTCCAACCTCGTAGGGAACGTCCTCATCCGTCAAGTTTTCCTCCGTCCTTCCCACAAAAGAAATTTCCGGAATCGTATAAATCCCGTAAGGATAGTTGGCGGGGTTGGAATGAACCGGAAGGCCCAGCGCGTGGGCGGCGGCGAGGCGGCCCTGCTCCATGGAGACGGAAGCCAGGCTGGGGAATCCGATCACGTCACCCACCGCGTAAATTTTGGGCTGCGCAGTGCGGAAATCTGCATCCACGGTGATACGGCCGCGACCGTCAACGGGGATGCCAGCCGCCGTCAAGTTGAGCTCATCCACGTTGCCCTGGCGACCCACCGCATAGAGCAGGGCATCACCGGTAATCTTCTTGTTGCTTTCCAGGTTGGCCACCACCTTGCCGTCCGGCATTTCCTCCACGCTGTGCACTTCCTCATTCAGCCGCATGGTCACCCGGCGGTCGCGTAGATGATAAGAAAGAGCTTCCACGATCTCGGCGTCGGCGAACTCCAGGAGCCGAGGGCGCTTTTCCACCAGGATGACGCGCACGCCCAGCACCGCGAACATGCAGGTATATTCCACACCGATCACGCCGCCGCCTACCACGATCAAGGTCTTGGGAATTTCCGGCATCTGCAAAATCTGGTCGCTGTTGATGATGCTGCGGTTGTTCAGAGGCACGCGGGGCGAGGTGGCGGGCTTGGTCCCGGTGGCGATGATGATGACCTCCGCGTGGTAGTCCGCCTGGGTCTGCACACCCTCCATGTGGACCGTGGTGGGATTCACAAAACTGGCTGTCCCAAAAACCACGTCGATCCCGTTGCGCGAAAGCTGAGCCTGAGTGACATCAATTTCAGTCTTGATGACATGCTGAACGCGAAAGGCCAGATCGGAAATCGTGATCTTTTCCTTCACCCGGTAATTCATCCCGTAAACGTTCTGGTAATTGTACCCGGAGAGATGCATCACCGCTTCCCGCATGGTTTTGCTGGGAATGGTGCCGGAGTTGATGCAGGTACCGCCCACGACCGTCTGCTTTTCAATTAAGGCTACCCGCTTGCCGCTCTTTGAGGCCTGGATGGCGGCCCGCTGGCCCGCGGGTCCCGAACCGATCACGATGACGTCGTACTGTAGCATGCGTCCACCCTCACCCTGTCAGCAAACTGGTTTCCTCATCGCCCGTGATAACGCTCCGCGCGGGCGCAGCCGCTTTCGACTGCCTAGTCATTTTACACTGGGGCATGAATTGCATGGACAAGTCTTTAATCTCTTGTTCCCCAAAGCTTCAGCCCAAAGCGTCGAAAAAACCAGACTTCAAATTACTTGATTTTGACAGCGTATGGATTCCCGCCGGACCGGGAATGACTGAGGTCGTGGGGCGACCCCAAGCCTGCCCGGGTATAAACCTTGGCGGGATTGACGGTTGGACCCTTCGCCTTTCGCTTTCGCCTCCACCCAACTGGTCATTCCCACCGATGCGGGAATCCATGCCGTCGATTTTTGCTACCTTGTCGTGTCTCGTTTCCGTCTCCGGCACCTCAATTACCCATGGAGAGGTCTGTCGAAAAGTGCCAAAGGGAACCCATATCCCGTCCGGTTCCGTTTCTAACCCATTGATTCTAAATAAATTGCCGTTTTTTATTGTGGAACATCGATAACCTTATCATAATAAATAGGTTCACGGCTGTCCCATCATAAGTTGAACAACTCCAATTGGATAGCGGAGTCGCTCTCCAGGAGTTCGGGCGGAACATTCGTAAATACCTGAGAAATCGGGCATTTCTCGAAAATGGTCAGGCTCAAAATCTGTAGAATTGTGTAGAGACTCAAGCTCAGCCCAAGCTGCTTTTTGACCATGGCGACGAGGACATAGAAGGAGATGGCCGTCCAGATTTGAGTTTTGACGGCGTTCTCCGAAGTGCCGTAGAAAGCCTTGATGCGTAGATGCTGTTTGATCCAGCGGAAGAACAACTCCACCCGCCAACGCGCCTTGTAGAGTCGGGCGATGGTCAGCGATGGAAGGACAAAGTTGTTGGTCAAAAAGACGAGGTCGTTGAGGTGCTCGGCATCGAAATAGCGAATGCGGCGCAGGGGGGCCGGATAATCGGCGGCCGAGGTGACACCGGTGAGAACAATGGTTTGGTCGGATCGCAGTCCGGTGGACTGGTCGACCGGATGGGAGTATCGCCTCTGAAACTGCGTATTCGACTTGGCGCGCGCGACAAAGAACGCGGCGCTTTGCGTAAAGACGTACAGGCGGGAAAAATCCAGGTAGCCGCGATCGAAGATGTAAAAGGCTCCGGGTTCGAGCTGCAGTTGATCGAGGGCGTTGACGTCGTGCACCGCGCCCGGAGTCAGATGGATAAAGGTCGGAATGCTGCTCCGTAAGTCGAGAAGCGTATGCAGTTTGATCGCGCCCTGGTGCCGCCGGAATCGAGCCCAAGGGAACAGTTCCAGGCACAGGTCGATGGTGGTGGAATCGAAGGCGTAGGCGGTCTGATCCAGTTCGGCTCCGAAGTCCTCGCTGGCATACAGAGGTCGAACTTGGCGAATCAGGACTTGAGCCAAGTCGGCGTAGATGCGCCAGTCGCGGCGCTCGTTGGCATGGGCCAGAGTGTTGCGCGCCATGCGGCCCCGGAATCCCAGGTGGTAGAGCTTGGGTTGCAGGGCACGCAGACCGGCTTCGATGTCGCGCAAACTCTCGCGACCGGTCAGTTGCGCAAAGGCGAGACACAAGAACTGATCGAGACAAGAAAAGCTGAGCACTTTGTGCTCGCCTCGATAGTGCGCGACACCCTTGCGGAATTCGTGAAGGGGCAGCAAGTCCATGAGTTGGGCAAAGATGGTTCGTCCAGTGAACATAGCCATCACATTGTGCGATGGCGAAAGACGGAAGCCAAATTTCCGCTTCGGAGTTGAAGTCGATTATGCTCGATTTGAGAGGTAACATCTCTACCAACTATTACTTACAGCGAAATCCCAATTCAACGTTGGGACAGCCGTGAAATAGGTTATTAAATTTGTCTCCATCTGCATGGTTTGCCGAATGGGCTTCTTAGGGTTCGTTCCGAAAAAAAATTTTTTTCCGCAAGTTCACTTTCCGGTCACAAGTCGAAAGATTGGAGAAGCTTCCAAGAGCCTTGCCTTGCCAACAGCCTGGCGGTGGATGCCGAAGAACCATCCCAGAAAGAAATAGCGAACAAATGGCGAACCTGGGCGTTTACTCAATAACCGCCTGGGGTGACTGGTTCCCGTTTCAGGGATTATCGGCGGTACGAAAAGCCGCAGAGCGGGGGGTAACTCCATAATCGTAGACTCGCTCGAAGGCGGTGTCAATGGGAAATTGGGTGGTGGGTCAGTTTGCCGTAGCGGAAGTTCGTGACCGCCGGAAGGTGTTGATAAATAAAAATCTGCGGTCAGAGACCGCGGCTTCAGCCGCGAAAACATACCACTATTGAAATTGGGAACAGGGCGGATGCAGGGCCTGCTCCGGGTCCGGCCGTTTGGGGGACAGTGGCCCGAAGCTTCAGTCCGCCTCCAGAACCATGCGGGTGAGCATTTCAAAATGGTAGCCCATGATGGCCAGCGTCATGGCGGTATCAAACGTATCGCGGTAACGCGTGGCGGCCTCAAGAAGGAATTTCCAATACGAGGAACGGGATTCACCCAGAATTCCCTGCTTGAGAATGGAGCGGGCCACGGCCAAGTAATCTGAAAATGACCGGGAGCGGTGATGGGCGGGCTTGTAACGCTCCAGGAAGCGCAGCACGCGGTCGTAATAGGCTTCGGGCGTGTAAATCCGCCGCAGAATATCACGGTATCCTTCGACCAGGCGCTGGGCGTTCATCTTGGGAATGAAGTTCAGCCTCAGATCCATATTGTTGCCGTTGCCTTGCTCTAGGATTCGCCCCTCTTTCAGAAGGCGCCGGAACAGTTGGGTGCCGGGCAGCGCTAGCAGCAGGCCTACCATGGCCAGTGGAATGGCGCTCTCCTGAATGAATTCCACCTGCCGGTCAAAAATATCTTCGGGGTCGTTGTCAAACCCAACGATGAAGCCTGCCATCACTTCCATGCCGTAGCCTTGAATGCGATGCACGCTCTCCAGAAGGTTCTTGCGCGTGTTCTGCATCTTCTGGGCTTCCTTCAGGCTTGCCTCAACGGGCGTCTCAATGCCCAGGAAGACGCGCGTGAAGCTAGCCTTGCGCATCATCTCGAGCAACTGGGAGTCATCCGCCAGATTGACCGAGGCCTCCGTGAAAAAGTTAAAAGGCTTGTCGTGACGGCTATTCCAATCCGCAAGCTCTGGCAGCAACTCCTTGACCTTGCGTTTGTTGCCGATGAAATTGTCATCCACCATAAATACGGAGCCGCGCCACTTGAGGTCATAAAGCAGGTCGAGCTCGGCAAGAACCTGAGCCGGGGTTTTGGTGCGCGGCTTGCGACCGTAAATCTCAATAATGTCGCAGAATTCGCAATTGAAGGGACAGCCCCGCGAAAACTGGATCTGCATGGAACTGTAATGCTTGAACTGGATCAGGTTCAGGTCGGGGAGAGGCGTGAGCTCGACGTTGGGCAGGGAAGCCGCCTTGTAGCGGGGCAGGGCGCGGCCCTGCTCGAAGTCCGCAGCGAAGTCCGCCATCAATTCTTCCGCTTCACCCACCACCACATGGTCCGCGTACTGCGGTAACTCCTCCACGCTGCTTGAGACGGGACCACCCACCACGGTTTTCAGGCCTCGTGCCCGGCAACGCTTCAGAATTTTCAGGATCTCTGGCTTGTGACACAGCATGCCGCCGATCAGCGCAACGTCCGCCCATTTCAGGTCGGCATCCGTTAAGTGCCGGATATTCGTATCCACCAGGCGCTTCTTCCAATGTTTCGGAAGGAGGGGCGCGATGGTCATAAGACCCAGGGGAGGGTACGCGGAACGTTTCCCTTCAAAGGGGATGGCGTGCTTGAAACTCCAGTACGTATCCGGCCATTCCGGATAAATCATCAAAGCGTTCATAAGGGAGAGACCCTCGGGGTCAGATTGGGAATGCGAGTTAAAGAGATGCAAGTTAAAAAGTTAGCCTACGCTATCTTAGCCACCAAACACAACAAGAATGGTATGAAATGCTAAAAAAGCGGGTTATGTGGCGATTCTGACCGGTCCACAAGTGTCGTGTCCAGTCCTGTGTAACGCCGCCGTCCCGGCGGCATCGTGGACCGCAGCCGGCAGGATGCCGGCGCTACGGCGATTGACCGTTCAAACCTGAAGATGGTGGAGATAATCGTAACTGATCTTGATGCACTGGAACACCGGGTCGGAGCACACGTCCTGCTCCACGAAGTAGTACTTCATCCCCGCCGTGTGAGCGTGTTGGAAGATGCGTTTCCAGTTGATGACGCCGCGCCCGACCTCGGTGAAAGCCTTGGCGTCTTCGCCGATGTCCGTGGTGGGCGGAAAGCCGGGCTTCATATCTTTGATGTGCAGCAAAGGAAAACGTCCCGGAAACTTCTGGAAGTAGGCCACCGGGTCACGGCCGGCGCGCGAGACCCAGTAACAATCCATCTCAAAATTGACCAGCTTGGGATCGGTGTTTTGCAGCAAGTAATCATAAGCCACCACGCCGTCATACTTGCGGAATTCGAAGTTGTGGCCGTGATAGCAGAAGTGGAGGCCCGCCTGTTGACACATTCCGCCCACGTGGTTGAAGAATCCCGCCAGCCATTTCCAGTCGTCCAGCTTCATGTCGCGAGTAATGTTTCCCTTGAATTGATGGGGATGGGCCGGAGAGGGAAAAGCGCAGACCAGGTACTTCAGCCCAAGCTGCTTGGCGTAGTCCACCTTCGCCTGCGGATTCACACGCAGGTCCCCGGCGGTGGAGTGGCCGCTCGGCGCCGTGAGGTGTGCCTCATCCAGCAATTGCCGCATCTGGGCGGGAGTCTTGCCGAAGAAGCTGAAGAGTTCAACCTCCGGGTAACCGACGGCTGCGACTTTCTTCAAGGTCCCCTCAATATCCTTCTCCATTTGTTGCCGCACCGTGTATAACTGCAAGCCTACCGGAATCCCAAACGGGTCGGCTTGCATCGGCCTTGCGGACTGCAGCGCGAGCGCCCCGCCTCCGAGTCCGAGGGCCGTATCAAGAAGGAACTGGCGGCGATTCGTTGAGATCATCAGAAAACCTCCGTCTATGGAATAGGGCGTGAAGTTATCACAAAGGGGATGCGATTGCCAGGACCGTTTGTGAGATTGTTTCCGGAACTGCAATCCTTCCGGCTTGGATCGCTTTTATGAGATATAGTCCTCTAGCCGGAAGAGTTACGCCGGACGCGACCGGCTGAACCGTTGCCTCGATGGCAGTCAGAAGCCAGACTGCCGCCTTGTTTATTTCCAAGCCTGACGATAATATCGTCAATCTCGGTGGCATGAAACATTTTGCGACGGTATGGTTTTTTTGAGACATGACAAATTCAGAAGGCCAGTGCCGCGCCGCTTCACGATTTCCCTCAACTCGACCATTCCTGGCAATGCTCACGCTGGAATTGTCATTCGCGGCGGCTGCGGCAGGAGCCCTGCCGGACACAGCTCCGCATTATGTGGGATCACAAGCCTGCCAGCCTTGTCATGCTGCGATCTACAACCGGTGGAAGCAGACACGGATGGCGAACGTTGTCCGGGACCCTCGCGTCGATCCTCAAGCCTTCTTATGCGACTTTTCCAAGCCCAACACGTTCTTCACATTCCGCAAGAGTGACATCGCATTCGTCTACGGCAGCCATTGGAAGCAGCGTTACTTCGTCAAGCGCGGCAATGATTACTTCGTGCTTCCGGTGCAGTGGGATATTGTGAGGCAGAGATGGGAAAAATATCATCCGCACCCGGGCGACGACTGGTGGGTGCCGGATTACCCTGATAGCCAGATGCAGCGGCCCACCGGTCCCCTTTGTGACGGCTGCCACTCCGTGAATTACGACGTCAAGACGAAAACAGTGACGGAATGGAACGTGGGATGTGAAAGGTGCCACGGCCCGGGCAGCGAGCACATTCAAGCGCCTTGGAATTTCCGTCACAACATTGTGAACCCTGCCCGCCTGGACTTCGTGCGCGCCAACGATGACTGCATCCAGTGCCATTCCCAGTTGCGCCCTCTTGCCAACCCCATTCAGGGCGTTTACTACGACTGGGCGGTGGGCTACAAGCCTGGAGACCGTTTAAGCAACGTGGTTCGGCTGGAGAATCAGCGGCTGGGCGTGCATGATTTCTTCTATTGGCCGGATGGCTCCGCGCAGAAGAACCGCATGCAGGGAAATGACTTTGTGACCAGCGCCATGTACGAGCACGGTGTTACATGCTTTGACTGTCACGATCCGCACGGAACGGACAACAAAGATCTGTTGATCAAGCCCGGTAGCCAAATGTGCTTGGAATGCCACGGACCGAATTCCCCCAACGGTCCGCGCGGATCGCTCGAGGAACACACGCATCACCAGGCGGGCAGCCCTGGAAGCAGTTGCCTGGATTGCCATATGCCCCGGATCGACATTCAGGTTGATTCCTTCTCGGTTCGCAGCCACACGTTCCGCTTTATTTCTCCGGCGCTGACCATCCAATACGGCATTCCCAATCCCTGCACGTCCTGCCACAAGCACAAAACGAACCAATGGGCACTCGATCAGCTTCACCAGTGGCAAAACGTGTCCCCCTGGAGACTGGAAAGGCGGAATTGAAATGCTTTTGAGAAAGAAATGCGGCAGAGATTGTGGACCTTCGTCACGCTCCGAGAGTAGGCTTCCACCGCCGGAAGCTGTGCCAGGGCAAGTTGCGGGTGGAATGTCGATGCGAGGTGTAGAGACTGTGACTCAAAGAATTTGCTTCTGGGTGATGCTGGTGATCTTCTGCGCCTCCGCGGCGCACGGGCAGAACGTCTTGCGCCTGGTTCAGACCATTCCTATGGCGGATGTCGAAGGCCGCATCGACCACTTTGGGATTGATCTCCAGGGCCACCGGCTCTTCATGTCCGCGCTGGGGAACAACACGCTGGAAGTCTTCGACCTGCGCGCCAACGAGCGAATCCACACCGTCCACGGTTTGCGCGAGCCGCAAGGAGTAGTTTACGTTGCGGAATCCCGCCGCATCTATGTGGCGAACGGAGGGGACGGCGCCTGCCGCGTCTTTGTCGGTGACACTTACAAGCTTCTCCAGGTCATTCGTTTCGCGAGTGACGCGGATAATGTGCGCTACGATGCAACCGCGCATCAAGTCCTTGTGGGCTATGGCGAAGGGGCGATCGGCATCTTGGACGCCGGGACGAGGAAATTGCTGGGGACGATCCGGCTTGATGCTCATCCGGAGTCCTTCCAGATGGAAACTTCAGGCCGCCGGATTTTTGTGAATCTCCCTTCGGCGGGCCATGGGATCGCCGTGGTGGATCGCGCCCGGCGCAAAGTCATCGCCCAGTGGAAGCTCGAAGCAGCGGGTGATAATTTCCCGATGGCCCTGGATGAACCCGATCACCGCTTGTTTGTGGTCTGCCGCAGGCCCGCGGAAATGATCGCTCTGGATACGGCCACTGGAAAGGTTGTGGCGCGCATACCCTGCGTTGGAGACGCTGACGACGTTTGGTACGATGCGGGCCGCAGACGGATATACATTTCGGGAGGCGAGGGCTTTATTTCTGTCATCCAGCAACGCGATCCCAACCATTACGTTTCCATTGCCAGGATTGAAACCGCACCCGGCGCGCGAACTTCTTTCTTCGCGCCGCAACTCGACCGGCTCTACCTGGCTGTTCCCCGCCACGCCAGCCGCCCTGCGGAATTGAGGGTTTACGAGGTCCAGAGCACAGCCGCACTCTTGGAAAGGCCTCGCATCCAGCGCCGTAGCATGATAAATGTAGAAACTGCGGGTTCCCTGCTGGACGGAGAGGTTGGCGCGTGGCCCCGGTGGCGGGAAAGCCTGACGGCATTGCCTTTGAACTATGACCAACGGCCCTGAAATCCGCCGGTTTAACGGCATCGAGGACATGAGTGAAGCTGCGGCCGGCCTGATCGTGGCCCGGACTGGAGAAAAAGCTGCAAACGGGAAACCCTTCAGCCTTGCTCTATCCGGCGGAAACACGCCGCGGCGGCTTTACCAGCTTCTGGCCAGCGATGCATTTTCCGCACAGTTGCCCTGGCAACAGATTCACCTCTTTCAAGTGGATGAACGTTGTGTTCCTCCGGATCATTCCCTAAGCAACTTTCGCATGATCCGCGAGGAACTGCTGGATCGCGTGCCCGCCGCCAAGTCTGGCTTCCACCGCATGGAGGCAGAGCGGCCCGATCTGGATCAAACCGCGCGCGACTATGCGAATGAGCTGGCCCACATCCTCCAACCCGCGCCCGGCCAGGTTCCCCGGCTTGATCTGGTGCTGCTGGGCATGGGAAATGACGGCCACACGGCATCCCTGTTTCCGGCATCGAAGGCCCCGGCCGAAATGAAGCTCTGGGTGATGCCCAACTACGTTGAAAAATTCCACATGAATCGAATGACCCTCACCTTTCCAGTGCTGAACGCCGCTGCGGAATTGGTCTTCCTGGTGGCGGGCGCGGACAAGGCGGAAACGATTCAAAAGGTGCTGCACCCAGGGCAGGGCGCGCCGCAGTTTCCGGCTCAGGGAATTTGTCCGGCGAACGGCCAGGTACGATGGTATCTGGACGCCGATGCGGCGCGGCTGATTTGAGTGGCGGACCGATTCTCCCGATGGGCATTACTCAATGCACCCCTGATTCTGAATCATGTCCCTCTCCCTTGGGGAGAGGGTGGCGAGCAGCGCCGGGTGAGGGGGAAATACGGGACCGCAACTGCCAGTGGATGAGCTTAGGCATCAGGGATTCGCGCGACAATGGTGTCCATTGATTAGAATTGCCCCATCGATTCTCTCCGCCGACTTCATGTGCCTGGGCGAGGAAGTGCTCCGCGTGGAGGCGGCGGGCGCGGATCGCGTGCAGATTGACGTGATGGATGGCCGGTTCGTGCCCAACATCACTTTTGGCGCCGTAGCCATCGAGTCCCTACGCCCCTTGACCAAGCTCATCCTGGAAGCTCACTTGATGGTCCAGCCGCCCGAGGATTTCATCGAGGATATCGCGCAAGCCGGCGCGGACACGCTCATCATTCACCAGGAAGCTACTCCTCATCTTCACCGCGCCATCCAGCAGATTCATGCTCTCGGCAAGAAGGCCGGTGTGGCGCTGAATCCTTCGACGCCGGCCAGCCTGCTTTCGGAAATCCTACCGATGGTGCAACTCGTCTTGGTGATGACGGTGAATCCGGGCTTTGGTGGACAGCAGTTTATTGCGGGGACGTTGCCCAAGATTCGCCAGGTTCGCCGCATGATTACTGAACTTGGACTCGATATCGAAGTGGAAGTAGACGGCGGGATTTCAGTAAAGACGGCTCCCCTTGTGGTGGAGGCGGGAGCGAACGTGCTCGTTGCCGGATCGGCGGTTTTCGACCATCCAGCAGGCGCAACGGAGGCTCTTCGCGAATTACTGGAGAGTGCGAAGCCTGCCAGCGGACGGACGAGGGTGTGAAGGCTTGCCAGAGAAATAGCGGTCATCGATGCGGGGCGATTATTTCAAGTTGCCTAATGGGCCGGCCCACTTTGGAAGCGGGCCGCTCAGCGCGAAGCGGGGCGGCCCACTGGTAAACCTGAAACACCCGAATTCTACGGATGCATGAATTTTGAGGTATAGGGGGAATTGCGTTCGAAGCCCGTCCCCGAGCGGCGGAAGTGGCCCGAAGGTCCCTCGCCAATAAACTCCGAGAACCACGCCTCGTGCTCAATCTCCTCATGGAGGATGGCGAGCGAAAGGTCATAGGTGCGATGATCTTTGCCCGCTGTCATGTTGCAGATGGCGGTATAGCCGCCGATGGCGCAGCGCTCGGCAGCGACCAAGACCTGTAGCATGGCCTTGACGTCCGTCGGATCTTTGGGAAGATTGGCGGGCGGACACGCCGAGATATCGTGGAAGGCGTTCATGCTGTCGGGCAGTTTGCCGCCCAGTTCGTAAATGCGGGGAACCAGCACTTCGAAATGGTTGCGGTCTTCAATCCGGGCGTCTTCGGTGATTTCCTTCAGGCCCTCGCCCTCCAGACCTATCAGGTTGACGCGAAGAATGGTGTAATAGTAGAAAGTGGTCAGTTCAGCAGCGGCGTTGCGCAGCAGCATGTCCAGAAGCTTATCCACGTCCACGCCAGCCTTTTGCACCACTTCCCGTGCAACTCTTGCCATACTTGCCTCCTTTTCGTTTGTGATGTTAATTCATTCCCATCTAATCTATCCTGGCGGGCTCCATAGGTCCAATATATGATAACTATGAAAGTGATAGGCAACGCATATGGAGCTTCACCAACTCCGTTATTTCCGGGCCGTCGCCCGTTTCCGTTCGTTCACCCGCGCCGCCGAACACGAGCACGTGGCGCAGCCCTCCCTGAGCCAGCAAATCCGCAAGCTTGAGGACGAGCTCGGCGCGCGGCTTTTCAACCGCCTGGGCCGCCGCGTCACACTGACCGCCTTCGGTGAGCGTTTCCTGGATCATGCAGCCCGCGTCCTCCAGGAATTGGAAGGAGCACGGCAGGAAATCCAGGAAATTCAGGGCCTGCGAAGAGGGAGTGTTTCGCTGGGAGCCATTCCCACCCTCGCTCCATTTCTTTTGCCCCGGATATTGAAGGCGTTTGCAGAATCGTGTCCGGGAATTGCCGTGAAGGTGCAGGAAGACTTGACGGCCGCACTGCTCGCGCGCCTGTCCGAGGGTGAGCTGGATTTGGCTTTGCTGACATTGCCCATTCGCGGCAAGGAGTTTGCCGCCCGTCCGCTCATGGAGGACCGGATGCTGCTCGCCGTACCAACCAGTCACGCCCTATGGAAACGGCGGCCGCGGCGGGTCACTTTCCGCGAAGTTGCCAACGAGCCGTTGCTGCTGCTGAAGGACGGCCACTGTTTTCGCGATGATGTCTTGAAGATCTGCAAGCGCGGACGGGCGAATCCCAATGTGGTTTTCGAAGGGGGACAGTTTGATACGTTGATTTCGTTGGTTGCTTCCGGCGCCGGTATTACCCTTATCCCGGAAATGGCGCGCGAGCATTATCGCCACTCCGGCGTTGGTCTGGTGGAGTTCCAGCCGCCGGAGCCGCGCAGGACGGTTGGAATCGTAAGAGCAAAGGACAAGTTTGTTGCGCCGGGCGCCCAGGCGTTGATCGAAGTCATCGTGAGAATTTTGGGTCCCTCGCGGCCGGTTGTTGCTGAGAATCGCCGCGAATGAATGGGACGATGGTAAGATCAATCGAACTTGGCCGGTGGGCCACCCTCATCGCGGCGCCAGCGGCAATCCTTGGAAGACTAATGAGAGGAGATCGTTCGATAATGAGGAAATCATGTATTGGCGCATGGGTAGCATTGATCTTGACCTTTGGTTTGCTGTCGCCGGCGCCGGCCCGCGCCGGTTCGGCGGCGATTGGCTCCGTGGCCGGCAGCTTAAACGCAACGCTCGGCGGACAGACGCTGTTGCCAAATAGCGTGATCTTCAGTGGTGACCGGTTGCAAGTGAAGGACGGCACCGCGGTGGTCGCGTTGGAGCGCGGCAGCCGGATGGTGGCCGGCCGTGAAACCGAAGTGAGCTTCCTCCGGGATCCGAAGGGTATCGCCGTGTTGCTGAAAGCCGGAAGCGTCACCATCTATCACCCGGCTTCCGGCAGCGCCATCCGGGTGGTGGCGGGCAAAGTAGAAGTGCGCCCCGTGGCCGGTTACAAGTCACTGGGTGAGATTGCCATGGCAAATGGCGCCATTTATGTGACCGCCAAAGAAGGCCCGCTTCAAGTAATGGGAGATGGCCATACCGTAGACTTGGCGGCGGGGAAATGGCTGGTCATCCGGCCAAAAACCGCGGGATTCCCGCAAGGCGGGCCAGCGGCAAACGCGGGCGCTCCGCCAACAAGCGGTGGTGGAGGGGGTGGCACCTGGCGCATCGTTGAACTCTCAGCGGCTGGGACCGGAGTGATCCTGTCGGCGGTAGCCTTGGGCCACGCCGGCAGCTCCAACTCAACGGCCAATTCAGCTTTGAGCACGGCGCAGTCGGCGTTGACCTCCGCCTCCGCGGCGTCGGCGGCGGCACAAGCTGCGGCCGCGGCAGCAACAGCCGCCACGCAAGCTGCCAACGCTGCCGTTTCGGTGGCAGATGCCACCGCCGTCGTACAAGAAATTGCGAATAACCTCCTGGGGTGCAAGCTGAACGTCTTGGCCAACGAACTGGGGCAGGCAAGTCCCTATACGCCGCCTCCCGGCTTTTCTTGCAAAGGCTAGACCCAGGAAGGCAACCCCGTCCCGGTCCGCAAAGGCTGGAGTGAATCATCCGTGGAGTCGCGGGTCACATCCTTGAGCCCGGACGTTCAGGAATCCGAAATGCGTGTGATCCGGGCTCCGGCTTTTGCCAGCTTCTCCTCGATGCGTTCGTAGCCCCGGTCAATGTGGTAGACGCGGTCGAGGGCGGTTTCGCCTTCGGCGGCGAGGCCTGCCAGCACCAACGAAGCGCTGGCGCGCAAGTCCGATGCCTGAACTTTGGCGCCGGTCAGCCTGGTCTTGCCTTGAACCACGGCGCGCCGTCCCTCCACGCGGATATCCGCGCCCATGCGCGCCAGCTCCAGGGCGTGAGTGAAGCGATTCTCAAAAATCGTTTCGGAAATCACCGAAGAACCTTCGGCTTGGGTCATCAGCGCCATGTATTGCGCCTGCATGTCAGTGGGAAAGCCGGGATATTCCTGGGTCACGGCGTCCGTTGCTCGCAACTCGTCAGCGAATTCGGCCACCAGATTCTTCCACGGGCCGGGAATGCCTCCCGGGATGGGCGCGGGCGAGATTTTGACGCCCGCTTCAGTGAGCTTGGCCAGCAGGGCGGTCAGGTGATCCGGCTCCAACCGCTCCACGGTCAGCTTGCCGCCGGTGATGGCCGCCGCAATGATGAAAGTTCCGGCTTCGATGCGGTCAGGAATGATGGTGTGTTCCGCGCCGTGCAACTTGCTAACTCCACGAATGGTGAGGGTACTGGTTCCACCGCCTTCGATGTGCGCGCCCATGCGGATCAATAGATTTGCAAGATCTTGGACTTCCGGCTCGCGAGCGGCGTTCTCCAGAACCGTGACGCCTTCGGCCAGAGTCGCTGCCATCAGCAGATTTTCCGTGCCGGTTACGGAGATGGTATCGAAATAAATGGTCGCTCCCTTCAGGCCGTCGGCGCGCGCCTGGATGTAGCCGTGCTCGATGCTCACGGACGCGCCCAGTTTTTCCAGGCCGCTCAGGTGCAGATTGACCGGCCTTGCGCCGATCGCACAGCCACCGGGCAAGGAGACTTGAGCCTGGCCGAACCGGGCAACCAGTGGGCCCAGCACCAGAATGCTGGCGCGCATCTGCTTCACCAGCTCATAGGGGGCGACCGGATTCAGGAGCTTGGGAGTGGAAATCTTCACGATGTTGCCGTGGGCGGCGTGAGTAACTGAAGAATCGACACCCAGTTCGTCCAGCAAGCTGCGCATTGTTCCAATGTCCCGAACGCGCGGCACGTTGTGAAGTGTGACTTCATCACCGGTGAGCAGCGCCGCCGCCATGGCGGGCAACGCTGCGTTCTTGGCGCCGCTGATCTTGACCCGGCCTTCAAGCGGCCTTCCACCTTGGATGATAAACTTGTCCATATCGGCGGCTTACCTTTGTTTGGTTGCTTCCCTGCCAATGTCGGTCATACTCGCAATTTTCCCGACCCTCTCAGGGCCTTGTAAATGGCCTCTGCAGCACTCTTCGAAGTTGCAAGCTCCTGCTCGGCCTCCGGCAAGCTGACTTTTCTTAGGATCATCAAGATGGCCAGTGGCAGGCTGCCTTTCGCTTTTGTGAGGGCACTCGCCGCGACGGAGGGGCTTGCTCCGGCAATTTTGGCCACCATGTCCTGGCCTCGCTTGCGGAGTTTCGCATTATTGATTTGAACCTCGACCATTAAATTGGAAAAAACTCTACCCAGCCGCACCATCGCAGTGGTTGAAAGCATAGTGAGCACCATTTTCTGTGCCGTGCCGGCCTTCATCCGCGTGGAGCCGGTGAGGACTTCAGGTCCTACGACCGGCACCATGGCTACATCCCCCAACCTGATAATGGCACCACCAGGATTGCAGGTGAGGGCGATTACCGGCGCTTTCAGTTTTCGCGCATAGCGCATAGCGCCCGCCACATAAGGTGTGCGGCCGCTTGCGGAAATGCCCACCAGCACGTCGCCCGATGCGAAGCGAATCTTGCGGAGATCCGCAGCGGCTTGCGCCGGTCTGTCCTCCGCAGCTTCGACGGCCCGGAACATGGCCTTTCGGCCTCCGGCCAGGACCGCCACCACCTGATGAGTTCCAAAAGTGGGGATGCATTCCGCGGCGTCAAGCGCGCCCAGCCTGCCGCTGGTTCCTGCGCCCACGTAAATCAGCCGCCCACCTTTGGCTAAAGCGGGCACGATGATTTCTACCGCTCTTTCAATGCTGGGGAGCACTCGCCTTACTGCAGGCGCCACGCCATGATCCTCGCGGCTGATGATGCGCAGGATTTGCGCGGTGGACTTGCTGTCCAGGGATACCGAGGCGGGATTTTCGCGCTCGGTGACACGAAGTGGAGCCCTCTTCACCATAGGTTTATACGAGCCAAAAGCTCTCAGCCGTCCGCGGTCAACATCACTTCTGCCCCGAGAACGTCTGCCAGCCACGTTTTGAAAAGTCCCAATAAATCACGGCGCCGCACAGCACGCCCACAACGGCGTAAATCCATCCAACCCAGGCGGGGCCCAGAATAATTCTGCCCACTCCAAACATCATCAAGTAAACCATCAGCGAGCCGAGAATCCAGTGAGCCAGGTTGAACCACCCTTCGCGGTCCGGAGGAACGTCCGGGGCTTTGGCCGCGATGTGCTTCCAACCCCATACCCCAGGGTGCGTACGGCGATAGAAGGCGATCAGTTTTTGCTCCGGTTCGGGCGAGGTCAGGAAGGTGCAGGCCAGCCAGACGATGGTGGTGATGCCGACCGTCGTCAAAATGGATTGCGCAAAGCCGTGGGGTGTGGAGTCCGAAATATGAAAAATACCATGCAGTACCAACGTGGTCACGAACGCCGTGGTCATGGAAGAAACCTCGGACCAGGCGTTGATTCTCCACCAGTACCACCGCAGCAAATAGACGGTTCCCGTGCCGGCTCCAATGGCCAGCACCAGTGCCCATCCGCCCGCTACGGAAGTCATAATCAGGGAGACGGCAGCGCCCGTCACGGCCAGGCCCACCGTGGCCAGCTTTGAGGCCGCCACGTAATGCGCTTCGGTACGGTCCTTTGCCATGAAGCGGCGGTAAAGGTCATTCACCATGTAAGAGGATCCCCAGTTGAGCTGCGTGGCGATGGTGGACATGTAAGCTGCGGCGAACGCCGCCAGCATGAGTCCATTCAGGGCTCCAGGCAGGAATTCCACCCAAACTTTGATGTAACCAATCTCTGGATCTTTCAAATGGGGCCACATTGCGACAGAGACAAGAGCCGTGAGGATCCACGGCCAGGGACGGATGGCGTACTGGGCAATGTTGAACCACAGGGTAGCAAGCAGGGAATTCTTTTCGTCTTTGGTGCTGAAAATGCGCTGCGCAATGTAGCCGTCGCCGCCTGGCGCTGCGCCCGGATACCAATTGGCCCACCAATTGATGCCGATGTAGACGAAGAAGGTGACAAAGGGCATCCAGGGCGAACTGAAGCCTGGCACGAAGTCGAGGATCGAACCGTGACCAGGGTGAGCCGCCTGGCGGGCGGCGTCAATCGCTGTCAGCTTTGCGAGCAAGCTCTTCATGCCGCCCACGGCCTCAACTCCGTAATAGGCGAGCACGATGACCATGGTCATCTTCAGTATGAATTGGAAAAAATCCGTCCAAAGAACCCCCCACAAACCGGAGATGAAAGAATAAAAGCTGGTGAAGCCCATAATGGCGAAGATGATGACCAAGGCCCAAAGTGTGCTGATGCCGAGGACGGTCTTCAGGATTTTTTCCATCGCCAGGTTAACCCAGCCCAGGACCACGCAATTCATCAGGATTCCGAAATAGATGGCGCGGAAACCGCGCAAAAAAGCGGCGGGCTTGCCGGAGTAACGAAGCTCCACAAATTCTACGTCGGTGACGATCTCCGCGCGCCGCCACAATCGCGCGAAGCAGAAGACGGTCATCATGCCGCTCAGCAGCAGCCCCCACCAGAGCCAATTGCCGGCGATGCCTTGCGTGGCCACAAGGCCGGTGACGGCCAGCGGCGTGTCCGCAGCGAAAGTGGCCGCTACCATCGAGGTCCCCGCCAACCACCAACTCACTTGGCGCCCGGAAACGAAAAAGTCGCTGGTGCTGGCGCTTGACTTTTTGCGATAGTAGAGCCCAATTAGAAGATTCAGCAGGAAATAAGCACCGACCACCAACCAGTCTGCGAGTGAGAGTTTCATGAGTCTGCTAGCTCCGGCCCCGATTCGCCCGGAAGGATCGCCCGGCCTTGCTTCCCGCCGGAATCCTTCCCGGATGACCCCTTCTTGCCATCCTATTCTCAAACAAAAAGCGGCTCAGTATATAGCAGTTCGTGGCCGTATCAAAAGTAAATGCATGTATTGGTCTCCATGAGCCGTATTGCTCCTGCTGACGGCGAGTTGAAGTGCCCAGTCGCCCCACAGAAATTTCTTTCCGTTTCGTCTCCGGCGCGTTAGAATCGGCGGCTTCGATTCCTCAATGGGAGGTTTTGCCATGTTTGGTCCAGGGAAATGGATCTTTCGCGTAACTCTGTCTCTGATGGCACTGGCGGGGATAGTGATGGCCGTGGCTCTTGCAGCCCATCAGGGGACGCAACCGGCCGCGGCGCAAACCGTAACAAAAGCCAATCCGAGTTGGTTGAAGGGCATGAAGTGGCGGTTGATTGGGCCGTTCCGGGGTGGGCGGTCGATTGCCGTGGCAGGCATCGCCGGCAACCCCGAGGTCTATTATTTTGGCGGGGCGAGCGGCGGAGTGTGGAAGACGACGGACGGCGGCGTGAACTGGCAGCCGATGTTTGACAAGGAGCCGGTCTCATCGATTGGCGCGATTGCGGTGGCGCCGTCGGACCCCAACGTGATTTACGTGGGGACGGGCGAGGCCTGCATTCGCGGCGACATTTCACACGGCGACGGCGTCTACAAGTCGGTGGATGGAGGCCAGACCTGGAAGAACGTGGGGCTGAAGGACACGCAGACGATCGGCGCGGTGATGGTGGATCCGAAGAACCCGGACGTGGTGCTGGTGGCGGCGTTGGGGCACGTTTACGGGCCGAACGCAGAGCGTGGAGTGTTCCGCACGACGGACGGGGGCAAGACGTGGACGAAGACGCTCTACAAGGATGAGAAGACGGGGGCGATTGCCGTGGCGTTTGCGCCGTCGAATGCGCACCTGGTGTATGCGGCGCTGTGGGAGGCGAACCGCACGGCGTGGGGATTGACGAGCGGCGGGCCGGGGAGCGG
>Ga0307374_10001137_pt1 | contig 50076 bp, 38 predicted proteins | sample OX3MG_FD_202532 | JGI IMG/M metagenome (GOLD analysis project Ga0307374, IMG submission 202532) | Soil microbial communities from Risofladan, Vaasa, Finland - OX-3 | ecosystem: Environmental > Terrestrial > Soil > Coastal area > Acid sulfate soil | place: Finland: Risofladan, Vaasa | collected...
TGGGACACGGTTTACGCAGCTATCCTCAAGCAGCGTGGTGCCCCCCACATCTGGACTCCCGCATCCTCACCCTCAGATACACCCCCAAAACCCCGGAAAAAGTGCGCATGAGCGAGACTGCACCCTTCCAAAAAGTCGCTCGGTGCCGCGATCGCGGAGCACGAGGTCGTCGATGTAGCGCAGGCCCCAGACAAATTGCCTATCGGGCGTTGTTGAACCGCCGAGCCATTCTTCGATGGCCTGCCAGGCGGCAGTGTAGAAAATGTCGCGCAGTACGCCGGATACCAGCTTGCTCACGCGGCGATTCAAGCCGTCGAAACGGTAAATCCCCACAGGTGACCCGCCGTCCAAAAGGCTGACAGTCCGATTCCACGCGTCGTAGACGCCGTTAAACCCGACAGTCGGCGCAGCGGGCTGGGGCATCGTGATCATGTTGCCGGCCGAGTCGTATGCCGGCACGACCCAGCCGCCACCGCTGATGCCGGTGATCTCGTTGACGGTGTTGCTGGTGCGGGTCTGCGTCAGAGTCCAAGGGCCGCCGGTATCGGCTTGGTCGAACGTGGCCCAGTTGCCGGTGGCGTCGAGGCCCCATTTCTTACTTGGCCCGTCGACAAGCCTTCGGTTACGAACAGGTCGAACAGGACGTCGTCTCGGAGTCGATGCCTCCCGGAAAACCGTCGCCGCTTGAGCGCGCACACAAGTACCTCCCAGACAATCGCGACCAGCACCGCGAATCCCAGAACATATATCCAGCGGGGGTTCGATATCATACCGGCTCAGGCCCTAGAAGGTTTGCCGCCTCGGATTCCTCCAGCGCTCGATCTCGTGCGATTCGCTCTCCGTCTTGCGGTATTCGGTCGAGCTCTTGGTGGTCTTGCGGCGCTCGGCGCCCGAGGCGTCGTCGCGGATGGATTCGTTATCGGCCATGGTTTCTGCTCCTCAACAGGGGGCTTACGCCGCTTACGCCCCCCGCTCGCCACGTCGCGTTACGCCCCCCGCTCGCCACGTCGCGTTACCCCCCCCGCTCGCCACGTTTTATTGTGGGCGGTGCCCACCCTACTTGCTCCACAAAATCGGCGGCGCGGCGCGGGCCGCTCGCCGAGGCGCTTGTCCAAATTGTCGAGGTGTCGCCAATATGCTGCGCGAGGCTCGGCACATGAATATAGTACGGCAGTCCCGCCGATTCGCACCAAGCGCCTACAACTGAATCGATGTTTCGTTGGCCATCGGCCGTGCCGTGATGCCGATGATTGACCAATAACGGATGGACGAGCAATGCCCGCAACGACCGATTCGGAAACACGTAGGCCAGTGCGCCCCAACTGTCCCAGCCATGCCGCACTTGATGGAAACCGCGTGGCCGCCCGTGGCTCCAATGACCCGGGGTGTAAATGGAAACCACGCCGACCTCGGCGGCCGGCCAGAGGTTCTGTTCCAGGTAATCGCGCGCGCCGACAGCGAAAATCGCGTCGTCCTGGCACATCAGGTAGGGGTCGGCCAACGGCTCGCGCAGGAAAAGCTCGCTCAGGCCGAGATACCAGTTGGGAAACGCGCCGAGCTTGCCGTCCCGCCGCGAGACGGGCAGATCGCGGCCGCATTCCGGCAAAACCGTGCCCGGCTCGGCGAATAGCCGCGGCCGGCGCCAACCAGCATCGGCTAGGCTTGCCAGCGATTGATCGAGCGTGCTTCGCGCGCGGGGCGCGGTGGTCACACCGACCGCCCATGCGGTTACGCGCCTCGCCCCGTGCGCCCCGGAAACGGTCTCCGGGCACGCGCAATGATTACCGGCGGCGTGTGCTCGATCGTTGGTTGCCGCGAGCCGTTCCGTGTTTGCCGCGGGGTATTCATCGTCCGCCGGTTCGTCGCGGCACTCGCACGTTGCGCAGACGGCCGAGTTGACCAAGCCCTGGGCGGCATGGACCCGTGGACCGAGGCAGGCGAAAAGATCTCCCTGCCAAGCCAACTCTTGGCGCGAACGACAGCCGAGCAACCCCATGGCCGACTCCTTCCGACACCAAAGCGAAAAAACGCACGAGACGCGGAACAGGCGAAAAGGACATGTGATCGAATCGCCCGTCCCAGAGCGTCGTCTTAATGTTCGCGCCAGCGTCTGTCAAGCGAGCATTCCGACGCGTGTTCCCACGCTCGGCGACGAACCTTCCCGGCGCCGGCGGCAGGCGGGACGCCCGCACCACAACGGCGGCCCGCTTCACGGTGATATCATTCCGGGTCGTTCATTCCCAATTGCCGCATCTTGCGGTAGAGGTTCGACCGGTGAAGGGCCAAGTGCCGCGCAGCCGCGCTCATGTTGCCGCGGTAGCGGTCCATGGCGTGCCGGATGTAGTCGGTTTGAAAGCGGTTCGTGGCCTCGGCGAGCGGCAGATCGTAACTCACGCCCGCCATCGCCGGGCCGGCGGGGGTGAGCGTGAACATCGGATCGTCCGATTCGATCCGGTCGCCGGACGCCAGATAGGCCAGCCGCTCCATCAGATTGCGCAGCTCGCGCACGTTGCCCGGCCAGGAGTGCCGTTGGAGTCGATTCCGCGCGTCGGCCGTGAACTGAGCAGGCTTGCGGCGGGCGCGCTTGCAAAAGTCGTTCAAGAAATGCTCCGCCAGCGGCCCAATGTCGTCGGGCCGTTCGCGCAGCGGGGGGATCTGGATCACGACCACATTCAATCGGTAATAAAGATCTTCGCGGAATTTCTTCTGCCCGACCATTTCGGCCAGATTCTGGTTCGTGGCGGCGATCAAGCGGGCGTCGGTATGAATCGACCTGGAACCGCCCACTCGAACCACCACCTTCTCTTCCAACACCCGCAAGAGCTTCGATTGTCCGTTGAGGCTGAAGTCGCCGATCTCGTCCAGAAACAACGTCCCGCCGGAAGCCAGTTCGAACTTGCCGGGTCGTGATTCGTGGGCGTCGGTAAAGGCCCCTTTCTCGTGCCCGAACAATTCGCTTTCCAACAGCGTCTCGGTCAGGGCCGCGAAGTTCACGGCGATGAACGGCTGGTCGCGGCGATTGCTGTAGTAGTGGATCGACTGCGCGACGACTTCCTTGCCGGTGCCGTTTTCGCCCAGAATCAGCACCGCCAGGTCGGTTTTGGCCACGCGGCGAATCGTCGAGCGGAGGGCCTCGATCGCGGCACTTTTTCCGACGAGCTGCACGCCCTGGGCGGCCTGCTCGGTCATCAATCGCCGCGATTTGAGCAGATCTTCGCGTTCCTGCGCGTTTTCCAGCACGATGGCCGCTTGCGACGCCACCTCGACGAGCGTGGCCAGATCGTCCTCGGTGAAGTCGCCGTGCTTCTTGTTGATCGTCTCGAAGGCCCCGAACCGCTCCCCGTCGCGCCCCCGCAACGGCACGCACAACAAGGTTCGCGTGCGGTAGCCGGTTTGCTCATCGACCTGGCGGTTGATCTGTTCCTGGCCGTTGGTCAGGTCGACGCGGCGCGGCTCGCCGCTGTGAATCACCTGGCCGACGATGCCGGAATCGTCGGGAATTCGCAGTTCGTCGCCGGCGACTCCCAACGCGGGCCGGCCGACGAGCACATGGTTCGGCCGGTCCCACAGGAAAATGCTGGCGCGGTCGGCGCCGAGCAACCGCGTGGCCGCCTCGGCCATTTCGACCAAGAGAACCTCGATGCTCTTGTTCTGGTTCCAACGTCCGGCGATTTCGAGGATCGCCTCGAGCCGCCGCACGCGCGAGTGTTCTCGATGCCGCTCGCGCAGCGCGGCCAACGCCTGGCCGCAAATCGTGGCCAACGTCTCGGCGATCGCACCCCAGCCAATCGGCGCGGTTCCTGGCGCGTGGCGCAATACGAGCAGGTCGCCCGCCGCGGCGTGCGTTTCGGTCGGTACGGCCAGCCAAGTGCCTCGTGCGACCGCGATTTCGCCATCGAGCGCGTCGGCCAGCAACGACGCGGGCAACGCCAGGTGCGGCCCCGTTTCGGCGATGACGGTCCATTGTCCGTGGGCCGAATGCGCCACCGCGGCAAAATCGGATTGTGACCCGGCGGCGACCAGCGGCAATCCCGCCGCCAAAAATGCCTCAACCCCTTGATGCTGGTTCGCCAACATCAGTAGTTGGGCCACGACCTGCGCCAGTGCGGGGGATGGTGACGACGAATGGCTGGTGTGCGGCTGCGAACCGCCGGGCAGGCTTGGAGAAGGCATCGGGGATTGGAAGGGAGGAATAACTGTGCGAATCGTTAACTGTGCGAATCGTTAACTGTGCGAATCGTTTCCACTCTCCAGTTTACAGACGTGTCGTCGATGCGACAAGCCGCAATGTATCATTACGATTCGTTCGGTTGACCAATACCGCACGTACTCGTTATCTTTTCAATGAGACATTCACGGTGCTTTATCGTGTCTCATTGTCGGCCGCGTGGCGTATAGCCTGGACGCGGGCCGTTGTTCCTATTCTCGCCATCATGGTGTCAGGGAGATTTCGATGGGTTTGTTTGAAGGCAAAAAGGGTTTGGTTCTAGGTGTGGCCAACGACAACTCGATCGCCTGGGCGATTGCGCAGTTCGTGATGGCCGAAGGGGCCGACTGCGGCTTCACCCACCTGCCCGACCGGGCCGACGATGAGCGCCAGCGCAATCGCCGCCGCGTGTCGCAGTTGACCGACAAGGCCCCGCGGGCCCAATTCCTGCTGCCGCTGGACGTGACCAACGACACCGACATCGCCGCCGTGATGGCCCACTCGGCCGAGACGTTCGGTCAACTCGACTTCCTGGTTCATTCCATCGCCTACGCCTCGCTCGACGACCTGAAGGCGGATACGGTCGCGACGAGCCGCGAGGGGTTCAAGCTGGCGATGGAGATCAGTGCCTACAGCCTGATTGCCGTGGCCAACGCCGCCAAGGAGATCATGTCGCCGCGATCGAGTATCGTGACCATGACCTATTTTGGCGGCGAAAAGGCCGTGCCGGGCTACAACGTGATGGGCGTCTGCAAAGCGGCGCTCGACTCGATCGTGAAATACCTGGCGTTCGACCTGGGACCGCGCGGTGTGCGTGTCAACGCGGTGAGTGCCGGACCGATCCGCACCTTGGCCGGCCGTGCGGCGGGCGTCGACGACATGCTGCCGCTGTACGAGAAAATGGCGCCCTTGGGCCGCAATGTGACGCACGAAGAGGTCGGCCGCACCGCCGGTTTCTTGCTCTCGGATCTTTCCGACGGGATTACCGGCGAACTGCTGCACGTCGACGGCGGCTACAACATCATGGGCTCGCCCGGCCGGTTGTTGGACGCCTACAAGGAGAAGATCAAAGGTGGCGTTCCGTGACCTGCCAGCCCGAATTATTCATGGTCCCGTAGCTGGCTTCGCAAGAAGTCAGGCCGTGGACGCGAGTTACGCCAGAATTCTTGCGAATTCTGCCACGGCACAGTGCGCGAGTTTCTCCCCGGACCATGAATAATCCGGGCTAGCCGGGGCATCGCTGACGCTCTGCCGCAGCCACCACTTTCTCGTGACAAAATTTCTCATTCTCGGCCGCGCGAAGTATAACATGTCGCACGCCGCCCATTCGATCCCCAACGAACCGACCCGAATCGCCGTGGCCGTCGTCGAGCACGAGGGACGGTTCCTGATCGGCCCACGGCCCGCGGGAATTCCATTGGCTGGATTGTGGGAGTTTCCCGGCGGCAAGGTCGAATTCGGTGAAACGGCGGCACAAGCGGCGGCGCGCGAATGCCAGGAAGAGACGGGCCTTTCGATCGAGGTCGGCGCGTCCTATCCAGCGGTGGTTCATCCATACGACCATGGCCGGTTGGCGTTGGAGTTTTTCGCCTGCCGCCCGCTCGACCCCCAGCAGCCCCCCCTGCCGCCCTTCCGCTGGGTTGCGCTGGACGAATTGGCGAAATATCCATTCCCCGCCGCCAACGCGGGGCTGATTGAGTTCCTGGTCCGCGCCGCCGGGCCGCCTGCTACGGGACCATGAATAATCCCGGCTTGATAGCGACCGGGGCATCGCTTAGGCTCTGCCCCAGCCACCGTGAATCCGGATGTGGTCGAAACTACTTGGCGGCGTAGCGCTCGGCCACGGCGGGCCAGTTGATCACGCTGAAAAAAGCCGCCACGTAGTCGGGCCGCCGGTTCTGGTACTTCAGGTAATAGGCGTGTTCCCACACGTCGCAGCCCAATAGCGGCGTATTGCCGTGCATCAGGGGGCTGTCCTGGTTGGGGGTGCTTTCGACGATGAGCTTTTTGTTCTTGTCCAGCGAGAGCCAGGCCCAGCCGCTGCCGAATCGCGTGGTGGCGGCCTTGATGAAGGCTTCCTTGAAGGTCGCGAAGCCGCCCAAGTCGGCGCTGATCGCGGCGGCCAACGGGCCGGTCGGCTCGCCGCCGCACTTCGGCCCCATGATCGTCCAGAACAACGAATGGTTGGCGTGTCCGCCGCCGTTGTTGCGCACGGCCGCGCGGATGTTTTCGGGCACCTTGTCGATGCCCGCGCACAGAGCCTCGATGCTCTGGTTGCCCAGCTCGGCGGTTCCCAGCGCGTTGTTCAGATTCGTGACATAAGCCTGGTGATGTTTGTCGTGGTGAATCTCCATCGTCCGAGCGTCGATGTGCGGTTCCAACGCGTCGAAAGCGTACGGCAAGGCGGGTACGGTGTAGGCCATGGCTTCGTCTCCTAGTTAGTGATCCGGGGGAAGGTCATCGTAGTGCCGCGAACCGTGAGACGCAAGGGGCCCGCTACTACTTTCCGAACCAGTGGTTTAACATGCCCTTGGCCTTGCTGAGCACGCCGCCGTCGCGGGCGGGCTCGGTTTCGGTCGCCATCAGGTACGAACGGAAACTGATGAGCAGTTGCCGCGCGAGTTCGGCGAGTTGCTCGCGCCGACGGTCGCGTGGTTTCCAAGGCGCGATGATCATGTGAATCTTGGTCCGCGCGGCGCCCAGGCGGTCGGCGCCTTCGCGTTCCCGATGTTCGCACTCGATTTCCTCGAATTGCAGATCCATCAAGATCCGCAAGGGCCGGTCGGTCATGCGACGTAGCGACCATCCGCCCTCATCGCCGAACCGCACGCGGATGCGGTCGCCCTCGACCGACTCGACCTCGGCATGGTGGTCGGCCACGAAGCCTCTTAGTTTTTCGATGCAGACGGACAACGGCGCTTCGCTCAGCAGGTGCCGTTCGCAGAGCACCTCGCCCGACGGGCGCCCGGCGGCGTCGGCCATGCCGGAAGCGGCGAGGTCGTTTCCGCTGCCGAGTTGCACGACGCGGTCGCGGCCCATTTCCTTGGCGTTCATCAGGGCCCGGTCGGCGCGGCGGAGCATGGTTTCGGGCGTGTCGCCCGGTTGAATTTCCGTGACGCCGAAGCTGATGGTGACGAACTTGCCGCCCAGCGCGGGATGAGGAATCTTGCTGAAGGCCAGACGCAATTCCTCGGCGCGGCGCACGGCGGCGGCGTTGTTCGAGTCGGCGAAGAGCAGCACGAATTCCTCTCCGCCGTAGCGGGCCGCCAGGTCGCCCGGCCGGCAGGCGCCCTTGAGCATCCGCGCCACGCTCAGAATCACCTCGTCGCCCGTTTGGTGGCCGTAGGTGTCGTTCACGTTCTTGAAGCGGTCGATGTCGCAGATGATCAGGCTGCACGGCAACTTGCTCTCGGCGTGCGCCGCCACGAACTGCGCGTGCGCGCGGTCGAATTCAGCGCGGTTCGCCAACTGCGTGAGCGAATCTTTGGTGGCCTTGTCGTTCAGGTTCTCGCAACGGGCTTCAAGCGAGATTTCGGACGACGCATCATGCAACAGCAGCGCCAAACCACGAGTGATCCCGTCGCCGCCGATGACCGGCACGGCATGGGCGTCGACGGCCACTTGCCGGCCGGCGCGGCCGCGGATCGACAATCGTCGCAGCCACTGAACGCCGGTGCGAATGGCGTAGCTCAAGGGACAATCCTCGTCGCGCACCGTTTCGCCGTGCTCGTCTCGCAATTCGAGCAGGCTGGGGAGCCAGCGGCGGTGGTGGACGCTGGCCTCGGTAATACCCGTCAGACGCTCCGCGCCGCGGTTCCACTGAAGGATGCGCAGGCTGCTGTCGATGAACACCACGGCGTCGAACATGTTGGCCAGCAGTTTGTGCTGAAAAAGCGAGTCGACGTTCTCCGCCTCGGCCGAGTGCGAAGCGTCGATCAGCCGCCAGGCGGCGCCCATCGCCTCGGGATCCAAGTCGCGCAGCCAACGCCGTGCCACCGATTCGCGGAGCTTGGCCTGATCGAACTCATGGCCCTCGGCGAATCGCTTGACCAGGTCGGGGTCGAACTGCGTTCCGGCGCAGCGGTACAGCTCGTTGAACGCCCGCTCGCGCGAGAAGGCCCGGCGATAAACGTGGTCTGAGAGCATCGCGTCGAAGGCGTCGGCGATGGCCAGCATGCGCGAACCGACCGGAAGCGGCTTGCCGGCCCCGTCGACGGAGGCCCGGCTGCCGTCATACCAGGTTGGGGTCGCGGCGATGATCTCCAACACGCCTGGCGAGGCGCAGGAACAGCGCAGGATCTCCTGGCCCATCAGCCAATGGCCGTCCATCACCGCGGTCTCCTGCGGCGTCAACGAGCCGGGCTTGCTGAGAATGCCGTCGGGGACGCCGAGTTTACCGATGTCGTGCAACAACGCCGCCAGTTCGATTTGGTCGTGTTCGGCGGCCGATAGCCCCAGCCGCGACGACCATGCGGAACAAGCCAGCGTCACGCGCAGCGAGTGCTTCGCCGTCGGCTCGTGTTTCCATCGCAGCGCCCGGTAAAGGCTACTGGCGATTCCCAGCCGCACCTCGACCATTTGATTTTCCAACGGCCGTTCGCGCGCGACCGCGGGGCGCGGACGCCCTCCGGCGGAGTCTTCGTCCAACTGCGTCAGCAAGTCGCTGAGTTGGGCGATTCCGCCTTCGGCCGTTTCAATGGTCGGCGCCGGACCTGGCTGGGCGCCAGTTTGATGAGCACTGGGCATGGTTGTCTGTTCAAACGAAAGATGGCCGCGATGCATGCGGACTCATTGATATACGTTACGATGGCCCCGGGGGCAAACCGCCTCGCCGCCGGCCGAAGTCGCCTCGTGTACGAGCGGAAAAAGCCTTATAATGCGTGTAGCCGGATTCGCGAGAATTCGGGAATGTAGCGGTTGACGGCTTGAGCGGCGGCGATTTCCGCCACGGCCACGACGAGGCGAAGAAAGCAAGGGAGCCCCATTCCATGCGTTTAACGAGCTACCAGGGACCGCACGGATCGCGCGTCGCCGGACTACGAGGCGGCCAGTTCATCGATCTACAGGAAGCTGATCCGGAATTGCCGGCCTCGATGAAGTCATTGCTGTGCCTGGGGACGGCCGGGCTCGAACGGGCCGCGGCCGCGCTGGCCAAGGGGACGCCGCGACCGCTGACGAGCGTGCGGCTATTGGCCCCCGTTCCGGATCCCGGCAAGATCATTTGCATCGGTCTGAATTACGCCGACCATGCCCGCGAGAGTGGCGTGGCTCCCCCCGAAGAACCCGTGCTGTTCAACAAGTTTCCCACGGCCTTGGTGGCCCACGGCGAGCCGATCGTCTTGCCGCGTGTCAGCCGCGAGGTCGACTATGAAGCGGAGTTGGTCGTGGTCATCGGCCGCGGCGGCCGGCACATCGCGCGCGAGCGGGCCTTGGAGCATGTGGCGGGCTACTGCCCCGGGCACGACGTCTCGGCCCGCGATTGGCAACTCCACAAGCCGGGCAAGCAATGGCTGCTGGGCAAGACGTTCGATACCTTCGCCCCCTGCGGTCCGGCGCTGGTCACCAGCGACGAAGTGCCGCGGCCGGGCAAGCTGCGGATCCAGTTCCGCCTCAATGGCCGCACGCTGCAAGACTCGAACACCGACCAGTTGATCTTTCCGATCGACGAGTTGGTGGCCTACGTCTCGCAGGTTTGCACGCTCGAGCCGGGCGACTTGATTTTCACGGGCACTCCGCCGGGCGTCGGCTTCGCGCGCCAGCCGCCGATTTTTCTGCGAGCCGGCGACGTGGCCGAGGTCGAGATCGAGGGCCTCGGCGTGCTCGCCAACCCAGTGGTGGCCGAGGAGGCGTGAGAGGGCAAGGTCAGCGAACATTCCCAAGATACTCCGCCAGCGCTTGCGGCCAACTTGGCATCGGCGGACCGCCTAGCGCATGGTACTTGCTCGTGTCGAGCAGGCTGTAGGCGGGGCGCGGCGAGGCCGCGCCGTATTGGGCCGTGGTGATCCGCTCCAACGTCACTTGCATTCCGGCTTGCCGGAAGATCTCGGCGGCGAAGCCGTGCCAGGTTGTCGCGCCCGTATTGACGACGTGAAACGTGCCGCGGGCCGCCCTGTTCAGCAGGAACAGCAGCGCCCGGGCCACATGCGGGACGAAACTGGGGGCGCAGTGCTGGTCGTCGACCACCCGCAAATGCCCTCGCTCGCGGCCAAGCCGGAGCATCGTATCGACGAAGTTGCCGCCCGGCGTTTTGGGGCCGGGCTTTCCGTAGAGTCCGCAGGTGCGCACAATCAGGTGCCGCTCCCACGCCGCCGCCTGCCGCTCGCCGGACCGCTTCGTCTGGGCATAGACGCCTTGCGGGCCCGGTTCGTCGTCTTCGCGGTAGGGGGTCGAGCGGGCCGTGTCGAGCCCGAACACATAGTCGGTGCTGATCTGAAGCAGCGGACAATCGAGTTCGCGGCAAACCTCGGCCAGGTAGCCGACCCCCTCGGAGTTGATCTTCCAGCAACGCTCCGCGTCGTGCTCGGCCCGGTCGACCTGCGTGTAGGCGGCCGTGTTGATCACCGCGGTTGGGCCGGCCGCGAGCAGCACGGAGCGGACGTTGTCACGATCGGTCAAATCGAATTCGGGCAGGTCCAGCGGCAGCGCCGCCTCGCCCAGCGTGCGGCACAACTCGCTGCCCAATTGCCCTCCGCAACCGGTAACGGCGATTTTCATGGAAGTGTTTGTCCCTGGTTGGGCGTAGGTTAGGCTGTCCAGCGCTGGAAAGCCTGACCTACGCAGGCGAACGCGCGGCCGAACGACGGGGAATCACAAACTATTCCCCCAGGCCCGGCAGCGCGCCGCCGGTCGCGGCCTGCAACCCAGTTTATAGCGCCCCGGCTCCGACATGCTCTTGCTGTCGGAGCTTTTCTTTTGCGCGGGCGCGGGCACGGCGTAACCGGGGGGCTTACGCAACCCGCCTTGTAGAACTTGGCCGGGTTCATTGTACGCCGCCGTCGACGGGGGTGGTCTTTGCGTTGACTGCGTGGTTTCCGCGCCGGAGTTTTACCTTGTTCGTCCGGGTGGAGGAACAAGCGACGACAAAACGGGTGTCACTGACATCGAGGAACGCTGGCCACGGGCGATTACAGCGTCGTCGGCCTGGAGCACGCGGTCGCGAGAGGCGGCGTCGACGGGCCTTATGGGAGTTCGGCTTTCCTGGTAGGCTACTATCGTCGCCAGTCGACGTGGCGGCTGTTCATCACAAAGGCGCCTGCGCGAGATGAAGCGAGCGACCAGACTCAATGATCCATGACTCTTTGCGCCTGATCATGATGGGCACCGGATCGTTCGCGGCGCCGACCTTCCGAGCGCTGTTCGATACGCCCCACGCGGTGGTCGCGCTGGTGACGCAGCCGGCGCGGCCGACCCACCGGCACGGCGCCGCGCCCACCACACCGCTGCGCGATGTGGCCGCGCAACGTGGAACGCCGGTGCTGTCGCCCGAAAGCGTCAACTCCGAAGCCGCCAGGATGGAACTGGCGGCCCTGGCGCCCGATTTGTTCGTCGTGGCCGATTTCGGGCAGATTCTTTCGACCGAAACATTGGCCGTGGCGGACCTGGGCGGCATCAACCTGCATGGATCGCTGTTGCCCAAGTACCGCGGCGCGGCGCCGATCAACTGGGCCATTTATCACGGCGACTCCGAAACCGGCGTGACGGTGATCGGTATGACGCCCCGAGTCGACTCCGGTCCTTGCCTGGCGCAAGCCCGCACATCGATCGACGCGGAGGAGGACGCCGTCGAATTGGAAACCCGGCTGGCGGCGCTCGGGGCGCCCTTGGTTTGCCGCGTGATTAACGAACTCGCCGCGGGCCGGGCCGGGCCGCTACCGCAAGATCCCGCCTTGGCCAGCCCCGCGAGGCGGCTGCGGAAGACCGACGGCCAAATCGACTGGTCGCGACCGGCCGTGGCCATCAAGAACCAGGTCCGGGCGTTGCAGCCCTGGCCCAAGACCTATACCTTCTGGCAGCGCGCCGGCGGCCCTCCACTACGGCTGATTCTCGGGCGTACCGCCGTTCGCGACGACCTGCCGCCGGTCCCGCCGGGCACCGTGGTGCGTGCCAAGGGCGACGACTTGGCCGTCGGCTGCGGCCAGGCCGCGTTGGCGATCCGGGAAATCCAGCCTTCCGGAAAACGAACGTGTACGGCGGGCGAGTTCCTGCGCGGTTATCCGGTGCGTGCCGGGCAGTCGTTCGGGCCGGAACTTGGGGGTGCGGGCATGCCGTGACGGACCCTGTCTGTCGCCTTTCGCTCCGCGAAAGGACGTTCTTTCGCGGAGCGAAAGGCGACATCGCAATGGTCGTACGTCTCGGAAGGTCATTCTTCTCGCAACCGGCCACTTCGCCCCAGCTTTTTTCGTGACGTCTCGCGCTTGCCTTCCAGGCGGCGTTCGATGGAGCCGCGCGAGGGCTTGGTTTTCTTGCGCCGCACCGGCGGAGTCGCGGCCTCCGCCAGCATCGCCCGCAGTTTATCGAGGCAGTCACTGATATTTCGCCCCTGGTCGCGATAGCGCTGGCTGTTCAGGAGCAGGTGCCCCTCGGCCGTAACGCGGTTGCGGTGCTTGGCCATGAAGCGCGTGCGCACCGCCTCCGGCAAGCTGGGGCTGGCCACCACCGGCCAGCGGAGCCAGGCCTTCGAGTTGACCTTGTTCACGTTCTGGCCGCCCGGCCCTGAACTGCGGGCGAAACTGAACTCGAATTCGGACAGCGGAATCCGTAAGCGGGAGTTGACGATCAGCATCGGCGTTTGGACCTTGTGTCGTAGCGTCGAGCATGCCATGCCACCGGCTTGCCCGGCTTGCCCGGTGGTCCATGACGTTGGCTGCTAGTCAAGGCGTCCTCCTTTGCTGTCGCCTTTCGCTCCGCGAAAGGGCGTTCATTCGCGGAGCGAAAGGCGACATGACAGGCGACTATCCGCTGGTGGGTGGTGCCCACCCTACACACTCGCCTAACAGTATACTATAACATGTTCTCCCGTGGTTCCCCGAGGGTCTCCCGCCATGCGAGCCTCCCGCCCGCTCGTTTACCTGTTTTCGACGATGCTCACCGTCACCGCCGGAGCGCGATCGCGGGCCTGGTCGGAAGAGGCCAACCTCGTGCCCGACCTCGGCGCTCGCCACACGGGCGACGACTGGCCGGCATTTCTGGGGCCGACGGGCGACAGCCGCTCCACCGAAAGGGGTATTCGTACCGACTGGCCTCCGGAGGGCCCCCATCTCGTCTGGCAGAAGCGGCTGGGCAAAGGTTACGGCATGCCCGCCATCAGCCGCGGACGGCTGTTTCAGTTCGATCGCCACGGAGGCCAGGCCCGGCTGACGTGCATGAAGAGTGAAACGGGCGAGCCGCTCTGGAAATTCCAGTACCCGACCGGCTACGAAGACCTTTACGGTTATGACAACGGCCCACGTTGTTCGCCGCTGGTCGATGGCGACAGGGTTTACATCTTCGGCGCCGAGGGAATGCTCCACTGCCTGCGCGTCCTCGACGGCTCGGAACTCTGGAAGGTCGATACCGTGGCGAAATTCGGAGTGATTCAGAACTTCTTCGGCGTCGGGAGCAACCCCGTAATCGAGGGCGAGTTGCTCATCGCCGTGATCGGCGGCAGCCCCCAGGAGAGCAAGCGAATCGCGCCGGGCCAATTGGACCAGGTCAAACCCAATGGCACCGGCGTGGTGGCGTTCGACAAGCGCACGGGCGAAGTCAAGTACCAGCTCGGCGACGAGTTGGCCGCCTACGCCGGGCCGGTGCTGGCGACGATCGGCGGCCGGCGGTGGTGCTTTGTCTTCGCCCGCGGCGGACTCTTGGCCTTCGAGCCGGCCGGCGGTCGGCTCGACTTCCATTATCCCTGGCGCGCGGCGACGCTCGAAAGCGTCAATGCCAGCAATCCCGTGGTGGTGGGCGACGAGGTGTTCATCTCGGAGACCTACGGTCCCGGCAGCTCGCTCTTGAAGGTCCGGCCCGGCAACTACAACGTGGTCTGGCAGGACGCGAAACGAAGCCGAGAGAAGAAGATGCAGACGCACTGGAACACCTGCGTCCATCACGAAGGCCATCTCTACGGCTCCAGCGGCCGGCACAGCGAGAACGCCGAGTTGCGGTGTATCGAATGGGCCACCGGGAACGTGAAGTGGAGCGTACCCGAATTGGGCCGCGCGTCGCTGCTCTACGCCGACGGTCACTTCATCTGCTTGACCGAACATGGCGCCGTATTGCTGATCAAGGCGAGCCCCTTGAAGTTCGAGCTGGTGGCGCAGACGCTCCTGCCGGTCAAGGACACCGGGCCGCCGCGATTGGACGACGGGCCGGCGCGGCTCTTGAGCTATCCGGCCTGGGCCGCGCCGATCCTGTCGCACGGGTTGCTTTACCTTCGCGGGCGCGACCGGCTTGTCTGCCTTGAATTGGTGAAGGGTGAGGGGTGACTCCGAACACGACAGGGGACAAACAGGGGGCTAACGCCCCCCGCTCGCCATGACGTCTGAGCGAGCCGCTGGGCCTTGCTTGCGCCGCGGGTTCGTGTTGGACCATGAATAATCCGGCCTCGGGGCGAAATCCCCTCGTCCCACCTGCCCATCGGGCGGTACAATGGCTCGTGTTGGGTTGGTTTGCCAACGTAGGTTAGCGTTTCCAGGCTGTCACCTCGCCTCATGCCCAAACTGTACATCGAAACCGTCGGCTGCCAGATGAATATGCTCGATAGCGAGCTGGTGGTGGCCAGCCTGCGCCGGCAGGGCTACCAACTGGTGGCCACGCCGCGCGAGGCCGACACGATCCTGTTCAACACATGCAGTGTGCGCCAGCACGCCGAGGATAAGATCTACAGCGCTCTGGGCCGCTTGAAACACGCCAAACGGACCCATCCGGAGAAGATCATCGGCGTGCTGGGATGCATGGCTCAGAAAGACCAGCAGTTGATCTTCGATCGCGCGCCGTACGTCGACCTGATCGTCGGCCCTGGCCAATTGCACCAGATCCCCAAACTTCTGGAAGAGATTGCCGCGGGCGGTGGTCGTCGGATGGAGGTCAGCCTCGACCGCACCGAAGGGAACCGGACCCAAGTCGAGCGAAGCTTCGAGAGCTACGATCCGCTGCGCGACGAGGAAATGCGGCCCAGCCCGTACCAGGCCTTCGTGCGGATCATGATTGGCTGCGATAAGTTCTGCACCTACTGCATCGTGCCCACGGTTCGCGGCCCGGAACAAAGCCGTCCGACGGCGCAAATCGAGGCCGAGGTCGGCAAGTTGGCCGACGAAGGATGCCGCGAGATCACGCTCTTGGGCCAGACGGTCAACAGCTATCGCCACACGGCCGACGGCCGCGCGACTCGGCTATCGGACCTGATCGAGCGGTTGCACGCCACCGAGGGGATCGACCGCATCAAGTTCGTCACGAACTATCCCAAGGACATGACCGACGACCTCTTGCAAGCGGTTCGAGATCTCTCGAAATGCTCGCATTACCTGCACGTTCCCTGCCAGAGCGGCTCGAACGACGTGCTGCGGCGGATGAAGCGGGGTTACACCGTCGAGGAGTACCGCGAGATGCTCGCTCGCCTACGCGAGACGATACCCGACGCCGCGGTGACCAGCGACTGGATCGTCGGCTTCTGCGGCGAGACCGACGAAGATTTTCAGGCCACCGCCGACCTGGTGCGCGAGGGGCGGTTCAAGAACAGTTTCATCTTCAAGTACAGTCCGCGCCCCGGCACGAAGGCCGACGAACGTTTTTCCGACGACGTGCCCGAAGACGTGAAGCGCCGTCGCAACAACCGGCTCCTGGAGATTCAGAACCAGATCAGTGAAGACGACAACCAGGCCTTTCTGGGGCGAGAAATGACCGTATTGGTCGAGGGCCCCAGCAAGACCAGCCGCAAGCGGGCCGGCATCGCTCGAGGAGACCACGATGATCGCGGCGAGATCCTGCAACTCACCGGGCGCACGAACTGCGACCGGATTGTCGTCTTCGATGGTCATCCGCGCTTGATCGGCCGGTTCATTCCGGTCACGGTCTACGACGCCAACGCGTTTACGCTCTTTGCCGGCGTGGTCACGAGGCACGTCGGGCCGGAGGTGTACAGCCTTCGATGAGTAGGGCTTGATCGCCGCGATCCGCTCCCAGTTGCCGGCATGCATGGGCCGGGGTATCATCCGGCGAAACGCCTTCGCCACCCCTGAATTGGAGCTACGCCGCATGCAACTTGGATTGATCAATTCCGCTTGGGTCCAAGCCGGACAGCCCACCTCGTTCGGATTGCGCAAGACGAAAGAGATCGGCTTCGACACGGTCGACGTGTTCGTCGACCCGCTGGATATCGACGTTCGCGAGCGTCGGTCGATCAAGACCGAGTGCGATCGGCTCGGATTGCCGATCGTTTCATTGGCTTGCGTGGCGGTGGGCCTAATCGATTTCAACCCCAGCGTCCGCCGTTTCCACGTCGAGCGCGTGCGGGCTTACCTCGACCTGGCCTACGAATACGAAGCGCGCAACGTGCTGTTGGTGATCGGCGAGTACATTTGGAACCGCGAGGTCATCGCGGCCGACGAGCAGTGGCGATTGGGCGTCGAGGCCGTGCGCGACCTCGGCGCGCGGGCGGGCGAGTTGGGGCTGGAGATCGTATTGGAACTGGAACCGTTCCCACTGTCGCTGATACGCGATATCGACAGCATGGTCCATTTTCTCGACGACGTCGGTCTCGAAGCGGTGAAAGCCAATATCGACATCTCGCACCTGGCGCTGTCGCGCGTCGCGCCGGAAGAGCTGCGGCGGCTCGCGGGGCGCGCCGGACACGTCCACATTTCCGACTGCGACGGCAAGGTTCATGGCGACCTGCCGCCGGGCCGGGGCGTCGTCGATTTCGAGCCGTACCTGCGTGAGATCAAGGCATTGGGGATCGACGGGGCCATTTCGATCGAACTGGAGTATTCGCCGCGGCCCGAGCGGATCGTCGAATGGGTCGAGGAAGCCTACCGTGAGACCGACCGTCGGCTGCGAGCGCTGGGGCTAAGGGGCTAGGAGGCGGGGGGCGGGGGGCGGGGGGCGGGGGGGGCAGAAGGCGGTATCTCGTTCCCACGCTCCGCGTGGGAACGTCTCTTCCGCGGCCCGCGTACACCGGTCGGCTCATTTGGCGAACGCCCGGCGTTGAACCTACCTTGCTTGCGCCGCGGGTTAGTTCCCTACAGAACCCAATGCGGTCAGCCACCCCGGTTACTTCTTCTGCTCCGGCAAGACCGTGATGGTCACGGGCTGGCTGGGCATCGAGACCAATGTGTTGGGCCGCTCCTTGGCGGCCGGATCCTTGTTGAAGGGCACCTGCGCTTGCGCGAGCAACGTGAGCGTGTAATCGCCCGGCCGCATGTTGCCGACCTGCACCACGCACGTACCCTCGCTCTTGCCCTCCGGGATTTCCGCCTCAGCCAGGTTGAACCCGCCCGGCAACGATAGCCCGATCACACGAATCGGGGCCGTGAAATCAGGCCAGTGGCGACTGGCTTCGAGCTTGAACTCCAGCTTGCCACCCACCATGACGCTGGCGCGCTCCGGCACGATTCGCACCATGTACGGCGCCGTTTCGCGCACGGCGACGACGAGATCTCGCGTCGGACGGCTGGAGCTTACGTTCGCAACGGACCAGACCCGGGTATAGGGACGTACCTCGCGGCGCAGCGTAGTCTCGCCTTGCGCGCCTGTCGCCACCAGCCGCGCGACCGCGCTGTTCGCCGGCGCGTCGACGTCGGCCCAGAGCACGAAGGGAACGCGCGTATCGCTGGGCACCGTGACCGGCGCGGCGTGCAGGCCGGGTGGCAAACCCTCGGCCGTAATCGTGATCGGTTCGCCATACCCTCCCTGACGGTGGATGACGACGTCGAGATAGGTCGCACCGCCCTGCCGCACGTTGATGCCCGCCGGACCCGGATTGGCGCCGTGAATGGCCGCCGCGAAAAAGTCGGGACGAGCGCGCCGCAGCGAAAGCACGTACTGATACCGCGCGCCGCCGCGGCCGTAACGGTCCTGCACGAGCAGCCGATACGTTTTCCCCTTGGCCAGGTTGACCATGCCGACCGGGTCGCGTAGATGGCCGTCGAATGCCGCGACACGCTGACCGAAGTCGTCGAGTTCCTGCAGGCGATTGTCGCCCTCGTCGACCAGCGCGACGTACGGATCGGCCTGGCCCGCGATCCGCTCGGAGAAAACCTGAATCTCGTAGCTCCCGTCGTCATCCGCCGTGAACGCGAACCAGTCGGCGTCGCGCGGAGCGTCGAAACGGCCGCTGACGGTCGCCGGCAACACGAGCGGTTGCGGCATTTTCGCCTCGTTGTTCGGCTCCCGCTCCAAGGTCACGGGGCCTTCGGCGAACACGAGCGTGGCGGCGGGCGACGACGCGGGGGCCAGCGGCACGCGCACCTGAAAGCCGGCCAGCGTGCAGGTCGCGGCGGTGGGCAACACGCTGTGGCCCGTCGGGTGTTCGAGAAAGCGAAACGTGCCCGGTGCTTCGGCCCGCGTGGCCGGCGTTACCGTAAAACGATACTCTTCGAGTGGCCGCCCGTCGATCTGCCAAGGCGATGGCCGGCCGGCACTGCCGAAATTGTAGCCCAGCGCCGTGAGCTCCACGGGCTTGCCATGCTCGACCGCCCGCGGAAACACGTTCTCGACGTACGGCCGATCCGTGATCAGAAGCCGGTAGGGATATCCGCCGCGGTACGACAGATCGTGGATCTCGACGAAGTACTCGCCGTCGGCGCGACTGATGAAGTCGATCGTGGGGTCGCGGCCGCGATAGTCGGCGTTGGAGGCCACGATCGCGCCGCCGGCGTCGACGACCGTCAGCGACGCATCGAGTTCACTGTCGAGCCGCGTGGCCTGGCAGTCGAACGTCAGCCGTTGACCCTGTCCGGCCGTGAAGCGAAAGTAGTCTTGTCCGTTGTTGTCGCTACTGCCGGCCACGGCGACGTTGATCGGCACGGCGCCGGCCTCCGCCGGGACGTTGTTCGGCTCTTTTTCCGCCAGATCAACCAGGCCGGTCGCCACGGCGAACAAGCGCGGGCTACTGACACCGAAACGGCCAAGCAAGCGGACATCATAAGTGCCCTCGGGCACGTCGGCGGCGATCGTCACCTGAAAGTGGCCGGGCTTGAGCCGTTGGGCCTTGATTCCGGGATGATCGAACCAGAGTTGCTCTTCGCCTTCGGCGTCGGCGGCGGTGACTTCCAGTTCGACGGTCGAACCGGCCGCCGCGCCCAGCGGCTGGATGCGGTCGAGCCTGATCGACGGCAGCTCGGCGCGCGCCGGGCCGGCGCCGCACAAGGCCAGCAGCGCCAGCAGGATTCGTAGGGTGGGCACCGCCCACAACGGACGCGGGCTGTTGCGTTGCCGGACGATTGCCCAGCCGCGTAGCGGCGACAGAGGGTAGCCTGGGGCGCAAGCCCTCGTTGTTCTACACATCTTCTCGCCTGTTTGCCTGGCAGGTGGCAATATGGTCGCCTTTCGCGGAGCGAAAGACGACAATGCGAAAGACGACATTTTTACTTGGATGTCCCTGGGGCTTACGCCCCGCCATCCCTTCGGGACTGCGCCTTGCTTGCGCTGCGGGTTGGTGTGCGACCATGAAAAATCCGGGCAAGGACGCACGGGGATCAGATGAGTTCTTCAATCGGTCGCCCTTCATTCAAAACCGGCAGGGGACGCTGAGCCGCGTCGTAGAAGGTGTGTTCGACGTCAACGCCCAGCACCTTGTACATCGTGGCGAGCACGCAACCGGGCGAGCAGGGGCGCGTGGCGGGGTACTCGGCGCGCGGGTCGGTCGTGCCGACGACCTGGCCCATCTTCAAGCCGCCGCCGGCGTACACCACCGACATCGCCCCCGGCCAATGGTCGCGCCCCGCCAAGGGGTTGATCCGCGGCGTGCGGCCGAACTCGCCCATCGCCAGCACCAGCACCCGGTCTGACTGGCCGCGGCGGTCGAGGTCGGTCACCAGCGCCGCCAGCGCCTGATCGAATTTCGGCAACAGATTCTTCTTCAGGGCGTTGAAGTTGTCGCCGTGCGTGTCCCAACCGCCGCCGGCCTCGATGGAAACGAACGTGACCCCGGCCTCGACGAGGCGGCGCGCGAGCAGGCAACTCTGGCCCAGATCGTTGCGGCCGTACTCCTCTCGCAGCGCGGCGTCTTCCCGCTTGATGTCGAAGGCCCGGCGGGTCTTGTCGCTGGTGACGATTTCAAGCGCATCGCCGTAGAACTTGTCGAGTCCGGCGATCGAGCCTTGCGTGTCCAAGTCGCGGCGCAGGCCATCGAGGCTGGTCAACAGGCCGCGGCGGCGACGCAGGCGATCGGGATCGATGCGGCCCGGCAATTTGAGGTTGCGGACCTCGAAGCCGTCTGAATTCGGATCGCTTTCGGGCGAGAAGGGGTTGAACGACGCGCCCAGGTAGGCCGCCTTGGTGAAGTTCTGGCGGCGTGGCAACGTCACGTAGGGTGGAATTTCCGAGGCGCCCGACCCGCGCAGCCGCGACACGACCGATCCGCACGAAGGATAGATGTTGTCGTTCACCTCGATCGTCGGCTGGTAGCCGGTCCGCATCCATTGCGAAGCCATGCCATGCCCGGCGTTGGTGTGCGTGGCCGAGCGCACGATCGCCAGCTTGTCCATGATCCGCGCTTGCAGCGGCAGGTACTCTCCGATCTGAATGCCCGGCACGTTCGTATCGATTGGCCTGAATTCGCCGCGAAATTCGGCCGGCGCCCGCGGCTTCAAATCGTACATGTCGATGTGGCTCGGCCCGCCCGCTTGCCAGATCAGGATCACCGACGTGTCCTTCGTCTCGCGGCCGGCGGCGCGGGCCATGGCCCGCTTCCGCAGCAGATTGGGCAGCGAAAGCCCACCAAACGACAACGCCCCGATCCGCAGCGCGGCGCGCCGCGTCAGGCCGTCGTCGCGGGATTCGCAAGAATTCAGGCCGTCTACGAGTCGAAACTTTCGGCCGATCATTTCCAACATGGCAGCGCCTCGAGTTAATGGTTGAAGATGAATTCCTTCGAGTTGATCAAAACCCAAAGCAGATCCTGCAGCGCGATCCGAGGTTCCTGCTGGGCCGTGGCGTCTTGGGCCGTGACGAAGCCGATCGCGCGGTCGCGCTCCGACGGGCCGGGAAGGCGCGCCAGCGCGCCCAGGTACAATTCGTCGACGATTTCCGCAATCGGGATTTCCGCGGCGGGTTTCCGCTCCTTCAGCAACCGCTCGACGATGCCGTCGCCGGCGGCGATCTTGGCTTCGATCTCCTCGGAGTTCGACAACAACAACACTTGCCCGAGCGTCGCGCCGCTCGTGCGCTCGCACTCGCAGCCGGTCACGCGCTGCGGACGATCGAACGTGTCGAGGAAATACGAGCCGAAACCTTCGTGGGGCAGATCCACGGCGCGGGCCGTCGAAGCCGCGCGATCGAAGTGGGTGCGCGTGCCACAGGCTTGGTCCACCGCGTCGAGCAACACCTCGGCGATCAATCGCCGGGCGTAGAAGCGGGCGAAGTTCTGGTGGTCTTCCCGATTGTCCGCCGTCGGCGGCGAATCGAGCTGGTACACGCCGCTGGTGACGATCGCGCGGATGACGTGCTTGACGTCGAATTGGTGCTCGACGAAATCGCGGGCCAAGGCATCCAATAGTTCCGGGTTCGAGGGGGGATTCGTGTCGCGCAGGTCGTCCACCGGCTCGACCAATCCGCGCCCCAGGAAGTGGCCCCAGAGACGATTGACGAGCGCCTTGGCGAAGTACGGGTTTTGCGGTGCCGCCATCCAGTCGACCAGGGCGTGGCGCGGGTCTTCATCGGGCGAGAACTTGGCCGTCGCGCCGTCGGGATACTTCGGCTCCGGGGCTCGGCCCGTCAATGGGTCGCGTTCGCCGGTGGTTACCGTGGGGGCCGAGAAGTAGGGGGGCGGCTCACCGAAGCTCTTGCGGCCCAACCGCGTGAAGAAGCCAGCCAGCCCGAAGTAGTCGTCCTGCCCCCAGCGCTCATAGGGATGATGATGGCAGCGGGCGCATTGCAGCCGGATGCCCAGAAACACCTGGGCGGTGTCGGCCGTCGGCTGGTGCAACGGATCGTCGCGCATCTGCCAATACCAGTTGATGGCCGGCGCGTCTTGCCATTCGCCCGCCGCGGCGACGACGCCGCGCACGAACTCGTCGTAGGGCCTGTTTCGGGCAATCATCGACTTGATCCAGTCGTGAAAGGCGTACGCCGCCTGGTCCGCGCCCGCCAGACGCGAATTGCGCAAGATGCTCCCCCAACGCAGCGCGAAAAAGGCCGGGTAGTCGGGCGAGGCCAACAACCGATCGACGAGTTGATCGCGTTTCGTTGGCGATGGCTCGACCAGGAACGCCCGTGCTTCGGCCGCCGTGGGCAATCGGCCGCAAAGGTCGAGCGTCACTCGTCGCAGGAACGTCGCGTCGTCGGCCGGCGGCGACGGCGCCAAGCCGAGCTGTTTCCAGCGGGCCACGACGAGACGGTCGATGTAATTCCGTTCGTTGAACGCCAACTCGCCCGTGAGCGCGGCGCCCAGCGGCGCGGCATGGTCGGGCGCGGCATGGTCAGGCGCGGCATGTTCAGGCGCGGCATCAGCACGGTGGGGCACGGTCGCTCGAAACACGGCGACCTGGCCCATGTAGCGGGCCATGACGGCGGCCTCGCCGGTGTGCTGGCCGCAGCGCACCCGTCCACGATCGTCGACCGCCGCCACGATGTCGAGATTGCTGGCGTACTGCGCTTCGCGGGTCACGTCGCGGCGGCTACCGTCGCTATACTCGGCCGTCACGGCTAATTGCTGGCACTCGTCCGCTCGCATCAGGTGGCTTCGTGGCTCGACCGTCAGCCGGGCAATCCGGGGCGCATCGCTCGTCGATCGCGGCATCCCTTGCTCGATCCACCTCGCCAGCAGTCGGTACGGCTCGGCCTCGCGATCCAATCGCCTGCCGCCGCCGTGCGGCACCGACGCCGTGGCTTTAAGCAGCATGAGGCTCCGCGCCGGGGCGGCCGGAAACACGCGACGGCCGCGGGCGGCCAGTACGATGGCGTCGTAGTCGAACGCCGGATCGAAGCCGAACAGTGAAAGTTTGAAGCCGTTCTGTCCGCTGGCCTTGCCGTGACAACCGCCCGAATTGCAGCCGAAGCGAGAAAGCAGCGGCACGACCTCATTGGTAAAATCCACGACGCGGCCCGAGTCGTAAGCCAGGACGGTCGCGGGGATCTCGATGCGCCGCCCGCCCAGGCGGACAGTCACCACCGCGGCGCCTGGACCCGCCGCGACGACATAGCCACCCTCGTCGACGGCAACCACTTTGGAATTCGAGCTTTCGTACAGGCAATCCGCAGTCACGTCGCGACCCGACAGGCGCACGAGCAATTGCCGCCGCGCGTAGGCGTCAGCGAACGTCAACTCGGTCGGCTGGAGCACAAGCTGGTCATCGCCGGCGGCCCGTATCGCCGGCAAGAAAGCCGAAGCCAGCAGCAACCAGACGGCCCGCTGGGCGACGGTCGCTCGGCAAGCCAGGGAGACGCGGAGGTAGGCGGCAATCGCCATCGGTGATTTCCCCCAGGCAGGAAATGGGGGCCACGCTGAGGTCAGGGAGGGTGGTCAACAGATCAAACAACCTTGATGTTAGCGGTTATGACCGCAACGGTCAATCTCCCGTCGTGGCGCCGTGGCGGCGGTGCCCGCCGGGTTCCCGGGTCCGCTACGGCACGGCTTCTCATGGCACAGAACTTGCTACGTCTTTTCATGGGGTAGGCATCTGTAGGGAACGCCCTCCGTGGCGTTCCGTGAGGGTGTGACGTCGTTCTGCTACAAGACGGAACGCCACGGAGGGCGTTGCCTACAGATGGCCTGCCACGGAGGGCGTTCCCTACTGTGTCCTAATCCTCAAAGCCTTGAATTTGGCGGTTTTTTTGAAAAGGGGTGTGCGTGCGCGTCAGGCAACCAGATAGATCGAATTCGCGCCATTCGACCGGTTCGGACGGCACTCCATCGGCCCTGTCAGCCAACACATCCCCTCCAAGGGTGCTGGTGGTCGACGACGATCGAAGCTGCACCGAGGTTGTGGCGCGGTTGCTGTTGGATCGTGGATATGCGGTCGATGTGGCATTCGAGGGAGCGGCGGCACTGGAACTGGTGACACAGCACTCCTATGCTCTTCTCGTACTCGACTATCAAATGCCCGGCATGAACGGCGTGGATGTCTATCGCCGGGCCACGGAACTCCGGCCGGGATTGGTTGGAATCCTGTTGACGACGTATCCTCGCGTCAATGTGGTGTTCCCGGCCATCGATTCGCGGGTCGAGCGCGTGTTGGCCAAGCCCGTCGACGCCGATGAGTTCGTGCCGCTCGTCGAACAAATGATCGGCCCGGGTGGCGCCGGAGTGCGGTAGCTCATAGTAGCAGGCACAGGATTTGAAGTCGCGTTGATCCGCGCCGAAGCCGGCAACGAGGCGAAGTGGCCGCGTTGCCCCGGCATGCGCGACCGGGAGCCCCGAACGAGGCGGCGTACGATAACGCTCTCGGTTTCTGACGCTGTGCTCGCGTCGGCCCAAGGGCTTAAGGGCGCCGCGCCGGCACCGGCGTTGCAGTATGTGCCGAAAAACGGCGTTCTGTCTTGCCTATCCTACGCGGACAGGACGCGGAACGCCACGGAGGGCGTTCCCTACAGAGGAACGCGGAACGCCACGTTGGTTCCAATGGTCGTACTTACCGCGGCTTGCCGACCGCGACGCCGACCAGATCGTATTGCCGCGAAGCGACGATTTCGCACGAGACGATTTGTCCGGACCGCAGTTTCTTCCCGGTGACGTAGACCACGCCATCCACATCGGGCGCGTCGGCGTAGGAACGGCCAATCCAGGCCCGCTGCTGGCCCGGCAGCCGCTGTTCACCCGATACCGGCCGATCGATCATTACGTCAAGCCGGCGGCCGAGTTGGGCCTCGTTCCAGGCGAACGCGACGGCCTGCTGCGCGGCCATCAACCGCTCGCGGCGCAACTCCTTGATGGCTTCGTCGCAATGGCCGGGTAACTTGGCGGCGGGCGTGTCCGACTCGAAGGAGTAACTGAACACTCCCAGCCGCTCGAAGCGTCGCTGGACCACGAATTCGACCAGTTCATCGAACTGCTCGTCGGTCTCGCCGGGAAAACCGACGATCATCGTGGTCCGCAACACCAGGTTCGGGATGGCGCGGCGAAGCTTGGCCAGCAACTCCTCGGTCGCGGCGCGGGTCACGCGGCGCCGCATCCGCTTCAGCAGCGTATCGTTGATGTGTTGCAGCGGAAGGTCGAGGTAGGGAACGATCCGCTTGGCGCGGGCCAAGGTCTCGATCAGTTCGTCGGTGAAGTACATGGGGTAGAGGTACATCACGCGAATCCAATCGAGTCCTTCGATCTGGTCCAGTTCGGCCAGCAGTTCGGCCAAACGCGGGCGGCCATAGAGATCGAGCCCGTAATAGGTTGTGTCCTGGGCCACGATATTCAGTTCGCGCACGCCGTCGGCCGCCAACTCGCGAGCTTCGGCCAGGATTTCTTCGATGGGCTTGGTGGCGTGCTTGCCACGCATCTTGGGAATCGCGCAAAACGTGCAGAACCGGTCGCAGCCTTCGGAAATTTTCAGGAAGGCGAAGTGGCGCGGCGTGATTCGCATTCTTCCCGTGTCGGGCAAGGGCCGCGACGGGGCGGGCTGAAACACGGTTCGCTGTTCCACCAGCCCGCCCAGAAGCCGGTCGGCTACCTTGGTCACATGCTCACGCCCGAAGACACCCACCAGGTGGTCGATTTCGGGGCACGTTTCCAGCAACGCCTCCTTTTCGCGCTCGGCCAGGCAGCCGGAGACGATCACGCCCTTCGTCGCGCCCCTACGTTTGAGTTCGAGCATCTCATGGATCGTGGCGTACGACTCCTCGCGCGCCCGCTCGATGAAGCCGCAGGTATTGACGACCACAAAATCGGCCCCATCGGGTTCGGCGACAAGCTGGTAGCCGTCGAGTTGCAACAGGCCGAGCATCCGCTCGCTATCGACCAGGTTCTTGGGGCAGCCGAGGCTGACGAAGGCGTAGGTGCCCTTGGTCGCGGTAGGTTTCGTGATTTCAACGAGGGAAGTCGCCAAAAGTCGGCTCCAGCTAAGACGAGCGGCCCGGCTGCCGCCGGACCATGCAAGAAAACCATTCAACCACCCGCTACCAGGTCAGGATTGGCACCTGTGCCCGATCCTGTAGGGAACGCCCTCCGTGGCGTTCCGTGCCCCGCGAGCCGACATGGAAACCCGCTTCACGGAACGCGTTCCCCACAGATGCCATTGCCGCGGGAATCCTAGCTAGCCTTCAGGCGGGTCATTGTAACGATTACCCATCATACCCGATTGGGCAAGCGGTGGCGAGTGCCGGACGGAACGTATGGTATACTTTCACGTTCGTTGCCCCACCGGAACGGCCTCCGCCATGATCCACGTCCAGAACCTCACGAAGCACTATGCCGACCTCGAACGGGGCAAGCTGGTGGCGTTGGATGGGATCAGCTTCGACGCCTACCCTGGCCGGATCTACGGCCTGTTGGGACCCAACGGGGCGGGCAAGACGACCGCGCTGCGAATCATCAGCACCGTGCTGCGGCCCACGGCCGGCTCGGTGAGCGTCAACGGCTGCGACGTCGTGACCCAGCCCTCGCAGGTTCGCCGCCAACTCGGCTTCATGTCGGCCAATACGGGTATCTACGATCGAATGAGCGCCTGGGAGATGGTCGAATACTTCGGCCGCTTGCACGGACTGACCGACGAGCGGCTGCGCGCGCGGATGGAAACCCTGTTCGATCGCTTGCAAATGAACGAGATCCGCGACCTGCTGGGCTCCAAGATGTCCACCGGCATGAAACAAAAAGTTTCCATCGCCCGCGCACTGGTCCACGACCCGCCGGTGCTCGTGTTCGATGAGGCCACCGTGGGGCTCGACGTGCTGGTCGCGCGGGCGCTCTTGAAAACCGTGGCCGAACTCCGCGAGCAGGGGAAGTGCATCGTCTTCTCGACGCACATCATGCGCGAGGTCGAAAAGCTCTGCGACCGCGTAGCGATCGTCCATCGCGGGCGAATCCTGGCCGAGGGAACGCTCGATGAGCTGCGCGACCGGCACGACCAGCGCGATCTCGAAGAGCTGTTCTTCCGCCTGATTTCCGAGCACGACGCGAGGCCCACCGCGGCATGAACTGGTCGAACGTCAAGCTGATTCTCCACCGCGAGGTGCGCGACCAGTTGCGCGACCGGCGGACCCTGTTCATGATCGCGGTGCTGCCGCTGTTGCTCTACCCGCTGCTGGGCATGAGCATGTTCCAGGTGTTGCAGTTCGTGCGCGAGCACCCCACGCGCGTGCTGGTGATCGGCGCCGGCGGCCCGGCCGAGTCGCCGGCGCTGGTCGACGGAGGCCGCTTCGCCGAGCGTTGGTTCAGCGCCGCCGAGAAGTCGCGGCTGCTGGAAGTGACCCGTGGCGATGACGACCTCGAACGGGTGGCGAGGATCAAAGGCGACGTCGGCCGTGCCGCCCGGCAAGCGGTTGAAGGGGGTGAATTCGAAGCGGTGGTCTACTTTCCGCCCGACTTCGCCCGGCGACTGGCGGCGTTCCGCGCGAAACTCGCCGAGCGCCCCGCGCCGGACGGGCCGCCGCCTCCAGCCGCGGGAAAGGGCCGGGGAAAGGGCGAACCCGACGTGCCGGGCCCGGAAATCTTTTACAACACGGCCAAGGAAAAGTCGCAGATCACGTTCCTGCGCGTTTCGCGGGTGCTCGACCGCTGGCGCGACCAAATCGGCCGCGAAAACCTGGCAACCAGCCGGTTGCCGGAATCGACCGCCCGGCCGTTCCAATGGGAAGAGCACGATGTGGCCAAGGAAGGGGGCCACCGCGACGCGGCGGTGTGGTCGAAGCTGTTGCCGTTCTTGCTGGTGATCTGGGCGTTGACCGGGGCGTTTTACCCGGCGATCGACCTTTGCGCCGGCGAAAAAGAACGCGGCACGCTCGAGACGCTGCTTTCCAGCCCGGCCGAGCGGAGCGAAATCGTCTGGGGCAAGCTGCTGACGGTCATGGCTTTCAGCGCGGTGACGGCGTTGTTGAATTTGCTCAGCATCCGCATCACCGGTCAGTTCGTGATGAGCGTGCTGCCCTCCCAGATTGGCCCGCCGCCGCCGCTGACGCCGCTCTGGCTGGCGTTGGCGTTGCTGCCGATGTCGGCCCTGTTCGGCGCGCTGTGCCTGGCCCTGGCCGCCTTCGCCAAGAGCAGCAAGGAAGGACAATACTACCTGATGCCCTTGATGATGGTCACCATGCCGCTGGTGATCTTGCCGATGGCCCCCGGCGTGGAGTTGACCTTGGGCAACAGCCTGATCCCGGTGGCGGGCGTGGTGCTCTTGTTGCGGGCGCTCATGGAAGGGAACTACCTGCAGGCTCTGCCGTTCGTGCCGCTGGTGGTGGCCGTGACCTTGGTCTGTTGCCTGTGGGCGATTCGCTGGGCCGTCGACCAGTTCAACAGCGAGAGCGTGCTGTTTCGCGAGAGCGAGCGGCTCGACGTCGGCAGGTGGTTCACGCATCTCTTGCGCGACCGCGGCGACACCCCCAGCCCGGCCGAGGCCGTTCTATGCGGCGTGCTGATCCTGTTGGTGCAGTTCTTCATGAACTACGCTCTGGGTTCAACGCAACTGGAATCGACGGGCTTCCGCCGGCTCGCCGTCTTGGCGATCGTAACGCAGTTGGTGGTGATCGCGACGCCCGCCTTGTTGATGACCACCATGCTCACGCGCAGCCCGCGCCGGACGTTGTTGCTCACGCGCCCCCCCTGGGGCGCGTTGCCCGCCGCGGCGGCGTTGGCCCTGGCGCTGCACCCCGCCGCGGTCCGATTCGGCGAACTGGTGCGCAAACTCTACCCGATCAGCGAAGAGGTCGAGAAGGCGCTGGCGGCTCTATTCAGCGATGCGCCCTCGCTTTGGCAGTTGCTGCTGTTGGTGGCGGTCGTGCCGGCGATTTGCGAGGAACTGGCATTCCGCGGCTTCGTGCTTTCCGGACTGCGGCACACGGGACATCGCTGGTGGGCGATCGTCATCAGCAGCTTCTTTTTCGGCGTCACGCATGGGATCTTGCAACAGTCGATCGTGGCCTGTGTCATCGGTCTGGTGATCGGCTACCTCGCGGTGCAAAGCGGCAGCTTGTTTCCTTGCATGGTGTTTCATCTGACCCACAACGCGCTGACGGTGGTCGGCGCGCGGCTTTGCCCCGAGGCCCTTGGTCGCAACCCGTTGCCGGACTGGCTGGCGACGACCGGAGACGACGGCGGTTACGCGTTCACCCTGACGGCCGTGGCGTTGAGTCTTTTCGCGGCGGGAGTTCTGTTGGCGTGGTTCCGCAGTTTGCCCTGCGCCCCGTCGCCCGAGGAGGCGCTGCGCGACGCGCTGGAGCACCAGGCCGGCCCCGGCGCGTCGGGTTTTCAACCCGTCGCCAAACCGTAGCCCGGATGATTCGATGATTCATGGTCCCGTAGCTGGCGTCGCAAGAAGTCAGGCCGTGGACGCGAGTTACGCCAGAATTCTTGCGAATTCTGCTACAGCACAGTGCGCGAGTTCCTCCCCGGACCATGAACAATCCGGGCGAGCAAGCGGGACATCAAAGCACACATGGAGTAGAATATCGAGAACATGGGACCGTAGCTCAATGGTTAGAGCAGGGGACTTGGCCGGGACGACCTAAACCGTTTCGCATGGTCGTACCGCACGGGTTGCTGTCGTCTTCGGCGACGAGGACTTCAGTAGAATCTGCCAAATTCGGGGAAGGCTAAATCTCCGCGGAGACATGCTAATCCCGAGCCAAGCTGCGATGGCAGAAGGTGTAGAGGCCAGACGGCAGACACGTAAAGTGAAGGTATGGTCCAGACCACGAACCCGAAAGGGGCGGCGAAAGCCGAAGTGGCAGGCATAATCCCTTGGTTGCAGGTTCGAGTCCTGCCGGTCCTATTTCCATGAGCCACGACGAAGCAACCGCCGACCCGCCGAGCGACAACGACCTGTCCGACACGCTCTTGCTGTCGCTGGTGCCCGGCGTGGGGCCGCGGTTGCAGCGCGCCTTGCTCGATCGCTTCGGCACGCCGACCTCCGTGCTGAACGCGGCGCCCAGTGAGCTGCGCGGCGTCGAGAGGATCGGCCCCAAAGTGGCCGCCGCCATCATCGCCGCCCGGCGCGAAATCGACGTCGCCGCGGAACTCCAACGCTGTCGCGACCACGGAGTGACGGTCCTGACGCTATCGCATCCGGCTTACCCGCGCATGCTCCGCGAGATTCACGACCCACCCGCGGTGGTTTTCATGTTGGGCACACTGCTGCCCAATGACGCGCTGGCCATCGCCGTCGTCGGTTCGCGGCACGCCACTCACTATGGCCTGGCGCAGGCCGAGCGTTTGGCCGCGAGTCTGGCCCGCGCGGGCTTGACGATCGTCAGCGGCCTGGCACGCGGCATCGACGCCGCCGCCCACCGCGGAGCATTGGCCGCCGGAGGGCGGACCCTGGCCGTGCTGGGCAGCGGACTACGGAACATCTACCCTCCGGAGCACAAGGAGTTGGCCGGCGACGTGGCCGCCCAAGGGGCCTTGCTCAGCGAGGCGCCGCTGATGGCCGCGCCCGTGAGCGGCATGTTCCCCCAACGCAACCGATTGATCAGTGGCTTGTCGCTGGGCGTCGTCGTCGTCGAGGCGGCCGTGCGGAGCGGGGCCTTGATCACCGCCCGGCACGCGATGGAACAGGGGCGCGAGGTGTTTGCCGTGCCGGGACGCGTCGACAGCCGCGCATCGCACGGCTGCCACCGGCTGATCCGCGACGGCGCGAAACTCGTGGAAACGGCCGACGACGTGCTCGATGAACTCGGGCCGCTGGTCGAGGCCGCGCCCCGCGGCGACGGCACGAGCATCCATCATCCCGCCGAACTGCTCTTGAACGACCTGGAGCGGCAAGTGCTTTCGGCCGTGCCGACGGAACCGACCTCCATTGACGAGGTGATCGTCACCTGCCGCTTGCCGGCGTCGCAGGTGCTGGCCACGCTCAGCGTGCTCGAAATCCGCCGTCTCGTGCGGCGGCTGGGCGGCGGCACGGTGGCCCGCTGGTAGGTTGGTGGCCGCTCGGCGTAGGCTGCGCTACGTGGGCTGTTTTGCAATCGGAATGACGTAGTAGATTTGCCCGTTGAACTCGCGTCCGTGAGCGCCGCGGGGGATTCCGCTGCGAGCCGATTGCGTGTCCAGGAGAATCATCGGATTCGTCACCGGCCGCGTGGGCGGGGATGGCGGGGCGGAGTGCGACGCCAAAGGGAATGATGCGATGGTCGCGCCGACGCCAAGTAAGAGACCAAAGAATAAGCCGAGCAGGAAATGTTGGCGCTTCATGGAAGCCTCCATTATACTTCACGCGGTCGAGAATGAGACGTTCGCGGTGGCTGGGGCAGAGCCTAAGCGATGCCCCGGTCGCTATCTAGCCGGGGCATCGCTTAGGCTCTAGCCAACCAGCCGCCGCTTTCTCGTATTGTACATCGGTCGAACCAGCCACGCCACCCAGATGCCCGTCAGGCTGAAAGCCTAACCCACATTACTTTTACTTCACGCGGCGGCAAATGGGACATTTCTCAGTCTTGCACACTGACCCGCAGCGCAAGCAAGGCAAGTAGTTGCGCACCTTGCTACCCGGATCATTTTCCAACCACCCCAAAACAGCTACCAACCGTACACGTACGTGTCAGGACGCAAGTCGATGCGCAGCAGCCACTTGCGCAAATTTGAAACGCGAACATGGACGGTTGCGCGCTACTGACCAACCGTATTAAGCTGCTAGCACCCCGGATCACTTTTCGGCGAAAAGTAGCGACCAACCGTACAGAAACCAACCGTGCAGGAGTGTATAGCGGAACCGTGGACGTAGGTTCATAACCGTGCGCCGCGGAGGGGAACGCGAACGTGCAAATCGCGGCTTCGGCGCAGCCGAAACTGCGCAAGAAAAAACTGGCAAAACGTACCTGTACCGACCAGGAAATCCGTCTCGGCGGATTGCCCGGCTTTAGACGCGTTAAGACTTCCTCCGACGCAGCGTGCATCGGTGCCCCACGCGTCGAAGCTTTCGTCGGGTAAAGGTACGGTTTTGCCAGTTTTTTCGTGACGCCTTCGCGCCAATCGCGGCGCGAGTTTTAACGTCGCGCCGACGCGCCGCGAACGCTCGCCGGAATTTTTTTCAAAACTGGTCTTTTTAACCCATTGTCCTAGAGCACCCAGCCGACCCGGTCGCTCCAATCCCCGGGGCGCCACCGTCCCCTCCTTCCGCCCCCTCCCCGGAAGGTTGGGCGCCCTGGGGAACTTTTATTCGCGATTAGGCAGCCGAATGTACTTGCCTAGCCTACCCGGTCAGCCGTGACAGTGAAACGGTGAAAACCGCGGTGATTTATATTGAGTTAGTTCGGTGATCGCTATAGCGCGAGCGTTCTGGGCGCGGACAGCGCGATTGAGGAACTCGGGCGCGCGGACGTCGTGGCGGGATATTCGACGCTTTCATCGTTGAACCGCGTGTTAGAGCGAGAACGCGCCGAGGGGGGGCCGGCCGCAATACGAGGACTAATCGCGCTCCGAGCATCGGCGCTGCGCGAAAAAAAACGATTCCGAAACCCCTCCCAACGTGATCCAAAAGAGCGTGGAGTAGGGCGAAGGGTGGCACGGGAATTGGGTGCCGCTTTCGCGGCTGGCTCAAGACGTCATGGGGTATTCGGAAGTCGTTTTTTTTCGCTTCGCCGCCGTTTTGTTTTTTGCACGTTCGTTGCTGCGCAACGAGCGTGCTTTTTCCGGGAAAATGATCCCTACCGTTTCGTGGGCCGCTCGGCGGACCCCCGCAGCTCGGCACGGCCCCCAGACACCTGCCCCAATCCGTTTGGCGGTTTGATGGGCGCGATGTCGATTCGGGCCTGGATGTGGATTCAAAATCCGATCTCGTCATCCCCCAAGAGGTTGGAAATTCGCTGTTTGACGATCGCCTGGCGCTCGTCCATTCGCTTCTTGAGCGAGGCGCGGAGCCGCTCGAGCTGTGCCTCCAGCCTTTTGATTTCCAACTCGCGGCGTTCCTGCCTGACCTCGAAGTGCTTATCGACGGTGTCGGTCAGTTCCTTCGTGAGCTCCTCGCGGTCGTCGGCGTCTGGCGCGCGGCGGACCTGCTCGGCCAGTTCGTGCGTCTTCCGATCGAGGTCCATGTCGGCCTCTTCCAGTTTGGCCATCTCGGGGTCGTTCTGATTCCCTCGTGGCCCGCCCATCATGCCCCCGCCACCCGGCATGCCTGACCTTGATCTTGAACGGCCAGTGCCGCGGGGTGGTGGCCCGTCGGGCCCACCACGACGCGGTCCCGCGTCACGGCTTTGCGGTCCGTCGAGGCGGTCGCCAGGCCCATCGTCCCGCTTCCCCCGTCCATTACTCTCGCCGCGCGGCGGCGGAGGACCATCGGGGCCGCGCTTCGCGCCCTGCCCATCGCGTTCGCCGACACGTCGGCCACTTCCTGGACCACGGTCTTCCTCGCGCGGGCCATCATCGCGGCGGGCAGCGGGCCGGACGCTTGCGCCTTCGTCGCGCTGGTCGTCCTTTTCTTCGGCCCGCGTGTCGGGCGGACCCGGCTGCCCCTCGTCCGACCATGCCGGTAGGCCCAGGGCGGCCAACCACAACCAGATTGCACTGCTCAAGATCAGATGTCGCATGTTCAAGTCTCCCACAAGGTAGTGATGATGATTAGAAAAACAACGGCCCGCTTAACTCCGCTTCCAATTCGTTCATCCGTTGGCGAACCGTCGCCAGCCAATCGGCCGACTGACGCCAGCTCTCTTTCGTCGCCAGCACTTCCTGCTGGGCTTGTTCCAGTTCGTCTTCCCAATCGTCGTTCCACGTCGCCCGCGGCGCCGTTTCGTCCGTCGCCGACTTGACCCGCCGCGCCACGACCGCATTTTCCGATGGCGCATTCGCTGACGGCCCATTCTTCGACGGCCCATTCTTCGACGGCCCATTCTTCGATGGTACAATCGCGACGAGAGTGTTGTCGCGCGCAATGCGCGTCCCTGTCGCGACGACGGCCGCCAATGACACGGCCGCCAGCAATGACGCCGCCAACGCCAGGAACACGCGCCGCCGGGCCTGGCGCCGCGCCAGCCGCCGGCAAACCGCCTCGACCAGCGCGGCCTCGTTCAAGGGCGCGGTCTCGTTCAATGACGCCGCGGCGGCTGAGAGCATTTGCGCCAGTCCGGCCCACGCTTCGTCCAGGATTCCTTGATCCACGGCCATTGGGTCGGCGGGGCCTGGGTCGGCGGGCCCTGGGTCGGCGTCGCGCTGGGTGGCGGGCGGTTTTGGGTTGATTTCGCTCATCACGACTTCTCCTGCAACATCTGCCGCAGGGCCAATAGCCCGCGCCGATGATGGCTCAAGACGGTGTTCAACGGGCAATCGAGGGTTGCGGCGATCTCGCTGAACTCCAGGTTTCCATAGAACCGCAGCAGCAATGTTCGCCGTTGCGGTTCGCTCAGGGCGTCGAGTGCGGCTGTCAACTGCCGGCACGTTTCGGCCCACGCCAGCCCTTCCCAGGGTGGTCCCTCGCAATCGGCCGGCTCGATCCGCTGCCATTCAGCCACGCCGACCACCTGCTCGCGTCGTGGGCGCCGCGCCCGGTCGCACACCAGCCGATCGGCGATTCGCAGCAAGTAACTTCGTTCTTTTCCCGCGTCGGAATAGCGGTCGCGGGCCTGCCAAGCGCGACAAAACACCTCTTGCAGCAGATCCTCGGCCACGTCGCGGTCGCGCACCAGGGCCTGCAAGAACCCTCGCACCGCTTGTCCGTGGTCGCGAACCCACCGCGTCAGTAGCTCGCGTTGGCGTGCCTGGCGGCCAGCGTCGGTCATTCCCACACACTAACAAACGGGCCGGAGTCTCGATATATTGCACCCTTGAAGAAAAAACGCGTTGCAGGGCGACTAGCACGGATTATTCATGGTCCAACACTAACCCGCGGCGCAAGCTCGCGGGGTCCGCGGGGCGGCCCACGAAACGGAAGGGATCATTTTCCCGAAAAAAGCACGCTCGTTGCGCAGCAACGAACGTGCGAAAAACAAAACGGCGGCGAAGCGAAAAAAAACGACTTCCGAATACCCCATGACGTCTGAGCGAGCCGCGAAAGCGGCATCCAATTGCCGCGCCACCCTTCGCCTTACCCCACGCTCTTTTGGATCTCTCTGGGAGGGGTTTCGGAATCGTTTTTTTTCGCGCAGCGCCGATGCTCGGAGGGCGATTAGTCTTCGTACCCCGGACGGTCGCCCGCCGCACCACACGTTTTTTTGGATCTCCGTTTTCAGGGGATTTGAAGTCGCGTTTATCCGCGCCGCAGCCGGCAACGCGGCGCTGTCGCCGCGCCGCAGCCGGCAACGCGGCGCTGTCGCCGCGCTGCCAGGGCGCGCGGGCGCGACGGCGGCGCACGATAACGCTGTCGGTTTCAGACGCCCTCCTCGCGTCCACGCAAGGGTTAACGGGCGTCGCGCCCCTGCCCGCCCTGCAATTTGGCCTTTTCGACCCAACATCGTAGCCTATGCAGATATCGCGGACAGCTACGCTACGCGAAAAACGCGAAAAAAAAATGACTCCGAAACCCCTCCCAAGCGATCCAAACGCGCGTGGGGTAGGGCGAAGGGTGCGGAGGCAATTGTTGGCCGCTTTCGCGGCCTGCTCAGACAGGTACTTCTCAAGTTGTGTCGGCATCTCACTGACCCTCCAGGTCGGATTAGCTCGCCATGCTGGCAAAACGGCCCAATTTCTGCGATCATGGCAGGTGCCGAGTGGGCTGCTAAAAACTCCGGACGGCGATCTATCGATTTGGAGGCCGGTCTTGTTCCGAAACTTGCCGGACGACAGTCCCGAAGGGACGGCAGAGTGTAGCCTGGGGCGTAAGCCCCAGGGATCTCCCAGTAAAAATGTCGTCCAGCCCCGAAGGGGCGACAGAGGAGCGTGACACCACCACAGATGTCGCCGAGCTTTGCCACGTAATTGGTATGGGAGGTGCGGTGGGCGACAGAGAGCGTGACACCACCACAGATTTCGCCCCTTCGGGGCTAGACAACGGGACGTTACGAGGGCTTTCTGGGGCTGACGCCCCAGGCTACACTCTGTCGCCGCTGCGCGGCTGGGCAATCGTGCGACAACGCAACAGGTGTTTCAGCCTGTCCCCAAGACGCGGGAGTTGCCCGTGAGTGAAATTCTGGATCTGGTCAAGAACGTGTACGATCAGTCGGACGACGTCGTCTGCCTGGCTTCGTTGCGGGCCGAACCGTTCCATGTGAACCCCGCCGGCCGCGCGAGGTTGGGTATGCCGCACGGCACGGACGCCGCGAAAACCACCCTGGGCGATTACTATCCCGAGGAAACCCGCGCGCTGTTGCGCGAGACGGTGTTCCCCGCGCTGCGCGAAAGCGGCCACTGGCGGGGCGACGTGCAACTGCGTCATTTTGATACCGGCGCGCTGTTCGACATGCGGCTCACCTCCTTCCTGATCAAGCACCCGAGCAAGGCCAAGGCGATTTGCCTGGCCCTTGTCCACCGTGAGCAAGCCGACCGCCGCGCCGAGGAAGCCGAGTCGCTCAAGAACGCGATCCTCGATTCGTCGCTCGATCCGATCATCGCCGTCAACCATGAGGGGTTGATCACCGAGTTCAACCAGGCCGCCGAGAAGACCTTTGGTTACGCGCGCGCCGCTGTGCTGGGGGCCAAGCCCGACGAAATCCTGTTCTCGACGTCCGGGTCCGGCGGAGAACCGGAGCGGGTCGAAAGGCATGTGGCGGCGGCCGAAGGTTCCATGCTGGGCCGCCGGATGGAGGTCACCGCCGTGCGCGCCGACGGCCGCACCTTTCCGGCCGAGATGGCCATGACCATCAGCCGCACGAACGGCCTGCCGCTGTTCACCTTCTTTCTCCGCGACATCGGCGAACGGAAGCGGGTGGAGCAGGCCGTGCGCGATTCCGAAGCGCTCTATCATTCGTTGGTCGAAAGCCTGCCGATGAACGTGCTCCGCAAAGATCTCGAAGGGCGGTTCACGTTCGCCAACCGGTTGTTTTGCGAGACCTTGGGCGCGCCGTTCGACCAGATCGTCGGCAAGACCGATTTCGACTTCTACGAGGCCGGCCTGGCGGAAAAGTACCGCCGCGACGACCAGCAGGTGCTGGCCGCCGGCAAGGTCTTTGAGACCATTGAGGAACACGCCGGTCCCGGCGGTGGCAAGCTCTACGTGCAGGTGCTCAAGTCGCCGGTGTGCGACAGCCAGGGCCGCCAGGTCGGTGTGCAAGGCATGTTCTGGGACGTCACGGCCAAGAAACAGACCGAGGAGGCGTTGCGCCAGAGCGAGCAGCGCTTGCAGTCGATTCTCGACAACGCCAGCGCCGTGATTTACGTCAAGACGATCGACGGCCGCTACGTGCTGGTCAACCGCTCGTTCGAGTCGCTCTTTCACCGCGCTCGCCTCGAGGTCGTGGGCAAGACCGACGCCGATCTTTTTCCCCGCGAATTGGCCGAGGCCTTTCGAGCCAACGACCAGCAGGTGCTGGCGGCCGGAACGGCCTTGCAGTTCGAGGAAGTCGCCCCGCACGACGACGGACGGCACACCTACCTGTCCACCAAGTTTCTGCTGTACGACGCCGTCGGAGTGCCGCACCTTTTGTGCGGCATTTCCACCGACATCACCGAGCGCAAACGCGCCGAAATCGAGCTGCGCAAGGCCAAAGAGGCCGCCGAGGCCGCCAACCGAGCCAAGAGCGCCTTCCTGGCCAACATGAGCCACGAGATCCGCACGCCCATGAACGGAATCATCGGCATGACCGACATCGTGCTCGACACCCTGCTCGTGCCCGAACAACGAGAGTACCTCGAACTGGTCAAGGAATCGGCCGATTCGCTCTTGACGGTGATCAACGACGTGTTGGACTTCTCCAAGGTCGAGGCGGGAAAACTCGATCTCGAGACGATCGCCTTCGGACTGCGCGACCACCTCGGCGACACGATGAAAACCCTGGCCTTGCGGGCGCACGACAAGCAACTCGAACTGGCCTGCCACGTCGCGCCCGACGTGCCCGACGCCCTGCTCGGCGATCCAGGCCGGCTGCGGCAGGTGATCGTCAACCTGGTCGGCAACGCGGTCAAGTTCACCGAACAGGGCGAGGTGGTGGTCGACGTCGGTTTGGAGTCGCTGGCCGGCCCGGCGGTCGTGCTCCACTTTTCGATCGTCGACACCGGCATCGGCATTCCGCCCGACAAGCTCGCGGCGATTTTCGGCGCCTTCGAGCAGGCCGACAGCTCGACGACCCGCAAGTACGGCGGCACGGGCCTGGGGCTGACGATTTCGTCGAAACTGGTCGAGTTGATGGGCGGGCGAATCTGGGTCGAAAGCGAGCCCGGCCGCGGCAGCAAGTTCCACTTCACCACCCGGCTGACTCCCATCGACGCCGTGCCGACGCCGGCTCCTCCGGCCGACGCCGCCGCGCTGGAAGCCCTGAGAGTGCTGGTCGTCGACGACAACGCCACGAACCGCCGCATTCTGCTGGAAATGTTGTCGAACTGGCGGATGCGGCCGGTGGCGGTCGACGGCGGCCGCGCGGCGCTGGCGGCGATGCGCGACGCGGTGCGGGCCGGCCAAGCTTTTCCGCTGGTGCTGCTCGACGCCAACATGCCGGACCTCGACGGTTTCGCCTTGGCCGACGAGATCCACCAGCACGTCGAACTGGCCGGGGCGACGATCATGATGCTCACCTCGGGCGATCGGCCGGGCGACATGGCGCGCTGCCAGCAATTGGGCATTGCCGCCCACCTGATGAAGCCGATCAAACAGTCGGAACTGCTCGACTCGATCATGGCCGTTCTCGGCGCCCAACATGCCGCGGCCGGGCGGGCCGCCGCCGAGGAGCCCGCCGCCACGGCGAGCCGGCAACTGCGCGTGTTGCTGGCCGAGGACAGCCTTGTCAATCAGAAGCTCGCGGTCCACCTGCTTCAGAAATGGGGCCACACGATCAGGGTGGCCAACAATGGAAAGGAGGCGATCGCCGCGGTCCAAGCCGGGGGCTTCGATGTGGTCCTGATGGATGTACAGATGCCCGAGGTCGACGGCCTGACCGCGACGGGCGAAATCCGCCGCTGGGAGCGGACTGCCGGCGGGCATCTGCCGATCGTCGCCATGACCGCCCACGCCATGATCGGCGACCGCGAGCGCTGCCTGGCCTCCGGCATGGACCATTACATTTCGAAGCCGGTTCGGGCGCGAGAGCTGTTGGCCGTGATTGAACAGGTGATCGCCGGCGGCACGCGCCCCGCGGCCCCGTCGAGCGCGGCGGCCGGTAGTCAGGAGCCGGCGGCCGACGTGCTGGATTGGGCCGCGGCGCTCGACCGTTTGCAGGGCGACCGGGAGTTGTTGGAGGAATTGGTCGAGGTGTTCCGCGGAGAGTGCCCGAAACTCCTGACGCAAGTCCGCGACGCGGTCGCCGCATCGGACGCGGGCAAGCTGAAGCTGGCCGCTCACACGCTCAAGGGCGCCGTGTCGAATTTCGCCGCGCGCGACGCCGTCGAAGCCGCGCGGCTCTTGGAGCAAATGGGCAAGCAAGGAAACCTCGCCGGCGCCGACGAAGCGCTCGCGGCGCTGGAGCGCGAATTGGAACGGCTTGAGCCGGCCTTCATTTCGCTGCAAGGCGGAAGCTGAACCGCGGCGAATCCAGATGTAAGTGAGGCTGTTGGGGCTCGAACCCAAGACCTACGGATTAAAAGTCCGTTGCTCTACCAACTGAGCTACAGCCTCAAGTCATTTACTACCAGTTACTTGCGTCGTCGTATGTGGCTGTCATTTCTGAGATTGACACCACGATTGACACCCGATAGCCTGATTCTCACAAGTTGACACCACCTGCTTTCTCAAGACGGAGGTAGCGTCAATGGCCAAGTCTAGCGAAACTGCGGCCGCAACGAAAGCGGCCGGCAAGCCCGCCAAGCCCTATGAAGGGTTTTCCCTCTTCCCGCACGCCACGAAGCGCTGGGCGAAGAAGATTCGGGGCAAGCTCCACTATTTCGGCCCGTGGGACAACTGGCAAAAGGCCCTGGACCAGTAGGGTGCAATCGCGCCATTCCAGCCAGAATGGGGTGATTTCGCCTTGTTTTTATAAAAAACGTCGTTCAGTGCCGTAGGGCCCTGAAATTGCTATTGGAGAAAAGAGGCGTCATCCCCCACGCTAGGCGTTCGTTTTTGAAGAAGAATGCCTCACGATTGGAAAGGACGCCTCATGGATGAGTCTACGCTGTCGCAGCTATGCTCGACAATCCCATTTATCAGTTCGACGCCGTTGCCGGTCGGTTTGGCCGCCGTTTTCACCGCGATCGGTACGTTAATCCGCGAGTTCCGTCAGGCGCCCCCAACGCCGGCGAGTACGTATTCCTTTGAAACGAAGCTGCACGCTTCGGTACTGGAGATTGGCCGAGTGATCATGGAATGCACCCTCAACAACGTCGAGCCCGCCACGCCGGAAGAGGCACCACCGCGATTGGATTTCGAGGGACAGGAGTACCGTCGCAAACCGAAGAGCTACAACCGTGATTTGGGCACGCTCTTCGGCTCAGTGCAGCTGGAGCGGCTGTTGTACGAACCGTTGGAACGCGGTGAAAAGTCCATCTTTCCCTTGGAAATCAACTTGGGTGTGGTAGCACGGCGAGCGACGCCAGCCTTAGCTGAGCGTGTGGCCGAATGGGCCACCCAGCAAACGCAGGATGCCTTGCGGGCGATCATCGAACGCGACCATCACCTGACGTGGTCGGTGAATACCCTACGAAATGTGACGGCGGCCGCGAGCGATGGCATGGCTCCGCAATTGCACGCAGCCCAGGTGGCCCAGTTGTTGAAGTGGCTGGATCAAGCTGACCGCTCGCGGGGCAAACACCGGGTGACGCTCTCGGTAGGTCGGGATGGGATTTTCCTGCCTCTCCGCGACGAGGAAAACTATAAGGACGGCGCGGTGGCCACGGTCAGCGTCCACGATCGCCGCGGCAAGCGGCTGGGCACCGTCTATTTGGGCCGGATGCCCGAGGCGTTTCAGATCACGTTGTCGGACGAATTGACGCGATTGGTGCAGGATGTGCTTCGGCAGTGGAGCGGCTCCAGGCCTCGACTCGTCTACGTCACGGATGCCGGCTTTCACCCCACCTGGTACTTCAATCATGTGTTGCGGTCGATGCGCGACCCGAAACAGCCCAAGCGTTATTTGGAGTGGACTTGGATTGTGGATTTCTATCACGCCAGCCAATACGTGTCCAAATTGGCGGAGTCGCTGTTCGGCGACACTCGCGAGGGAAAGGACTGGGCGCGGAAGATGTGCAAGTGGCTGAAACACAAGCCCAAGGCGGTCTACCGCGTGTTACACTCGGCGGCCCGTTACCATTCCGAGAAACATCTGTCGAACAAAGCGGAGAAAACCTACCAAGGTGCGTATGCCTACCTCAACGAGCACAGCGCATCGATGGACTATGCCGCATACCGCGCCCGTGGACTGCCCATCGGTAGTGGTGTCACTGAAGCCGCCTGCAAGACCGTCTTTACGCAACGGTTCAAACAGTCGGGTATGACGTGGGGCGTGGAGCACGGCCAGCGCATTTTGAACCTTCGTCTCACCCGTCTCAGCCACGTCTGGTCCCGAGTCTATGCCGCGTACCTCGCCCTTTGCCCAACCATCACAATGGAGACTGAACTCGCTTTTTCTAAGATTCTCACCCAAAAAGCCGCATAAATGGCTGGAATGGCGCGACTGCACCCGACCAGTACCAGGATCAACGGGACGACCTACACGCCGGGCGGCCCCCCCGTGCCAACCGCGACGGCCTGACGGTCGCGCTGCTGATCGATCGGTTCCTGAATACCAAGAGACACCTGGTTGACACCCGCGAATTGATCGCCCGTTCTTGGGCCGATTACTACTCCACCTGCGAGCGCGTGGTTGAGGCGTTCGGCAAGAATCGCCTGGTCGAGGATCTTGCGGCCGACGACTTTGAAAAGCTCCGTGCCAGTTTGGCCAAGACGCGCTCGCCCGTCACGCTGGGCAACGAGATCCAGCGGGTTCGCGTGCTGTTCAAGTATGCCTTTGACAACTCCCTGGTCGACAAGCCGATTCGGTACGGCCAGGCATTCAAGCGGCCGAGTAAGGCCGTCATCCGCCGCGAGCGGCAATCCAAGGGGCTGCGCATGTTTGAAGCGGCCGAGCTGCGGGCGCTTATCGGCGCCGCCGGTGTCCCCCTCAAGGCCATGCTGCTCTTGGCCGCCAACTGCGGATTCGGCAACCGCGATGTCGGTAGCCTTCCGCTTACTGCCCTGGACTTGGAAGGCCAATGGGTGACGTTCCCGCGGCCCAAGACGGCGATTCAACGGCGCTGCTGGCTCTGGCCGGAAACCGTCGAGGCCGTAAAGGCGGCCGTCGCCGAGCGCCCCAAGCCGAAAGACCCGGCAAACGTCGGGCTTGTATTCCTGACACGCTGCGGCGCCCCGTGGGCCAAGGTGGTTGAAATGGCGGAGAAGGCCGACGAACAGGCCACGTTCGTTGACTGCCCGGTTGCCAAGGAAACCCGGAAGCTGCTCGATACGTGCAAGCTTCACCGCCCCGGCCGCGGGTTCTACGCCATTCGCCACACGTTCGAAACGATCGGTGGGGCGAGCCGCGACCAGGTAGCCGTCGACCATGTCATGGGGCACGCAGACGCCAGCATGGCCGCGACGTACAGCGAACGGGTTGACGACGACCGGCTGCGGGCCGTGGCGGAACACATGCGCGGGTGGTTGTTTGGCGCGGCGGTCCAAACCGGGTAGAACGAAACCACGGGACGGCCGGCGACCTGTTGCAACGGGGCGCCGGGCGAACGAGCCGCGCAGCCGACAATCCTGCCCTTGCGTTGTGGCGGTCTTCGAAGGGCGGAGCTCTTTTTGAGGCCACCTTGCGAGCCGGTCTTGAATTGCTGTTCAGGGGCAGATCAGGGGCAAACCAATCTAAGCGACGACTTTCTTGTACTATCGCTGCCGGCGGAGGTGAGGCGCTAGGCTAGACGCCCCCTTGGGCGAGGGATAAACTGGATCGCGTTGGTGCGGACGGCCGAGACGCTGAGCTTCACCCATACGGTGACTCCATTCATCATTCATCGTCCGTGGCACCCCTTGTTTACGGGCAAAATCAAAAAGTCAAGAGGCTACGCGGCCTTTCGTGGTGAATAGTCCGGGGTGAAGTTCATGATCATCGCAGTGGTTCTTGGCCTGATGTCGGGGCGCGCCAGCCAGGCGGAGGCCAAGCCGCTGAAGGTTTTCATTTTGGCCGGGCAGTCGAACATGCAGGGGCATGCAAGTATTGCTACGTTTGATTCCATGGCCGCTGATCCAAAGACCTCGCCGATCCTCAAGGAGGTGCGCACTCCTGAAGGCAAACCACGGGTGTGCGAGAAGGTCTGGATCTCGTCGGTCGGCTGCGCTGGCGATGGCTGGTCTGATGTCATCGAGCAGAAAGGCAAGCTGACGGCAGGCTTCGGTGCCTCGACCGAAAAGATCGGTCCGGAATTCACGTTCGGCATTACCATGGAGAAGCTGCTGGGCGAGCCCGTCCTGATCATCAAAACTTCCTGGGGCGGCAGAAGTCTGCATACGGATTTCCGTCCACCCAGCGCCGGGCCATACGTTTGGAGTGACTACGAGTTGACCCAGTGCAAGCGGCGGGGCGACGACCTGGAGAAGATCAAGGCCGACAAGGTCAAGGCCACGGGCCTGTTCTACCGCCACACGATCGAGCATGTGCGGAAGGTGCTGGCGGACATCAAACGGGTAGTGCCGGATTACGATCCGAAGCAGGGCTACGAACTGGCTGGCTTCGTTTGGTTCCAAGGGTTTAACGATTTGGTCTCCGACTGGACGTACGACAAGCAGATGAAGCCCGGCGGATATGACCTTTACGGGGAACTGCAGGCGCATTTCATCCGCGATGTGCGCAAAGATCTCTCGGCGCCGAAGCTGCCCTTCGTGATTGGAGTCATGGGGATTGGAGGCGTAGACGAAGGCAAGAAGGCGCCCCAGATGTATTTCCGCCAGGCACAGGCCGCGCCTGGGTCGCTTCCAGAGTTCAAGGGCAACGTGGTGGCAGTGCAGACGGCGCCATTTTGGGACGACGATTTGGACGCACTGCAACAGCGGTGGGAGAAACTCAATGAAAAGGTGGATCAAGAGGCCAAGAAAGGTCCGAAGTTGACCCCTGCGGAGAAGGACGCGGCTCGCAATAAGGCCATCGCGGAGAACTTCGCGCCGGAAGAGTTGAAACGCCTTAAGGGCGGCGTCTCCAACGGGGGCTACCATTATCTCGGTGCTGCCAAAATTCTGGCACCGATCGGCAAGACCTTTGCCGAGGAGATGGCAAAGTTGCAGCCGACCCAACAACAGAAGAAGTAGTGAGACATTTCGGGCGCGGTTGCTCCGCCAACGTCCGCACCTCAATTATCAGGATGAACCGATGGCGACCCGCTCCCGTAAGTTTGGACTCGTTAGCCTCTTATTTGTTTGCCTTGCACCGCGGTTGCAGGCGCAGGTTGATTATGGCAAAGACAGCCCGTGGGATCGGCGAGCGGAATCGGGGCCGGATGCGAAAGTGCCCGGTTGGTTCTACAACCTTGGCATCACCGGGTTACGGTCTCAGTTGGTTGCCGATGAACCGAAGGCATTGCTGATCAAGTATGTCTTTCCCAAGACACCAGCGGATGGCCGCGTCAAGATCGGCGACCTCATCGTCGGCGCTGGCGGGCAGATGTTCAAAGAGAAACACCGCAACGGATACGGTGAGAAAGTCTTCGGCGCTGCCGGGCCGATCTCGGAACTTGCCCAGGTGCTTGAAGAGTGTCAGAGCGCTGACCGGAAAGGGAAGCTCGCGCTCACCCTTCGGCGCGGCAAGGAAGTCGTGGAAGTCGAACTCGATGTCGGTCAGAAGTACGGAACGTATTCTGCGACCTATCCCGGCACCTGTGCGAAGTCGGACAAGGTTCTCGCCGAGTTGCTCAAGTACCTCGTCGACAATCAGGCGAAGGATGGTTCGTTCGGCAATCCCGTGCATGACACTTTTGCACCGCTGGCTCTGCTGGCGAGCGGCGACGCGAAGTACCTGCCGGCCGTCGAGCTCAACGCGCGATACCACTGTCGTGAGACTCATGCGAACGACAAACGGTTCTTCGATTTGATCAATTGGACCTACATGAGCGCCGCGATCGTGCTCAGCGAGTACTACCTCGCGACGGGAGAACCATGGGTGCTGCCGGAACTGCAGGAGGTCCATGATCACTTGGCGAAGAGCCAATATCTTCACATGTCGCAGATCAATCCCAAAGCGAAGGAATCACACCCGGATTCTTATCCGAAAGGGCCAAAAGATTCTCATGGCGGCTGGGGGCATAATCCGGGCTTTGAGGGTTATGGTCCCATCGCCATGCTCACGGGCCAGGGGGCTTTGGCGTATTCGTTGATGCACCGCTGCGGGATCAAGGTGGATCGCACAAATCACGAAGCCGCTTACGAATTCCTCAAGAAGGGGACCGGGAAAAACGGTTACGTCTGGTACGGCGACCAAGTCGGAGGCGGGCCGGACGGCTGGGCCGACATGGGCAGAACCGGCGCCAGTGGCATCGCCAACTTCCTCAGCCCTTACGCTGATCCTGCCTACCACGAACGAGCGATGTCCCATGCCAAGGTGATCGGCAAGCATCCGCAGAGCTTTCCCGATACCCACGGTTCGCCTGCGATGGGGATGGCCTACACAGCGCTCGCAGCGAACGTCGATCCCCACAGTTTTCGCAAACTGATGGATGCCAATCGCTGGTGGTTCACGATGGCCCAGTGCATCGACGGCAGCTTCTACTACCAGCCGAACCGCGACAATGCCGGCTACGGTTCCGACGCGCGGATGACAGCATCGTCCGTGGTAGCGTTCATCTTTACGATCCCCAAACACAGCCTGGCAATTACCGGCAAAGCCTTTGACGAGGCCAAAGTCGGCGTCAAGCCCGTGAAGGTGTTCGTCCTTGCCGGGCAGTCGAACATGGAGGGGCAAGGGTTCATCGAGGCCAACCCACAGCGAAACGAGGGGAAGGGTAGCCTGGAGTACCTTACCAAACAACCCGCCACGGCCGACAAGTTCAAGCATCTCCTGGGCAAAGATGGAAAGTGGGTGATCCGAGACGACGTGTGGATTCACTATCTGGAGCGCAAGGGCGAACTCACGGTGGGGTACGGGGCCAAGGAAGACCGCATCGGGCCGGAACTCGGCTTCGGCAACGTTGTCGGTGAAGCCTACGAGGAACCCGTTCTGCTCATCAAACTGGCGTGGGGCGGGAAGAGTCTCGCCAAGGACTTCCGTCCACCGAGTTCGGGCCGCGATGTCGGACCGTACTACAAGGAGGTCGTCCAACGGACCAAAGATGTGCTCGCCAACCTCAAGAAAGAGTTCCCGAAGTTCGCCGACCGCGGGTACGAACTCGCCGGGTTCGGCTGGCACCAGGGGTGGAACGATCGCGTCAACCAGGCGTTCAACGACGAGTACGAGAAGAACATGGCCAACTTCATCCGCGACATCCGCAAGGACCTCGGGGTGAAAAATCTGCCGTTCGTGATTGCCGAGACCGGGATGAGTGGGAAGGAGGAGAAGCACCCGCGGGCGCTCTCCCTGATGAAAGCCCAGGCGACCGTGGCCGAGTACAAGGAGTTCGAGGGGAACGTGGCGTTCGTCGGCACCAAGGAGTTCTGGCGAGAGCAGGAGGTTTCGCCGACCGGCCAGGCGTACCACTGGAACACCAACGCGGAAACTTACTACCTCATCGGCGATGCGATGGGGAACGCGATGAAGAAGCTGTGCGAGACGAGGCAAGCCGCGAAGTGAGGGCTGACCTGTTGCTCCCGACTCACCGCCCCAACCCGGAGGTTGTCAGATGATGAATTCTCCATGCCGCACTCGCATCCCGGTGGGCTTCGCGCTGCTGAGCCTCTGGTGTTCATCCACCGTGTTGGCGGACGATGCACCTCCCCGACAGGCAGAGATGGCGGGCTACCTGCTCGTCCCGCACGGCAAGGTAGACGCCAAGTACAACGCAGGATTCTCCATGTACGTGGCGGCTTGGCCGCTTTTGAAGAACTACCCGGGGCAGGAGTTCCAAAGCGGGTTGTTCGGCACATGGATGTTCGCCCAGCACGACGGCCCGACACCAAAGGACCACTACTCCGACATCGAGGGCGGACTCGGCTGGTGGCGTGACACGCGGTTCGCCACCGAAACGCCGAAGTTCATCATGGGCGGTGTGGCCCTGAACTTCAGCGAGTGGGCCAACGGCCCCGGGGCCGGCAAAGGCCGCGACTGGAAGAAACCCGCGGGCCATTACGCCATCGCACAACTCAGCCCATGGGTGCTCTGGCCCCCGGACGGCCTGAACCTCAAGCAGGGCAAGTCCGGGGAGCTCTTCGGGTACGGGTACCTGCCGCTGCCGCTGACTGCGGCCAAAAAGACCACTGCGGGCAAGGACGTGCCGACCGGGAACCACTGCTGGACCCTGTTCCTCAACACCGGCAACTTCAAGGGGCCGGTGACGTTCTTCCTGCCGTACTTCTGGTCGCGTCCCTCCGTCGAGAACCCGAAATTGGGTGGGTTCTTCCTCGACACCCGGCCGTCCGAGCCGAACAAGGCGGTGCAGATGGAGACCCAGCACGTCCCCGCGTACCTCGCCAAGGACGCGAAAGGGGACACCTATGCCCGGATCGCCCCCACGTTGTTCCCCGGGAAATCGGACGGGGACGCGCCGCTAATTCATCGCATCACCGCGTACAGCAAGGCCGCGCTGTGGGACGGTGTCCAGGCGTGGTTCGACGGCGGGCAGGCGGTTTCCGGCGAGATCGACCCCAAGGCCGCCAGCGTCCACACCTTCGACGGGAAGGGCGGAGCCACTTGGCAGATCTATCCTCCCGATACTTCCCGCGACAATAAGGTGCCGGTTGCCTGGAGTTCGTTCGCCACGCCCGTCGCCCTCGATGACACCACGTACGGCTACCGGTGGAGCAAGGATCTGGTGACGCAACCCGACTCGAAGGACGGGTCGCCTGTCACCCTGCCCGAGTACTACCGCCTGGAGAAGGACAAGAACGACAAGGATCGCTGGGTGGTGGTCAGCCCCAAGGACGTGCCAGCCGACACCAGCTTGGCCAAGGTGGCATTCCCTCGGCCGCGCCCAGCCCACTCGGAGCCCTACGTCACACCCGAGGAGGCCGACAGTTGCTGGAAGAAGCCGGGCCCGACTGCAGGGCCGTTCGAGGCGAAGCTCGGTGACGGCAGTGTCGTGACCTACTACTGGTACCGTTTCGCCGACCAACCCGCCTTGCTGAACGCCGACATGACCGACGCCGAGCGGGAGAGCCTACAGAAGCGCGTGGAGATGCTACACCGCCAATGGACCAACGACCGCGACTACCTTCCGCCCCCGACCGTCGGCAAGCTCGCGGATCTCGATCCCGCGGTCATCGTGACTCCTCCGCGGGGCCTGGAGGTCGGCTATGTGCCGATTGTCACACGACAAGCCGTGAAATAGTAGGTGTTCGCGCTTCGCGCGGCAAGGTTCACTTGTGCGGTCGGCCAAAACTGGCCGCCATGCTGGACGTCAAACTGCCCGCCGATGCCGGCGTGGACAGCGTCGACATTCTTCCCGCGCTACTCGGCGAGAAACGAAACGCCCCACTGCGGGAAGCGACAGTGCATCACAGCGGCCAAGGCAAGTTCGCGATCCGCCGCGGGGACTGGGTGTTGATCCTGGCCCCGATCGGCGACGACAACGGCAAGCAGGGCGAATCGCAATGGCTCCAGAATGATCGCGGGTACGCGCCGCACACCGAAGCCGGGGAACTGTTCAACCTCGCCACCGACCCGACTCAGAAGCAAAACCGGTACGCGACCGAGACTGCGAAGGTGAACGAACTTGCGACCCTAATGGAACGCTATGTGACGGAGGGCCGGAGTACACCCGGTTCGAAGCAGAAGAACGACGTCGAAATCACCTGGGACGGACGGGGCGGCGAATAGGCGTCGGTGGGCGTTGGTTCGCCACCCAGTGACCCTCTTTGGACATTGCGACCTCGCTCTGCGAGAACTATGATCACACCGATCGACAATCCGCCACCGTTCAAGGTAGCCGTATGCCCGCCGCGATACTGATCTCAATTGCCGTCCTCGCCGCCGATCGCGACTTCGCACCGGACCAGAGCCAACTCCCCGTACCGCCCCTGAAGGGCGCCGTCGTGCTCCTCGACCAAAAGGGCAACCACGCGTTCGTGAGCATGGCGGGCGAGCAGATCGACTGGCCGATCGAGGATGGCGTGGCCGTACCGACGCCCCGTGGGAACACGAATCACATCGTCTCCAAACTGCATTTTCGCGACGCCGACATCCACGTCGAATTCATGTTGCCGGAGACGGGGCCTGGAAACAGTGGCGTCTACATCCACGGGCACTACGAGGTGCAGATTCTGAACTCGTTCGGCAAGGAGACGGTCACCCAGGACGATGCCGGCGCACTTTACGGATTCTCGACGCCGCTCGTGAACGCCTGCCGGAAGCCCGGGGACAGGGCCAGCGCGCACTCTGGGGTAGCTGGGTAAGATAGGTAGGTTGCGCTCGGCGCTCTGATTCTGTAGAACCAACCTCCGTGTGGTGATGTTCTTGTGACTCACGGAGGATGTGCGATGGTGAAG
>Ga0307374_10001138_pt1 | contig 50040 bp, 41 predicted proteins | sample OX3MG_FD_202532 | JGI IMG/M metagenome (GOLD analysis project Ga0307374, IMG submission 202532) | Soil microbial communities from Risofladan, Vaasa, Finland - OX-3 | ecosystem: Environmental > Terrestrial > Soil > Coastal area > Acid sulfate soil | place: Finland: Risofladan, Vaasa | collected...
CGACGCGCATTCCACCGCGCAGCTCAAGCTCATGAAATACGGCGTGCAGACCGCGCGGCGCGGCTGGCTGGAAGCGCGCGACGTCATCAACACTTTGCCGCTGGAAAAATTCCTCGCCGCGTTGCGCGCCAAACCCTCCGCTGCAAAACAAGCGAGTGCGACCCGAGCGCGCGGCCAATCGGGATGACCCTCGACTGAGGAATTGACTGATTGAGTAACGATTTGAGGGCTTTCCGGGGAGGGCCTTAAACTAGACTGACATGTCAGTCTAGTTGTCCAAAAAGACAACAACAAAGGGGAAATGCCTTTAGTTGGGCTGATTTTGGGCGCAGCGAACATCCTCTGTCAGAGAAAGCCCCACGCTCACAAACCGAGCATTGGGCACCCTAAAAAACCAAATCCTAGAGGCTGGCCCACCCGTCAATCTGCTGATAGCGTGTGTGAAATTCGCAGCCTATAATCATCATTGCTCGGCTCCTTTCTTCCGAGCCTTGGTCGTCCAACAGCCACCAAGTCTACTCGGTCGAAGGAGCCGACAAGGTCATCTAATCAGCCCGATTCATGCTACGAATGTGGTGCATTATGCACTACATATAAATAAAAGTATTGACAACGTAGTGCGAAGTGACGTACAGATAGCGATTATGAAGCCTAAATCCGAGACTCTTCAGATTCGCATCGCTGATTCCGAAAAGGACGGTTTTGAGCTTGCCGCCCTCCTGTCCGGTATCTCCCTATCTTCTTGGGTAAGGGAACGCCTAAGACTAGCTGCCATTCGTGAGCTTGAAGGAGCCGGACGAAAAGTACCATTCGTTCCTGAGATCAATGTTGGGGGCTCAAATGCCAGGGACTAGGGGAGCAAGAGAGAAGATCGGGTTTCATGAGCTTGGGATCGCAGGTGTGCTGAAAGGCTATCGGCTTCAAGTTCCGTTAAACCAACGGGAATACAGATGGGAAATGAGACAGGTTACGACCCTCTTTCAAGATTTGAAAAAGGCAATTGACGACGAAGAGTCAGAATACTTTTTGGGGACCGTTGTTACTATTCCCCACGAACTGGATTCTTTGGAGGTTGTAGACGGGCAACAGCGTCTCGCAACGGTTGCAATTCTTCTGGCAGAAATGCGGAACTATCTCCGAGGTGGGTCCGATGACATCATTGCGAAGCGTATCGACACTGTTTTCTTGACTGAGATAGACCCCGAAAAACGAGAAGAAACAACGAAGCTGGCTCTGAATATTGACGATAATGAATTTTTTCGTGGCATGATTACTGCAAAAACGGACGCGGAAAGGCCACAACCTACCGTTTCTTCGCACGTCTTAATTAAGAATGCGTTTGAAGAAGCGAGAAAACATGCATCCAAGATCGTTGCCGGGCTAAATAGGGTTCATCATGGCGATGCACTGAACCGATGGGTGCGCTACTTGGAGCATGGCGCAAGAATCATCTTGCTCGAAGTTCCCACGGGCGCCAATGCATACAAGATGTTCGAGACGCTAAATGATCGCGGGCTGAAAACATCGCAGGCCGATCTTGTAAAGAATTATCTTCTTGAGCAGGCCGGGGACAAACGAAAGGTCGAGGCGCAACAGAAATGGGCGCGCATGAGAAACATCCTAGAGACTCTCGAAGAGGACGATATCACTGTTACCTTCCTTCGTCAGGCGATGACCGCGATTCGAGGACATCTTCGCGAGAGTGAAGTTTTCGAGAAAGTTCAACAAAAAGCAAAAGGGCCGACAACATCGCTGCAATTCTTATCCTCTCTTGAGAGTCTTGCCGGGATATACGTTGCAATATTTAATCCCGAGCATGAACGTTGGAATCCGTATCCGGATTCAATACGTCGAGCAATTGAGACCCTAAATCTTCTTAATATCAGAGGACTACGCTCATTAATGTTGGCCGTTTCTGCGCAGTTCCAGCACAAGGAAGCGAGCGAGGCGTTCCGCATGTTCATTACTTGGGGCGTGCGCTTTGTAATTACTTCCAAAACGAGCCGTGGCTCTATAGATGAGCAACTCGGCGAAGCTGCTAATTTGGTTTTTACCGGGGAGATCAAAACCGCAGCGGCTCTATACAAGAAAGTTAGTGATCTCATTCCGGTAGATGACGAATTTCGTCGAGCATTTGAGACCGCCTCTGTTTCGCAAGCCCGCTTTGCGCGGTATTACCTTCGTTCTCTCGAAATGGCTGCCAAGGACGAGGCAACTCCTTGGTTCATTCCTAATGATGATACGGCGGTAATCAATCTGGAACATATATTGCCAGAAGAACCGAGGAAGAATTGGGCAGACTTCGAGGAAGAAACCGTGGGTATCTATTCGCGCAGAATAGGGAATCTCGCGTTGCTGCTTGCTAAGAGCAACTCTGATCTTGGCAGTAGTGACTTCAAAACCAAAAAAGCAGTTTACAGAGACAGTCCTTACGAATTGACTAGGATGATCGCTAAATTCCCTGCATGGACAAAGAAAGAGATTGCAGACCGCCAAAAGACTTTGTCTGATCTTGCTTTGAAGGCGTGGCCATTGTAAATCTTGTTTGTTGCTCGTGGTCTTACTGAAGTGTCTCAGGGTGTCGGGTGGAGCATCCTTAACGCGCTAGCAGCTTGCGGAAAAAGTGCTCTTGGTTGCGATCTCCGTCGCTGCGAAGGAGCCGCAGGTTACAAAAATCTAAGGAAGAAGCAGATTCCTCCTCGCGGGTGCTCGTCGGAATGACAACGAGTAGAGTTTTCCGCAGGTCACAGAAACCTAAGGAAGAAGCAGATCGCTCGTCGCGGGTGCTCGTCGGAATGACAGGGAAAAACGCGATGCAGGCGCATCGCGCCGACCTCAGGGGTTAAAACCCCTTGATTTTCGGGCCTTTTCGGCACGGCCCTTCGTTACCTCAGGGTGAACAAGCAGCGCCCCTACAACTTCCCTTCCTGCGTCAGGGCAAGCAGGGCGGGCGGAATGACAAGGAAAAAGCAGATTCCTCCTCGCGGTTGCTCGTCGGAATGACAAGGAAAAAGCAGATCGCTCGTCGCGGGTGCTCGTCGGAATGACAAGGGAAAAGCAGGTTCCTCCTCGCGGGTGCTTGTCGGAATGACAAGGGAAAAGCAGGTTCCTCCTCGCGGGTGCTTGTCGGAATGACAAGGGAAAAGCAGGTTCCTCCTCGCGGGTGCTTGTCGGAATGACAAGGGAAAAGCAGGTTCCTCCTCGCGGGTGCTCGTCGGAATGACAGGGAAAAACGCGATGCAGGCGCATCGCGCCCTTCGACGAAAGCACTCAGGGTAAACGGGGGGGGCCCTTCGTTACCTCAGGGTAAACAAGCAGCGCCCCTACAACTTCCCTTCCTGCGTCAGGGCAAGCAGGGCAGGCAGGATGAACTGAAGGCGTGCCCTGACGAAGGTCATTTATTGAGATGGCTCGTAGTGCAATTTGGCTAGCCAAGTGAGGATTATGCTTTCGAGAGCGATGCGGCGGTCTGACCAGCTGTGATCGGTGGCGACGTGCATCTCCGTGACTTCGTGGCCGCCGTGAGTTCGGATGGCGCGGACGAGCGCATCGGTGTCGGGCGCGAGGCCATCGTCGGCCGTAAGCGCGAGAAGCGGCATGTGGGTGAGGCCAGCCGCCGCGTTTTCAAATCGGTAGTTCTTGCCGAGGGCGCGCAACTCATCGGCCATGCTCTCCGGGGTGACGCCGGCCAGTGACTCCATGTTCTCCGCCATAAAAGAGACAAGATGAGCGCGCGGACGTTCGCCAACTTTGCTCATGTCCGCCGCGGAGAAGATGATCGCGCCGATCAAGGCGTGGTCGTGCGATGCCGTCTCCACGACGACCCAGCCGCCCATGCTGTGACCCGCAATGGCGATGCGATGCGTGTCGATGCCGAGCCGCTTGGCGTTCGCCGGAGCGCGGAGATAGGCGAGGACGGCGTCAGCATCCTCGAGCGTATGGGAGAAGCGGAAGACTCCCGGGCTGCCCCACGAGCCGCGATAGTTAAAGGTGACTGCGTTCCAGCCGGCGCGACGGACGGCCTGCGCGAGGTCGAGGTTTTTTTCGTTTCCGGGCAAGCCGTGGAAGATGACGAGAGTCGGATGCGGGCCTGCGCCGGAGGGCTGGTAGACGATGCCATTAATTTTCACGCCGCCACTCGGAATATGGAGGACAGTCATTTGCGCGGGGTGCGCGGCGTCGGCGGGCGGGTCGGTGTAGATCGCGCGAGGAACGGTTTGGCCGAAGGCCGTGACCGCGGAAAAAGCGGCGAGAATTATCAGGATGCGAAGGCGCATGAGCAAACTCCTAAGCGGGAATTTCCGTTTTGAACTTCGCTTTCGCCCGCGAGCGTAGCCTTCCTGCCCCGTCGTGTCAACGGCGAGCCGGCGGGTGGCGCACACCGTGAGACGCATTCGTTAGGCTTTGCTGTGCTGTGTGCTGGGCATTAATTTTCCCTGGCGCGTCACCGATTTGCGCCCGGTGGCATCCAATTTCTGTTTGGGTCCGCGGTAACCGCTACAACCAAGAATTATGATGGCCGGGGAGTATCATCGGAGAATGTGGGCGACACGAATCGCGAGAATTGCGCGCGCGCTCAGTCTGTTCATCGCCGCGGCGGCCGTCTTCGGGGCAATTTCGGGATCGGCCGCATGGGCGCAGCAGACGCGCGACACAAAAAACGCACGGCTGACGCGATCTGCAGTTACGCCGTCGTTTATTTCGGCGCCGGCGCCGTCGTTTATTTCCGCGTCGGCGCCTTCGTTCGCGCCATTGGCAGCTCCATTGTCCGCGCCATCGTTCGCGCGATCGGCAGCGTCGTTACAGGCAGAAACGCGAGAGACGGAACCGTCTTTCGATTACGTGCGGCCGAATTTCGGGCAGCGCTTGCACTCTTATGCGTGGCGCACCTATGGCCCCGTCACGATGAGCGAACTGATGATGGGCGCAGCGCTGAGCCAGGCGGACAACGTGCCGCCCGAATGGCGTCAAGGCTGGGGCGCTTACGGAAAGCGCATCGCGTCGCACGTGGGTGCATCCGCGATCGGAGGCACGACGGAGTTTGCGCTGGCGGAGGCGTTTCGCCTCGACACAAGATATTACCCGTGCACCTGCAAACGGATTTGGCCGCGCGTGCGACACGCACTGCTGTCAACGATTACGGCGCGGGCCGGAGAAGACGGTCACCGGATATTTTCCGTTCCGAATGTGGCCGCGCCGTACGCGAGCGCGTTTTCAACGCTGGCGTGGTATCCGTCGCGCTACGGTCCCAAGGATAGTTTTCGCACGGGAAATTACAACCTGCTGGACAATTTCGGGCAAAACGTCGCCTTGGAATTTCTGTCGCCGCTGCTGCACAAAATTCACATTCATTGACAGGTTGTTGAAAAACTTATCTCAGGAGCTTCAGGGGCTAAAGCCCGTGAAGAAAACGGGTAGCTTATGTCGCGGCTGAAGCCGCGCCCCACAAAACTTTCGGACTTTTTCAACAAGTTCAACAAGCTGCTAAGTGATCGAGGGTTATTTTCCCGCGATTTGATCGGCGATATCCGCGGTAATGGGAAACCGGAAGCGCTCGTGTTGGTATGCTTTGATCATTCCGACGACCCACGCGACCAGCGCCACAAGGTCGAAGAGGCTGCGGATCGCCGTCCAGAAGCCGAATGCGGACCATGAGAACGCACCGCCGAAGACGCCTCCCCCGATAAACAGCATCGTCAGGATGATGCTCACAATATTCAGCGCTCCGAAGGTGACAAGCGATTGCGCGGCATGAAATCGCACGAAGGGCCGCCTGTCGATCAGAAGAAATATCAGCCCGGTGATCCATCCGACCAAGTAGCACAGCATTCCCGCGACATTTTCCGAAAGTCCGGTTGCGGTCGGTGACATAGGACCTCCCATTGGCGCCGCTCCGGGAGTCGAAGATTGCGTCGCCCCGCAATTCGGGCAGAACGCCGCCTCGGACGCCACTGCGGTGCCGCACTTCGAACAATGTGGCATGGTATGCCTCGCTCTTCACCCCAAGAATTTCGGGAAGACTACCAAACGCGCCACGGCGCAGCAAGATAAATTGGAACACGCTTCGCGATTGGGTAGAATCGCCCGCGCCGGGTCCGCCGCATTGCCCGGCAAAGTTGAAGCGCTGAAGGAGTGCAATTGCCCACCGATTTTGCAGCCACCGAGCGCCCGACGCGGAAAATTCTGGGGCTCGAATGGCCACGCGAAATGACGTACGCGGAACGCAGCGCGCTGACCGCCGGAAGCCTCGGGTGGATGCTGGACGCGTTCGACGTCATGCTTTATTCGATGGTCCTCGCGTATCTGATGAAGGACCTGGGCATCGGCAAGGGCACGGCCGGTCTGCTGGGTTCGCTGACGCTCATCGCTTCCGCTTTCGGAGGCGTTCTGTTTGGGTTCATCGCGGATCGCGTCGGCCGCGCGCGCTCGCTTTCCACCTCCATTTTGATTTATTCCGCCGCGACCGCCGCGTGCGGCTTCTCGCACACGGTCGTCGAGCTGGCGATTTTTCGAATCATCCTGGGACTGGGCATGGGGGGCGAATGGACCGCGGGCGCGGCGCTGATCGCGGAGACGTGGCCAGCCGAGCATCGCGGCAAGGCGCTGGGCCTGATGCAATCCACGTGGGCGATTGGCGAAATGCTGGCGGCGGGCGTCGCGGGAGCCATCCTGCCCCGCTACGGCTGGCGCGGAGTGTTTTTCGTCGGCGTGCTGCCGGCGCTGTTTGTTTTTTGGATTCAGCGCCGCGTGCCAGAACCGGAGATTTGGCGGAGCCGCGAAAAAGTCGCCGGGCGCGCGCCCAGCGTTCCTCTGCGCACGCTCTGGCGCAAGGATCTCCGCTGGAACGGCTTCATCGCGACGGCGATGAATGCTTTCGGGATGTTCGGCTATTGGGGACTGTTTTTTTGGATTCCGGCGTATCTTTCGCTGCCCATTTCGCAAGGCGGGCGCGGGTTGGACATTGCCAAGACAACCGCGTGGCTGCTGGTGATGGGCGTGGGCAAATGGCTCGGCTATGTTCTTTTTGGCTTTGCCGCGGACAGCTTCGGGCGTCGCCGCACCTATTTCATTTATTTATTCGTTGCCGCGATCCTCGCGCCGCTTTACGGATTTGTGCACAGCCCGCTGTGGCTGCTGGCCCTTGGGCCGCTAGTAGCATTTTTCGGCACGGGATTTTTTTCCGGCTTCAGCGCCATCACTTCCGAATTATTTCCGACGGAGATTCGCGCCACGGCGATGGGGCTGACGTACAACATCGGGCGCGGCATCTCCGCCGTCGCACCCTTCGCCGTCGGCGCGCTGGCAATTCATTTCGGACTGGGCCATTCGTTCCTCATTCTCGGCGTGGCGTTTTTTATTGCCGCGCTGCTGACGCTGGCTCTGCCTGAAACGCGCGGGAAACAGCTCGAGTGAGGCGCTTGACGTCGCTTCGCAAAGCCCAGAGCATCGCGTAAACTGATCACGCCTAAATATGCAGGCGAGTGTGCGCGATTTGAACAACGGCGATCTTTTGCACGTTCTGTGCTGTCCGCAGGATTACTGCGCGCTACGAAACGATGGTAATTCCCTGGTCTGCGAGCAGGGGCATCGCTATGGATTGGAGCAGGGCGTTCCCGTCTTTACTGAAAATCCGCGCCGCGAACCAAGACCGCTGAACATGGGGCCGTGTCCGCAGTTTGACGGCAGCGCGGCGGAAGAATCCGTCGACCCGTTCGTGAACGATTGGATCGTAAACACCAATGGGAATCTCTACTGGCGCGCCCGCGGCCGACTTCCGCGATACCCGATACCGAAATGGCCCTTCGCTGCCGGCAATGGCGGGCTGCTCGTCGACATCGGATGCAGTTGGGGACGATGGAGCATCGCCGCCGCCCGCGCGGGCTTCCGGCCGCTCGGCATCGATGTGCACGTAGACGCTCTGGCCGCCGCCGGCCGCGTTTCGCGCCAGCTCGGCGTCAACGCCGGTTATGCTTGCGGAGACGCGCAACGCCTGCCGCTGCCATCGTCGAGCGCCGACTTTGTCTTCTCGTATAGCGTCCTGCAACATCTCGACGAATCGAAAGTGTTCTCCATTTTTCAGGAAATTTTTCGTGTCTTGAAGCCTGAGGGAATTTGCCTTGTGCAACTTCCGAACACGTTCGGTCTGGCGAGTATCCTGCAACAGTTCAAGCGAGGTTTCCGCGAGGCAAAATCAGGGACGTTTGAAATGCGCTATTGGTCGCACGCAACGATCCGGCGCGCGTTCACTCGTGCTCGCTTCTCAAGAATCGCGATTCACACGGATGGTTTTTTTTCTCAAAATCCCCAGCTTACGGACCTTGATCTTCTCTCTCCCGCGGGGAAATTGCTCGTTGTGGCGTCTTACGTTGGCCGCAAAGCCGCGCGTGCTCTTCCCGTGCTAACACAAATAGCCGACAGCCTGTGGGTCGAAGCGAAAAAGCCCTCGGATTGCGCGAGTTGATCGGGCTGGCTTGCCCAAACGAGCGACTTTCTCCAGACGCATGAAGGCCGCGGCGATTTACCGTTCGATTTCGATGCCGTCCAGCGTGGGTTTTGCAGCGGATCTTGCAACAGGCCCCCGGGACGCGGATTCACTTGGCTTCGCGGCCGCGTCAGCAAGCTGCAAACGAAGATTCCCGGCGTTCGTGGAATAGCCAATCGCGGTTTCGAAATCAATGACGCCCGCGCCGACAAGCCGCTCGAGTTCCCCGTCGAAGGTCTGCATCCCTTCGATTGAGCCGTCGCTCATGGCATCGAGCAGCGACTTGCCTTCGGTCTCGCCGCGTTCGACATATTCGCGCGTGCGCATCGTCGACTTCAAAATTTCGATCACAGCCGCGCGCCCTTCGCCATCCTGCCGCGGCACGAGCCGTTGCGAGATGATGTAACGAAATGTTTTCGAGAGGCGCGTGCGAATCACTTGCTGGTCGTTGAGCGGAAAAGCGCCCACAATTCGCTCGATGGTCTTCGACGCGTCAATCGTATGCAGCGTCGAGAAAACGACGTGCCCGGTCTCCGCCGCCTCCATCGCGATCTCCATGGTTTCGCGGTCACGCATTTCGCCCACCAGGATTACCTTGGGGGCCTGGCGCAACGCGGCCCGCAGCGCCAGCGCGAAGGATGGCGTGTCGCTGTGCAGTTCGCGCTGATGGACCGTCGCCATCTTGTGAGTGTGCAGAAACTCGATCGGATCTTCGATGGTGAGAATGTGAATTGCCTGCTCCTGATTAATCTGATTCAGCATCGCGGCCAGGGTTGAGGATTTGCCCGAGCCTGTCGGGCCCGTCACCAGCACGATGCCATTCCGCAGCGTAGTCGTCTCCTGAAGTTGCGGCGGCAAATTTAGTTCCTCGAAAGTCGGCACGGTGGTCGGAATCACACGCATGACGATGGCGCAGCTCCCGCGTTGCGTGAAAATGTTCACGCGAAAGCGCGATAGCTTTGGGAGGCTGTAGGAAATGTCGCAGGAGCCCTCTTCGCGCAGTTTTTCGACCGCTCGCTTGTTGCCGCCGATCAAGTCGCCCGCGATGCGCGCAGTATCCTCGGCGCTCAAAATCTCCACCGTGGGAATCTTCACGGCAATCAGTTGACCATTTGTTTCCACTTGCGGCAGCCGGCCCGGAGAAAAAATCAGGTCGCTGGCGCGCCGGGACGCCCGCAGCATCGCCGAGATAATGCTCGGCGTCGGCATCGCCGTCTGCGACGGCGCTGCATCAGGCGATTGGGACGGCAGCGAAGTGCTATTCGACATTTTGGACTCTCTGGAACCCATGCAGTACGCCTGACCCCTGGGGACGCCTGTGGAACTTCCGAGTATAAGTTTAGCGGCTGGCGGGGCTGGAATATGAGAATTGTCGGAACAGCATGGCTTATCAATTACCCAAGCCTGTACCCAAGCTTGTACCCAAGCTTGCGTTCACCGGAGAAATGCAGAAGCAACCGGGGAAGATTCAGGGCCCCCATCAAGAAGCCGCACGTCGATACCTGTGCCATCCCGCAAGCAAAACTGACGGTTCAATTCGCTCATAATGCTCCCTGATGATTTTCTCCGCCGGGGAGTTACACCGCCGCGATTCAGGGCAGTGCGAGCGCGGGCGTTTTCTTTGTGAACGAGCGCGGGGCTGCTACTATAGGGCCAATCCGTGCGGAAGTGGCGGAACTGGCAGACGCGCAGGACTTAGGATCCTGTGGCCGAGAGGCCGTGGGGGTTCAACTCCCTCCTTCCGCACCGAAATTCCGAGATGGTTTCCCGGCAAGCGGCGAGATTTCACAAGAGGCGCAGCAAAATAATTTTCGGTGTAGAAGTAGAAAGCGATGGAAGGAACCGTGAACGGCCGCTGCGTTACTGCGTCAGCGCGGGTGCGGGTGAGAGGCGAGTTGGCGAAAATTTCTGCGCGCGAACGACGCGATGGCGTTCTTCAAAATGTTTCTGCGCGCGGCGCCCCCATGCGCGAACGAAATAATAATTTAGAACGCCGCCCGCGCCAGCACTTAAAAGCGGGATAAGCCTCGCGGTCCATTTCTCCGCAATTTCGGCGCTCATCTTCGCGGCAACCAGGTCCATGATGCGCGGGGCCAGCCGTTCGACCGCCTGTTTTTCGAGGAAATCCTTGCCGAGGTCGAGGCCCGCCGCGCTGGCCGCCGCCATCCACAATTCGACAGCGTCCTCGTCGGTGGCGTACTCGAAGCCGTAGAGCAAGCTGAGCTTCTGCAGCAAACGAATCGTAATCGCCGAGAGAATCCCCAGGTCCGGCACGACGGTGAGCCATCCGCCCAGGCCCAGCCCCATTCCTTCGAGAGCCGCAGCCTTGACCGACGAGCGGATGATGCTATCGGCGTGCGGTTTTAGAATCTCGGGTTCGAGGTAAAACACATCATCCCATTTCTGAATCGGCAGGTGATGCGCGCGCTGCATGTGCAGCAGATACGCGTTGGGGTCCACGCGCACGTGCTTGTACGCCTCGCGTGCGCTCGCTTGAATCGAGGAACGCAAGACTCCGGATTTTTGAACGCGCGCCGCTTTCGCAGTCGATTTCATAATCGTTATCCCCGCGTGTGCCAACTGTTCCTTATTAGATGCCGCCGCTTGGCTGAAAGGCGCGTACTAAGCTTCGTCTGTGTTCTTGCTGGAAAGGCGGAAAGCGAATCCCGCGCCGTTATTTCGATGGCGGCCCGTAAATCGCGAGTTTCGACTTCGGCATCCGCGCCACGTCCTCCGCGGTGATGCCGAAATTATCCTCGATCAACTGCGGGGGATTATTCGCCATCCACGTCGAAAGGGAAATTTCCTGATACTCCGCGGCGGGAAACGTAATCAGAACGCGCGTCGGCACATCGCCAATCTGCTCGATGTAATGCCCGAATCCCTGCTTGACGAAGGCTACTTGCCCCGGCGCGAATTCCTCGACTTTCGACCGCCCGTGCGCCCCAAAAATTCCCACGCGCGCGCGGCCTTTGATGTAGTACTGCCATTCATCCGCGTTGGGATGCCAGTGCATTTCGCGCAACGATCCCGGTTCGAGGTCCATGATCGCGCCGACCACCGTCCGCGACACCGGAAAATCCCGTGAATCCACCACGCGTTCCTCGCCGCCAGGCCATTTTTGCGGATCGCGTTCGAGCAGCCGGAATTTGTGCGCGCCCTGGCTGATGACGGCGTCGCCATTGCGGAACGGCGCTTGCTCGCGCGACGGCACTTTTCCCGGCGTGATGTACACCTCGCCCTTCGGCAAATTCGCGATCGTTTGCAGCGACAAGCCCGTGTTGCGCGACAAAACTTCCGGCGAAGTTTGCGCAAACCAGTCCGTGATGCTGAACGTACCAAATTCCGAAAACTGCCCGTCGTCAAACACCAGTATGAAATGCGTGTCGCCGGGGCCGAGGCATTGAATCGAGTGCGGATGCCCCTTCGGGAAATACCAAATGTCGCCGGGACCAAAATCGTCCTGCGCCGCCTCGCCCTGGGGATTCAGAACGGTCGTGCGCACATTTCCCTCAATGACGTAGGCCCACTCCGCCGCAATCGCGTGCCAATGCAGCTCGCGAATCGCTCCCGGCTTCAGCACCATGGACACGCCGGCGATGCTCTGCGACACGGGAAATTCGGCGACCGTCACTTCTTTCGCCGTCCCGCCCTCGCCGCTGAATCCGGTCGAGGCGTCCAGGTCGTATTTGAAGTTTTCGAGCGGCGGCTCTTTGTGCGCCACGCGCCCGACCTTCGGTTTTTCCTGCTGCGCGTCCGCGAGTGGCTTGCCTGCCAGAGAAGCGAGCGACAGCCCTGCCGTCGTCAGTGGAACGGCACCCAGCAAGCTTCGGCGCGTCAATTTCAAATTCGCCAGATTGGACTTCGATTCGTTTTCGACGGAATCGCTGCTCACGGGAGTTCCTTTCTCAATTTCTCAGAGTCTTGTTTGAATCTTGCTTAACTTGATGCGCAAAGAGTATTCCTCTCCGGCTCCGCGCGCAATTCCCTTCGCGGGCACATCCGCGAACTTCGCAACCCTGCATGTTACTCGCGAGCCGCGCGCGCGCCGCTCAAACCAATTTTGGCGACACCTCCAAGGATAAATTCGCGGCAATTAATGTTATGGTGGCATCGCTGTCAGTCATGCGGCCTGTCGCCGCATCGAACACGCTGAAACACGACCATCGATGACCGCCCCCGCCACAATCCGCCGCGTCGCGTTTCAAGGCGAACGCGGAGCCTTCAGCGAAGAGGCCGCCGTAAGCCTGCTTGGCGAAAATATCGAAGCCGTGCCGCGCCCGTCCTTCGATGCGCTCTTTTCCGCCATCCAGGAAGGCGCCGCAGACTACGCGCTCGCGCCCATCGAAAACACTCTCGCGGGTTCGGTGCACCAATCCTACGATTTGCTTTTGGAAAGCCGGCTCCAAATCGTCGGCGAAGTCATCCATCCGATTGCACATTACTTGATTGGGCCGCCCAACGCCACGCTCGACCGGCTCGCCAGCGTGCAATCGCATCCCGTCGCGCTCGCGCAATGCGAACATTTGTTCCGCGCGCATCCGCAACTCCAGCGCGTTGCGTCGCTCGACACCGCGGGCAGCGTTCGCGAAGTCGTCGCCGCCAACGACCCGTCCCAGGCGGCCATCGCCGGCAAACGCGCTGCGGAAATTTACGGCGGCAAAATTCTGCTCGAACACATTGAAGACCATCGCGAAAACTACACGCGCTTCCTGCTGCTCGCGGCGTCGCCCGAGCCCAGCGAACGTGCCAACAAGCTCTCGCTCGTCATTCAACTGGCGCATCAACCCGGCGCGCTTCATCGCGCCCTCGGCATCTTTGCGCGCCGCGACATCAATCTTCTCAAGATCGAGAGCCGCCCGATTCCCGGCAGTCCCTGGCAATATCGTTTTTATCTGGATTTGCAAGCCGCGCTGCACGGCGCTGAAACCGTCGCCGCCCTTGAAGAATTGCGCCGCTGCACCGACGAAGTCCGCATCCTCGGCTGCTACCCCGCCCACGAAATTCCAGCAAGAGAACCCAAATGACGGCCCACTCTATTCCGTTCTGATTTCCGTTAGGCCGATTCCATTTCAGACCAAATGTTCGGCAATCATTTCTTACTGTCTTACGGCTTACGGCGGGAATCTTTGCCGGAGTTCACTTGATTTGTAATGAAGGGACCAAGTCCGGTGATTTCGAGCACGGTTTCGCCGGTGCACCAGCCGTAGTGCGGAGCAGCAGGGCTGAGCCACGCAAAATCGCCCGCACGAAGCGCAACGGTTTTGCTCTTGTCGAATTTCGCGCCGACACCGAGATGATAGGTCCCCGAAAGGACGGTGAAACGGTCGGCGGCAGGATGCCAGACGGGAGGAACGCGGTAGCCATCGGGCATTTTGAGGCGGAGGATCACCAGGCCGGGCTTCGACGGGTCGCCTTCGAGCACAACCGACTCGGCTCCCGACGGCAAAGACTTCTCCGGCTGCCAGGCGAGCGAACCGGCGCGGAGAATGCGCGTGCGAGTGTGCGTCGCATAATGCGCAGCGGAATTTTGCGCATCCACTCGCGCCTGACGGGCAGGAGCGGCGCCGAGATCAAAAGACGCCGGCAGCGGAAGCAAGACCGCAAAAACAAATCCAAAGAGCATCACGAGTCGCGCGTTCATGGGCCATTCTCCTTGAAAGTCTGTTCCGGATTTTACGCCCGTTACTCCAAAAGTTGTCCTTGGATAATTCGCGCGCTGAGCTTAAATCTCCTGGTCCATTCCGCGCTCGTTGACGCACGCCGGCGCTTCCTCCATACTGACGTAGGTGTTGGTGGTTGGCCGCTTTTCTCTGCCCTCGGGCGAAAATTCCGCTTGTGTTCCGTTCCCTGGCGTATAATCCGCGCCAGCGACGTAGCCGCATCCTAGATCGTAAAAAGGAGGAGTGATGGCCACTATCTTCCCCATCTTGTTTCTCGTCGGACGGATCATCGTTGGCGGGTTTTTCCTCATGAGCGGTTTCAGCCACTTCGCCAAACTCAGCATGATGGCCGGATACGCCAAGAGCAAAGGCATGCCCGCTCCGTCGCTGGCCGTTGGCGGCAGCGGCGTGCTTCTCTTGTTGGGCGGCGCGAGCATGCTCCTGGGCTATCACCCGACGGTCGGAGCGATTCTGTTGGTGCTTTTCCTGCTAAGCGCTTCGTTCGGCATTCACAATTTTTGGACAGTGAAAGATCCGCAGGCGAAAATGAACGAGCAGATCCACTTCCTCAAAGACATTGCTCTGCTCGGCTTCGTGCTGATGACGCTGGCCATCCCGAGGCCCTGGCCCTTCAGCCTCGGTCGCTGATACCGGCAAGCTGGCACGACTTTTTTTCAAAGAGAACATCATTTTCGTAAGTTGACGAGGAGTCGAGACGCGCCGGGCGTTTTTCCGGGGGGACGGCAGTTTTGCAAGCCCTATACCCATGCGCGGTTGACGCTCGCATTCGCTTCCTCTATACTGAATTTGCTGTGATGCTTGGCCGCTTTTCCCTGCCCTCCCGCGAAAATTTCCGAAGAGGCCTGAGGCAGCGTGAAAGTAGTGCCCTGCCGTAATTTTCCAAAAATTGAGCCCAAAATTGGAAATTTGCGCGTAAATTAGCAGCTTGTTGAAAAGGTGCACTTGCTTGCCATCTCCGCGGCTGCGAGGGAGCCGCAGTTTACAAAAACCCAAGGAAAATGCAGATTGCTCCTCGCGGTTGGTCGTACCTTCGCTAAGGCTCAGGGCGAGCGGAATGACAACGAGTAGAGTTTTTCAACAAGCTGTTAGAATTGGAAATGCCAAATGACTGAAGCGACTTGCCGCCGCGAGATCGAACTCGAAATTCCCGCGGAGAACGTCCAAAAGACTACGGAAAAAATCGCCCGCGATCTGGCGCGCGTCGCGCGCATCCCCGGCTTTCGCCCGGGCAAAGCCCCGGTGACGCTGATCCGCCGCCGCTTCGCCGAGGAAATCAAAGGCGAAGTGCTGGAATCCCTGGTGCCGGAATTTCTGGAGCAGGCCCTGACGGAGAAGAAGCTCTCGCCCGTCACGCGCCCGCAGGTCGACAAAGTGGACTTCACCGACGCCGGGCCGCTGAAATTTCGCGCTACTTTCGAAGTGCTTCCTGAATTCGAGCTTGCCGATTACAAAAATGTGGAAATCGAAATCGAAGCCCTGGAAGTCGGCGACACTGAAGTCGACAAAACGCTCGAAGAAATGCGCGAGCGCGCCGCCACCTACGTGCCGGTCGAGGGCCGCACCGCAAAAGACGGCGACTTCGTGCAGGTAAAAATCATGGGCACGCCCGCGGGCGGAGGCGATCCGATTCGCGCCGATAATATTCAGTACCACATCGGAGCGGAGGAAACGATCGAGGCCTTCAACGAAAATCTGCGCGGGACGTCGCCCGGCGAGACGCGCCGCTTCGAAACGAAATACCCCGACGACTATCCGGATGAGAAGCTCCGAGGAAAAACCTACAACTACGCCGTCGAGGTGAAGGCCATCAAAGAAAAGAAGCTCCCCGAGCTGAATGACGATTTCGTGAAAGAGATCGGCGAAGGCGCCGGAGGGGCCACCACGCTCGAAGAGTTTCGCGGCAAGATTCGCGAGCAGCTCAGCGCCGCGCGCGACGAGCAGCAGCAGGCGCAGACGCGCGGGAAAATTCTCGACGAGCTTGTCAAACGCAACGATTTCCCCGTTCCGGAAGCGCTGATCGAGCATCAAATGGACACGCGCCTCGAACGCGTGGTTCGCTCGCTCGCCGCGCAGGGCGTGGATCCTCGCGCCGTCAACGTGGACTGGGTCGCCATGCGCCAGCGCCAGCGTGATCGCGCCAGCCTCGACGTGAAAGCGGAGATCCTTATTGACCGCATCGCGAGCGAGGAAAAGATCGAAGTGTCCGACGAAGAGCTCGACAAGGAAATTGCATCGTTCGCCGAGCGCAGTGGCGAATCCGCAGCAGTCATTCGCGCGCGCTTGACAAAGGAAGGGGGCCTCGATAGGATGAAATCGAAGTTGCGCAGTGATAAAGCAATCGATTGGCTTCACCGCACGGCTCGAATTCAAACCATCGCTAAACGTGAAAAATAATACCTGTTTCGGACTCCGCCGCGCGCCGGTCAACTCCCGATGAGAGACATCGAGTTGCCGGGGTCGCGCGCAACAACGCTCGTTCCCATGGTGGTCGAGCAGACCAACCGCGGCGAACGCGCTTACGATATTTATTCACGCCTGCTCAAGGATCACATCGTCTTCATCGGCACGCCGATTGACGACCATGTGGCCAATCTCGTTACCGCACAGCTTTTGTTCCTGGCCGCCGAGGACCCGGAAAAGGACATTTCGATTTACATTAATTCGCCGGGCGGCGTGATCACCGCGGGGATGGCGATCTACGACACGATGCAGTTCGTCCGGCCAGACGTCGTAACCTATTGCGTTGGCCAGGCGGCCTCCATTGCCGCTGTTCTGCTTATGGCGGGAACTCCCAAGAAGCGCTACTCGCTCCCGAATTCGCGCATCCTGATTCACCAGCCGTGGTTGAGCGGCCTTTCCGGCCAAGCCACCGACATCGATATTCACGCCAAGGAAATCCTGCGGACGCGGGCAGGTTTGAACAAGCTCATTGCCCATCACACGGGGCAGCCCGTGGAAAAAATCGAGAAGGATGTCGAGCGCGATTTCATCATGTCGGCGGAACAGGCTAAGGAATACGGGGTCGTTGACGAAATCATCTCCAAGAACCGCCAATCCGTTCCAAAAGGTTAGTAGCTAAACCGATGAACAGGCGCGCAGCGCCCATCCCGTGCCGTACAATAACGGTTAAGATTTGCACCGTGAACACGATTCGGACTGGAGGCCAACATTCCGGTGAAGCGATTTAATCCAGACGAAGCGCTCCACTGCTCTTTCTGCCACAAGACGCAGGAGCAGGTGGAGAAGCTCATCAGTTCGCCCTCGGAGTATCCGCGCTCCTACATTTGCAACGAGTGCGTCAGCGTCTGCCAGCAGATTCTCGACGAGGAAAAGCGCGAGCAAATCAGCCCCGTCAATCGCCGTTTGCCGCGCCCGCCGGAAATCAAGGCCTTTCTCGATGGCTACGTCATAGGCCAGGACAAGACGAAAAAGAAGCTCGCGGTCGCCGTCTATAATCATTACAAGCGCATTTTTTTGAATCGCACGCCCAGCGACGTGGAGCTGACGAAATCGAATATTTTGCTCATTGGCCCCACGGGCACGGGCAAGACGCTCCTGGCGCAGACGCTCTCGCGCATGCTCGAAGTTCCGTTCGCCATTGTGGACGCCACCACACTCACGGAAGCCGGCTACGTTGGCGAGGACGTGGAAAATATTATTCTGAAGCTGTTGCAAGCCGCCGATGGCGACGTGCAAAAGGCGCAGCAAGGCATCATCTATATTGACGAGATCGACAAGATTTCGAAGAAGGACGAAAACCCGTCCATCACCCGCGATGTTTCCGGCGAAGGCGTGCAGCAGGCGCTGCTGAAAATTCTGGAAGGCACCACGGCGAATGTGCCGCCGCAGGGCGGCCGCAAGCATCCGCACCAGGAATTCACGCCCGTGGACACCACGAATATCCTGTTTATCTGTGGCGGCGCGTTTGTGGGAATGGAAAAAATTATCGAGCGCCGCATCGGCCAGAAGTCTCTCGGCTTCCATGCGGACGCGCCGCCTTCGACCCCATCGCGCCGCAATATCGAAGTTCTCGAGCAGGCCCAGCCGACCGACTTGATCCGGTACGGCCTGATTCCCGAATTTGTCGGGCGTCTCCCCGTGCTGGGCGTTCTGGGCGATCTCGACAAATCGGCGCTCATTCGCATTCTGCAGGAACCGAAGAACGCGCTGATTCGCCAGTACCAGAAACTTTTTGAATTTGAAAACGTGCGCCTGAAATTCACCGACGACGCCCTGGAAACGGTCGCCGAACTGGCGCTGCAGCGCAAAGTCGGCGCGCGCGGCCTGCGCATGATTTTAGAGGACCTGATGCTTGACCTGATGTACCACCTCCCTACGCAGCGGAAGATGCGCGACTTCATCGTCACCGCAGAAATGGTCAAGAGCAGGGAAATCAATTGGAGTTTGCTGGAAAAGGCGGGCTAAGTGCCTCCGGGAGAACCCAAACACTCCATGTTTAACCGCGAGAAACCCGAAACCAAGCGCGTGCCGATGATGCCGGTGCGCGAGATGGTCATCTTCCCGCAGATGATGACGCCGTTCATCGTTGGCCGCGAAGCTTCCGTCCGCGCCCTCGAGGAAGCGCTCGCGGGCGAAAAGAAAATTTTTCTCGCCACGCAGCACGATGCGTCGGTCGATGATCCCCGCCCCGACGAGATTTATCAGGTGGGAACGCTGGCGAACATCGTGCAGAGCGTCAAGCTGCCTGACGGCAATATCAAGGTCCTCGTCGAAGGCGCCGAGCGCGCCAAAATCGTCCAGATCACCAACGACGAAGGCTTCTTCCGCGCGTCGATTCGCCTGGTCCCCGTCAAGACCGAGCCAAGCCCACAGCTCGAACAGGCCGCCAGCCGGGTTACCGGACTTTTTGAGCAGTACGTCAAGCTCTCGCAGTCGCTCAATTACGACACGATGATTGCGGCCGTTCGCGTGGACGATCCCGCGAAACTTTCCGACGCCATCGCCGCGAATTTGCAGATCCCCGTCGAGGAAAAGCAGGAGTTGCTCGAGATTTTCGATCCGCTCGAGCGCTTGAATCGCATCGCTGAAATTCTGGACGCCGAAACGGAAAAGCTCAACGTGGATCGCAGCATTAACACGCGCGTCAAGCGCCAGATGGAACGCGCCCAGAAAGAGTATTACCTCAACGAAAAATTGAAAGCCATTCAGAAGGAGCTGGGGCGCGGCGAAGCGGGCGAACTCGACCAGCTAAAAAAGAAAATCGAAACCTCCGGCATGTCCAAGGAAGTTCAGGAAAAGGCCATGCAGGAGCTAAAGCGGCTGGAAATGATGCCGCCCATGTCCGCCGAATCCACCGTTTCCCGCAATTATCTCGACTGGATGCTCGCCGTGCCGTGGAAGAAGCGCTCGCGCGAAATCCGCGACATCAAGCGCGCCGAGGAAATCCTCAACGAGGATCATTACGGCCTGGAGAAAATCAAGGAGCGCATCCTGGAATTTCTTGCCGTTCGCCAGTTGGTCAAGAATCCCAAAGGTTCGATTCTCTGCTTCGTCGGCCCTCCGGGCGTCGGCAAAACTTCGCTCGCAATGTCCATCGGCAAGGCCACGGGACGCAAATTCGTCCGCGTCTCGCTTGGCGGCGTCCGCGATGAAGCCGAAATCCGCGGCCATCGCCGCACCTACATTGGCGCTCTGCCCGGCCAGATCATCCAGATGATGCGCAAGGCCGGCACGATCAATCCCATTTTTGTGCTCGATGAAGTCGACAAGATGTCCATGGACTTCCGCGGCGATCCATCGGCGGCGCTGATGGAAGTGCTCGATCCCGAGCTTAATCATGCCTTCACCGATCATTATCTGGACGTCGAATACGATCTTTCGAAAGTGATGTTCGTCTGCACGGCCAACGTCCTGCACACGATTCCGCAGCCTCTTCAGGATCGCATGGAAGTTCTGCGGCTGCCCGGCTACACGGAGCAGGAAAAGCTGCAAATCGCCAAGCGCTTCCTGGTAAAAAAACAGAGCGAAGCCACGGGCATCGCCGCGGAAAACCTGGGCTTCACCGACGAAGGCTTGCTCCACATCATCCGTCACCATACGCATGAGGCGGGCGTGCGCAATCTGGAGCGCGAAATCGCCAATATCAGCCGCAAGATCGCGCGCAAGCTGGTCGCGGAGGGCAAATCCGCCAAGGTCGATATCACCCCGGCAAACGTTTCCGATTTTCTGGGCATCATCAAGTATCGCGACATCTGGTCCGAGAAAAAGAACGAAATCGGCCTGGCGGTCGGCTTGGCCTGGACCGAAGTCGGCGGCCAGGTGCTGAGCACAGAAGCCACGCTGATGCAGGGCAAGGGGCGCCTGACGCTCACGGGAAAACTCGGCGAAGTCATGCAGGAATCCGCGCAAGCCGCCATGAGTTACGTTCGCTCACGCAGCCATTTGTTCGGCCTGCAGAAGGATTTTTACCGCCATCTCGATATTCACGTTCACGTTCCCGAAGGCGCCATTCCCAAGGACGGCCCCTCCGCCGGCATCACGCTGTGCACTTCGATCGCCAGCGCGCTTACGCGCATTCCCGTGCGCTGCGATTTGGCCATGACCGGCGAAATCACCCTGCGTGGCAAAGTGCTGCCCATCGGCGGCGTCAAGGAAAAGCTCCTCGCCGCTCATCGCCTCGGCTTACGCACCGTGATTCTGCCGCGCGACAATGAAAAGGATCTGGCGGACGTCCCGCCTGAAATCCAGGCCCAGATGTCCGTAAAATTTGTCGACACAATGGACGAAGTTCTGTATTTGGCCCTTGAGCGGCCTTTGACGGCGACTAGCCCCACGCCGGTTCCCGAAGTGGCGCCGGAATTTGATGCCAGCGCGCCCCAAGACAACGAATTCACCAACTAGGCCTTCGTTCTTTCCACGAAGCTGAGGCAAAAGTTCAGGCCGGAGGGGAGATTTCCGCCGGCTCGAAATGTCACCTGCCCGAGGAACATCCCGAGTGCTCCCGTGCCCGAGAAACCTCAGGTCGAAGATTGGAAGTAGAAGCAAAAATCGAATAAATCAACCGAAGGAAACATGAGATGAGCATCAGTCTTGCAGAATTGAAAGACCGCAACATCACCGACCTGGCGAAAATCGCCAAGGAATTGAATATTCCCGGCGCCAGCGGCATGCGCAAGCAGGAGTTGATCTTCCAGATCCTCCGCGCGCAAACCGAAAAGAACGGCCTGATTTTCTCCGAGGGCGTTCTCGAATGCCTGCCCGACGGCTTCGGCTTCCTCCGCGCGCCCGAATATAATTATCTCCCCGGCCCAGACGATATCTATATCTCGCCGTCGCAAATCCGCAAATTCGACCTGCGCACCGGCGACACGGTCTCCGGCCAGGTGCGTCCCCCCAAGGACGGCGAGCGTTATTTCGCGCTGATCAAAGTCGAAGCGGTGAATTTCGAGGATCCCGAAGTCGCGCGCAATAAAATTTTCTTCGACAATTTGACGCCGCTCTATCCGCAGGAGCGCATTCGCCTGGAAACCACCAAGGAAAATCTCACGGGCCGCGTCCTCGACATGCTCTGCCCCGTCGGCAAGGGCCAGCGCGGCTTGATCGTCGCGCCGCCGCGCACAGGCAAAACGATGATGTTGCAGTCGCTCGCGAATTCCATCACCACGAATCAGCCGGAGATCGCGCTCATCGTGCTGCTCATCGACGAGCGCCCGGAAGAAGTCACGGACATGCAGCGCACCGTGAAGGGCGAAGTCATCAGCTCCACGTTCGACGAGCCGCCGCAGCGCCACATTCAAGTCGCGGAAATGGTCCTCGAAAAGGCCAAGCGCCTGGTCGAGCACAAGCGCGACGTCGTCGTGCTGCTCGATTCGCTCACGCGTCTCGGCCGCGCCTACAACGCCGTCACGCCGCCCTCGGGCAAAGTTCTCTCCGGCGGCATTGACGCCAACGCGTTGCAGCGCCCGCGCCGCTTTTTCGCCGCCGCGCGAAATATCGAGGAGGGCGGCTCGCTCACCATCATCGCCACGGCCCTGATCGACACGGGCAGCCGCATGGACGACGTGATCTTCGAGGAATTCAAGGGCACCGGCAACATGGAAATCAATCTCGACCGCCGTCTCGTCGATAAGCGCGTGTTTCCGACGATCGACATCAATCGCTCCGGCACGCGTAAAGATGAATTGCTTTTGCCCGCCGACGAGCTCAATCGCATCTGGGTGCTGCGCAAAGTTTTGAGCCCGCTCTCGACGGTCGAAGCCATGGAACTTTTGCTAGGCCGCCTCTCGAAGGCCAAAAACAACGCCGAGTTCCTCTCCTCCATGTCCAGCCCGAACTAACTCAAACGCTGGAAGCCGCCATCAGGGTAGAACACGCATCTACACTTTGCGAAAAACTCTTTCTTGCTGTCATCCCGAGGCGTCACGCGGCGAGGGATCTGCAGTTCGTCTCAACGCAAGAAAACGCAAAAGATGTGCGCCTTCCGAGGCCCATGTCCACTGATTTTCTTTACGACGCGGTTTGGCCTTGCGCCCGTTCGCGCGCGAGCATGGCGATCAATCGCGCCACTTCCTCGGCTTCCATCGCCGTGCTGTCAACGAGCACCGCTCCTTCGGCGCGGACGAGCGGCGAATGCTCGCGCCCCGCGTCGCGCCGGTCACGTTCGCGAATCTCCTCGAGCGTCCTTGCGAGATCAATCGCATCGCCTTTATGCTGATGCTCCCGCCAGCGCCGCTGTGCGCGCGTCTCATCCGATGCGGTGAGGAAAATCTTCAGCTCCGCCTCGGGAAAAACGACGCTGCCAATGTCGCGCCCTTCCATCACCACGCCGCCCCGCGCGCCCGCGCGCCGCTGCTCCGCGACGAGCACGCGCCTGACGCCTTCGATGACCGCAATTTTCGAGGCTGCCTGCGAAACTTCGGACGTGCGAATCGCGGCCGTCACGTCCGCGCCGTCGAGCAGCACGCTTTGCCCGCCATCCTGCGCGCGCAAATCAATTCGTGACGCGCCCGCCAGCGCGACAAGCTCATCGGTCGCATCCAGAGAAAGTTTTTGCCGCAGCGCCTTCAGCGCCACGGCGCGGTACATCGCGCCCGTATCGATGTACGTGTAGCCCAGCAGTTCGGCAACGCGCCGCGCCGCCGTGCTCTTCCCCGACCCCACCGGGCCATCAATCGCAATCACAAGCTTTCTCATTCAATCAGTGTCCCGCCAAGTATTCGTAGCCTCGAATTAAAATCCACGCGAAAAAAGACGCCAAAATGCCTAATCTGGCGATCCGGCCGAGCATGAGCGCGTTTCCCTTCGGGAATAATTTCCGATATTCGCCTGCAACCCGACCGCGCAGCGACGGTACGCGTAAGCCGTGCTTTATTCTTTCGCTGGAAGGCAGCTTTCGATTCACGCGTGAGACAGTGGTGTGGTAGAGAATGGCATAACATGCGGTGCAAGCGATGCAAATGAAGCCGACTACAAGTTCAAGCTGTTTCGCTAACATCGTCTCGCTCAAATCCTCTTGAATGCGCGCTCGATTTCGCGCACCGAATAGCGCAGCACCACGGGCCTGCCGTGCGGGCAGCTCATCGGATAGTCCGTCTTCGCCAGTTCCGCGAGCAGCCATTCCATTTTTGTTTGGTCGAGCGGCATGTTCACTTTGATCGCCGCCTGGCACGCCGTGGACGCCGCGATGCGCGCTTGCAGAGACTCGAGCGAAATCGCCTGTGAATCCCGCGCCACGCCGTCGAGAATTTCCGCGAGCAGTTTTTCCGCGTTGCCGCTCGCAATTCCCGCCGGCGCCGCGCCGATCGCGACCTCCCGCGGCCCAATCAGCTCCGCCTCGAATCCATTGGCGCGCAATTCCTCCTCGATCTGCTCGAAGATCACCATTTGATGCGGCGCGAGTTCCGCGACGATCGGCATCAGCAATCGCTGGCCGCCCAATTCCCCCGCGCGCCGCGCGGCCAGATGCTTTTCAAACAGCACGCGCTCGTGCGCCACGTGCTGATCGATGATCCACAGCCCTTGCGCGTTCACCGCGACAATGTAGCTCGCGCTGATTTGCCCGAGCGGCTTCAAATCGCCGATGCTTTCCGGCCCCGGCAGCGCGCCCGCCGATTCCGATTCGCTCACCGCAGGCCCGCGGCAGCCGTCCACCGAACTCGGCACCGCACGCGGCAGCACAATTTCTTCCATCGTCTCGAAATTCAATCGCTGCGGAATCGGACGATCCGGCGCGCCCGTTAATTCAAACGCGTCTGACATCGTTTCGACGCGCGACGCACTCGAAGCCACTTCGTTGGGAATGATGGCGCGCGGTGGCCCTGAAAAACTTCCAGCTCCGGCGGCTGCATCTCCAGAAACACTCGGCGAAAAATTCGCCGCGCCGCCCCAAGCCGTCGCACTCGCTCCCGCGCCAACCGCCGCCGCGGACGAAGTTTCCGCGCCTGCGGGGAAACTCGGCACGGGCCGTGCATTCGACAGCGCCATGCGAATTGAGTCGCGCACAAAATCGTGCACCACTTGCGAATGCCGAAACCGCACCTCGACTTTCGCCGGATGCACGTTCACATCGACCTCCGCGCATGGCAAATCAATGAACAGCAGCACCGCCGCGAACGCGCCCGCTGGCAAAATGTTGCGATACGCTTCGTGGATGGCATGAAGCACCAGCCGGTCGCGAATCAGCCGCCGGTTCACGAAAATATAAATCCCGTTGCGATTCGTCCGCTGCACTTCGGGGCGCGAAACGAATCCCGACACGCGAATCCGCGACACTTCCTCGCCCGCCTCCATTTCCGGCTCGGTGATCGCCGCGCGAATCGGCGCTTCCGCCGGCTGCATCTCCACCATTTCGGCCGCGGCCTGCCGCCCGAAAACCTGATACAGCCGCTCGGCCATCGTCTCGACCGGCGCGGCGTTCAGAATTTCCTGCGTGGGCGTCTTCAGTACAAATTGCTTGTCGGGATGCGCCAGCGCGTAATGCGTCACGAGCGACGCAATGTGACCCAGCTCCGTCGTTTCGGATTTGAGGAATTTTCGCCGTGCGGGCACGCAGTAAAAAAGGTCCGCGATGCTGATCGCCGTACCCACGGGCGCGCCCGCGGGCTTCACGCCAATTAATTTCCCGCCCGCGAATTCAATTCGCGTTCCCTGCTCTTCTTCGGCGGCGCGCGTTTCAAGCGTCAGCCGCGAGACCGCCGCAATCGATGGCAGCGCCTCGCCGCGAAACCCCAGCGTCGCAATCGAGAGCAAATCGTCTGCGGTGCGCAGCTTCGACGTGGCGTGGCGCTCGAACGCGAGCAGCGCATCGTCGTGTGACATGCCGGAGCCATCGTCGGTGACGCGGATCAGGCGCTTCCCGCCCGACTCCACTTCCACGCGCACCGACTTCGCTCCCGCGTCGAGCGAATTTTCCACCAGCTCCTTCACCACCGACGCGGGCCGCTCGACAACCTCCCCCGCCGCAATTTTGTTCGCCACATTCTCCGGCAGTATCCGTATCCGCGACATTACTTCCCTTGTGAACGAACCCGTCTGCGATGGATCCAATTTGCAACACTGAAATAGATGGCAAGAAATCCGCAGAGTACTGCTGCGACGCCAGAAGCAACAAATATCCAGATGGACGATTCGGAAAATCCCGAGATGGCCCACACAAATATTCCGATCAAGAAGATGCTAACTCCAATCGCTTCGCAAAGAATGACGCGATCATTCGAATACTTCTTGAATGATACGTAGAGTGCGCCGACGATTGCCGCGCACAACAAGATCAGGCGGCGGTAGCGAAGAATGCTTCCGACAATTGGATCCATGACGCTACGCTCCGCCGGCCGTCGGCTTTTCCTTGGGCTTAATCTGGATTCCCAATTCGTCGAGCTGCTCGGCGCCCACATCGCTCGGCGACTCGGCCATTAAATCTTGCGCCGCGGTGGTCTTCGGGAACGCGATCACCTCGCGAATCGACTTTTCTCCCGCGAAGAGCGCCACCATGCGATCGACCCCCAGCGCAATCCCTCCGTGCGGCGGCGTGCCATACGTCAGCGCGTCGAGGAAAAATCCGAATCGTTGCCGCGCCGTCTCGTCCGAAAGCCCCAGCGCCTTGAACACGCGCGCCTGCACGTCCTGGCGGTGAATTCGAATGCTGCCCGAGCCAAGCTCGACGCCATTTAGCACCAAATCGTAGCCTTTCGAGCGCACTTCGCCCGGCGCGCTTTCGAGTTTCTCCAAATCCTCCTCGACAATCCCCGTGAACGGATGCTGCGCGCTATTCCATTTCTTTTCCGCCTCGCTCCATTCGAAAAGCGGAAAGCCGGTGACCCACAAAAATTCCCACCGGTCCTTCGTCATCAAACCCAACTGTTCCGCGAGCCGCAAACGGACCTGACCCGCCACCAGCGCCGCGGAATCCGTGCCGGGGATTTGCTCCTTCGCGGCCAGCGCGACAATCAAATCGCCGCGCTTCGCGCCCAGGCTCTTCGCCAGATTCTTCACCGCATCCGCGCCCAGATTCTTGTCGAGCGACGACGTAACTCCCTCGGGCGTCACTTTAATGGTGTAAATCGCTTTTGCTCCAGCGCCTTTCACCAATTCACCCAAATCATCAAGCTGCTTGCGCGACCATGCCCCCGCGCCCGGCGCGAGCAGCGCGTATACGTTGCCTTCAATGCCAAACGTCTCGCGCGCAGGCTCGAAGAACTTCGTCACGTCCTGCAATTCCATGCCGAAGCGCAAATCCGGCTTGTCCGAGCCGTACCGCCGGATCGCATCTTTGTACTGCATGTGGCGAAACGGCCGGCGGACCATCGCGCCAATCACGCCCATCGCGCGCTCCATCACGCGCTCGATCACCTCGAAAATGTCCTGCTGGCGCGGGAAGGCCATTTCCAAATCGAGCTGCGTGAATTCGGGCTGGCGATCGGCGCGCAAATCCTCGTCGCGGAAGCAGCGCACAATCTGGAAATAGCGGTCCATCCCGCTGATCATCAAAATCTGTTTGAAGATTTGCGGCGATTGCGGCAGCGCGTAGAACTGCCCGTGATGCACGCGGCTCGGCACCAGATAATCGCGCGCGCCTTCGGGAGTCGAACGCGTCAGCATCGGCGTCTCGATTTCGTAGAAGCCCAGGTCGTCGAGCGCCTTGCGAATTTCGATCACCACGCGATGCCGCAGCGCGATATTGCGATGCGGCCTGCGCCGCCGCAAATCGAGATAGCGATAGCGCAAGCGCGTTTCTTCGTTGGCGTTCGTCTCGTCCTCGATTTGAAATGGCGGCGTCTTCGCGTTATTCAAAATGTAAACGCGCGTCGCCATCACTTCCACGTCGCCCGTCGCCAGATCCGGATTCGCCCGCTGCCGGCGGAACACGCGCCCCTCCACCGCAACAACATACTCCGGACGCACTTCATCCGCCTTCGCGTGCGCCGCCGAATACTGGTCGCGATTGCACACCACCTGGCAAATTCCCGCGCGGTCGCGCAAATCGAGAAAAATAAGCTGGCCCAAATCGCGCCGCCGGTGCACCCAGCCCATCAGCACGACGTTGCGCCCCGCGTCCGCCACGCGCAACTCGCCGCAATATCCCGTCCGCTTCAGCTCATCCAACGAATCGAACACTTCGCATTCCCCCTTCGGCTTCTAGATTGAAAGAAGCCGTCCTGCAATCGGAAGCCCACTAAAAAAACGCATCCGCGACTTATCGAACGCATCTTCCTATAAATATCGTTCACGCAAGATTCTGACATGGTGCGTTAAATGCCCCGCCGCGAGAAACGCCAGAGCGCGCACCGTGAACCGATTATCGCTGGCCACCCCGCTCCGCATCCACGCGTCGGCCGGCAAATCCTTGAAAAGCGAAAGCGTGGCGAGCCGCACGCGCCGGAACTCCTCCACATGCAAGGCCCATCCAACCCGGTCGGCGTCCGCGCCCGAGACGGCCACGTTCTGATCGAAACTCGGCAGAGGGGCCTCAAAGCCGCGAGCAAACCACAGCGCGCGAAATGCGAAAAGCCTTTCCGTGTCGTTGAGGTGGTTCAGTACTTGCCGGATGCTCCATTTGTCCGGCGCGTAGCGGTATAGCGACTTCTCTTCCGAAATTGTCGAGAAAAATGCCAGCGACTCTTCGAGTTGCGCTTCGAGCACGCGCAAAACATCGTCGCCGACGACCTGATCAATGTAAGTGAAATAGTACGGCGCCGCCTCACTGCTCTCCGGTCGCCGCATCGTCGCCAACGAACTGCCCTTCTCTGCAGTTCTCATCACGCTTCAGTCCCCTGACTCAGACGTTCGCTTCACGGCCTCCGAGATGAAGCCCCTGAAGCTACTTCCTTGGCTTGGTGTCTGCGTCCTTTGCATTTCTGGACTTTCTCCTCACGGGTTTAGCGGTTACCCGCGGCTGGGGCGTCCAGAACTCCGGATCGCCCGCCGCAAACTCTTTGGATATGTGCGATTTTTCAGGGTTGATGGAATAAAGATTGCTCTCCGTCCTGGCGTACGCTTCGCGCGCGATCTGTTGCATGCGCTCCGCGGCTTCGCCTTCCGCTGCGCGCAAACTTTCGCGCCCCTTCAGCAAATCATCGTTTTGTCCCACGGTTTTCATGGGCACGAAAGCCAGGAACGTGGGCGAAGGCATCCCTAAATCGGCCTGATACACCACCCACGGCAAATCCGAGCCTATTTTTTCGTAAGCCGCGCTGAGCTTCTGAAACGCTTCGGCGAACTCGTTCTCGCGGCCAGGATGCAGCCGCACTTCGAGAACGCGCAAGAACCGGGCCTTCGATAGGTCAATGCGATTCGCGCGGTAACTCAAGTCGTCTCGCCGCACGGCGATCACCGTCCGCTGGCTCACCAGAGCAGCGTTAATCCGCGCTTGCAGTCGTCCTAGCTCCGGGTGAGTCGCGTAGATCCGTCCCCACTCGGCAAGAGGTTTTGCCAATTGCGCAAACGAATCGAATGGATCGAACGACAGCACTTCCGGCTCGCCGGTAATCGATTCAAGCACGATATACGAATTCGGAACCGCCAGCTTCTGGCAAGCGCGCGCCATGGCGATTTCCCATTTGTCGCGCTCGCTTCCTTTGTCGGACGAAAATCTCTGATACACCAATACAAGTAATTTCGGCGGAGCAGTCTCCGATTCCGCGGATTCCTTCGTCCGCCCTGCTACGGCGCTTGCGATGGTCAACGTCAACGCCGCCGCGGCTGCAATCAATTTCGCCATCATCATGATTGGTTATGTCTCCTGTAAATGCCTTCGTTCTGTTCCCTTCCTCTTTGCTCGCCTTCCGCGCAAACTCCGCGCTGGGTTCAGCAATTTGATCCATCTTCGAATGCGACCCGCAAAGCTGATACTTTCCCCCTCACTGTAAATACTGAATCAGTTCGTCTTCCGATATTTTTTCCTGCTTGCCGTCGGCGAGATGTTTGATCGTCAGTTGCTTCGACGCAATTTCGTCATCGCCGATGATCAGCACATATCGCGCGCCTGCCTTATCCGCGCGTTCGAGCGCCTTGCGGAATTTCATTTCCACCGGGGGCAATTCGACAATGTGCTTTTCGTTTCGCAGCACGCGCGCCAGGCGCACCGCCGTCGGATACGCGCGCTCGCCCATCCACGCGATGAAAACGTCAACCGGTCGAGTCGCGCGAATCTTCTTTGCTTCCTGAATCGCGTCGATAAAGCGATCTTCGCCCAGCGCAAATCCGATGCCCTTGATTCCCTTCGGCCCACCGAGCAATTCCACAAGCCCGTCGTAGCGTCCGCCGCCGCACAACGCATTTTGCGCGCCCAGAATCGGGCTCGTGATCTCGAACGTCGTCCGCATGTAGTAATCCAACCCGCGCACCAGCCGCGGCGATTCCGTGAACGGCACTTCGCGCAGCTTTAATTCTTTTTTCAGCTTTTCGTAATGCGTTTTGCAATCCGCGCACAAATGCTCCGAAATTTTCGGTAGCTTCTTCTCGATGATCTCCTGCTCTTCCGGCAGCTTTGAGTCCATCACGCGCAGCGGATTCGTCTCCACGCGCCGCTTGCTGTCCGCGCCGAGGCGCTCGAAAATTTCCGGCTTGCGCAATTCCGCGCGCAGTAGCTCGACGTATTGCGGGCGACAATTCGCGCAGCCGATGGAATTGATGAGCAGCGTGTATTTCTCGATCTGGCAGCGTTCGAGAAGTACCGTCAGCATCTCGATCAGTTCCGCATCAATCGCCGGCGCGTCCGACGTGCCCAGCACCTCCGCGCCGATTTGGTAAAACTGACGGTAACGCCCCTTCTGTGGCCTCTCCCGCCGAAACATCGGGCCGATGTAGTAGAGCTTCTGGTCTCCCGGCCGCGTGTCCAGCCTGTGCTCGATGTACGCCCGCACGACGGACGCCGTCGCCTCCGGCCTCAGCGTGATTGAGTCCCCGAGCCTTATACTGTCGACAAAATAGAAAAATTCAATCAGTTGGCCGGAGGTCGATGCTATGGTCGCACCAGGCTTCTTCATTGCACCATCTAGTTTCTCTTTCGTTGTCTTCAGCACCCCGATGTTGTCTCGATTCGCGGCCGTGCCCGGGATTTGGCCACTCGTCAGCATTCGTTCAAGGTCGTGAATGTACCTGTTGAAATCATCCAAGTTTTTCAGCGGGTCTAGGCCAAACGGTCTGTCCTCAAACGAATACATCTCCTTATTCACTACGTCCGTTTCCGCGCCAATGGACCGCGCAAAAAGCTCCGTCTCCTCAAAAATGGGCGTGCGAATTTCGCCGAAGTTGTACGACTCCATCACGCTCCGGGCCGTCTTCTCGAACCAATTCCACAGCGCCGAATCCGGCGGAAGAATATCGCGCGTCCCTTTGATGGCCCTGAATTTTCGACGCTCGCTTTCGGGTTTTGCCGCTTCGCTCACTTCGATTCCCTTTCAATAATTCCTGCAGCGCTGGCTGCGGGCGCAGCAAGCAGCGCCCCTACAAATTCCGAACGGGCGAGGCAAGCCTCGCCCCTACGACTTTGCTACCTCCGCGCGATACGTCTCTTTGTATTCGACGTACCTCGCCGCGTAATTATCAATCGACGCCTGATCCTCCGCCGTGAGCGCGCGGCGCAACTTCCCCGGATGGCCCATGAACAAGCTGCCCGGCGGAACAATCGCGCCTTCCGTCACCAAAGTCCCCGCGGCGACAATCGACCCTGTGCCAATCCTCGCGCCATTCAAAATAATCGAGCCCATGCCGATCAAGCAGCGCGACTCGATCGTGCAGCCATGCAAAACCACGCCGTGGCCAATCGTCACATTGTCGCCGAGGACCAGCGGATGCTCGTCGCGCATCACGTGCAGCACCGAGCCGTCCTGCACATTCGTGCGCTCGCCGATGCGGATGTAATGCACGTCGCCGCGAACCACCACGCCCGGCCAGACGCTCGAATGCTCGCCAATCTGGACGTCGCCGATGATCGTCGCCGCCTCATCGATATAGGCCGACGCGGCAATCCGCGGCGCGCGGCCGCCATAGCTGCGAATCAAATTCCTGCTCCGTTGGGTATTTCTAAGTGCTTGCAAATGAACAGCGAAAGTAGCACACGCTTTCGGCGCTGACAAGGCAGCCCAATGCGGAGATACCTCAGAAATTTTCAGGGAAGAGGGAATTCGGGCCAGCTAGGGAGACAAATCGAGCTTACAATTTTACATTCTGCCATATTTCCGATTCTTGCGCAAGTCTCTTCCGCACAATGAAAAGTCGTCCAAGGTGGAAAGTCGCCGCGCGCTCGTTTTGCGCATTCCTTTGCAGGCTGATTCAGAGGATTTGCACGACGGGCGCGCCGATGGCGCCGTCCTTCTCCGCGACGCGCGCCACGATATTTCGCGCCACGGCATAAATACTTTTCGCGCCCGGCGCGTCCGGGCCTTCCGCCGCGACGGGTTTTCCGGTGTCGCCGCCGATGCGAATCTGCGGATCAATTTCAATTTCGCCGAGAAACGGAGCGCCAAAGGTTTTCGCCATGCGCTCGCCTTCGCCGTGGCCGAAAACGTCGATGCGTTCATTGCAATGCGGGCAGGAAAAATAGCTCATGTTCTCGACCACGCCGAGAATTTCGACGCTCACTTGCCGGAACATTTCGATGGCCTTGCGCACGTCGGCCAGCGCGACGATGGAGGGCGTGGTGACGAGCACAGCGCCGGAAATCGCGGCGGTCTGCACCAGCGAAAGCTGCACATCTCCGGTGCCCGGCGGCAAATCGACAATCAAATAATCCAGCTCGCCCCACTGCACGCTGCGCAAAAATTGCTGCATCACGCCGTGCAGCATCGGCCCGCGCCAGATCAGCGGACGGTCGCCGGGATTGAGCAGGCCCATCGAGATTATTTTTATGCCATAGGCCTCGACGGGAATAATCACGTTTTCAGCGATGGCTTGCGGCTGCTGGTTCGTGCCGAGCATCAGGGGAACATTGGGGCCGTAAACGTCGGCGTCCATCAGGCCGACCTTCGAGCCCATTTTTTGCAGCGCAATTGCAAGGTTCACGGCGACGGTCGTCTTGCCCACGCCGCCTTTGCCGCTGGCGACAGCGATCAAATGTTTCACGCCGCGAATCGGTTCTTTTTCAGGCAAGCGGCGGCCTCCGGGAGTGCCGGTCTCGAACTTCAGATCAAGCGCACGCACGCCCTGCAGGCGGCCGACCGCCGCGCGTATGCCGCGTTCGAGCGTGTCGCGATAGGCAGGCTCGGGCCGCAGCAGAGAAACGACAAGCGAAATGTCGCCCTCGCGCACAACGAGGCTGCGCACCATGTTCAACGACAGAATGCTGCGATGATGCTCCGGATCTTCGACCGTGCGAAGCGCCTCGTAAACGACGCCTTCGGTCAATTGATTATCAGCGGGATTGCCAGTCATTGCAGTCCTTTCACATGCCACGTCACACGTCACGTTGCACGTCACGTCGCACGCCACGCGCGGGCGTCGCGGCCATTGCGAACATCCATCATAGGACGCCCGTGATGCCGGAGCAACCTGCGCGAGGAGCGCGCTTTGCGTCGAGTGCGGCGAACAGGATAGAATGAAGGGTGCGGGGCGAAACAAGGGGAACGTCCCGGTGGAACGCTCCTTGCCAATTGCTGCATTGCTCCCGAAACAGTCACAGGAGAGGTTTGCGACGCTTGCTCGACAGCAAGCATCCAACGGAAAAGAATGGATGCCGATAGGTTTGTTGAAAATATAATTGCGTTTTTCGTCGGGACGAAGCACGAGCGCGATATCAAAAAGCTCGAGCCTCTGGTCGCGCAGATCAATGCGCTCGAGCCGGAGATGCAGAAGCTCGCCGACGATGACTTCCGCGTCAAGACCGCGGAAATGAAGATGCAGGTCACGTCGAAGCTCGAAGGCGTGGACATCAAGGACCCCGAATACCGCATGAAAATGCAGGAGGCTTTTGCGCCCGTGCTTGTGCCGGCGTTTGCGCTGGCGCGCGAAGTCGGCCGGCGAAAACTGGGAATGCGGCATTTCGACGTGCAGCTCATCGGCGGCATGGTGCTGCACGACGGAAAAATCGCGGAAATGAAAACCGGCGAAGGAAAAACGCTGGTCGCGACGCTGCCCGCGTATTTGAACGCGCTCGCGGGACGCGGCGTGCATATCGTGACGGTCAACGATTACCTGGCGCGGCGCGATGCGGAATGGATGAGCCCGATTTACAAAACGCTTGGGCTGACGGTCGGCGTGATTGTTCACGATTTGGACGATGTGCAGCGGCGCGCCGCGTACAACGCCGACATCACCTACGGCACGAACAACGAATTCGGTTTCGACTATCTGCGCGACAACATGAAATACGATTTGGCTGATTGCGTCCAGCGCGGCCATCATTTCGGCATCGTCGACGAAGTGGATTCGATTTTGATCGATGAGGCGCGCACCCCGCTGATTATTTCCGGTCCCGCCGAGGAATCCACGGACAAGTATTACCGCATCGACAAAATCATTCCCAAGCTGATCAAGGACATCGACTACACGCTAGACGAAAAACACAAGACCGCCACGCTGACCGAGGAAGGCGTGGCGAAATGCGAGCGCCTGCTCGATTTGCCCAACATGTACGATCCGCAAAACCTCGAACTGATTCACCACGTGTATCAGGGCCTGCGCGCACATTCGCTTTTCGTCCGCGACGTGGATTATGTGGTGAAGGAAGGCGAAGTGGTGATCGTCGACGAATTCACGGGACGGCAAATGCCCGGCCGGCGATGGTCCGATGGACTTCACCAGGCCATCGAGGCCAAGGAATCCGTGAAAATCGAGCGCGAAAATCAGACGCTCGCGACCGTCACGTTCCAGAATTATTTCCGCATGTACAAAAAACTTTCCGGCATGACGGGAACGGCGGAAACGGAAGCGAAAGAATTCAATAAAATTTACGGCCTCGACGTGGTGATGATTCCGACCAACCAGACGCTGATCCGCATCGAGAATCCCGACGTGGTCTACCGGACAGAAGCGGAAAAACTCGAAGCGGTGGTGAACGGAATCATTCAGGAAGACGGAACGTATTCGAGCGGCGTGCGGCAATTGCACGAAAGCGGCCAGCCGGTGCTGATCGGCAGCATCTCGATTGAGAAATCGGAAAAAATCGCGGAGCACTTAAAACGATCCGGCATTCCGCACCAGGTCTTGAACGCGAAGCAGCACGAGCGCGAGGCGAAAATCGTCGCGCAGGCGGGACGCAAGGGCGCGGTGACCGTGTCGACGAACATGGCCGGCCGCGGCACGGACATTCTGCTCGGCGGCAATCCCGAAGCGATGACGCGCGATTACTGCCTGAAAAACAAGCTCGCGATTCCCTACGCGCCCGCGGGAGCGGTGATCGGTAATGGCGACGAACATCCCGCCGGAGGGGAAACTCCGCGGGAAATTCCGCAAGAGGCTTCCGCGGGCGGAAACGGCGCGGGCAATGTGGCCATGGTGCTGTTCCAACAGGAAGGCAAAATCTTTCAGGTGCCGCTCGAACAATGGAAGCCGCTGTACGACCAATACGCCGCGCAGTGCAAGACGGAGCACGATGAAGTGGTGGCCATGGGCGGGCTGCACATTCTGGGAACCGAACGGCATGAGGCGCGGCGCATCGACAATCAGTTGCGCGGACGCGCGGGACGCCAGGGCGATCCCGGCTCGTCGCGATTTTATTTGTCTCTCGAAGATGATTTGCTGCGCATTTTCGGCGGCGAGCGCGTGCAGAAATTCATGTACATGCTGGGAATGAAGGAAGGAATCCCGATCGAGTCGCGGCTGATTTCCAAAAAGATCGAGAACGCGCAGAAAGCCGTGGAAGCGCAGAACTTCGAAGCGCGCAAGCACCTGCTGGAATACGACGACGTGATGAACAAGCAGCGCGAAACGATTTATTCGATTCGCGGCGCGGTGCTGGAAGGAAAAGATCAGAAGGACGACATTCTGGCGCTGACTGAAGATTTGATGGCCGGCCTTGTCGACACGTATTGCCCGCGCGAGCAGCACCCGGATCAGTGGAACATCACGCAGATCTCGGGCGAAGTGCTCAATCAATTTGGATTGGACATCAAGGCCGCTGGTATTGATCCGCTGGAGTTGAATCACGACACGCTCCTCGATGCGCTGATCGAGAAGGCCAAAATACGTTACGAGGAGAAGGAAAAACTGTTCGGCCCGCAAATGATGCGCTGGCTCGAGCGGCACATCATGCTCGATATCGTCGACGCGCAGTGGAAAGATCACTTGCTGACGCTCGACCATTTGAAGGAAGGAATCGGGCTGCGCGGCTACGGGCAAGTGGATCCGCTGGTGGAATTCAAGAAAGAAGGCTTCAAACTTTTCGAGGAAATGATGGGGCGCATCGACACGGAATCCGTGCGCTTCCTCTACTTGATGCAGCCCGCGCGCCCGGAAGAAGAAGCCAAGCAAATCGAGCGCCGCCAGCGCCGCGCGCAGCAGGACTTGCAATTACAGACCGGCTCCGAAAAAGCCGAAGCGCCTAAGCAAGTCCGCACCGGCGCGAAAATCGGGCGAAATGATCTGTGTCCGTGCGGCTCCGGAAAAAAATACAAGAAGTGCTGCGGGAAAAATTCCTAATTTCTTTGAACGTGAGTCGAACACGGCACCGGAGGCATTGCGATGGCACATCGATTTACCGTGATCCTTGAAAAAGAAGAGCAGGGTGGTTACCACGTCTTCTGCCCCACCCTGCCAGGATGCCATACACAGAGCGAAACGATTGAAGAAGGCATCGACAATATCCGCGAAGCTATCGAGCTTTACGTCGAAACCCTCACCGAAGACGGCCTGCCGGTCCCGACCGAAGACATCCTGATTAAACCCATTGAGATTGCCGTGTGACCGCAAAACTTCCCGCGGTTAAAGCGAGGGACTTAGTTCGCGTAGCCCGCCAGCTCGGTTTTGAATTTCGGCGTCAACGTGGCAGCCACGCGATTTATGTTCGATCAAACGATCAATCTAGAGTTGTGATTCCCACGCACGCAGGGGAATTGAAGCGCAAGACGCTACGTGCCATCATCCAAGATCTAAAAATCACCGTTGACGAATTCCGCGAATTGCTGTGACTTTCACGGGCAAGCGCCAGAGCGGCTTGCTCACCCTTTGCGCCGCGGTTCGTCTGAACTTCTAGCGGGGCATTTGCGTTCCTTACACTGGAACACAAAATTCTGGAAGGGGTGAATCCAACTATGAAGATGATTAAGAGTATGCGATTCGCGAGTGCGGCCTTCGCGCTGGCGGTGATGGCCTTGGTGGCGGCAGCGCCGGCGCGGGCCACGGTTGGCGGCCATTTCGACAAAACGCTTACGGTGAACGGGCCGGTGGATCTGGACGTGACGACCGGATCGGGAAACATCACCGTGCATCCCGGCGATTCAGGAAAAGTGGAAATTCACGCGACGATCCGCGCGAACGACAACTGGCTTTCGGGCGGGCACGACGCGGCTTCGCGCGTGCAGTATATCGAGCAGCATCCGCCGGTCGAGCAAAGCGGCAACATGATCACCATCGGCCATGAAAACGACCGCGACCTGATGCGCAACATTTCGATCAGCTACGACATCACCACGCCGGCGCAAACGCATGTGCATTCCGCGACCGGCTCGGGCGATCAAGCCGTGCAGGGCGTGGCGGGGCCGGTGGAATCGACGACTGGCTCGGGCAACGTAAGATTGTCGAGCATCGGCGGCAACGCCACGGCGCGAGCCGGCTCGGGCGACGTGACGCTTTCTGGAGTGAAGGGCAATGTGCGCGCGGCGAGCGGCAGCGGCAGCATTCACGCGGACGGGGTAACGGGCGGGATGCGCGCCTCGACCGGCTCGGGCGACATCATTCTGTCGCAAACGGGTTCCGGAGACGTGGAAGCGTCGAGCGGCTCGGGAACGGTCGAAATAAACGGCGTGAAGGGCGCGGTGCGTGTCGGCACGGGCAGCGGAGATATTCGAGCGCAGGGCACGCCGACGGGCGACTGGCGGCTGCATACCGGTTCCGGCGATTTAACGGTTCGGCTTCCGCAGCAGACTTCGTTTGAGTTGTACGCGCATACCAGCTCCGGCAGCATTGATTCCAAGTTCCCCATCACCGCACAGGGACCGAACAGTCCGCGCGATCTGCACGGCAAAGTTGGCTTGGGCGGCCCGATGGTGGACCTGCGCACGAGTTCTGGCACGATTCACATCGAATCGCGCTGACGCGGAAAGCATTTCCCGCACGCGTCTTTAGCGTATTGGGCGAGTACATTGGGCGGCGGCCCGGAGAATATTTCACCGGCTCGCCGCTTTTTTTGCATCGCACACTCGCGTCCCATATTGCTTGTTGCCTCCCAAGCACACCGCGAACACCCATTAACCAATTAGGGGTATGATTCCGGCTGTACTTAGCCCCTTCGGCGGCACGGGCGAGGAAGGCAGAACGCGATGGCTCGGCGTTGCCAAATTGATGGGTGCGGGAAGCAAATTCTGCCGGCGCTGGCGGCCGAGGGTGTCTGCCTGGATCATTTTGTCGAGATGGTGATTGAACGCGCGGATAGCGTGCGCGCACGGTGCATGGAATCGGAATTCGTGGACGAAGAAACGCTGGCGTGGCTGCTGGGAGATGCGCCGAATACGGTTCATGCCCTTTCCAAAAGCGAACTGGACCGCGACCCGGAAGATAATGAGAAACTCCTCGATCTGCTTCTGTGCCTCGCCAATCTTCAAGACTACATCACGCATCATTCGCTGCGCGTGAAGTGGGTGCACTGACGCGAGGCCCCATCACGAACACGCAGCGCGGAGCAAACTCAAGATTTGCGCGTGAATTTCGCTAATGCCCGAAAACCCCAAAAAGCCGAATCCCTTCGACGCTTCGCCGCCGCAGATCCCTGGCGTTCCACAAGCGCGCGCAAGAAAATCTTCGGCGGGCGGCGCTGGGGAAGCGGAGGACGACGGCGCGAACGGGAAGCGCAAGCCGTTTTATTTGTGGGCAGGCGTGGGCGTTGCGGCTGTAATTGTCCTCATAGTGATAATTTGGTGGGCGCAGGCTGGAACTCGGACCTCAACTCCGGTAATCGCGGCTCACGCGCACGCGAACGTGGCGCCCGCCCAGGCGCCCGCACCGCCATTGCCTGTTGCTCCGGGTCCCGTGGCGACGACCGCAGAGCTTGCACATTCCTGGGACGCGAGGAAATTTTCCTATCTCAACGTCGACGGCGATAGTTTCCCGGCCATGGTCGTGCGGCTGCCGGGAAATACGTATTGGGCGTTTTCTTTGCGCGCTCCATACGGCACTTGCGAGCTTGAGTTGGTGACCGACATGCAAAAGTTGCAGAGCGATTACAAATTTGCGGCGACTCATCCAATGGTTGCCGATCCATGCACGCACACGCTTTACGACTTAACGAAATACGGCGGCGGCCCGAACGACCTGGTGCGCGGTGCCGTCGTTGCGGGCACGGGAATACGGCCGCCGCTGGCAATTGAAGTCCAAGTCCATGGCCACGAAATCCTCGCGACGCGCTCCGAGATACAATAGCAGAGCCCTGTTCGAACATTCATTGATAACAATTGCATTGCGACGTCAGGCGTTTATTTGGTCTAGCCGCTTGGCGCGGCGAATACGAGTAGGCCATAATCGCGTGACGCCGCGCGCGCGAGCGCATTCGACATTGAAAGCGATTTGAATGTTACCCGGAACCCAAAAATCGCGGCTTACGGAGCGGGCTTCGGTTCATCTGGACATGGCGCGCGGAGTTGCCGCACTGGCCGTTCTTGTGAGTCACGTTCGCGGTCTGTTTTTTGTCGACTATCACAAGCTGGCGCACCACTCGCTCCTGGTTGCCGCGATGTATGCCGCGACGGCGCTGGGACATCAGGCCGTGATCGTGTTTTTTGTGCTGAGCGGGTTTTTCATTGTATCGAGCATCGCGGACGCATTCGAGCAACGAAAATGGTCGTGGACCGCATATCTCGTGAACCGCGTCACGCGCCTGAGTTTGGTGCTACTACCGTCGCTGATTTTTTGCTGGATCGCGGATCGAATCGGAATGGCGACCGCCGCCGCTGCGCCGTTTTATCGGCATCCTGTCGCCCATATCTTTACCCAGAGCGTGGCGAGCCTGGAGACGCTGCGGAATTTTGTGGGGAGTTTATTCTACCTTCAGGGAATTCTGGTGCAGCCATTTGGGTCGAACGCGCCCCTTTGGAGCTTGAGCTACGAATTCTGGTACTACATTATTTTCCCTCTCGCGCTGTGCGCGATTGTGCGGCGCTTCCGGCCAGCGATAAGGATCGCCTATTTCGTGCTGGCAATAATCGTCACGCTATTCGTCGGCCGGACAATTGCGATGTACTTCCTGATCTGGCTGCTGGGAGGGGCGCTGGCGATTTCGCGGGCCGTGAAATGGTCCCAGGTGCGATTTGCGGGAGCGATCGTTGTAGCCGCGGTTCCGCTGGCCCTGGCGCTGGGGATTAGCATCGTACGTCCCATGAATTCCCCGTTTCGAATGGACGCCGTGATTGCGCTGGCGTTCGGGTTATGGGTATATGCAACCATCGAAGCGCCGGAAAGACGTATGCCCGGTTTTTATGCGAAGCCGGCGCGGCTCTTCGCGGGATTTTCCTACACTCTGTATTTGACGCACTTTCCTCTCGTATTCCTGCTGCGCTCGCGCATTATGAACACTGAATTCTGGGACCCTGATTTTCTTCATGTCGTATATGGGCTCCTGATTGCGGCAGGCGCAACGGTGATCGCATATCTTATCGCGCAGGGCACGGAGACGAAAACTTCTCTGGTCCGGCGCAAAATTATGGCGTTGCTTCACCCGGCAGGGCGCGCCCGCTTCTGAACTAGGGCAGCCTTACGCGCGGGCGCCGCATCGAAAATGCTTGATGCCGAATGCGACGGCGCGGCGCGATGCACTGGCCTGGCGCTGGAATGAGTTTCGCAGGCTGCAAAATCATGCTGGGAGGATAAGAATGCGCAAGTCGAGGCGCGTTGTGTTGGTTTCGGTGGTGGCGCTCGCGCTGGCCACTGGTTGCGCGAAAAAAAACGATGACGCGCAATTGGCAACCAACATCAAGGCGCAGATGTTCTCTGACCCGCAAACGAGGGACGCGGGCTTGCAGGTCGCGGTAAAAAATGGCATCGTCACGCTCGCGGGAACCGTGCCAAATAACGGCGCGCGATACGAGGCGTACAAGCTGGCGACGACCACGCCCGGCGTCACAAAAGTGAACGATCAAATGGTGGTGCAAGCGCCTGAACAAACAGCGCAGGTAACGCCACCCGTAACTCCGGTCCCACAAGAAATGCCCGCTCCTGCGCCTGCGTCCGCTCGGGACCGTGCGCGAGAACGCAGAAAGGCCGAAGCTGCTCGCCGTGCTCGTCTGGCGGAAGAGCGAAAACGCAGAGATGCCGCCCGGCGCGAGCAGCAGAGGCAGTCCCGCGCTGCGTCGCAGGAGACGTTCCAATCCTCCGCTGCTGCTGTGACTACTCCAGCCCCTGCGCCAGACGCGACAGGGCCCGCATCCCGGCCCACGCCGCCTCCGCCACCACCCCCGCAACCGGCGACCGCGATCTTCCCAGCGGGAACGACAGTCGAAATTCAAATGGTTGACCCGGTCGATTCGTCCGTGAATCATGAGGGCGACGAATTTCAGGCTACGTTGGCCCAGCCTCTCACATGGAACGGACGAGTGGTCGTCCCAGCCGGAACCGATATTTACTTGCGACTGGTGAGCGACACAAGGGCCGGCCATTACAAGGGCCGCACCGAATTGAACCTTCAGTTAGTGCGCCTGGAATTCCAGGGTACGCAATACCCACTCGTTTCCACCACGTATACCGTCGCGGGAGGCTCGCGCGGAAAGAATACGGCCGAGAAAGTGGGTGGCGTGGCGGCGCTGGGCGCGATTATCGGCGCGATTGCCGGAGGCGGAAAAGGTGCGGCGATCGGGGCCGGCGTGGGCGCGGCCGGCGGCGGCGTCTACCAGGGCGAGACCCAAGCGAAAAAGGTTCGCATCGCGCCAGAAACAAAACTCGATTTCAAACTCGACCAGCCGCTCAACGTGACATACATGCCTGCGCATCACTCTCGATAACGCGAACGATCGCGCGGTTTTCGCGTGCGGCAACGGCGCGGACGAGCGCCTGCCGTGCGTTTTTTTTTCGAGCCGCTGAGCGCCCTTGCGTTGTCCCACCGCATTCCTTTGCATCCCACCGCGATGCTGTTCTATCGTGGCTGCGCGAGGTTTTTCCTTCTCTGGCTTGTTAAGTCTCCGAAACCGCAAGGCGGGAATGCTGGCGGCAGAATTCCACGATGCGCGCTTCCGCCCAAAAGCGATGTTCGCCGCGTTCGCGCGAAATGAATGCGCAATGCCCGCCGTGGCGCGTCGCTTGGAATTCGATATGCGGATTCGCACCCGGCGCGCTGTTCTTGAAGGAGCGGAACGGGATCATCGGGTCATCTTGCGAGGTCAGGAGCAGCGTGGGTACGCGAATGTCGCCGAGCAGATTTAGCGAGCTCGATTTCTCGTAGTAATCATTTGCGTCGCGGAAGCCGCAAAATTTCGCGGTGATTGTGTCGTCGAACTGCCGGACGGTCCGCACGCGCTCCAGCCCGTTGAGCGGGAAACGTCCCGGAAACAACTCGGCCTTCGACCGTAGGCGCCGCTTCAGCCGCTTTACGAAATGCCATTCGTAAATGCGATTGTGAGGCAAATCAATCGCGTCCGCGCAAGCGCCCAAATCGCACGACGGGCAAATCCCCACCACCGCGCGCAATTCGGGCGGCGCGGCGTCGCCGAATTCGGCGGCCATTTTCAACACCAGATTCCCGCCCATCGAAAAACCGGCAACGAAAATCTCCGGCACGTGGTCCTTCTCGATCAGCTCGCGCACCACCGCGCGAACATCGCCGCTCAATCCGGAGTTGTAAAGCGTCGGCGTCAGCCCTTCGGTGCCGCCACAATTGCGCTGGTTCAAGCGCAGCGCGCTGAACCCCGCTTCAAACGCCTTGTCCGCCGTGCCCAGCATGTAACTGGAATCGCTCGATCCTTCCAGTCCATGAAGGAGCACGAGAGCGGGATGCTGCGAGGGATGATTCTGCCAGTGGCAATCGGCGCGCACGCGCGTGTCCGGCTCGGTTTCGAATAACCGCGCCACGGTCGGCGGCAAATGAGGGTACTTCCGCGGCCAAAACGCCGCGGCCAGCGTCATCGCATGGGGATTGCGCAGCAGCGCCGCAGGCTCGAAGTTCCGCATTCACTCCTAATTTACGTTACGCCTGCTCCGTGCGCAACTCGAAGTCACGCTCGCGTTTGGGGTCTGGGGTCTTCCACGTCGGAATAAAGCTGGGCGATTGTGTCGCGGTAACGCTCCTCGACCACGCGCCTTTTCAGCTTCATCGTGTACGTCAGTTCGCCGTTGGCGAACGTAAAATCCTTGGCGATCAGCGCGAATCTCTTCGGCTTTTCATATTGCGCAAGATTCGCCGTCAGCCGCTCGACTTCCCCTCCAATCAGTTCACGCACCCACGGGTCCGCGCAAACTGCGGACGGCGGCGCGAAATTAATTCCATCCACGCGCGCCTTCGCTTCCACATTTGCGAAATTCGGCACGATCAGCACCGAAACAAATTTCCGCTTATCCCCGACCACCATTGCGTTCGAAATGAACGGGCTGGTTTTCAGTTTATTTTCTATCGGCGCGGGAGCCACGAATTTCCCCGCCGCCGTTTTCAGCAACTCTTTCTTGCGGTCGGTGATCACCAGATAGCCATCCGCATCGAGATAGCCAATGTCGCCCGTGCGCAGCCAGCCGTCATCGGTCAGCGCTTCGCGGGTCGCTTCGGGCTTGTTGTAATAGCCCTGCATGATGTTCGGACCGCGCGCCAGAATTTCGCCATCCTCGCCGATTTTCACTTCAACGTTCCGGATCGGCCGCCCCACCGTGCCAACCTTGTTCGAATCCGGCGTATTCGTCGAAATCACCGGCGAAGATTCCGTCAGGCCATAACCCTGATAAATCGACACGCCCACGGCCCAGAAAAATTCGGCGAGGTCTTTTGCCAGCGGCGCGCCTCCGGAATAAAACACGCGCATTCGCCCGCCGATCCCTTCGCGGATTTTCGAGTAAACGATCCGGTCGGCCACTTTCCATTTGAGCTTGAGAATCGCGGGTGCCGGCTTTCCATGCGCTTTCCACGGCACCGCTTCCTGCGCGACGCGCAGCGCCCAATCAAAAATCCGCCGCTTCACGCCGGTTTCCTTGTGGCCCTTTTCCAAAATGCTTGCGTAGGTCTTTTCAAACACGCGCGGAACCGCCGCGGTAATCGTGGGACGCACTTCCATCAGCGCTTTCGCCGCGTCCTCGATTTTTTCCAGATACGCGATCGTGACGCCGTGAAACAGCGCGGTGTAGTCGAATATGCGCTCGTAAACGTGCGACAGCGGCAAGAACGAAAGCTGCACGTCGTCCGGAAAATATCCGATTGTCGACGTCGCATCAATCGAGTTCGATGTGAGGTTGGCATGTGTCAGCATCACGCCCTTCGGCTCGCCCGTCGTCCCCGACGTGTAAATCAGCGTTGCCAATTGCTCCGGCTTCACTTCCAACGCGCGCCGGCGATACTCCGCGATGTCTTGCTCGTTCGCGTCCGCGATCAGCGCCGCATATTCCAGAAATTTTCCCCGAAATTCCTCTGGCGCTCCAACGCAGATGATCTTTTCGAGCGCGGAAAGTTTTGGCCGGCACGCGGCGAGCTTCTTCGCCTGCTCTGCTCCGGCTACAATCGCCACTTTTACGCCCGCGTCGTTCCAGATATATTCGAGCCGTTCCGCCGATTCGTTGTAGTAGATCGGCACACCCACCGCTCCCAATCCCAGCGCCGCAAAATCGGCAACGTGCCATTCCGGGCAGTTCGGCGCGAAGATTCCCACGCGCTCTCCCGCTTTCACGCCTAGCGCCGCAAGAGCTTTTGCCAGTCCGGCAATACGTCTCAACATTTCCGCCGACGAATATGCCTCCCAGCCCGCCGGCGCGCGATACATTTGCGCCCGCGAATTCGGATGCTGATCCATCACATCGAGAAAGCACTTTGTCAGAGTTGGATAATTCGCCGAATCACGCATATCAGGTTCGCCACTCTAGCGCAGCGCCGCCGCCCCGCGCAACGCCGCGAAATGTATTTTTCGCTCAGCGGTCAGTGAGCCGCTCACTCACTGCTGGCCACTGACTGCCAGCCGCGCTAAGATGGGCCTCTCCCGGGAGGGTCCATGTCCAGGCTTGCCACCGAAGACCACGCCACTTATCAGCCCATGCGCGCGCCGCGCGGCACGCAAATCTCCTGCAAAGGCTGGCAGCAAGAAGCGGCGCTCCGGATGCTGATGAACAATCTCGATCCCGAAGTCGGCGAGCGGCCCGAGGATTTGGTCGTCTATGGCGGACGCGGCAAAGCGGCGCGCAACTGGGAATGTTTTCACGCCATCGTGAAATCCCTTCGCAATCTTGAAAACGACGAAACCCTCCTCGTCCAATCCGGCAAACCCGTGGGCATTTTTCGCACGCATCCCTACGCGCCGCGCGTGCTCATCGCCAACGCGAATCTGGTCGGCCATTGGGACGATTGGAAGCATTTTAACGAGCTCGAACGTGCCGGCTTGACGATGTACGGCCAGATGACGGCCGGAAGCTGGATTTACATCGGCACACAGGGAATTTTGCAGGGCACGTACGAAACTTTCGCCGCCGCCGCGCGCAAACATTTTGGCGCGGGCGCCGATCTCTCCGGCAAGCTCGTCGTTAGCGGAGGCATGGGCGGAATGGGCGGAGCGCAGCCGCTCGCGGCCACGCTCAACGGCGCCGCGTTCCTCGGCATCGAAGTCGATCCCGAGCGCATCAAGCGCCGCGTCAAGACGGGCTACTGCGACGTGATGGTCAACGATCTCGACGAAGCGCTGCGCATCCTGAAAAATGCGGTACGCAAGCGCGAAGCCACTTCCGTCGGCCTCGTCGGCAATTGCGCGGATTTGATTCCGGAGCTTGCACGGCGCGGCGTCGTTCCCGATTTGCTGACGGACCAGACCAGCGCGCACGACCCCATCGGCGGCTACATCCCGCAAGGTTTTTCCCTCGCGGATGCAAAAGAACTGCGCGAACGCGACCCCGAAGCCTATCGCAGGCGCGCCATGGAATCCATCGCCAAACACGTCGAAGGCATGCTCGCGCTGCAAAAAATGGGCGCGATTACATTTGACTACGGCAACAACATCCGCACATTTGCCTTTGAGCAAGGCGTCAAAAACGCTTACGATTTTCCCGGCTTCGTCCCCGCGTATATCCGGCCATTATTTTGCGAAGGCCGCGGGCCATTTCGCTGGGCCGCGCTTTCCGGCGAGGCGTCCGACATTCATCGCACCGACCAGCTCGTCCTCGAAATGTTTTCGCGCAACGAATCGCTGTGCCGTTGGATCAAGCTCGCGCAGAAGCGCGTCCATTTTCAGGGCTTGCCCGCGCGCATCTGCTGGCTTGGGTACGGCGAACGCGACAAATTCGGTCTGGCGCTCAACGACCTTGTCGCGCGCGGCGAACTGAAAGCGCCCATCGTCATCGGGCGCGACCATCTCGACTGCGGCTCGGTCGCTTCGCCCTATCGCGAAACCGAATCCATGCGCGACGGCTCGGACGCCATCGCCGACTGGCCCATGCTCAACGCCATGCTCAACACGGCCAGCGGCGCAAGCTGGGTTTCGATTCACGATGGCGGCGGCGTCGGCATCGGCTACGCCGTTCACGCGGGCCAAGTGACTGTTGCCGACGGAACAAAAGAAATGGCCGCGCGCATCGAGCGCGTCCTCACAAATGACCCGGGCATCGGCGTGGCGCGCCACGTTGACGCAGGCTATCCCGAAGCCATCGACTTCGCCAAGCAGCAGAACGTCAAAATCCCAATGCGCTCGGCGTCAGACGGTTAAACCGATGCACCTGAACTTAACATCGATTGTCGTGCTTATGATTCTCGCTCTGGTACTGGCCGGACCGATGCTGATGAGCATCGTGCTGATTTTCCGACGTAACTATTCGGTGCAACGAGCACCTATCATCTATGGTTTTTATTTTATTCTATTTTTTCTCTTTACCTATTTTGAACTCATCGGTCTTGGTTTGGCAGAGCATTGGCGATCCTCGTTTTTCGCAGCGCGAACCTTTCTTTGGTTGCTAGCTGTTCTGTTCGCTGCATGGCTGGTCGGACCGTTCATTCTTCGGAAGCACATAACAGATCGTCCGGCTGGCACCACGGTCACGAAAAATCAATGACGGATAAAATTCAGTACGGCTTGATCGCATTAATCGCGCTTTCGGTGCTTGCCGCGATTGGCGTCACGATTCTCATCGCCCGCCGGCAGGACATTTCTCGCGCCGCCCGCCGCGCTTTTTTGTTGAGCAACGCTGCCCTCGTTCTGTGTCTCGCGACGCTCGTCGGAGGCATCTCGATTTATCCCGCGGCGCACCGCTGGGGATTGACCCTCGAAGGCGGGGCCGTCATTTTTCTCGTGCTGAAATTTGTTTTCGTCCGGCAATTCGCGCATCGTATTCGTAGCGAGCACCCGCGCACGCAAGGCGTGGCGCTACCCGAGGTCAACAAAGGAAACTGACCACCCATCCAGATTTGCAGGGGACATTTTCGCAAGGAGGCACCAATGATCGTCGTTACCGGAGCCACAGGAAACACAGGAGCGCCCGCAGCGGAGGCGCTGCTCGCACAGGGCGAAAAAATTCGCGTCATCGGCCGCGACGCCGCAAAACTCGAACGCTTCACGTCGAAAGGCGCGGAATCCTTCACCGGCAACGCCGAAACCGCTTCCGAAATGGAGCGCGCCTTCGAAGGCGCGACCGCCGTATATCTAGTGATTCCGCAGGCGCTGCAGCGCGACGACTTTCGCGATTATCAGGAGCGCATCAGCGATGCTTACGCCTCCGCACTCGAAAAATCCGGCGTGAAATACGCCGTCACGCTCTCGAGCATCGGCGCGCAAAACGCCGCCAACACCGGCCCCGTCGTCGGCTTGCACAACATGGAGGAAAAACTCAATCGCATTCCCGGGCTCAATGTTCTCCACCTCCGCCCCGCGACGTTCGTGGAAAATCTGCTGATGAGCATCGACGGCATTCGCATGATGAACGTGCTTCCCGGCGCCGCTCCCGCCGACGTGCCATTCCCGACCATCGCCACGAAGGACATCGGCAACTACGCGGCCTTGCGCCTCGCGAAGCGCAACTTTTCCGGCCATTCCACGCAAGAACTTCTCGGGCCTCGCGACGTCACCATGAAGGAAACGGCCGTCATAATTGGCAGCGCCATCGGCAAGCCCAATCTCGCCTACGTTCAAATGCCGCTGCCGCTTCTTGAATCCGCGCTCGTCAGCATGGGCCTGCCCAAAACTTCCGCGGCGCTGCTCGTGGAATTGTGGAAGTCGGCCAATGAAGGGCTGCTCGCTCCGCAGGAAACGCGCTCGGCGAAAAATACAACGCCGTCAACTCTCGAACAGTTCGCCGAGGAAGTTTTCGCGCCGCAATTCCTGCGCCGTGCGGCCAAAGCGTAGACGATAATTCGGGGCTATTTCTTCGCCAACTCGATCCGCGCCTGCGCAAGCTCGGGGCGATCCGCGTCTGCGCCGCATATTTTGACGAGCCGCGCCAGATAGCCCCTGGCCTCGGCGGTTTTTCCGCTGAGCTGCGCCGCCTGCGCGGCGCCGTACAGCGCATCAAAACGATTCGGCGATTCCACCAGCGCTTTTCTGTACTCCACCATCGCCTCCATCGGCTTTTTCATCTCCCTCAGCATGTCGCCCAGCATTTCCCGCGCCGGCATCGTCACCGAATCCACGCCTTTCGCTTCTTCTTGGGTCGCGGCCGCGCGCAGCGTCTTCACGGCTTCCGCATTTTTGCCCTGCGCGTACTCCAGCCACGCCTGCGCCTCCTGCTGCGTAATCGAATTACCGGACGAATCGTCATATTTTGAGCTATTCACAGCATTTTCCGATGCGAGCGCATCCGTGAGTTTCGCGACATCTTGCTCCGCGCCGGCCGCATCTTCACTTCTCGCCGCGCCGATTGCTCGCGCCCAGTATGTCGTATCCTCCCAGCCGGCATTCGCGTCTGAAATCGGCAGCGCCGCCGCTTCTTTCCACTGATGTAGCTCGATCGCATTTCTAGCCGCAAGATTAGCTTGATTATTTGCAATATCCTCCGCTGTCGCGCCCGGAACGCTCTTTAGTTCGTCCACCAGCGCTCGCGCTTTTGCCGCCTGCCCGCTTTGCAAATAGCTGTAATCCAGAAAATCCATCGCGTGGAATTGGTAACTCGAATCGCCCTGTCCCGCCTGCGTCGCTTTCGCCGCGACGGCTGCCGCCGCCAGATTCGACTGAATCGCCTCCTGCCACAATCCCAGCCGCACAAAAATATGCGAAGGCATATGCAGCGCGTGCGAGGAATCCGGCGCGATCTTCGCGTAACGCCGCGCCGCCGCCAGTCCCTGCGGCGCCAGTTCCGGTGTGTCCGCCGCGTGGATCAAATAATGGAGCACGCCCGGATGATTCGGCGCAATGGCGAGAAGTTTATCGAGAATTCCAATCGCCTGTTTTCGATTCGCCAAATCATCGGCTTTATTGCCCTGCAGAGTGATCAATGACAGCGCGTAGAATGCGCCGGCATTCACGTCGTCGGGATACTTCGTAAAAATTCTGCCCATCCAATCGGAATACGCCTTCACGCGCGACGCGCGGCTCAGCGATGGATTGTCCTGAAAGAACACTCCCGCCGCGACGATGTACAATCGCTCGCGGTCCGTGGGCGCGCGTAGTTTCTGCGCCGCGATCGTATCCGCGAGTCCCTGTTTCAATGTGTCCGCGCTCGGCCAGTCCCACAACTGGTGATAGAGAGACATCGCCTCTCCCCAGTACGCCATCGCGCACTGCGGATCCTGCTGCGCCACTTGCGTGAACGTCTGCTCCGCCTCCTGATATTGAAACGAATGCAGCAGCGCGACGCCCGTGTTGAAAGTGGCCTGCGCCGGCGCCGTGCACGACACGGGGAAATTCACGCGTCCCAGCTGCTCGCTCTGCCCCTTTTCTCGGCGTGCGTGAACACCGCCATCGGCGGCATGCATGGCCGGAACGGAAAAAATAGTCACACAAAATATGATAACAAGCCGAATAATTCGCATGGCAATGGCCCCCAACGCAATTTTACTCCCTCAACCATTCGACCGCCCCGCCTTTTGCTCGCGCCCACAATTCAGCTCTGATCGCTACTTTCTCGCTCTTCGCTCTTGGCTCTACGTTTTTCGCTTTTCGTCCTTCTCGCTTGTCACTTGTTACTGCTTTTATACCCGGGCCCATACAGCACCTTCCCCGGCAGCGCCTTCGTCATTTTCCCCGC
>Ga0307374_10001139_pt1 | contig 49994 bp, 48 predicted proteins | sample OX3MG_FD_202532 | JGI IMG/M metagenome (GOLD analysis project Ga0307374, IMG submission 202532) | Soil microbial communities from Risofladan, Vaasa, Finland - OX-3 | ecosystem: Environmental > Terrestrial > Soil > Coastal area > Acid sulfate soil | place: Finland: Risofladan, Vaasa | collected...
ATCCAGTGCCCCGCCGGGAGTGGTTCGGGTGTCGTCACGTCCAGCGAGGCGCGCCCGACCGTCCCGTCATCCAGCGCGCGGCGCAGCGCATCCTGGTCCACCAGAGAGCCCCGGGCGATGTTCACGAGATGGAGCCCGGGTCGCACGAGCGCCAACGTCTCGGCATTGACGACCTGGCGGGTGTCGTCCGTGGCAGGCGCCGCCAGCACCAGGTGATCGGCCGCTGAGACCAGATCGTGGAACGAGGTGGTGATGGTCACGCCCTCAATGGGGCTGGGCAGGTCCCGGCGGCGCATGGCGACGACCGACATGTCCATGGCTCGCGCGATGCGGGCCACTCGCTGTGCGATCCCGCCAAACCCGAAGAGACCGAGGGTGGCTCCCGCCAACAGGCCGGCCTGCTGGACGAACCAGCTCTCGGGCGGTTCTCGGAGCCAGTTGGCCGGAAAGTCACGGACGAACGCTCCCATGGCGGCGATCACGTACTCGCTGATGGCCGGGGCCGCCACCCCCCGGGCCGATGTGAGTACCGGTGCCGCCCGCACCTCGGGCGGCACCCCGTCAAGGCCCGTCCCGATCAGCTGAGCCCATTGCACACCCGCCGCCATGGCCTGCACCGAATTGGGTCCCCACCCGCCGAACAGCACCTCGCCGTTCGCACCTCTCGGCACGCCGCCTGAGATATCGATGACCTCGAGGTCGGGGAACCGGGACCTGATACGGGCGAGCGCACCCGCAAGGTCGCAGAACACGACGACGCCGGACTTCTGAGCAACAGGTTCTGATGACACGGCTGCAGTCTCGCACCGACCGCGCTGCGAATCCGATGAGCCGGATCCGGGCCCCCTCATCGAGGCGATGCGCCTCCCAGGACGACCGGCGCCAGACGCCCGAGCTGCCCGACGGCAGTCGGCAGGTCGCCCAGCGGCTGCAGCACGACATGGTCGGCGCCGTTGTCAGCATGCTCGGCGATCCGGCGGGCAACGTCTCCTTCACCGCCCCAGGCCACGATGGCATCGACCAGCCGGTCGCTCCCGCCATCGGCCAGGTCGTCGCCATAGCCCAGGCGCCTGAGGTTGTTGACGTAGTTGGGAAGGCGCAGGTAGCCCGAGAGGTGTTCACGGCCGATGCGGCGGGCTTCGACCGGGTCGGTTTCGAGCAGGACGGCCTGCTCGGGGATCAACAACTTGTCGGGACCCAGGGCGGCACGGGCGAGCGACGTGTGCGCCGGCGGCACCAAGTAGGGGTGCGCGCCATCGCCGCGGTCACGGGCGAGGTCGAGCATCTTGGGCCCCAGCGCGGCCAGCACGCGGGGAACCGGCACCTCGGTCGCCGGAGCGAAGACGACAGACGCGTCCATGCCGTCGAGGTAGGCGGCCATCGTCTCCATCGGGTTGGCGTAGGTCTGCCCGCTGAGTTCGACGATCGGGCCGTGGCTGATCCCGATCCCGAGCACGAAGCGCCCGGGGTACGCCGCTCCCAGGGTCGCCCCGCCGCCCTCCATGGTGCCCGGCTGGCGGGCCCACACATTGGCGATCCCGGTCCCGGTCACGATGCGCTCGGTGGCCGCCAGCAACACCGACTGGTGGGCGAAGGCTTCCTTGCCGCCCACGATCTCACCGGTCCAAATGGAGCCGTAGCCCAGCTCCTCGATGCGCCGCGCCGCCTGGCGCTCCTCTTCTACGGAGGAGGATCCCAGCAGGGAGCCCACCCACACCCCGACCGCACCCAGGCGCTCCCGGGCTGCATGTACCTCGTTACTGCTCAGCATGGCCGAACACTCCTTCGCTCACCGGCGCGATCATTGGTGATCTGCACTTACTAGCCGGGAACGCCCCTCAACTCCCATCGGAGAACCCTGCCTGGAAGAGGATCTGAGCGGTGGGTGTTGCCAGGAGGGAGAGCGGGATGCTCAACTCGTCCAATTGCGCCGGCGCGCCGGGACGTGCCGATAGGAGAAGAGAACCAATGGATATCCAAAGGGTTGGCGTTGTCGGCTGCGGTCTCATGGGATCGGGTATCGCTGAGGCGGCCGCCAGGGCCGGCTTGGACGTCCGGGTGGTGGACCTCGACCTGGCCAGCCTCGAACGAGGGCGCGAGCGGATCAGGGGTTCGATCGCCCGGGCGCAGAAGGCGGGCAAGCTGAGCGAGCCCGACGCCGGGACAGCGATCGCCCGTATCGAGTACGCCGCCGACATCGGTTCGTTGTCCGACCGCCAGTTGGTCATCGAGGCCGTGGTGGAATCGGAGCTGGAAAAGGTGACGGTCTTCGAGATGCTGGACAAGGTGGTCGAAGCCCCCGACGCGGTCCTGGCCTCGAACACCTCGTCGATCCCGATCATGAAGTTGGCCATGGCCACCGGCCGTCCCAGCCAGGTGATGGGCATCCACTTCTTCAACCCGGTACCGGTGCTGCCCTTGGTGGAATTGGTCACATCGCTCCTGACCAGTGACGAGACGGTGCAGACGGCACAGCGCTTCGCCACCGAGCAGCTGGGCAAGCAGGTGATCCGGTCCCAGGACCGTGCGGGCTTCATCGTGAACGCCCTGCTCATCCCCTACATCCTCTCCGCCGTCCGCATGCTCGAATCGGGCTTCGCCACCGCCGACGACATCGACCTCGGCATGGTCAAGGGATGTGCCCACCCGATGGGCCCACTCGCCCTGGCGGACCTCATCGGCCTCGACACGACCATGGCCGTGGCGAACTCCCTCTACCAGGAGTTCAAGGAGCCGCTCTACGCGCCGCCGCCGTTGTTGGCCCGCATGGTCGAAGCCGGATTGCTCGGCCGCAAGTCCGGCCGCGGCTTCTACGACTACAAGGCCTGACGCCATGCCGGGAGAAGCCGCAGCCCGCGAGTGGATCGGGCGGGATGCCGCCGTGGTCTGGCACGGGTTCACCCAAATGGGGACCTACGCCACCAATTCGCCGCTGGTTATAGACCGCGCCGAAGGACGCGAGCTGATCGACGTCGACGGCCGGCGCTACCTCGATGCGATCTCGTCCCTCTGGGTCAACACGCTCGGGCACCGGGTCCCCGAGCTCGATGCGGCGCTGGTGGCCCAGGTCAACAAGGTGGCGCACAGCACCATGCTCGGTAACGGCAATACCGTCGTGATCGAGCTGGCCGAAGCCTTGGCCGGAGTGGTCCCGGTCGACGCTCCCCACTTCCTTTTCGCCGCCGACGGGGCGGTGGCCGTCGAGCAGGCCTTGAAGATCGCCTTCCAGTACTGGGTCAACAGGGGCGTCGAGGGACGCACGCAATACCTGGCTCTGGGCGATGCCTATCACGGGGACACCATCGGATCGCTGTCCCTGGGCGACGGCGGCGTCTTCAGCGCCGTGTTCGATCCGCTCTGCTTCCCGGTCGTGCGCACGCCCGGGTATGCCGATCCCGGATGGGCGGCCAAGGCGTGCGCCGCGGTCGAAGGCCGGGCGGGCGAATTGGCGGCCGTGGTGATCGAGCCTCTGGTGCAAGGGGCATCGGGCATGCTGTGCGCCGAGGCGGCAGACGTCCGCGCCCTCGGCGAGACATGCCGGGCCCACGGCGTCTTGTTGATCTGCGACGAAGTGGCGACCGGCTTCGGCCGGACCGGGACGCTCTTCGCGTCCGAGCAGTGCGGGCTGCGGCCCGACCTGCTGTGCCTGGGCAAGGGGATCACCGGTGGGTATCTCGCCATGTCGGCCACGGTCACGTCGGGGGAGGTCTTCGACGCCTTCTTGGGTTGTGACCTCGGACCGCAGACGTTCTTCCACGGTCACTCCTACGGGGGGAACGCGCTTGCGGCGGCCGTCGCCCTGGAGCACCTCCGTCTGATCGAAGACTGGGACGTCCTCGCCCGCGTCCGCGCCCGGACCGGGCAACTGTCCGCGCTGCTCGAGCAACGCATCGCTCCCCTCTCCGGCGTGGCCGCCGTGCGCCAACGAGGCCTCATGGTCGGCGTCGAGCTGGCGCCGCCACGACCGGGGCTGCGCTGGGGCCGGCGCGTCTGTGCCGGGGCGGTGGCGCGCGGCGTGCTGCTGCGCCCGCTGGGCGACGTGGTCGTCGTCATGCCACCCCTGACCACGACCGAAGAGGAGATCGTGCGCATCATCGACGCCCTCGACGCGTCAGTGCGCGAGGTGACCGGCTCATGACACCCGACGCCACCCCGTACATCGTCGGCGACACACCCGGCGTCGTCGCAGCGGACCGAGGCGGGGCGCCGCTCCGCATCTGGGCCGACCGGGTGCGGGCGCGTCTCGATACGGTCGTGGCCAGCGGTCGGTGGCGCGAGCCCCGCGAGTTCGACGCCTTCGGCCCTCACGGCATACTCGGGGGGACGCCGGTGGTCTCCTTCGCGTCCAACGACTACCTCGGGTTGAGCGCTCACCCGGACGTGGTGGAAGCGGGCATCGAAGCGTTGCGGCGCTGGGGAGCCGGCGCGGGGGCCTCCCGGCTGGTCACCGGCTCCCGGCCGGTGCACACCGAGTTGGAGCGGGCGCTCGCCGAGTGGAAGGAGACCGACGCCGCCATCTGCTTCCCGACGGGCTTCGCCGCCAACCTCGGCGCACTGAGCGTGCTGGGCGGCCCCGAGGTGCGCGTGCTATCGGACGAGCTGAACCACGCTTCGATCATCGACGGCTGCCGGCTGTCACGATCCCAGCTGTCGATCTACCGGCACTGCGACATGGGACATCTGGCCGCGCTGTTGGAGTTGGATCCCGCCACTCCGACCATCGTCGTCACCGACACGGTGTTCTCCATGGATGGCGACGCCGCACCCGTAGGGGAGATCGCCGCACTGTGCCGCCGCCACGGTGCCCTCCTCCTTCTCGACGAGGCGCATGCCGTCCTCGGACCGCACCTGCCGCGCAACCTCACGCACGATCCGGGCCTCACGTTGGTCCGGATGGGGACGCTGTCCAAGACGCTGGGCTCCCTGGGCGGCTTCCTCGCCGGTCCCCAAGATGTGATCGATCTCATGGTCAACCTGGCCCGCCCGTACATCTTCACGACCGGGCTGACGCCGGCCGACGCGGCAGCGGCACTGGCCGCGCTCGGCGTGCTGCGCTCACGCGAGGGCGACGAGCTCGTGGCCCGATTGGCCGACCTCGTGGCCCGGGTGGACGTCCCCCGTCGGCACGGCACATCGGGTGCGGAGGGCGTGCCCTCGAGCCCCATCATCCCGGTCGTCCTCGGCAGCGAGGAGCGGGCGATCAAGGCGTCGGCCGCGCTACTGGCCGAAGGGCTGTGGGTGCCCGCCATCCGCCCGCCCACGGTGCCGGCCGGCACCAGCCGACTGCGGGTGACCCTCTCGGCCGCCCACACCGACCTACAGGTGGCCCGGTTGATCCAGGCCTTGGCCCCCATGCGGGCCGCCCTCCTGGCCCAGGCCCTTTGAACCAGGTGCGGCCCCGGCGTCTCGTCGTCGTCGTCGGGACAGGGACCGGAGTCGGCAAGACTTGGGTGTCCGCCCGCGTGCTCACCACCCTGCGTGCGGCGGGAGTGGCCGTGGCCGCCCGCAAGCCGGCCCAGTCCTTCGAGGCGGGCGACGACCCGGCCGGTCTCGATGCCGCCGTGCTCGGCGCAGCCACCGGAGAGGAGTCGGAGGCCGTGTGCCCGCCGCACCGTTGGTACGAGGTGGCGATGGCCCCACCAATGGCGGCCGACGTCCTCGGGCGGGACCGGATCACGACGTACGGACTCATCGAGGAGTTGGCCTGGCCCGCACAGGGCGTCGATGTCGGCCTTGTCGAGAGTGCCGGAGGGGTGCGCTCCCCCCAGACACACGACGGCGACGCGGTGGCACTCGTCGCCGCCCTCGCACCCGACGTCGTGATCCTGGTGGCCGACGCCGGGCTCGGCACGATCAATGCGGTACGTCTCTCCGTCGGCGCGCTGGCGGAGGCCGGGACACGGGAGGCGACCAACGTTGTCGTTGTGCTGAATCGGTTCGATGAGGGCAATGACCTGCACCGGCGCAACCGCGCATGGTTGAGCGAGCGCGACGGCATGACGGTCGTCGCGCTGCCCGGTCAGGAAACGGAACTGGTCACCATGGTGCGCTGACCCTCCACCGTGGCGCACCTTTAGGGACACGGTGTGCGAGAGTGCAGGCCATGCGGCAACGATCGAACAGCGCCCGAAGGGCTCTCGTGCCCAAGGTGGGTCTGGTCGCGCTCGCGGGCATCTTTGCCCTCACGGGCATGGCACAGGCCAGCTCGGCCGCGCAGCACCGGCACCCCACGTACTACGTCTCGGTCGGCGATTCCTACTCGGTGGGTTATCAACCGGGACTGGGAGCGACGGCGGGGTACACGGGGTACGTGGCGAGGAAGACTCGACTCACGCTGGTCAACTTCGGCTGTGCCGGCGCCACCACGTCGTCGGTCATCAACACGGTCGCGTGCCCCGACAACCTGCCGAACACGGCCGGCGCGGTTCTCTACCCTGACACCACCCAAGCTGCCGCGGCCGAGGCGTTCATCACTGCGCATCATGGGCACATCGGGCTGATCACCGTGTCCATCGGGGGCAACGACGTGACGTCGTGCTCCTCGCAAGCCAACCCGATCCCCTGCGTCGGTACCGCGGTGACCGGCATCACGCAGAACGTCACCAGCCTGGCCACCGCGCTCCGGACCGCGGCGGGCCCCAATGTGCCACTCATCGGGTTGACGTACCCCGACGTCCTCTTGGGCGCCTACGTCTATCCCTCGCTGGCCGCCACGCCGGCCCGGACCGCGCTGGCGCAAGAGTCGGTCGTGGCCTTCAAGTCGCTGATAAACCCGGCGCTGGTGAAGGCTTACGCCGCTGCCGGCGGGGTCCTGGTCGATGTGACGGCCGCGACCGGCGCCTACAAACCGCTCACCACGACCACCCATGTGCAGCCGTACGGCTCAATCCCGGTTGCCGTCGCCAAGGTGTGCTCCTTGACCTGGTTCTGCAAACTGGGAAACATCCACGCCACCACCAAGGGGTACACCCTCATCGGCAAGCTCGTCGTGACCCGCTACACCGGCCTGCGGAGGGCATGACCAGCCAGACCCTCCGTCGCCCACCAGCGGAGCCCGACGAACCACAATGGAGTCCATGGCGAAGACCTCGACGATTCGAAGGCTCGCGCGCCTGGCGCCCGTGCTCCTCGCGGCCAGCGCCCTGCTCGCGACCTGCGCCTCGCCGCACAATCCGGGCAAGAGCAGCGGAGCGACCACCACCACGTCGGGGTCGACCACGCTCGTCCCCACCACGACCGCGCCGACGGTGGCGACCACCGGCCCGTTGCAGGTAACAGCCACCGTGGCCGTCCCTGTTCCTGCCAACGTGCAGATCACCGCAGCCGAGGCGCCCGACGGCGCGGTGTTCGTGTCCCAAGAGGGCCACGACCCCGCTACCGCGACCGTGGTGTGGGTGGTCGATCCCACCGGGCCGGCCGCGATCGCCGAACAAGTCAACGGCGGGGTGAGTGCACTGGCGGCCGACGCCACCAACCTCTACGTCGTGGCCGACGACAGCGTGATCGGCTACACCCGCAGCACCGGTAACCAGATGGGCCAGTGGAAGCTACCCCCCATCGACACGGCCAACACCTCCAACGCCGATCTGGTCTCGATGGTCGCGGCCAGTGGTGCGGTGCTGGTCATGATCACCCAGGGCAACCTCCAGGACGCCTACCGCATCCTCCCCACGTCGACGGCCGCCGCGAAGGAGATCGCCCAAGGGACCAGCGCCGCCTTGGGCCCTGACGGTTCGGTGTACTACGAACGGTCCGACAATCATCTGATGAAGCTGAGCGCGGCCGGCATCACCACCATCGGACCGTTGCTCGCCAACGCTCCCAACGGCTCGGGCGGCGGTATCGCCGGGGTCGACGCGGTGGCCGGCGGATTGGTCTGGGTCAGCGAACCGGCGGGGCAGGGCCTCGACGCCCAACTGAGCCCCTACAACGCCGACACCTTGCAGGCCATGGGGAGTTACTCGGGCTCCGTCTCCGAGCAGATCGTCGATACGTCGGCCGGAGCCCTGGTTCTCGTGGGGCCCGGCGGGCCGGGCGGCTGCCCCCAGGGCCCGACGGCAGCTTCGATCAGCTGCGTGTTCCGTATCTCGCAAACGGCGGAGTTGAGCTTCCCCACTCCCGTGGGAACGGCCGACCAGCTCCTCGGCCCCCTCCCCGCGGTGGTCACCGCCAGCACCACGACGGCCGACCTGGAGCTGGACCGGCTCACCTGAGCCCGCGATCTTGGTCGACGTTACGTGAGAAGGAGCTCGGGCAGGGGTTGGGAGTGGACCATGCTCAGATGTTGGATCGGCCTCGTCATGGCGACGTAGAGCAGTCGCAAGCCTCGGGCATCGACGCCGGCGATGGCCGCCGGCTCGACCACCACGACCGCGTCGAACTCCAGTCCCTTGGCCGCGGTGGCCTCGACCACGGTGACCCGCCGGTGCATGCCGTCCCGATCGAGCAACCCGATGTCGCCCCGCTCCCCGACGAACGCCGTCATTCCGGCCAGATCACCCGCCGACACCACCACGCCCACGAGTAGCCCCTCGTCCGCCAACGTCGTGGCCTCGCGCACGCTGTGCGCAAACAGATCGTCCCGGTCCACCTGTGTGATGCGGGGCTCCCGCCGCCCCTGGCGGATGGACCGGGTCGGTTGCACCCTCGGAGCCGCCCCCGGCAAGAGCTTCGACGCCAGATCGAGGATCTGACCGGGGGCGCGGTACCCCAACGTCAACTCGTCGTGACGGCTGACGGAGGTGTCCGGCAGATGCCGCAAGATCTCGTCCCACGTGGCGTAATTCCACGGGCCGGTGGCTTGCGCCAGGTCGCCCAGAATGGTGAGGGATCCCGACGGCGACCGCCGCGCCACCATCCTGAATTGCATCGGGCTGAGGTCTTGGGCCTCGTCGACCACGACGTGCCCGTACGTGCGGGTCCGCCCGTTGATCAGATATTCGGCTTCGTCGAGGAGCGGGAGGTCGTCGACCGTCCAGGCCTGCGTTCCCACGCGCTTCCCCTTGGCCCGCAGGAGACTCCGCCACTCAGGCTCGCTGAATATCCCTTCGGCCGCGACCGCCAACCGGTCGGCGCTGGTCAACACCTCGCTCACGAGAGCGGTCGGAGAAACCGACGGCCACACGTGGTCAAGGAGTGCGTGGAACTCCTCGGAGGCGGGAAGCTCGCGGTCGAGCCACGGCTCGTCCGCCTCGATCCGTCCGACCGCCCGGAGTTTCTGGCGGACCAGACCGATGAGCCGTGACCGTAGGGCGAGCCTTCCCGATTTGTACGGTGCCGGCTTCTCGGCGATGGTGCGGCAGAGATCGTTGACCTCGACCGGCGACAGGATGGAGCGGGCGAACCGTGCCCGCAGCGTGACGTCCTCCTCGACGGTCCGCCGCCGCACCTGGAGGGCGGCCGCCAAGAGCATCGACATGCGCGGGTCACCCTTCAACCGTCGCACTTCGGGTGGGTCGACGGACCGCAGTGTGAGGCGCGGCGCAAGGTCGGCCACGGTGGACTGCACGACTGCCTCTTCCCCGAGCGAGGGGAGCACCGCCGAGATGTAGCGGAGGAAGGCGCGGCTCGGGCCGAGGACCAACACGCCGTCCTGGCTCAACGCCGGATGGTTGTACAACAAGAACGCGGCCCGATGCAGGCCTACGGCCGTCTTGCCGGTTCCCGGACCACCTTGGACGGAGAGGAGCCGATCCAGTGGGGCCCGGATGATCTCGTCCTGTTCGGCCTGGATGGTGGCGACGATGTCCAGCATCTCGCCCGTGCGCGCCCGCTCGAGCTCGGCCAGCAGGGCATCGCCCCCGCGTAGGCGGGTCCCCGACAGCTCGCCCTGCAGATCACCGAAGAGATCGTCGGCCACGGCGATGACCTGGCGCCTGTCGACCATCACCTGGCGGCGGAGCTTCAAGCCAAGGGCGTCCTCCACCCGGGCGCGAAAGAAGGGCATGGAGACCGGGGCCCGCCAATCGACCACGACGGGATCACCCAGGACGTCTTCGACGTGGCGCCGGCCGATGTGCCACGTCGGTCCTGTCTCTTCGTCAATCCGCCCGAACAGGAGCGGACGACTGCTCTCACCCAATACAGCGACCCGATGCGTCAACGCGGCCAGGTAGTCGAGGTCGGGTTGACCGGCGCTCCGTAGGTCACGCACCAACGTCTCCGCCCGCTCCCTCATGGCCGACAACGATTCGTGCGCCAGATTGAGGTATTCCTGCTCGCTCCGAAGCTCGGGGTCGTCGATGGATTCGGGGTCGATCACGAGCGGCGCAATCTCTGTGTGAGGCCAGTCGTCGAGGCGCGCCTCATTTTCGGATTCGGGCACCGCAGCCGGGAAACGGAAAGCGTACGCCCCCAATTACCAAAAAGGATACATGCAGACGCGCAAAAATTCCCGGCCATATTCGGAGAATATATCCGAGAAATGATCCGCCCTACAAACGCTCTACCTGGGAGATTCTTGCTTCTCCACCCTCTCTCTTTGGTACTTGTTCAAAGAGGAGTTCGTACTTGTCATTGTAGAAAAAAAATCCAGGCATTGCAAGCTTTTTTTCTCACCAACGTGCACACGGAGAGCGGGTGGCACCGGTGGCGCATGGCGAGACCATTGACATCGACTTCCCCGAGCAGCACACTCGGGAGTCGGAAATCCCGTCCCCAGGAGCGAGCAGGAAGTGAGTCCGCGATGTGTGCATACCTCGTCCGGACGCCCCTCCGCTCAGTCGTTGCTTCCTAACGGCTCCGTGGCCCGTTGGGCCCTTGGCAGTACCCATCGGACGCCGCGCGCGCATCATGCGATATTCCTGTAAGGAACACGACGTGATCGCACCACAGCACATCACGCAGGCGCGCCACACGGCTCGTCTCGGGGTCAGCGCGGGTGCCCGGGGTGCGCACGCATGAGCGACGACGCGGCGCGCACGGCGCGCACGGCGCGCACGGCGCGCACGGCGACGCTGCGCGCGCTCGGCGCAGACGACGAGGTGATCGAGGCGCTCGCCCTCAAGCTCGAGACGTCACCCCCGGGAACAGTGGCCGGGCGCGTGGGGCGCGTCGATCGCGGCCGCTTCCAATTGCTCGCCGCCGGCGACAACATCTCCGTCGCCACCTCGGGGGTGTCGCCGGTCTGCGTCGGGGACTGGTGCACCGTGAGCGGTACCCCGGGTCCCGGCGGCGTCACGGGGACATACGTGCTCCATCACCTTCTGCCCCGCCGGACCGCGCTTGTTCGTCAATCCTCGGGATCGCGCGTCGAGTCACAGGCTCTCGCCGCGAACATCGACACGGTCATGGTCGTCGTGCCACTCGATCGGGCCATCTCACGACGACAGATCGAGCGTTTCTTGGCGCTGGCCTGGGACAGTGGCGCCCGACCCGTGCTCATCCTGACCAAGGCGGATCTCGTCGACGGCCCGACGGCCGCCGCGTCGGCCGCCGACGTGACCGCGGTGAGTGGAGAACTCCCCGTCCTGATCGCCTCGGTCGTGACGGGCGCCGGCATGGACGCCGTGCGGGCTTTCGTCACCGGTGGTAGCACCGTGGCCCTCCTCGGCACATCCGGCTCGGGAAAATCCTCGTTGGTCAATGCCCTCATGGGGGCCGATGTGGTCCAGACGGGCGATGTTCGCCAGGCGGACAGCAAAGGGCGACACACGACGACATGGCGAGAGCTCGTCGTGGTGCCCAGCGGCGGCGCGTTGATCGACACCCCCGGGCTACGAGAACTGGGGATGTGGGTGGATGAGGAGGGTATCGACGCCGCGTTCGCCGACATCACCGACCTGGAGGGGCAATGTCGCTTCAACGATTGCGCACACCTGAGCGAGCCCGGTTGTGCCGTGCTCGCCGCAATCGCGGCGGGTGAACTCACACCGGATCGGCTGGAGAGTTATCGCAAACTCCTGGGGGAGGCGGCGTTCGCGGCGCAAAAGAATGACAACCGTCTGGCCAAGGAGGCGCAGAAGGTCTGGAAGAAGCGAACGCTCGAAGGGCGCCGCAAGACCTAACGTCCAACCGATGCACTGGTGTGGGAGCGTGGGGTCATGACGGGAACGTCGCCCGTAATCTCCGAGAGCCACGTCACCGACGTGGGGGGACTTGCCGTGCACCGTTCCCTTCCCCGTCACGGACGGCGCATGGTGGGTGCCTGGTGCTTCCTGGACCGTTTCGGGCCGATCGACGTCACGCCCGAACGAACTATGACCGTAGGCCCGCATCCGCACATCGGGCTCCACACCGTGACGTGGCTCGTCCAGGGAGAGGTACTGCATTCGGACAGCTTGGGGAACCAGCAACCGATCCGACCGGGACAGCTGAATCTGATGACTGCCGGCGGTGGCATCGCGCACGCCGAGGACGCCCGGGAACGGAGTAGGACCTTGGATGGGGTGCAGCTCTGGGTGGCCCAGCTCGAGAGCACCCGTCACGCGCCGCCCTCATTCGCACATCACGCCGACCTGCCCCACGTCGATCTCCCCCATGGACAGGCCACGATTCTCGTCGGCGAGTTCGCCGGATCGCGCTCACCCGCCGCCACGGATTCTGCGCTGATCGGAGTCGACATTGCCGGCAGCGGCTCGCTCGATGTGCCCCTCGACCCGGCGTTCGAACATGCAGTCGCCGTTCTCCATGGGAGCGTGCGGATCGAGAATACCCATGCGTCGCCGAACGAGCTCGTGTACCTCGGAACCGATCGCCAAGGCCTTGCGCTCTTCCTTCGAGAAGGGATCCCGGATACTCGTTCTGGGCGGCCCGCCGTTCCCCGAGGAGATCGCCATGTGGTGGAACTTCGTCGCGCGCGATCGCACGGAGCTCGCGCGCGCCTACCAGGATTGGACCGACCGCACGGATCGGTTCCGATCGGTCACGACCTCGTTGCAACGCATAGAGGCACCCCGCCCGTTCTGGTTGCAGTAACGGTCCTTGGTCGGGACGCACTGGACAGCACCAAGCTCCCGACCCATGATCGTGCGAGGAAGTCGTCCGACGAATCGCTTGGGGGAGGAACATGGGAAGCACGGAGAACGATGCGGCGCTGGCGATCGTTCGAGCCACATCGGTGCCGATCCACCACATAGGTACTGCCATCTACCTCAGTCCCGATGTCTTCGGTTGGGCGGCCGGGTGGGGATGGCCTAATGCATTCGCCTTCTACTTCGCCGGGCGCGGCGGCATGCTGGGGGATGTGGATGCGAACGTCGTGTGCTCTGCGTTCGGCTGGTTCGAGCCCGCCATCGTCAAGACGTTGTTCGACGAAGGGGCGGCGGTGGCGGGCGCCCATGCAGCCGCGCAACGGATGGCCGAGGCCCACGCCCTGTGGGGCCAGAAGCACCTGGCCGACGTCAAGGGCCTCGATCAGATCGTCTCGGTGACCGAAACGCTGGTGGACGGTCTCGAAGGATCAGGACTCCCTCTTTTCGCCGGCTGGCGCGCCGCTCCGCGCGCCGGTGACGCCGCCGGTAAGGCGGCACAACTCATGCAAATCCTGCGCGAGTGGAGGGGTGGTCTTCACCTGGTGGCCACCACCGCGGTCGGGTTGACCCCCCTAGAGGCCATCCTGACCAATGAGGGGCCCGGGCAGGCCAAATTCTTCGGCTGGCCTGAGCCTTTCGCCGACAGCGCGCCGCTACGCCACAAACACGACGAAGCCGAGGCCATCACCGACCAGCTCGCCGCGGCCGCATTGACCCGTGTCCTCGGCCTCGATCAGTTCGAAGTGTTCGAAGCGGGGGTGGCCGCGCTGCGCGCTGCCGTCCCGTAGCCCCTGGACCAGGAAGAATTCCTCCGTGGGACACCCCGTGGCATTCGGCTACAGTGAAGGGCCGCTCAAAAGGGAGAGCTACATCGAACTGGCGAAACGCACGGCTCATGCCGTTACGGACCTGTGGTGCAGCCTGGAGTGCACGCCGCCCTGTCAAGGCGGAGGTCGCGGGTTCAAATCCCGTCAGGTCCGCCCGCCAGATCCGACCGGTCACCATGACGGTCGAACCTGGTCACCCGGTCGGGTAGCTCAGTAGGTAGAGCGCGCGCCTGAAAAGCGTGAGGTCACCGGATCGACGCCGGTCCCGACCACCTTAAAAGAGCAGGTCAGAGGCGCTTTTTGGAGCGGCGCTTTCGAGTGACCGAATTTTCGTGCCCACAACGTGCCCACAGAAAGTCTGAAATTTCGCGCCGGCGGCTATTGACAGCCAAAAACGCAGCCCTCGAATTGCCGCAAACGGACGCCGGATTTGCCTCCAAATCCCCCCTCCGGACGGAAGTATTCGCGCCACAGCCGGATCAGCAGGTGGGTCATGGGACGGCCGGAGGCCGAGCGAGGACAAGAAGCGAAGCGGAGTCCCCGCAGCGACCCTTGACGCACCGGACCCGTGCTCTGGAGACAATGGAATCGGCCGGACCCCTGGGCCGGCCTACATGCGATGTTTCTTCCGCTTTGGGATTTGAGGTGACGGTGGTTTGTGCTCCGGTGTCGATGACTGCAGGCGCGGGAAGGTGGGCTGGGTACCCACATCACCCGAATGCTTCAACAGTGAGCAGGTGGAGATCAACCAACTCCGCCATGGTGATGCCGGTCGTGTAGCCACCGGCCAGGGCGTAGACGACGGGGTAGCCGTGGCGATCGGCCCACTCCGCCACCGTCTGCTCCCGCTGTCTCAGGTCCGAGTCAGAAACGCCACTGTTGGCCGGATCCATGCCGGCGTTGTAAAGCACCAGGTCGAACTGTCCAGCTCGGTCGGCGAGCTCGAGGGCCTCGACCACGCGGGGAAGGTAGTCAACGACACCCGCCAACAGGAGAACGTCGTGGCCCGAAGGCGTCCAGCGGTCGAAACCGACGGTCGAAACGTCGATCTGCACCACCGAGTCCGGATCGGTCATGGACCGTGTAGCGCCCCCTCAGTGGGCGTCCAGGTCCAGTACTCCGAATTTCAACGAGTCGAATGTGATTGGGACTGTTGAGCGATAGCACACTCATATAATTCCAAGGAGGACCTCTCGATTGATCCCCCTCGCGAATGTTCTTGGCTACCCCGGTGATGATGTCAGTCCATTGGTCCTCAAGCGATTGGTCAAGCGCCAAGGTTTTCAGGAGGTCGCGGAACTGCGCATCCTTAGCGAGGATCAGATCCGCCAGCCAGGCGGATTGACGATGACTTCTGAGATCGACCTCGTTCAATCGTTGTAGGAGATCGATTCAGCCAGCGCGGTCGGATGTACCAAGAGGGACTGACCCAGCGATACGACGGCGTTCAGCGGGCCGCAGTGCAGATCGGGCAGGACGAACAGGCCGGTGTCGTCGTCCTCGGCGATCAACAGCTCTTTTCCAGCCAAGATGACGCTAGAGGCCGGGTCGGACGTGGGGATGACGACCGGAGCGTCCGACGGATTCTCGTCCCAGACGATCTCGGCCCCATTGAGCGCAGTCCCCGCGAGCAGCCGGCCATCGGGGCTGTGGACGTACTGACCCTGCATGTCGAACTGGCCCAGCACGCCGTGGATGCGGCCGGTCGCCAGATCAACCTCTTCGGTTTTCAGATGCGTAACGCCGACCTGAAGCACCATCTCCGTTCCCCCGTCAATGAACGTCGCACCCGGGACATTTCCCGCGGGAATCACATCTTTATCCAGTACGTGGGCGCCCGAGCGAGACGACCCACTCCAGGACAAGTAGTCGTGGTGGTGCACAAAGCGGATCGTTCCATCTGAGCCCACGCTCGCGATGGCGACGTCGCCCAGAGAATTCTGCGTGAGGCCTCGGAGTTCGCGTACCGGAGCGTGTGAGTTCCAGCGCCACTCCATCAGTGCGGAGAGTGGAGTGGCAGGATGGCTCGACACTTGCGGCTCGACCCCCGACAACGTCCGACCTGAGGGATCGAACGTGAGGTCACTTACCTGGGAGCCCCGAGCCGACAAGTTCAACGAACTGAGGCGGCGGCGCGTGGCCACGTCCCACACCGACACGTTCCCTTCAGAGGAAACGGCCAGCCAGCGCCCGTTGGGGCTGAACGCAAGGTCGACCTCGGAGAGGTTCGCCACTGAGGTGAGCGGATAGGTCGTAAAGGTACGCCAGTCCCACAGGGCAACGGGCTCCCGGGTGTTGCCCGCGTCGCTCGACGGATTTGCCACATAGGCCACCACGCGGCCGTTGGGACTGATGGTCGAACCGAAGGCGACCCCGCTGGGAACGGAGAGGGAGTCCTGGGTGACGGCGGCCCAGGACCAGACGGTGGCGGTTCCCTCGGCATCGCTACTCATCACGTGGTTGCCGTCGGGGCTGAACGCGACCCCACCGGCGCCATTGCCGACCGGCCCGAGGAATGTCTGGCCGCCCAGGTTGCCACTCCATACCCGGAGGGCCTCGTCGAACCCGCCGGCGACCAGCTCTTCCCCATTGGGGCTCCAGGCCAGGGAGCCGGCCGTATAGGTGCCGCCGGCGTCGGCGATGGCGGCGGACGGTGCAGTCATGTCCAGGACCTTCGGCGCACCATCGGGGGTACGCAGTGAGTACACCGAAATCTGGTTGGTGCCGGCCACGGCAATCCGGTCATCTCCAGGGCTGATGGCCACGGGCACCTCACCCGAATGAGCCAAGTACTCGGGAGACACCCCGACGCTCTCCACCAGTTGGCCGTCGGAGACTCGCCACAATGCGATCGACCCACTGCCGTCCCCGTCCCAGCTGGCCAGGAATGAGCCGTCGGGACTGAACGCCACCCCTATCACGGGGCCGGTCGGGATGGTGGAGACCGGATCGCCGCTCACGGCATCAGTGACGGAGACGGAATGGCCGGCACGGAGGAACGTGGCCAGGAGGTCCCCGTTCTGGCTCGCCACCGGGTTCTGCAAGCCCCGACGGAGCACCATCGCCTTACTGGCCGTCCGCCAGTCCCACTCGAGGAGCTCCCCGCCGGCTTCGACGACGAGAAGCTTCCGACCGTTGTCGATGAATTCGGCCTGCTCGGCAACGCTTGTCGGAAGCCGGTACGGATCGGCGTAGGACCCGGGCCCGCTGTGGGCGCGCCAGCGCCAGACCTCGACGTCACCAGCCGTGTTGGCCACGGCAACATACGCCCCGGATGGGTCCAGAGCCACCTGCCCGAGCCCGCCTCCGCCGTCCCCTGATCCAGCCTCCGCCCGCAGGGCTTGTTTCATGGGCGGGAGAATCGCCCGGAGGGCTGACGCGTTCACGGCGTTGCGCAGGGCGGTCTGGGCCTGGGTGGTGTCGGCGGAGTGAAACCCCTGAAGGGCCAGATCGAGGGCGCGGCTCGGATCGGACTGCAGCTGATTCTGCGCCTCGGCCGCGTCCGCCCGCGAGTTGGCCTGCCCGCGCTGAACTACAGCGGCATGCCACTGCACCAACGAGAAGATCGACAGGCCAATGAGCCCGAGAGCAACGACGCCGGCGACCGCCATCGAGCCACGCTGACGGCGGACGGCCGCCCGACGGCTGACCATGATGAGGGCGGTCTGGCCCGGCGTGGGCGCAGGGTTGCGCTGGCCCTGGGCCGCCATCCAACGCTCCGCCTCGGCCAGCTGACGGCCCCTGAGCAATCGGGCGGAGTCCTTGCCGCTGTCCTCCCATTCCGCCGTACGGAGCAGCAGGCGGGTGTGGAGATGGACCGCATCGAGGTCGGTGTCGAGGACGGTCACCAGCCGGGCCAGCCCGGTCTCGAACATGGCGTCGGTGGAGTCGGCGGAAAAATCGAGGAAGTTGAGCGACGCCAGCGCGACTGGGACATCCGCAATCGGCACCCGTCGGGCAACTACCGGGATCAGCCGCTTGTTGAGGTCGATCGCGTGCTGCAATTCGGTCCGGCACACCTCCGACGCTACGGAGTCAGGCGAGAGGACGACCACCACCGAGTCGGCTTCGGCGATGGCCACCTTTATCTCGGCCATCCACGGCGCCGAGGGAAGGATGTCGTCCAGGTCGACCCAGACGTCCTTTCCTCGGTCTTCCAGCCCGGCCGTCAAGCGGCGGACGAAAGCCTGATCGCGGCGAGAGTAGGAGATGAACAGCTCAGCCATCGGAACGGCACCACTGAGTCACGTGCCCGGGCTCGTGCCGCGCTGAACATGTTGGGGTATCCGCCACCCGTTACGTCTCCCACATTGTCGTCCGCGCCAGATCGAAACCAATGTTACGTGGACGACGCCGCGGCCGGCTTGGCGGCTTATAGCGCGCCCGATCAGCTGCTCGGCGGCGTGTGGCGGTCCACGGGACTGGGGAGGGGCGCCCCGGCTCCCACCAGGGAGACCCCTGGCCGCTGGCCTGGGTGGTGTTGAATCCGGCCAGTCCGAGGGAGGCCTGAATGGTGGTGGCGATGCCCCGGGCGGGTTCGCCGATCGACAGGGAGCCGGCACAGAGCCCCAGCACGCAGCTCTGGTGAAGGTGATTGTCACCGGTTCGCCCCAGGTTCCGTCCACGGCTGCCGTGCCGCTGAACTCGCGGCGTTTCGTCGACGCGAGTTGGTTTCGTTGCCGAACTCGAAGCGGTCGGGTTTGCGATGCGCTTCGTGCCGTTCGAAGCAGGACTCCTGGTTCGTCACCCCTCCTTGAGCTTGGGGTGGCTTTCGAATAGGTGGATCAGTTCCTTGATGGTGCAACCCTGATGAGAGAGAGCCGGCGAATCGGCTCGGACCGGTCAACACTGAGTCACTCCGGCAACCAAGCGCTGGAATGTGCGATGGCCATGAGTGAGATCTGGAATCTCAGTTGCACGCCCTCGCGCTCGCAGCCCGGATGCTGAGAACGGAGGCCGTCGAGTTGCAGTCGGGCGGGCTACCTCGGATAGCGCCCATACCGCAGATCGGCCACGTTTCTGGTAGCGGACCAGTGAGTGGCAGTCTGTACGGCGATGTCTGTGAGCAGCGAGCAGTCCAATACGACGAGCAGCCAGCGGGCTCCGAAAATCAGGTTCCGAGTCCGCGATCAAGACGGCCGCACGGGGTCGTCATGGAAGGTCACCACCAGCGCGTCCAGTTCGGACGTCGTACTCGCTCACCGCGAGGGCGCACGTTGGGTTCATTCCACACTCCATGACGGCGAGTGGCACTTCGCCGTCACAGAACGCGGGCAGGCTCTCCCTAGTTGCCTCGTGCGCCGACCGTTCCTACCCGCATGCGACCGCAGTCCGTTCCCCTCTTTAAGGAGTAGTGAGAATCTGCTCGCGCACGTCCACCGTCGCCGTCGTGACGGCCTGGTTGGGCAAGCTGACGAGAGGCGGCCATGGTCACCTCATCGTGCCGCCTCGTCGATACCTGTCGCGTGCTCCGTGATCCACCTCTGGAGCGAATCCAGCGTCTTCGGCGAGATGCCGTGGCCACCGCTGTCGCGAGTCGTGTCAGCTACAGCACCGGACTCGCCGGTCACGTACTTCCAGGTGCGATCGAGCAGGTCGCGGGGAATGACTGCGTCTGCATCCCCCTGCGCGACGAGCACGGGTAGGCCTGCGAGTCGACCGGCAGTCGTGGGTACCCCGGCATCGAAGGGGAGAGTTCCCGAGATGATAGCGGCGCCGGCGTAGCGGGTCGGGTCCGCCAAGATGAGCCCGCCGGCGAATGCAGCACCTCCGCTGAAGCCGACGAGTAGGACGGGTCGACCGTCCGGGGCGACGGCGTCGAGCCAGACCCGAAACCACGCCATCGTCTCGGAGAGCGACTCGGGAAGTGGTCGACCGATGCCGCGGTTGGCGAACCAGGCGAAGCCACTGCCCTCGGCGATCGGTGCGCGCACCGCGACGTAGGTGGGTCCCGTAGGGAGGTGATCGGCAAGACCGACGATCTCTGTCTCGTTTGATCCACGGCCATGAAGGAGAATGACGAGTGTTGTCCCTTCATCGCTTGCGCCGTGCCAAGCGACGACCGGTGGAGGAAAGCCACCGGTCATGATGGCTCTGCCGAGGGCTCGAGCGTGATGTGCACCGCCGTGGGCACCCCTGACCATTGCTCGACCTCAGCAGGCAGATCGAGGTGGTCGATGGGCGCCGCGTGCTCGTAGATGCCCCACTCTTCTCGGGGAAGCATCCACATGATCTCGAACTCGTTGCCATCTGGATCGGCACCATAGATGCTCTTGGTGGCGCCGTGACTTGATTCGCCGCTGTACGCACCACTCTTGAGAAGGGTTCGTCGGGCGTCGGCCAGTTCGTCGATGGTGTCGACCTGCCAGGCCAGATGATAGAGACCGATGGCGCCCCTGTGCTTTGGCTCGGCGCCGCCCCCCACGCCGAAGAGTCCGAGGTCGTGATGGTTGCCGGACCGAGGCAGCCGCAGGAATGCGGCGTTCGCCCGAGGTTCGCGGACGACGACATCCATGCCGAAGGTGTCGTTGTAAAAGCGCACCGAACGCTCCAGGTCGGAGACGAACAGCACGGCATGATTGAGGCGAACTGGCGAGACGGACATTAGAGGCTCCTTTGGGAGAGACGGGCGACAGGTACATGGGAGCCTGGCGCCCGCGATGACGCAGAGTGCAGGGATGGGCGTTAACTCACCGTTCCGAACGGGTCTTCGACAACGTGCTGGTTGGCGTTGTTCCAGAAGCCCTGGATAACGAAGCCGTACTCGGGCAGCTCGTTGGTGAACGGATCGAACATGGCATTCCCCGAGGGCAGCTTCCAGTCCGCCTGCAGCTCGCATCCGAGAGCAAAGACAGTCACCAGCTCGGCTCCGGCCCCGGCCATCCGCGATGTCGCGGCGTCGGCTTCGTAGTTGTTCCAGGCGCCACAGGCATCGATGACCGGGAACACCGGGTAGCCGTCGTTGCGCATGGCGAGCGTCGGCATCGAGCAACAGGTGCCGATGGTCACCCCTGAGATGATCACGTGGGTGCGCCCGGTCTTCACGAGGAGGTCCTCCAGGGCGGCGCGGAAGGTGGGGTCTTCGTAGCAGTTGATGATGCCCGTACGCCGATAGATCGGCTCGTCAGCGAAAATCTCCTTCAGCTCCGGCAGGGTGTCACCGTTCTGCCACTGCGCGTTCGACGAGCTCACCAAGACAGGGATGCCCAGGGCCTTCGCATCTTGGCCAACGCAACGACATTGGCCTTGTAGGTAGCGAGCGACGGGAAGTCCCGCACTCCGACCATCAGGCCGATCTGGTGATCGATGAACAACATGACCGAGTTCTCCGGAGTCGGCTTGTCGTAGGGCACCCGGCCCGCGGCGAGTGCCTCCGCGGCATTGGTTTTGGGTGGCAGCACCTGATCTGTAATGGGGCTGATGATGTCAGCGGGGCGATCGGCCAAGGGGCTCCTCCGTCTTTCTGTGCTGTCTGGAACTCTTCCATATGGAAGCATAATCCCTGTATCGCCCATTTGCAACACTTCCAGATGGTATAGTTCCGTAATGAGTTCCTCACGGCCCGAGCGAGATCTAGTCACTACCGTCGGGCTGCTCGTCGAGTCAGCCAGCTACCTGCAACGCGGTATCGCCGATGACCTCGAACGCGAGACAGGTCTCCCCGGCACGTGGTTCGAAACCCTGGTCCGCCTTCACCGCACGCCAGGGCATGCCACTCGGATGAACGAGATGGCCAGCCAGGTCTCGTTTCCGCCCAGCAGCTTCAGCAGACTCATTGATCGCATGGAGGCAGAGTGCCTCGTCGAGCGACTGCCCGATCCCACCAATCGGCGCGCGACGCTCATTCAAGCCACGGCCACCGGCGAAGACCGTCTCCTTGAGGCATTGGCGGTACATGAGCAGAGCGCTCAGAACCGCTTGGCCGACTGTTTGAGCGAAAAAGAGATCGACATTCTGGAAGTGATCACGAGGAAGGTTCGAGACGCCAATGCACCAGTGCGCTCGAGCTTGATTGGGAAAGCGGAACCGCCAGTCTTCCTGACCGGATAGTGATCCGAGACCACTCGATGCGTCGTGCTGCAAAGACGGCGCTCCGACCAAACGACCGAGGGCTACGAGTCATCGCCGCCGTGCTCTTGAGGACGGGTGGTACAGAGGGTTGGCAAATCGGGCCAGCGACAGTTCGGGAGTGTGCGAAAGCTCCCATCGGGACGGTGGCAGGCGCGCTATCAGCTCGACGACGGCCGCCGGCTGAAATCGCCCAGAACCTTCGTCACGAAGTCCGACGCGACCTTGTGGCTCGACAAAGCCCAGACGGACCGCTCACCCTCGATGCCTACGCGCGGGGATGGCTCGAGGAATTGGTGGGAATTTCGGAACATACCCGGGAGATCTACACCCATCAGATTGAAGAGCACATTCTCCCCCGGCATAGGTGACGCTGTGCCCCCTCTTGGCGCACAGCGATCTTTAGGCCCCTAGCGCTTTGCGGACATCTTCGAGGCGGGCCTGGTCGATGCGCCACCACACCCATCGCCCGCGCTTCTCGCCCACGATGAGGCCTGCCTCGGCCAGCAACTTGGTGTGGTGCGAAATGGTCGGCTGACTTCTTCCAAGGGGTGCCTCGAGATCACACGAACAGACTTCGCCCTGTGCCGCAACGATCGAGAACAGTTGGAGCCTCACCGGGTCCGCGAGCGCTGCAAGAACGTGAGCCAGGTTGGTTGCATCGGGATGGGTGAGGGGGGTCTCGACGACCGAGGCACAGCACAGGTCGGGCTCCTTCACATCGTCAGCGGGGTTGGCCTTGGCCACGGCGCACCTCTTCACATTGACATCTATCGATGTAGCGTATAGTATTGATCATCGTAAATCTACCAAAGGACGAGACCATGTCCCGTGTCCAGCTTGCACTGAACGTCGCCGACATCGACGAGGCGATTGTCTTCTATTCGAAGCTCTTCGGAACCGAGCCCGCCAAGGTGCGCCCCGGCTACGCCAACTTCGCCATCGACGACCCCCCACTGAAGCTGGTCCTCATTGAAGACGCCAACCAGACCCCGGGAACGCTCAACCATCTCGGTGTCGAAGTACCTACGACCGACGAGGTCACGGCAGCCCAGGCCCGTCTCACCGACGCAGGTCTGATGACGGCACTGGAGGAGGCGACGTCCTGTTGCTACGCGGTCCAGGACAAGGTTTGGGTGGACGGCCCCGGTGGCGAGCCGTGGGAGATCTACACGGTCCTGTCGGACACTGAGATGCCGGCCGGCCAGCTTCGTTCGGCCGCCCCTGGAGAGTCGGCATGTTGCAGCACCCGGTCCGACACGGTGGAGGTCGCAACGCGCTCGACCTCGTGCTGCTGATCGGTCGACGCCGAATCAGCGGAGGTCACATGTGAGCAAGCTGGCCTCTGAACAGCCACCGGTCGATGTGGAGCACATAGAGCCTGTCATCACTCGCCTGTCGTTCCTCGACCGGTTCCTGCCGCTCTGGATCCTCCTGGCGATGGCGCTCGGCCTCGTGCTCGGGAGGGCCATCCCCAGCCTCAACACCCACCTCAACGCTGTCCATGTGACCACGGGCACCTCACTGCCGATCTTTATCGGGCTCCTGGTCATGATGTACCCGGTCCTGGCCAAGGTGCGCTATGACGAACTGGGGACCGTCACCCGAGACCGGCGGACCCTGGTGTCATCGCTGGTCATCAATTGGGTCATCGGACCGCTGGTCATGTTCACCTTGGCATGGCTGATGCTGCCCGATCTACCCGCCTACCGCACCGGGCTGATCATCGTCGGCCTCGCTCGCTGTATCGCCATGGTCCTCATTTGGAACGACCTGGCGTGTGGGGACCGAGAGGCCGCGGCGGTGCTGGTGGCACTGAACTCGCTCTTCCAGGTAGTGGCCTTCGCCCTGCTCGGGTACTTCTACCTCAAGGTGCTCCCGGGCTGGCTTGGTCTCCATACCGTGGGGCTCGAACTGTCGATCTGGCGGGTGGCGGAGACCGTCGCCATCTTCCTCGGCATCCCGCTGCTGGCGGGGTATCTCACCAGGACCCTTGGAGAACGGAGACGGGGACGGGAGTGGTACGAGAGCAAACTCATCCCCCGCATCGCCCCGTTCGCCCTCTATGGGCTCCTGTACACGATCGTCATCCTCTTCGCCCTTCAGGGCCACACGATCACGTCGCATCCCGCGGACGTGGCCCGCATCGCCCTTCCACTCCTGGCCTACTTCGCCATCATGTGGTTCGGAACATTCGCCTATGGGCGGGCAATCGGCCTGCCCTATGAGCGAACCGCAACCCTGTCGTTCACGGCAGCAGGCAACAACTTCGAACTCGCTATCGCCGTTGCCATCGGTGTGTTCGGCGTCACCAGTGGCGAGGCGCTCGCCGGCGTCGTTGGCCCTCTGATCGAGGTGCCGGTGCTGGTCGGACTCGTCTACGTGTCCCTGTGGGCGAGACGGCACTACTCGTCGACGCCCAAGCAACCCACCCTTGAAGGAGCCCGATGAGCGACAAGCCGGTGGTGCTGTTCCTCTGCATCCACAACTCTGGACGCAGCCTCGCTGCTCGAGTCCTCCTCGACCACTACGCCGCAGGCCGCATCGATGTTCGATCGGCTGGTTCAGAGCCGGCTGACGAGCTGAACCCCTCCGTCGTCGCAATCCTCGAAGAGCGTGGCCTCGATCCCACTCGGGAGTTCCCCAAGCCCCTGACCGACGAGCTGGCCAGAGAATCAGACGTCATCGTCACCATGGGCTGCGGGGATACGTGCCCCGTCTACCCGGGAAAGCGCTACCTCGACTGGGAGCTCGAAGACCCGGCAGGCAAGCCTGTGGATGCCGTCCGACCCATCGTCGACGACATCGATGGACGCGTCCGCACTCTGCTCGCAGAGCTCACCTAGCCAGGTCAGAACTACCGACAAACGGGCTCTGGGAACACGCTCATCCGGTTCTTGTTCCTGGCACCGCCGCCCGCCAGCCCCTGATGGCTCGGAGCGCCGCCCGTGCGTTATCGGCGCTCCTCGCTAAACGGCAATCCCCGGTCATACAGGCGGGCCGGTAGTCAGTTGCCTACTCTCCGAGCGGCAATCCAGGTGAAGGGCTGAGTGGCACCGCTCGGCGTCGCATGGACCTCTCGGCGCTCGTCCACCAGCATGAACTCCGCTCCGAGCGCCTCGATCAGTTGATCGGCGCCGTACCTGGTCACAGGAAGTCCGGAGCACCATTCCGGCCCGTCGGGCGCGAACGTGGCCATGACGACGTATCCCCGTGGAGCGACAGCGCGGTGCAGGAGGTCGCGGTAGACCCCGACCTCGTCTCCTGACAGGAAATGGAACACCGCCCGGTCATGCCACAGGTGGTAGCGGCGCGTCGGTTCCCACGTCAGCAGATCGTGAGCGATCCACTCCACAGGTGCATCGGCACCGACGCGTTCTCGGCTCGCCTGCAGTGCGGCCTCGGAGATGTCGAGAACGGTGAGGTGGGCGAAGCCCCTGTGCAACAGCGCATCGACCAGGACCGACGCGCCTCCCCCGACATCGATCACCCCGGCCTCTGCCGATACGCCGAGAAGGTCCACGAGTTCAAGGGACACGACCGGCTCTGTCTGGTACCAGCTCACGCTATCGGCTCGGTGGTGCTCGTACACCCGTTCCCAGTGGCCAACCCGCTCGCCAGAATCAGGGATGTGATCAACCACGTCGAAAACACTAGGACCCCGGCGGCCTCTCGAAGCGTCGTCTGACCCCGCCCGAAACTGCCGGTAAATCACGCCGAGTAAAGGCGGATTGACACGTCGGGTGTACTCCACGCCAGATGGTGCTGCAGGTGCGCCAACCGTGGAGCAGTTGGTAGCAGCCATCAGGGGGCGGCCTCGGCGGACGCTGGAACCGGCCGTTAATTCCCCCCCTCACAGGCTGCTCCTCAGCGAAGAGCACCCGCGCTCGCTTACAACCTCGGTGGTAACACTGCCGAGATTGCCCTTGCGGTCGCCAAGTAACCGGCATCGTTTGGGTGGATGTTCGGGCCGTAGGGACTGGGCGCACACATCCAGGTGAGCTTGCACTCATACTGGACATTCACGGTGGTCGGTTCCTTCTTGGCGATACGCACCACTCTGGTGTCCTCTTCGTGAAATGCTGAGGCGATATTGGCCATGGGGATCTTGAAGGAGCCGTATATCTGTGAGAGGGTCTGGTTCATCTTGTGCAGGGCCGCCACACTGTTTCCGGCGAAGACCTCCGCAGCACCCTCCTTGGTCGACTTGGCCAGATATGGGTTGTAGTGACCAAGTCCAACGATGACAACGTGTGGTCCCGCGGCGCGCGTAAGAGTGCGCAACACTTGGCTCAGTTGTTGACGGAGCAGCGCCATTTGCGGCGTCACGCAGGTTGGGTCGATGTCGAGGTGGCGAAAGCAGACGTCAAGGGTGTTGAAGCCGAGGTCCACGGTGACGAGGGTAGCGGCGTTGTGGTGCGCGCGTAGGAAGGCCACGGCATCGGAAAGCTGGGTGTCGGGAGCCGTGTAGCAAGGATCGGGTCCGTGAATCATCGCCGCGATCGATTCGCCGGGGCAACCCACTTCCGTGAGCTTCAACGTGACCCCCCTGGCAGCCTCGATTGTGACGAGTCGATTCGAGTAGCCCCGATTGGTCGGTTGGCCGGTCGGGTCACGCGGCGTCGGTTGAAATCCCACGGACACCGATGCTCCGATATCAAGATAGAGGACGGTCGACTTCGACGTGGGGGTCGTCGACCCTCCCCTCGTCGTTGAGGTCGTGGCCGCTGAATGCTGAAGGTTCGGACCCACAAACGAAACGATCACCGCAACGAAGGAGGCGATGATCGTGGTCGCCGCCGTCAGACGCTTCGTGCTCATTGGTCGCCCTGCCACAGTGTCACTTTTCACCTCGTGCTCGGGGAGTGCGGATTCAAGCGGTGAGCACAACGAGCTCGGCGAACTTCTCTGATGGGTTCATGTATCCGAGGGTCTTGCGAGCCATCTGCAACCTCCTGGTTCTGGGCAACGAAGCGTTGCCTATTCACCAAGCCGTTGCACGGACCCCTTGAATCGACATGGGTGTGCTCGCCTAACGCCCGGACGGCAGGGGGCGCTGTCGGTCGATACATCAACCGCAGAACTCGATGATTTGACAAAACACATATTTATTGATTCATGTATCAATCAACTATGCGACTCACCACGTTGGCCCGCCGATGGCGCGCCCACCCGGCCGCCGTCCCCTCACCCGGTCCCGGACCGCCGGCGATCCAGCAGGCGGCCGGGCGTAACCGGGGCTCGCTGCAGCTGCGACACGTCGACGCCGGCTCGTGCAACGGATGTGAACTGGAGATCGCCTCGATATTCTCCCCGGTCTACGACGCCGAGCGATTCGGGATCCGGCTCGAAGCATCGCCGCGTCACGCCGACGGCCTGCTGGTCACCGGTCCGGTCACCCGCAATATGGCCGATCCGCTACGAAAGACGCTTGAAGCGGTGCCCCGCCCCCGTGTCGTAGTCGCCGTGGGTGACTGTGCCCGCAACTGCGGCGTGTTCCGCGGCGCCTACGGCGTGGAGGGCTCGGTGGCCGACGTCGTGCCAGTCGACCTGGAGATTCCCGGCTGCCCGCCGGACCCCGCGACGATCATCACTGCGTTGCGGGGCCTGGCCGGCACGTGACCGGAGCCCTCCTCGTCGCCACTGCACTGCTCGGCCTGGCCGCCTCTTTAGCCGGGGCGATCGCGCCGGGGAGGATCCGGACCCTGCTGTCATCGGTGTTGACTATCGCTTCATGCGGTTTTGGGCTGGCAGTGGCGACCGAGGTGCTCCACACCGGTCACGTCGCCGTTGTGCACACCGACCGGTTGCTCCCCCTTTCCGGCTTCTCGCTGATGCTCGATCGCTTCGGCGCTCTCTTCGTCGCCGTCAGCGCGGTGGTCGGAATCTGCGCCATGGTCTTTCGTCTCGGCTACGACGGCCACGGACTCTCCAGCCGGACGGCGTCGAGCGTGCTACCGCTCTTCGTCACCACTCTCCTCCTCGTCCCCACTGCGGCCAGTGTGACCACATTCCTGTTCCTCTGGGAGTTGATGGCCGTCTCCTCGTTGCTGCTTGTCCTGGTGGATCACCGCCGCCGGCCCGAGGTGCAGGAGGCCGCGCAGTGGTACGCGGTGATGACCCAGTTCGGCGCGGCCGCACTGCTTCTGGGCTTGGTGCTACTGGCCACGAGGACCGGGGGCCAGTCGTTCGCGGCCATCGCCGCCGGCTCGGCCCACTTGCCATCATGGGTGAAGAGCAGCGCGTTCGTACTGGTGGTGATCGGGTTCGGCTCGAAAGCCGGCATGGTCCCGCTCCACGTGTGGCTTCCGCGCGCCCACCCCGAGGCTCCGGGCCCCGTGTCCGCCCTGATGTCGGCCGCAATGGTGAACCTCGGGATCTACGGCATCGTCCGGGTCGGCGACGGCCTCCTCGGCGGCGGACCGGTGTGGTGGTGGCTGCTCGTGATGACGCTGGGCGCCCTTTCCGCCCTCTTCGGATCCCTGCACTCGGCGACGAGCACGGACTTGAAGCGCCTTCTCGCCTATTCGACCACCGACAACGTCGGGCTGATGCTGCTCGGAGTGGGTGCCTCCGGTCTCTTTGCCTCGGCCGGCCACCAGTCCCTGGCTCTGGTAGCCCTCGCCGCCGCCTTGCTTCATGTGGTCTTTCACGCCGTCTTCAAGGGATCGCTCTTCCTCACGGCCAGCTCAATCCAACAAGCCACCGGGACGAGGGACCTTGACCAGCTCGGTGGACTGCTCAAACGGATGCCGGTCACCGGCTCCCTGTTCCTCGTGGGAGGCCTGTCCATCGCCGCCCTGCCGCCGCTCTGCGGCTTCGTGAGCGAATGGCTCCTGCTCCAGGCCATGCTGCACGGCCTTCCCTCGTCAAACCCGGCCATTGCTGTGGCCATGCCCATCGGGGTGGGGGTGCTCGCCCTCACCGGCGGGCTGACGGCCCTGACGTTCGTCAAGGCCGCAGGGATCGGCCTCCTGGGTCGACCCCGGACCAAGCCTGCAGCCCAGGCTGGCGAGGTCCACGAGTCGATGTGGATCGGTGCCGGAGTGCTGGCCACGCTGTGCCTGGTCTTCGGCGTGGCTCCCTTCCTGGTCATCCCCGCTGTGCTCGACGCGGCCCGCAATGTCATCGGCACGCATATCCCCGACCCGCTGGTGGGCGGCTGGCAGGTAGGCCTGTCGGGCATCCACGGGGTACTCGCCCCCGGACTCCTCGGCCTCGGCCTCCTCGTGGCCGTCTCGCTGGTCGCTGGGGCGCGAAGGCTGGTCCAACGCGCGGCGGTGCGCCGAACCGAGGCGTGGGGATGCGGGCGGGAGGTCCAGACCGCCCGGATGCAGTACACCGCCACCTCGTTCGGCGAGCCGCTCACGCGGGTGTTCGAGGACGTGCTGAGCCCATCGCACGACCTCGATGTCAGCCACGTCGCCGAGTCCCGCTACTACGTCGAGGCAGCCACGTTCCACACCTCGCTCAACGACGGCTTCGAGCGACATCTCTATAGACCGGCCGCCGGTGGTCTCCGCTGGTGGGGAACGATCGCCCGCCGGGTGCCGAACGGGAGCGTGCACCGCTACCTGGCCTTTGGCCTGGTGGCGCTGATCGTGGTGCTGGTCGTGGTGGCATGAGGACCACCTGGCCGGTCGTCTCAGTGGTCGCGATCTCGCTGCTCCAAGTCCTTGGAGTGGTTCTCGGGGGCCCGCTCCTACTCGGGTTGATGCGCAAGGTGCGTTGTCGCCTAGAAGGCCGAATCGGCCCTCCGATCCGCCAACCACTTCTCGACCTGCGCAAGCTGACCCGTCGTGAGCGGACCCGGCCTGATCAGGCGAGCTGGATATTTCCCTTCGCTCCGCTCGTCCTGGTTGCCACGACCCTGGTGATCGCGGTCATCGCTCCCTTGCTCGCCACCGACCCGGGCTTCGGATGGTCGGCTGATCTCTTCGCCGTCGTCTACCTCCTACTGATCGGCTCGGTCGCCCTGGCCCTCGGCGGGCTCGATACCGGCACCGCCTTTGGGGGCATGGGGGCCAGTCGGGCGATGACCGTCGGAGCGCTGTCCGAGCCGGCGCTCCTGGTCGCGGTCCTCGCCCTCTCGGTTCCAGCCCACTCGTCCAACGTGCCCACCATCATCACCCGTTCGCTTTCCCATCCGCTTTGGTTGGCCACCCCGGGTCGCCTCCTCGCCCTGGTGGCGTTCATGATCGTCATTGTGGCGGAGAGCGGCCGCCTCCCGGTCGACAACCCCAGCACGCACCTCGAGCTGACCATGATCCACGAGGCGATGGTCCTCGAGTACGCCGGACCTGACCTCGCTCTCGTCAAGCTGGGCGAGTCCATGCGACTGGCCGTCCTGTTCGCTCTGTTCGCCAATCTATTCATTCCCTGGGGCATCGCCACGGCGCCAGGCGCCGGACATTTGGCGCTAGGCCTGGTGACAACCATGGCCAAGGTCGCGGCACTCGGTGTCGGCTTGGCCAGCTTCGAAGTGGCCGTGGCCAAGTTGCGCCTTTTCCGGGTGCCCGAGCTCATGGCCGGAGCGTTCGTGCTCTCGGTGCTGGCCGTCATTTCGGCCCTGGTCGTGCCATGAGCGGGTCATCGTTCTCCTCAACCCTGACGCTGGCCGTGGGCGCTGTGCTCGTCTGCGCCGTCACCGTTCTGTGGTTGAGCTCGGTGCGGTCGGTAGTCCGCGTCGTCGCCACTCAGGGCATCGCCCTCGGTCTCGTTGCCATGATCCTCGGCCTCCATCTGCGCGACGCCGGACTGATCGCCACCGCGTCGGTCGTGCTCGCCGTCAAGGGCGTCGCCATTCCGGCATTCCTCGGTAAAGCCGGTAGTGGTGCGCTCGACCGTGAGCGCAGACCGCTGGTCAACGTCCCCGCGTCGCTCGTCGCCTCCGCCGTCCTGATCGTGCTCGCCTTCACCGCCGCTCGTGGCGTGGCCACCTTCGTGGGCACGACTGCCGGTGCTCTCGTGCCGGTCGGGGTCGCTACCCTGCTGATCGGATTCTTCGTCATGGTCACCCGTCGCCGCCCGATCTTTCAAATGGTCGGGTTGCTCCTCATCGACAACGGCATCGCATTGGTGGCGTTCCTCTGCACGGCGGGGGTCCCGTTCTTGATCGAGCTGGGTGTCTCCCTCGACGTGTTGTTGGGCGTGGTCGTGCTCATGGTGCTGGCCCAGCGCCTCCGGTCCGAGTTCGGCGATCTCGACCTGGACGACCTCCAGGAGCTGCACGACTGATGATCCTCGTGCTCATCCTCGTCCTCCCCCTCCTCGGCGGGGCGACTATTGCCGCGGGACGTGGTCGCCCCTCTTTTGGATGGGTCGGGGTCGCGGCCAACGGCGCCACTCTGGCTCTTGGGGTGTGGACCGCCGTCCGTGTTGTTCGGACGGGTCCGCTGACCGGAGCCGGGGTGGTGCTGCGCGCCGACGCACTGAGCGCCTTCATGGTGGTCGTCATCGGCACGATCGCCCTGTTGGCGTCGTGGCTCGGGGTTCGTACTGTCGCCCTCGAGCTGGCAACCGGACAGGCCTCCCCCGCCCGGGCCACCACCTACGCCGTGCTGGTCCAGGCGTTCATCGCGGCCATGTTTCTCGCGGTTCTGGCCGCCAACGTCGGTGTGCTCTGGGTGGCGATCGAGGCGACCACCGTCATCACCACCTTCCTCGTCGGCCATCGCCGGACGAAAGGCGCGCTGGAAGCCTCGTGGAAGTACATCGTGATCTGCTCGGTCGGGATCGCTCTGGCCTTCTTGGGCACCGTGCTCGTCTACCTCGCTGCACTGCATGCCGGGGGGCACTCGGCCAGCGCCCTGGACTGGACGTCGCTCATGACCCACGCCCACCACTTCGACCCCGCGGTGTTGCGGCTCGGGTTCGCGCTCTTGGTCCTCGGCTACGGCACCAAGGTGGGCCTTGCCCCGATGCACAGCTGGCTCCCTGACGCCCACAGCCAGGCACCCGCCCCAATCTCCGCTCTCATGTCCGGGGTGTTGCTCACGGTGGCCTTCTACGCCATCCTTCGTTTCAAAGCGGTGACCGATCTCGCTCTCGGACCTGGGTTCTCCCGTGCGCTGCTCGTCACGGTGGCGCTCCTGTCGCTGACGGTCGCTGCCTCACTGCTGCTCACCCAGCGCGACTACAAAAGGATGCTCGCCTATCACAGCATCGAGCACATGGGACTTATCGCCCTCGGTGCCGCGGCAGGGATCCCGCTCGCCATCGCCGCGGTGTTGCTCCACATCTTGGGCCACGGCCTGGCCAAGAGCGTCCTGTTCCTCACCTCCGGTGAGATCATGGCCGCCGAAGGCACCAGCCAGATCGACGGCGTCCATACCCTCCTCGCCCGGCGCCCGGCCCTGGGTGGGCTGTTCGGCGTCGGGCTGGTGGCCTTGCTGGGGCTCCCGCCGTTCAGCCTCTTTTCCAGCGAGCTGCTCATGGCCCGCGCCGAGTTCGAGGTCGGGCTGGGCTGGGCCGCCATAGCTGCCGTCGTGGCGATGGTGGTCATCTTCGTGGCCGTCGTCGGGCACGCCCGCCATATGCTTTTCGGCCCCTCGACCGCTGCCGCCCCGCTGGCCCCGCCGCCCCGCTGGGTCGCCGCCCCGCTCGTCGGGGGGTTGGTCGTCTGTGGCTTCATCGGGGTGTTTGCCTGGCCGCTGTCCGGGTTGCTCCATGCCGCCGCCCATGTGGTGGCCCCGTGAGTCTGCCTAATTCGCTCCCGGTTAGCCTTCATCCGGCGAGCCAGAACCGGCTCGTCGGCACCGTGTTGTCCGCCGATCTGGTCGAGGTGGCCGGATCCCTCTTCGGCCAGGGGATGCGGCTCGCCCTGGTCTCGGGACACGACGACGGCGAGTCGATGCGGGTCACCTACCTCTTCACCTCTGGCCCCCCTGACTTCCGGGTCGAGCTGCACGTCCCCCTCGACCGGTCTCGCCCGACCGTGCCGACGCTGGCCACACTGTCGTTCCCGGCTAGCCGCTTCGAACGCGAACTCCACGACCTCTTCGGCATCGTGCCCCTCGACCACCCCCAGCCCCGCCGCCTGGTCCTCCATCAGCACTGGCCAGCCAATTGGCATCCGATGCGCCATGGCGCGACCGAACCGCCCGAAATGGTCGCAGGCGCCGGCTCGTTCCCCTTTGTGCCGGTGGAGGGTGCTGGCGTGTACGAAATCCCGGTGGGGCCGGTACACGCCGGGCTCATCGAGCCCGGACACTTTCGCTTCTGGGTCGTGGGCGAGACGATCCTGCGCATGAAGGCCCGACTGTGGTTTGTCCACAAGGGAATCGAGCGGCTCTTCGAAGGCAAGGACATCGCCTCAGGCCTTGAGATCGCTGAGCGGATCTCTGGGGACACCGCCGTCGGTCACGCCCTGGCCTACTGCCAGGCCGTTGAAGACGCACACCACATCACTGTCCCTCAGGGCGGTCAGAGCTTGCGCTGTGTGCTGCTGGAGCTCGAACGCCTCTACAACCACGTCGCCGACGTCGGCGCGTTGTGCAACGACGTGGGGTTCGGTCTCGCCCAGGCGTGGGCGCTCTCTCTTCGCGAGCAGCTCCTCCAGCTGAACCGCGAGATCACCGGCCACCGGCTGTTGCGAGGTGGCGTCGTTCCCGGCGGGACCCGGGTCCGGCGCCTGCCGACTGTGGTCGAGCTGGCCGAGGTCGGTCAGCGCTTCGAGGAGCTTGTGGAACTGACCGCCTCGAACGCCCTCGTCATGGAGCGGTTCACCGGTACCGCGACGCTCGATGAGTCCCACGCCCACGACCTCGGAGTGGTCGGTGTCGTCGGCCGGGCATCGGGTCTGGTCTTCGATGCCCGCGTTGCTCACCCCATCGTCGATCTGGTGGATGGGTTCACCCCAGCGCTACACTCGAGTGGAGACGTATTGGCCCGCTATGCGGTGCGGGTGGACGAGGTACGCGCGTCCCTGTCGCTCCTCGCCAACCTCGTCGAACGAGCTGGCGACCTCGACGTTGTTGCATCGCTGGAGGGCCGTGCGGTGCCGGATCAGCTCGACGGAGGCGTCGGGATCGCCGAGGGCTGGCGAGGCGCCATCGTCCATCGGGTCGAGCTCGACCAACAGCAGCGGTTCACTCGGGTCAAGATCGTCGACCCTTCGTTCCTCAACTGGCCGGCTCTCCCTACGGCTCTCGGCGACACGATCGTCCCCGACTTCCCGCTCGCCAACAAGAGCTTCAACCTCTCCTACGCCGGCAATGACCTATGACGAAATTCAACACCGTCAAAGTTCCCAAATTCATCAATTCATTACGCTTGGATGGGCGGCGTCGGGTCTCCGGCGACAGCGATCCAAGGCCGCACCGCTCACCGCACCAAAGCGGGGAGCCTCGTCAGCGCGAGGAGCTGCCACACAAATGACGACTCCCATCTACCAAGTGAAGGCCGAGTTCTTCAAGGCGCTCGGCCACCCGGCACGGATCCGCATCCTTGAGGTCCTCCGAGACGGCGAGCGGCCAGTCGGCGAACTCATCCCTGAAGTCGGTATCGAGGCATCGCACCTCTCTCAACAACTCGGCCTCATGCGTCGTGCAAACCTCATCCAAGCCCGCAAGGCTGGCTCGAACGTCTTCTACTCTGTCGGCGAGCCGATGCTCTTCGAGCTCCTCGAAATAGCCAAGCGCATCATCACCGCATCCCTGACTGAGACCCAGGAACTTCTCGAACAGATGCAATCGTCCACACCGAGCCCATCTCCATCAGGCTGAGTTCACCGCTCCGCGGAGGCGATCCCCTCGAAAATGAAGGTTGGGGCGGATGATCTCCACGTCGGACCAGCCTTTGTCCACGAAGAGTGGGGCGGCGCCGAACACCGCTGCTTCTCAGAAGCCAGGTCCACGTCGCCGGCCTTGGTGGTCAACGTGCGCGAGCGGTGTCCATTCGTTGGTGCGGTCCTCATTTCGCTCATAGCGCTCGGCGCCCATCAGGGCGGAGACTGGACGCGCCGGGCAATGCTGGGCAGGCTGGGATCGTGGAAGGACCTGCATATCTGTATCTCGCGGAATACGATCCGGAGTGGCCACATCGATTCGCCGAGCTCGCGGTGCAACTGCGGGCCGCGATGCGTGGCCTCTCGGTTGAGATCGAGCACGTTGGCAGCACCTCGGTGCCCGGCCTGGCTGCCAAACCGATGCTCGACGTGGACATTGTCGTCCAGACAACCGCCGATGTCGGTGCCGCCGTCAATTGTCTCGAGAGGGCCGGATACCGGGCCAAGGGCACCCGCGGCGTTCCCGGGCAGGAGGCTTTCGACCAACCGCCCGGCGCTCCCGTGCACGCGCTCTATGTGGTGGTCCAAGGGTCAAAGCCGCACCTCGATCATGTGCTGTTTCGCGACCTTTTGTGCCGCCGGCCCGACCTGGCCGCTCGCTACGAGTCGGTGAAGCGAGCGAACGCTGACCGGCTGCCCGCCGATTGGCTGGGCTACGGCGACGCCAAAGCTGATCTGATCACCGAACTGCTCGTGCTGGCCCGGTCCGACGCCGGCCTGCCCGTCGATTCCAGCGCTGTCGAAGAGGATGGTGTGCTCTACCGATGGCGTGCGGCCGTTGACGATCGCGCCATCGACGATCTCCACGCCGACGCGTTCGGCGAGACGCCTGGCAGCTATCGGTGGCGACGGTCCCGACCCCTCAGTCTCGGATGGGTGACCGCCAGTGAGGACGGTCGGCTGATCGGGTTCGTCAACGTGGCGTGGGACGGCGATTGCCACGCCTTCCTCCTCGACACGGCAGTGGCCTCTGCCTACCAGCGCCGGGATAGGCCGGCGCGTGGTGGCCAAGGCGCTCGAGGAGGCCCACAACGCCGGCTGTGCATGGGTCCATGTCGACTACGGACGACACCTCAGTGATTTCTACGCCGCATGCGGGTTCACCCCGACTGCTGCCGGCCTGCGGCGAGTGAAGTGAACCGCGGGAGGATCAAAAGAGGGGGATACGCTCGTCACCTTGATCCGACAAACGCGAGTGCGACGATCGCTGTCACGTTGAAGAGCGCGTGGGTCGCTATGGACGAGCCGAGGCGAGCCGTAAAATGGCGAACCACACCCAGGACGACTCCGGCCGCACCGACGCTCAATGCGAGGAGAAGCCCTGCGATGCCGGGGTCGTTTGCGATGTGGGCGGCGCCGAAGACACATGCGGTTACGGCGATGGCAATTCCTGGCCCGAATCGCTCAACGAGCTGACCCTGGAGAAGTCCGCGGAAGAACAGTTCCTCGAACAGGGGCGCGCCGACGCAACTGAGCACAATGAGCACAGTCCATCCGGAGGCTCCCAACCTCGTCACGGCATCAAGCGAGTGATCGGGGTTGCCGGCCTTTTGGAAGACATGGATGAATGGGACAAGCACCAGCGCTGCGAAGCAACGCGCCACGATGGCCCCAACGAACCCGATCAGAAGATCGATCCAGCGAAACCTGAGCCTGAAATCGGTGCGCACGTTGCCGGTGCCGTAGCGGCGACTGGTGATGAGGCATGTGCCGAAGAGTCCCGTCCAAAGGCCCGCCTCTGAAACCACAAGCAGAGCGAGGTTGCCACCTGGATGTCCCAACAGGAGGAGCGGGAGAACGAAAAGGATCGAGAGGGCGAAGGCGATCGCCAATCCGACGATGGAGAGAGCGAGAGAGCCGAACGACGCCTGCCACGCGCCGTCGGGCGCTCGAAGGTCTTCCTGGCTGTCGATGGAAAGGACATCGCGGCCATAGGATCCCGAATACACGTGCTCGGTCCATATGTCGCCGTTCCAGTAGCGATAGGCGTAGCGGCGAAACGGGTCACCGAACCAACCGGGGGCGCTTCCTTGAAGGTAACCGTCCCGGCTCCACAGGTACGTCGGAGCATTGTGGCGCGTTCCACACTTGCCGCAGAAGGCGCTTGCCTCGCCTAGGACTCCACCACAGCGGCGGCAGAGTTGCCTCTTCGCCATTGTTATTTCAACCGTACGACTACTGATCGTGCCGCCTTGTCAGCGATGGTCTGGTTACGGCTGTCCCAAAGAGGAAACAAGTCGTTCAGTAGGCCGGGCAGTACCAGCGCAAGGTAGAGCACGAACCGAATGAACCAACGGAGAAGTCCCCGCTTGAACCCGATCACCTCACCTGTCGTGGCATCGCGCACGGCGATGCCCGGTGCCCGATTTCCGATGGTTTGGCCGTTGTACTTGCCGTTCAGGACGGAAAAGTAGAGACCGATGATCGCCGTCGTTGCGATCAGGATCACGACGTGAGCGGGACCTTGAATGGTCCGCTGAATCGCGTACGTCCCGTTGAGCAACTTCACCGTGCGTTCGGTTCCGAAAGCCGAGTTCAAGATGGCGTTCACGATGGCTAACGGAACTGCGACGATCAAAACGTCGAGCAGCATGGAGCCGACGCGTTGCCACCAACGGGCCAGGGGCGCGCCAAAGGACGTGAGCTGAACGCCCGCTACCGGTGCGACGTTCTGCCACGGAGGAGCTAAAGGCGGATACGTGTTGTAGGAGGGGGGAGTCCCGAAGGACGGCGGTGGCGGCGTGCCGTACGAGGGGGGAGTCCCGAAGGGCGGCGGTGGCGGCGCATAGTGATATGACATATCGGGCGGCGGAATTGGTGGGGGCCCGCCGCTCGGAACCACCGGCGGTGGCGGAACGGGTTGTGGTGGGACGGAAGAGACGTCCGGTACTGCCGGTGAACTCCCGGCGGCCACCTGAGAGGCCTCAGCCGGTAGCGCTTTGCCGCAGTGCTGACAGAACCGATCGTCTGTAGCGGCCGAGGTCCCGCAGGCTGGGCAGAACATGTGCTTTGCGGCTCCTTCGGCTGGTTTCGCGTTGTCCGACTAGGTGCGCCCTACTGGTTCAAGTCTTCACCATAATGAACAACGCACATCACCCGGAGGGCTACATCACTTCAACGCACGCCCAAAACGTGAGCCTAGGCTCTATGCGCTTCGACGTCTGAACCTTCCCCGACGCTGAGATCCCTCACCTCGACCGCTACGGACCAAACGACCCGGGTGGAGAAGGCACCATCAAGCACGCCACCTTCCGGATGCCGACCTGACGTTCTGCTGCATCGACAGCCCGGATGTACATGCCTTCGGGTTCAACCTCGCAGTGTCGTTCTTCTTCGACTGCCGGGACGAAGCGACCTTCAAGGCTCAGTTCGATCGGCTCTCCGATGAGGGGAGCGTCCATATGCCGCCGGATTGGTGCCCATTCGCCCGGTGGTTCGTTTCGCTCAGCGACCGTTACGGCGTCTCATGGCAACTCAGTGTGGCTCTCGAGTAGCGACCACCTACTCTTGTTTCAGCGAGATGGCCAGGTCCGGCTTGACGATGGATGCGACATACCTCGGCCAGATCATGGCTCCATGGCAGCGGAAACTTACGACTTCGCCATCTGCAACGTCGAAATGATGATCGCGGCTCGAATATCGACCGGCCCGCGCTCGGAGGGTGTGATGTCCTGGTTCGAGCAGCGTCTCGATCGTTTCATGCCTTTCGATTGAGCCGACGCTCTTGCCATCGACAACGACTTCAAATCGACCGCGACGGAGTTCGATTCCTATACCTTCTCTCGTCATCCTGAGCGTTGCCGACATATTGCTCCCCATTCTATGAGGATGTCAGTTGCTCAGCGGTCGGTCGCGTTCTTTGCCCTCAGCCCCACTGGCCAGGTACATAGTCACCTGCCGGCTGGCGGGTGATGACGTTCATACGGTTGTAGGCGTTGATGAGGGCGATCAGGCACACCAACGCTCCGAGTTGGTCGTCGTCGTAGTGCTTAGCCGCGTTCTCCCAGGCTTCGTCGGAGACGCCATTGGCATCCGCGATGCGGGTACCTTGCTCGGTGAGCTCCAGGGCGGCTTTCTCAGCCTCGGTAAAGACCGTGGCCTCCCGCCAGGCGCCAACCAGGTGAAGCCGCACCGAGCTTTCCCCGCGATACTCGGCGTCCTTGGTGTGCATGTCGAGGCATCCAGAACACCCGTTGATCTGGCTGGCCCGGATCTTCACCAGCTCCTGCGTCTTGGCCGGCAACTTCGAATCGGTTACGACCGCGCCCGAAGAGTTGAGGTACTTGACGAATTTCATTGTCGTGGCACCGTCATAGGGGTTGAGTCGGGCATCCATTGTGATCTCCTTTTGTCGTCTATCACCTCTATGACCCTTCGGAACGACAAGGTGTGACAGATGGGGGTCGAACCGGGCCCGATCGTCAGCCGGTGCCACATCACGAAGAAAGCGGATTGAGCGGCGGCGGCAGTCTCCGTCGGCTCTGTCGGCGAGACATGGAACGTAGTGCCGAGTTGGTCAACTGGACTCGTCCTGCACGGCACGCAGCCCCCTGCTGGCAAGATAGACGCCATGTCGTGCATTGTCGGAAGTGTCGCCGAACTGTGGTGCTACCCGGTGAAATCGCTCGGCGGCCAACAACTCAGCGAAGCCCGGTGCGGGAGGAGGGGATTCGATCTCGATCGGAAGTGGGCCGTCAGGGGTGTGGACGGACAAATCGGCAGCGGCAAGACGACCCGCCGGTTCCGCCGGATGCCCGGGCTACTGTCCATGGCTTCATTCGTCGATGACCACGGCGTCGCCTGGATCCGCTTTGCCGACGGGACATCACGACGTCTAGACGACCCGATGGCGGCAGCCCTGATGGGCGCGGTTGTTGGTGAGGACGTCACCCTGGTCGAGGAGGGTGAGACGTCACATTTCGACGACGCGCCGCTCCACCTGGTATCGACAGCCTCCTTGCGTTGGCTCCAAGATCGCCGTCCCGTCGACCAGGTCGACCGTCGCCGCTTCCGCCCCAACCTGGTGATCGAGTGCCAGAGCTCCGACCACCCCGAGGAAGCGTGGTTGGGCCGTCGACTGCAAATCGGCAGCGTGACCGTCAAGGTCGAGAAGCGTACCGAACGGTGCGTGATGACGACAATGGTTCAGGGAGACCTGAGATTCGCGCCGAGCATTCTCAGCGACTTACACAAGGCGAACGAATCGTGCCTTGGCGTCTACGCCATTGAGCCGAGCGATGGCACCATACGAGTTGGCGACGACGTCGTCCTCTTCCCGTGAGATTGGACACTTGTCAGCCATATCCGGGCGCACACTGCGTTACCCGATGGCCCTCACATTTGCGTCTGGCCCTTGGCATGATTTGACTCCTGCGACGATCGCTCGCGCAAATGCTTTGTCACCTGCACTCTGGTCGAAGGAGGGGGGTGGATCAGTCGTCAACAAAGCGTTCGGTGTCACCGAGGTGAAGTGCAACAGATCTGAACCGAACCACGAGTGGTGCGTCTTGGCTTCTTGATTCCACGCAACAATTCGCTCGTTGGAATACTTGACTGCCGCCTGTGAAATCACCCGGTTTACCGCCAGAGCATCACTTGGGCGATAGTAAAAGGGCGTGACGTCCACCTTTGCGTTGACCACCACCACGCATCGCCCGGCCGCCGCATACAGGAGACTGGCCAATAATTCGGAGTACTTGTCCACGGAATCTGTCTTCTTCGCAATCTGAAAGGAATCGTTCGACGCGGTCTCGACGACGATGACGCCAAAGCGCTTTTCTTGAAGATCTTCCTTCAGTTCGCTTTGTGCCCAGGCCGATGACAGTGCGTGGCCGGGTTTGACCGATAGTCGGTTCACATAGCCGGATTGCGACAGGTCGTTCTCGATCGACGCGTCGGCCTGCCACGCGAGCGAGTCTCCTACAACGGCAACGGCGGGCGTCTTGCTCACAGCAGCAGCGTCAGCGAATGGGATTGCACCAGCGGAAGCAGGCACTAAGAGGACCAGGAGCAATCCAAATGCCGTTCTCAGCCTGTTCCTTCTCCCTGCTTGCATCAACTGCCGTTGAGCGGGACATGTCGATGGGTACATCCTTTGTCAGGCATGGCGCCTCATTCGTGCAGCGGTGGTCATGTCCACGGCAGGCACGACGCGATCCTCTGAACCCACCTTAATGTCGCAAAACCAATTTCAGACCTCGCGGGAGCGAACGAATCAGATGCATGACAACGATTCGAATCTGAAACAGCAGTTGGTGATCAGTTCGTAAGGCGCATGCGCGGTGGCCGGACAACGTACCGATATTCAGGAGTGCAATTGACCCTTGGCTCTGCGACGCCGGAGCCCTTTGCGGGTCTGTAGCGCTTGCCGGGATCCACACGCTGCAGCACCGGCGACGAATCGGACCAAATCGTCGGGATCTTCGAGCGAGACGCGCTCGAGCAAAGACGAAACGCGCATATCGTTAGCTACCAACCTCGCGAGGAGTTGGACGGTGACGTGTCGCACCTTGGCACTGGAGTCCTCTCTGACCATGCGAATGAGGTCCCCCACGACATCGTCGATACGTACTTCGCCGACGCGACACCGATCGCATGAGAGCCCGTGCAGTGCGACAAGCCGGACCCGAGGTACGGGGTCTCGCAACGCACGGCGGAAGACAACAACGGATTGGTCATTGGCGGCATGGTCCAACACGCCGAGACACTCTCTCCGGATCTTCGGGCTGGGGTGCAGCAAGGCAGCTGCTTGCATAGCCTGAATGGGTACCTCACGCCCGAATGGTTGCCAGAGACCCCCTTCCGCTCGGAATCGGTCGACATGGCGGGCATAGCCATCGAAATATGCCGCCACGGCACGCTCGTCATCCGCAGACAACGCCCGTGCTCGACCGAGCAGATGGCGGCGTGCTGCTTGGTAGGACTCACCGGACTTCGCAGCCCGCGCACGGATGCGGCGCTTGAGGTCTCGATCTTTGGTCATCATGATCACGCTCCACTGACTCCCTCGGCGGATCCCCAGCGGCCGCTTCGGGAGCGGGTACGTGATGACGATTTCCGGCCCGAGGGTCTTCCCCCCTTCGCCTGCATGCGAGACCTTGCTGGGGAAGGCCGCCGCAGGTGAGGCGTGGGCCACGCCGGTGCCATTATGGTCAACGTCCCTTCAACGAAGCAACTCACTCTCTGTGTCTGCGTCAGAGCTGGCACTGATTCGGGGTCCCTCTCTGCGGTGAGTCGATGTCACATCCTCAGGCAAGGATGGATGCGTGGCCAGGATGTCTCCCTCCTCGAGCGAAGAACGCCTCGTGCCACCGCAGTTGATGCCGGGCGACCGGATCCGTGTCGTGTCACCCGCCAGCACGCCGGAGCAGGACAGAGTGGCTCAAGGGGTAGCGCTCCTCACCTCCTGGGGACTTGTCGTCGAGATGGGTCGTCATGTTTTCGACCGCCACGGTCACTACCTTGCCGGCACCGATGAAGATCGCTTGGCGGATCTCAATGGCGCCTTTCGTGACCCTGGTGTCCGAGCCATCATCACGACGCAGGGCGGAAAGGGTTCTTACCGGATTGCCAACGCCATCGATTTCGACGCCGTGCGCCGTGATCCCAAGACGCTCACCGGGTTCAGCGACATCACATTCCTCCACCTGGCGCTCTACCGGCACTGCCGGTTGGCCACGCTCCACGGTCCGTTCCCCAGTCTGGAGGACTGCTTCTTCGGGCCCGAGGCTGCCGAGGCGCTTCGACTTGCCCTCATGACAACTGAGCCGACCACTGTGCGACCTCGGCCATACGCTTCGACCGCTCCCCTGACAACCCAAGGTCAAGCGACCGGAGTGCTGCTCGGTGGGAATCTCCGCTCGATTGGCCAATCGGTCGGCTGGGGTCCGACCTTTGCAGGTGCAATTCTTCTGCTCGAGGCCGTCGACATGATGCCGGGCGAGATGGACGGCCTCCTCACCCAGTTGTTGCATTCAGGAGTGCTGGTCGGGCTGGACGGCGTCGCCGTCGGAGATTTCATCAGATCAGCTGAAGGAGGACCCGGCAAATGGTCATTCCTCGACATTCTGGGTGACTTCCTGGGTCAACTCCGTGTACCTATTCTCGGTGGCCTGCCCATAGGGCATGGCCCACACCCGGCCACCGTTCCCCTCGGCACGGTGGCGGTGCTCGACGCCGACGCCGAGACCCTCACGGTGGAGGCAGGCGTGCATCGCAGATGATGCGGCCTCGCTAGATTCGTCACCGCAGGCGCGGTCAGCACCGACTCGACGTGGTCGGTATTAACCGCCACGTCGTCGCACGGCGCCCGGCGCCCGGCCGGTCCAATGGAAATAGCATTGCCGTTAATGTAAGTTGGGGAAACATCGACAGTGAGGGGTGGCATGACGGACATCGAGACCGACATGGAGTCCAGGGATTACTTCAGCGACCAAGCGCTCTTCGTAGATCCGTACCCCTACTATGACCACATTCGGGCGAAGTGTCCCGTGCAGCGGGAGCCGTTCCATGATGTCGTCATGGTCACGGGCTACGACGAAGCCCTTGAGATCTATTCGAATCCGACGATCTGGTCCAATTGCAACACGGTCGCCGGTCCAGGGTTTCCGGTACCGCTCGAGGGTGACGACATCAGCGACCTGATCGAGCAGCACCGCGACGAGCTGGCATTCAGCGATCAGCTTCCCTCCTTCGACCCCCCGAAGCACACCGCCCAACGCGGACTTCTCATGCGCTTGATCACGCCCAAGCGGATGAAGGAGAACGAAGAGTTCATGTGGGGTCTCAGCGACCGCCATATCGACAAGTTCTTGGCCAGGGGTGAATGCGAATTCATCGCGGACTACGCCAGTTCGTTCACGCTTCTCGTCGTCGCCGACTTGCTCGGCGTTCCCGAGTCCGACTTCGGGATCATTCAGTCACGCATGGGTAATCATCACCCCGCCGAGCGGGCGCTCGGCGAGCAGGAGCACAAGCCGTTGGAGTACCTCTACGACCAGTTCATCGACTACATCGAGGAACGGCGGGGCCATCCCCAGAACGACGTCATGACGGCAATGGCGACCGCCACCTTCCCTGACGGCTCGACACCGCCGGTCCACGACGTCGCCCTGATCGCGGCGAACCTGTTCGCCGCCGGGCAGGAGACCACGGTGCGACTCCTGGTTGCATCGCTCCGGATGCTGGGGGAACGTGCGGACCTCCAGGACCTGCTCCGTCGGGAGCGCGACCGCATCCCCGCCTTCATCGAGGAGATGCTCCGACTCGAGTCTCCCCTTCAGGGTTCATTCCGGCTCGCCCGACGGGCAACGTCGGTGGGTGGGGTCGAGCTCCCGGCCGGCACCACCGTGTTCGTGGCTGAAGGCGCCGCCAACCGCGACCCGCGGCATTTCGAGAACCCGGAAGAGTTCGACCTGGATCGGCCCAACGTGCGCCAACACCTGGCGTTCGCTCACGGCATTCATACGTGCGCCGGAGCACCCCTGGCCCGTGCCGAGGGCCGGGTCACCCTCGAGCGCTTCCTGGACCGAATGGTCGACATCAGGATTTCCGAATCGGCACACGGTCCTGCGGGGGCACGGCACTACGAGTACATGCCGACCTACATGATCCAGGGCATCACGAACCTCCACTTGGAGTTCACTCCGGCCACCTAGAGCGGTACATATCCGACGGTGCGCGCACATGCCCCGGTGCCGGCGATCCGGACAGAGTCGGCGAAGCGGACGTTACGGCGCGGGGATCCCGGGTCCGAGGTACACGAGCTCATCGATGGGGACTCCCCGGCCGAACGTGACTGTCACCCTCCCGATACAGGTCCATCCATTGTTCTCGTAGAGCCTTATCGCCGCCTCATGGAGATCCACCACGTCGAGGATCGGTTGGAGCCCGAGCCGGGCGGCGTGACCGGCGGCGACGTCCAGAAGGGATCGTCCGATGCCCGCCCTGCGGACGCGTGGCGAAACGAGGAGGCGCGCAACCACCCCTAACCGTGGAGCGGGAAGTCCCGTTGCCTCCACGGCGAGGTCGATGACAGCGCGGGAGCTGCCGTTGTGCAGGGCGACGTGGCCCACAACCTCTCCGCCGTGGACGGCGACCCAGGCCGCCAGTGCTTGAGGCGCCACGAGGAACGAACGGAGATCCCCCGGCAGATACACGGGATAGCCATCGTTGGCATGGACGACTTCCGCCAGCCGTTCGCAGGCCAAAAGATCGGTGTCCGCTCGGGCTCTCACTTCCATGGGCCCACCATGGCACACCACCGCCGCAGGGCGATTGCCCAGGTTGTGAGGTTGCGTCAGCTCGCCATCGCCGGCTCTGGGCTCTCGCTCCTGAGCATTCTGGCGTCCCACTTCTCCTCGACATTGGCCAGGCGCCAGTACAGCAAGGCGACCACCCAGGTCGCCACGAACGCGCCGACGATCACGAAGCCCGCCGTGTTGATGTTGAAGTTCCGGAAGAAATTGAAGAAGGGGTCGTCCAAGCCGGCCTGCTGGCTGATGAGTCCCACGATTTCAATCGTGCCGATGAAGAAGGCCACGAAGACCGAGAGACCGGTGATGGTCAGGTTGTAGAACACCTTGCGGATGGGCTTGGCGAACGCCCAGTCGTAGGCGAAATTCATGAAGCAACCGTCAATGGTGTCGAACAGGCTCATGCCGGCGGCAAAGAGAATCGGCAACGACAAGATGGCGTAGAACGGGAGCCCACCGGCCACCGCGGTTCCCGCCAGCACGAGAAGGGCTACTTCGGTGGCGGTGTCGAACCCGAGGCCGAAGAGCACGCCGATCGGATAAATCTTCCAGGGCGTGTCGATCCGCTTCGCATAGCCGCCGAAGAACCGGTTCATCAATCCCCGGTTGTTCAACTGCCGCTCGAGCTCGTCGTTGTCATACCTCCCCAACTTCATCTCCCGGTAGACCTTGACGATCCCGACCAGGACGATGAGATTGAGGGCGGCGATCAGGTAGAGGAAGCCACCCGAAACCGAGGTGCCGACGATGTTGGTCGTCTGGTGGAGGCCTGACGAACCGTTGCCCACCTGGGCATCAAGGGCCCGAATGCCGAAGTTCAAGAAGATCGCCACCAGGAACACGATGGTCGAGTGCCCCAGGGAGAAGAAGAAGCCGACGCCCAGGGGACGTTGGCCGTCGTTGACGAGCTTCCTGGTCGTGTTGTCGATCGCCGCGATGTGATCAGCGTCAAATGCGTGCCGCATCCCAAGGGTGTAGGCCAACGCCCCGGTCCCGAATCCGAAAAGGCCCGTTTTCGAGATGTGGTAGTGATGGCCCGCCGCCGTGGCGAGGAGGCCCCACCCCACGACGTTGAGTCCGACGACGGCGAGGACCATGCCTCCGACCCGCAACCACTCCTTGGGGGTGAGGCCGTCACGAAGCTTCGCCAACCGGGAGGACGAGAGTGCTTCGTAGAGTGCAACCATAAGGTCCCTTCCTGGCAGATCCCGTTATCAGCAACCTAAGGCAATTGCGAGTTAGACGCAAGAGCGAAAGATCACCAACACTGTCGACAGGTATTCGGAACCGACCGGGACACGGATGAACCAATATTTTCCGGTCACGTAGGGCGTTGGGTTGCGATCCCGCGGGGTGACTCCCAGGATGGGAGAGGCGGCACGGGCTGAGGCGCGAGCCTCTTGGCACCTGGCATCGCCGCCTGCGAATGCGAGAGTATGAGCGCAGATGAGGAGGGACGCATGACGGTGACCGCTCTCGGCGACATTGACCTCACCGAGTACGACCTCTACCGGCAGGGGTTTCCACACCACGTGTTCACGCGGCTGCGCCGGGATGCACCGGTCTGGAAGCATCCGGAGACCGCCATGCTTCGTGACGCGGGGGTGTCGCCATTCTGGGTGCTGTCCCGGCACGACGACCTGCGGGCGGTGAACCGGGACACGGTCACCTTCACCGCATTTGACGGCGCGCAGATCCGGGACACGAGCGAAGAGCGCAAGGGAAAGATGCTCATCTCCATGGACGGGAAGCCCCATTCGCGCCTGCGGCGTCTCGTCTCTCACGGATTCACCCCGCGCATGCTCGACACCCTCGAGAGCCACCTGCGGTGGCGAACGAATCGAATACTCGACTCCATAGAGGGATCGGCCGATATCGACTTCGTCGGGGAAGTGGCCGAGCTCCTTCCGCTGCACGTGATCGCCGACATCATGGGCATCCCCGAGCACGAGCGCTCCGACGTCTTCAAAGGCACCAACACGATTCTTCGGGCCTTCGACCCCGAGGGTGGGGTCGGTCTCGAGCAGCGCCTGGAGACCGAACGTCAGCTCTTCGCGTACGCCAGCTCGTTCAACGACGCGAAACGGCGGGCGCCGGGCGATGATATCTGGTCGGTGCTGGTGCAGGCTGAGGTGGTGGACGACGACGGCACGCCGACCCGATTGAGCAACCACGAACTCGATCTCTTCTTCTTCCTTCTGGCCGCGGCGGGCTCCGAGACGACGCGCAACGCCATCTCGTACGGGATGCTCGCCCTCTTCGAGCACCCCGAGCAGCTGGTGAGGCTGCGAGCTGATCCGGGTCTCATGGACCTCGCCGTCAACGAGATACTCCGATGGAGCTCACCCGTGTCCTACTTCCGGAGGACGGCGACACGAGATGTCGAGCTGCGGGGGCAACAGATTCGATCCGGCGACCTGGTGACGTTCTGGCATCCCTCGGCCAATCGGGACGAGGACGTCTTCGACGAGCCCTTCACGTTCGATGTGGGGCGGACACCAAACGACCAGGTGGCATTCGGCGGTGGAGGCCCGCACCACTGCCTCGGAGCGACCCTGGCGAGGCGAGAGATCCGCATCATGTTCGAGTCACTCCTCGATCGATTCAGTTCCTTGGAGGTGACCGGCGATCCCGTGTGGGCCGTGCCGGGCCCGTTGGTGACCGTCGTCTGCTCCCTTGATCGCCTTCCGATGCGTCTTTGCTGAACCGCACGTTCGATCACCCACAGCCGGCGGGACGTGGGCGGTGGCCGGACTCTTGGGCCGGCATCGTCACACGCAACGAGGAAGGAAGCCACATGCAGGACCACAGGTTCGAATTCGTCGTGCACGGAACGCCCGAAGAAGTATGGGACGTCATGGCCGCACAATCGCGCACCGACGTCGACCGGGGCTCGGTGCAGATCGAGATCCTCCACCGGGGTGACGCCGACGGCAACGGCTTGGTGCGCCACTGCCACTTTCCCGTCCCGAAGTACTTGCTCTCCGGAGGCGTCGCAGAGTCCTGGGAATGGATCACCGAGGCCACGCGGCCCATCTCATGGCGCTACGACGCCGTGTCGAAGCCCCTCTGGTCCAGGTCAACAGGCTGGACTCGCCTCGAGGATGCGGGAGGGGGCACCACGAGGGTCTGCTTCCGGGAGACCTATGAAGCACGCAACCCCGTGCTCAGGCTGTTGCTGGAAAAGCCGGTGCACACGTTCATCTCCAAGGACAACGACCGCTTGATCGAAGCGGCGTTGGTAAGGGCCCTGGCCGAAGTCGGCGCGGTGAGAGAAAGGAACCAAGCGCCATGAAATTCGGGACGTATCACACCTACCAGGTGCCGCGCTGGACCACGACCGAGCAGGTCATGGCCGACGAACTGGAGCGGGTGCACCTGGCCGAGAGTCTCGGCTTCGACAGCGTGTGGGTCCCCGAACAGCACTTCTTCGACTACTGCGCCTGCCCGGACGCCCTGACCATGGTCACGTATCTCTTGGGCCAGACCACCAAGGTGAGGGTGGGCGCGGCCGTCGTCAACCTCAGCCTCACGCATCCGCTTCGCTTTGCCGAACGGGCCGCCCTTCTCGATCATCTGGGCCAAGGCCGGGTCGACCTGTGCGTCGGGCGCGGCTACCAATGGCCCCAGAACGTGGCCTTCGAGGTGGAGGAGGCCACGACCAAGGCGCGCTTCACCGAGTCGCTGGACATTGTCCTCGGGGCGTGGACCGGGGAGCCCAAGAGCTACGACGGGACGTACTTTCGATTCCCGTCCGTGCAGACGTGGCCCCGACCCGTACGGCGCCCGGACGAGATCCTCCTGATGAGCGTCGGCGGCACCACACCCCTGGAAGAGACGATCGAGCGAGGGGTCCCGCTGGCCCTGTCGTCGCCCTTCGCGCCGGTCGAGGCCACGGCCCAGGCGTTCTCCCGCTACGTCGATCTCCTCAAGGCCTCCGACCACGACGTCGACGCGTTCTTGGACCGGGCCATCATTTTGCTCTACACGTTGCTGGCGCCGTCCTCCGACGAAGCGCGCACCATCGCCAAGGAACCGTACGAATGGCACATGGCGCGGCTCGCTGCGCTGAGTGTGCCGCCGGGTCCGGATCATGAATGGAGCTCCCTGGTCTCCTACGGCCCTCCTCCCGAGATTCCCGACGCCGACTACCTCCGAGCCACCGAGACCAACCTTCTCTTCGACGACCCCGATGGCTTCAGCCAGAAGATCGATGTCCTGCGATCAGCCGGCGTGCGCAACATCGTCACCTGGATGGGCGTCGGAGGCGTCGCCCAAGAGCACGTCCTGCGATCCATGCGCCTCTTCGCCGAGGAGGTGCGCCCCCGCTTTGCATGACAACCCGCTCCCCGGGTGACAAGGACCTGGCTCTTGATTAGGGTCATGGCGCCGTTGGTGCGCGACGGCATGCGCTCGGGGAGGGCAGCTTATGAGTGACGCAGCAGGTGCCGTTGTCGTGGGGGGCGCTTCGGGAATCGGGGCCGCGGTCGTTGACATGTACCGGGCCCGAGGCACGTCGGTCCTCGTGTGGGACATTGCCGGTAAGCCCGATGTGGAATGTGACGTGGCCGACCCCGATGCGATCGATCGCGCGCTGGCCGAGACACTCGACCTGATCGGTCTTCCCGCCCAAGTGACGATCACGGCCGGAGTGGGGCACGTCGGAATGCTGCTCGACGAACCCGTCGAAGAATGGGATCGCGTGATCGCGGTCAACACGCGAGGTCCGTGGCTCGTGATGCGGGCACTGGCCAAGGCATCGATCGCTGCGTCGGCCCCTGCATCGTTCATCGCCACGTCGAGCGTCAGCGCGCGGCTGGTCGATCGCAGCATGGGCACCTACTGCGCGTCCAAGGCCGCGCTCAGCATGCTGGTGAAAGTTGCGGCGAGCGAGTGGGCGCCGCACAACATCCGTGTGAACGCGGTCGGGCCCGGCGTGACGCAGACGCCGATGTTGGGCGGGGCTCCGACCGGCCGGGGTTGGTGGGGCGCGGTGGAGGACCGCACACCCCTCGGCCGCCTCGGTCAGCCGGGCGACATCGCGCAGGCGATCCTGGCGCTCCACGAGCTCGAGTGGGTCACCGGGCAG
>Ga0307374_10001140_pt1 | contig 49956 bp, 35 predicted proteins | sample OX3MG_FD_202532 | JGI IMG/M metagenome (GOLD analysis project Ga0307374, IMG submission 202532) | Soil microbial communities from Risofladan, Vaasa, Finland - OX-3 | ecosystem: Environmental > Terrestrial > Soil > Coastal area > Acid sulfate soil | place: Finland: Risofladan, Vaasa | collected...
GGGTCGCGGCACTCGGCGTCACCGAGTAGGTACCTGCGTTCGTCGGAGGCGTCGTCGAGGGACCGTAGACTGTCGAACCCGTGCCCACGTAGGTGTAGGTAGCCGAGGTCACCGTCGCCGCGTCGGACCCGACGAAGCCGGCGACGTTCGACGTGTCAGCGGCGGCGGCACCTCCGGTGTAGGTCAAGTTCTGGTTCACCGCGGTGACGGTGAGCGACGGTGCCGCGTTGATCGTCAGCGTCCCTGCGACGTAGGTGTTGGGTGTGGCGTAGTCGCCCGCGACGCCCCTCGTGAAGTTGAGCGTCGCGGCACTCGGCGTCACCGAGTACGCGCCTGGGTTGGTCGGAGGCGTCGTTGAGGGTCCGTAGGTCGTTCCACTGATGCCCACGTAGGTGTACGTGGCCGAGGTCACCGTTGCCGCGTCGGAACCGACGAAGCCAGCGACGCTTGACGTGTCAGCGGCGGCGGCGTTTCCGGTGTAGGTCAAGTTCTGGTTCTTGGCCGTGACCGAGAGCGCCGGAGCGGTGTTGATAAGTAACGTACCCGCGACGTACGTGCTCGGGGTGCTGTAGTCGGCGGCCGTACCGGTCGTGAAGGTGAGCGTCGCGGCGCTTGGCGTGACCGAGTACGTGCCAGCGCCGGTCGGGCGTGTGGTGGAGGGTCCGTACGTCGTAGCGCCCGTGCCCGCGTAGGTGTACGTCGCCGAGGTCACCGTTGCCGCGTCGCTGCCGAGAAGACCTGACACGTTCGACGTGTCGGCCACGGCGGCGCTGCCGGTGTAGGTCAAGGTCTGGGACTGAGCGGTGACGACAAGTGCCGCCGCCGGGTTGATGGTCAAGGTGAAGGGCGTCGTGCTACTGGCGGCGTAGTTGCCGATCGCTCCCGCCGCCGCGGTGAGGTTACATGTTCCCGCGGACACCGTCGTCACCACGCCCGTAGCGGCGTCGATCGTGCAGATACTGGTTGTCGTCGAAACAAAGGTGATCGGACCGTTGGCGCTGCCCTGGGCGTAGACCGTGTACGTTCCCGCGGGATTGTAGGTCGTCGCGGCGCTCGTGGAGGTCGTGGTGTAGGTCCCGTCGGTGTAGAACGCGACGCTTTGGGGTGCTCCGACGATGGTGATGGTCACGGGACTCGAAGTGAAGCCATCGCCGGTCGCGACGATCGACAGCGTTCCCACGTTCGTTGACGTGAGCGTGTCACTGGCGCCGCCGGCAACCGCCGTGACGGGACCGAGACCAGAGACCGCGCCGCCGGTACTCGAGAACTGGCTGAAGGTGATCGCCGCGTTGTACGCGGTTTCGACGTTTCCGTCGACGTCCTCAGCGACGGCGGAGGCCACGCACGAGTTGGGCCACGTTATGGTCGCCGAGCAGCCAGTGAGGACGACCTGGCTCGCCGGTCCCGGGCCAGAGGGAGTAAAGGTCGCGCTGGTTCCGGGCGTGAGGTCACCCGTGACGGTCGAAGCGGTCATGGTGTACTTCGTTCCGACGATGCCTTCGAAGACGCAGTTCGCTACGTTGACCACGCCAGTGACGGCGGTCAAGTTCGAGCAACCCGTAAGGGTGCCCGCGTTCGCCGTCAACGTGATCGTCTCATTGTCAGTGATCACGATGTTGCCGGCCGAGTCCTCGATCTTTACCACTGGTTGCGTCGTGAAGAGGGACTGGGACGCGCCGGCCACCGGCTCGGTCGTAAAGACCAGTTGCGTGGCGGCGCCTGGTCCCGTGGGCGAGAAGGTGGCGCTCACGACGGAAAGTCCGCCCTGTGTCGCGGTCAAGGTGTAGTTCGCGCCGACGATGCCCGCGAACGTGCACGTCGAGACGGTCACCACGCCGTTCACGGGCGTCAGTCCGGTGCACAGTGACAGGACGCCACCGTTGGTGGGCGGCGTGACGGTCAGTGTTATCGGCGCCGTCGACGCGGTCACCACGTAGCCGTTGGAGTCGTAGATCGTAATCACCGGTTCGAAGCCGAAGGTCGCGCCCGAAACCCCGGCGACGGGTTGGGTGGTGAACACGAGCTTGGAGGCAACGCCCGTGATGTCGAAGGAGGCGCTCGTGACCGTGGGAAGTGAACCACTGGACGCCGTCAACGTGACGCCGGTTGCGTAGTTACTACCCGCACAACCGGAGAACGCCGCCGCGCCGTTAGAGGGCGTGATGGCATTGCAGCCGTTCAGTGTCTGGCCTGCGCTGATGGTCATCGACACTTTGGTGTTGTAACTGGTCACGATGTTGCCAAAGGCGTCCTCGACGGTGACGACCGGCTGGGTCGTGAACGCCGCCGACGGACTCGCACTCGAGACGCCGCTCGGCTGCGCCGAGAAGACCAGTTTGGTGGCGGCTCCCGCCGCCTTCACGGTAAAGGCACTGCTGGTGGCTGAGATTAAACCTGTCCCGGAGGCGTAGAGCGTGTAGGGGATGGCCGCGTACGTGTTTGAGACCGGGTCGTAGATATAGCCACCCTCGAACGTACAACCCGCCACGTTGAAGACGCCCGTCGTCGTTGAGAGTCCCGTACATCCAGAAAGGACGCCACCGGACGAGGTGAGGTTGATGGAGCCACTCCAGGTGATGGGCGAGCCACTCTGCTCGACCTTCAGCACTGGTTGCGTCGAGAAGGTCGACCCCGAGTTGCCAGCCGATGGCTCGGTCGTGAAGACGAGGTAGGGCTGGGTGGCACCGGACACGGTGATGGAGGTGCTTTGCGGCGACGTGAGCGAACCGTCGACTGCCTGGAGGGTGTAGGAGGTGGTACCGCCCGTGATGCTGATCGTGCAACCGGAGAATGTCACCAGCCCTGAATTCTCGTTACCGGAACAGCTCGACAACGTCCCGTTCGTACCCGTGGCGATCGAAAGGATCACCGGAGAGTAGTCACTGGTCACGGGCTGGCCGAGGGCGTTCTCGACCTCCAGCACGGGCTGCGTGGCGAAAGCAGAGCCCGATGAAGCCGAACTCGAAGGTTCCGTGACCCAGACCAGTTGTGTCCCGGGACCGACATTGGTTGACGAGGTCGCACTCGCCAGGGGGTAGTCGACGACGAAGGTGTTGGTGTACGCGTGACCGTTGGAGTCAGTCACCGTGACCGTGATCTCCTCGGGACCGTCGGTCCGACAGGTGGAGTCGAAGAGTGAGGTACTGGCGTTCCAGTACTGAACGTTCGTAATCGTCGCGGTGAATCCCTGCGACGTGTAGGTCGGCGCGACGCTGATGCCCGCTGACGTCAAGAAGGTGGAGATTGTCGTGGGCGTCGTGGTGGGCGTCACGCACGAGGTGAAGAGCGTGAGTTGCGAGCCGACGCCGGCGATGACCTGTTGGGAGGTGCTATTGAGGACGATGTCGGCCGACGCGAGGCGTCGGTGAAGAGCGCTCGCCGTGATCGACGTTGAGAAAGCGATGATGAGCGCCACCGACGCGAGACCGAGTACGACGAGGGCGAGTAGAACCTCGATAAGGGTGTCACCGGCCTCGGAACGTCGCGCCCGTTCGGGCGCTTCGGACACGTCGCTTTCGTGAAGCGCCGAGCGCTGAGTACGGCTCATCGGAAGTCGGCACCTTGCTCGTACTGACAACCCCCGCGCGTCTTGGGAAGTACCACCGATTCCAGGCGCCTGCTCATGGCACCAACAGTCCAAAGGTGATCGCCTGAAGACCGGCCCCCTTCATCGTCACGCTGAGCGACGACGGAGTTTGCGACTCGACCATGGTGGCACCGGTCTTCGTAGCGCTCGTTCCGCCGGGAGCCGAACACTCGACGGAGTATGGGCTGAGTTGGACAAGGTCGGCACCCTGGCCGCACGCGTTGCCAACCGGTGAGTTGTCAGTGATATCGACCGCCTCGCCGTTAGGGATCCAACTCAAAGTCGCGCTCGAGTTCACGGTCCAGATGATGGATTCGCCGTTGTCGGTTGATTCGGCGTCGGCGCTGACCGCTTCCCAACCCGTCGCGATCGTGCCGGTGGGGCTGACCACCGAGATGTTCGTGAAGTTGATGGTGTTTAACGAACCGGAGACTCGTTGATAGAGCGCCGGGTCCCCCGTGATGCCGGTATAGAAGGGGACGTTGACGCCGCCGATGTTATTGATGTTGCCGAGAAAGGCCTCCGGGTAGGTGGGCAGGTACCACGGCAGTACGGTGTTGCCGACGATTTGAAGGCAGAAGTACATGGTGTAGTTACTCGGCAAGCTGACGGACAACTCGAGACAGCCGCCACCCGTGGCCTGGGCCAACGCGGCGGGAGAGTTGAGGAAGGCGAAGTTGACGAAACAGAGCGTGCCCGAGTACGTACCCGTGTCGGGACTCGCGAATCCACAGCTCGTCGTGGTGTTGGCCGTGAAAGGGGAGCCGTTATTCGTCGACGAGGCGCTCGCTACGGGGCTGCCCGTCAGTGAGTAACAGTACGTCCCCGCCGCGCATGAGGAACCGCCGGCGTTCTGGTGCCCGGGTTCTGGCTGGATGACGTTCAACGTTACGTCCGCGATGTTCTGAGCGGAAATCCACTGTTGCGCGGCGAGACTCGGTGAACAAAGGAGGCTACTCGCGCTCGACACGCAGCTGATGGTCGGTACGGGTTGACTACTTTGAAGATTGTAAGAGAGCGTGGTCGTGCTCGATGGCGTATAGGAACCGCTTTGGCAGAAGAGTCGCTCGAGTGAGTAGGTAGGCGTGGTGCCACTCGAATTGGTCACACTCACGTACGAGATGGTCGTCTGGAAGACGCCCGTCGTTTGATTGAGGTCGGACTCCATTCCTAAGAGCTGCGTCCCGGTACCCGCGCCGCACTGGGGCGTACTCGTCGCGGCCGTCGTGACGTAGGCGGCGGCCTGCACGTCGTTTTGGTAACTTGCCGACACGACTTGGGAGTCCGACGTGTTGGCCAGTCGATTCGCGACCCCTGATTGCAGGGAAAGGATCGAAACGAGGCCCAGCGAGAGAGCGCCGACGATCAGAGGAAGAATCGTGACGACGATGAGAAGTTCGACCAGCGTGAAGCCCTCGTCGGCGTTGTGGCGCCGTCGAGCCCGACCGCTGGCGATCAGGCCGGTCTTGACGCGACCAATCGGCCCGTTCGCACTACGTTGAAGCTTCTCAGTGCTCATCCAACTTTTACCTGGTTGTAGATGCCGTACATCGCCGAGATAAGGGCCACCGCAACGAAACCAACGACGACGCCCATGAAGATGATGATCGCGGGCTCAAAGAGGGCCGTGGCCCTTTCCAATTTCGTCTCCAACTCGCGGTTGTAGTACGCCGCCGCGACTTCGAGTTGCTGATCGAGAGTTCCGGTCTCCTCACCGACGCGAAACATCTGGCGCGCGGCCGCCGGGAAGAGTTCGGTGAGATTGATCGGGCCGGAAAGGCCCTGGCCCTGCATCATCGCTTCGCGCACGCCTTCGAGAGCCTTCTTATAGACGGCGTTGTTCGCGGACTCGGCCGTGACGGCCATGGAGCGCGGGAGGTCGACGCCCGCTCGAAGCATGGAGGCGAGTACTCGACAGACCCGCTCAATGATGGCGGTCTCGGTGAGGTCACCAATGACGGGGAGTTTCAACATCCACGAATCGAGGATGTCTCGACCCTTGTCCGAGCGTCGCATGCTCATGAATCCGCCCACGAGGACGATCACGAGGGCGAGTTCGAAGTACCAGTCCTTGCCGACGAACGACGTCACGCTCAGTAGGAGGCGCGTCATCAAGGGGAGCTTGGCGTTGAGACTCTTGAAAAAGACCTCGAATCGCGGCATGACGAACACGGCGAGGACTACGACCGTCACTACTGACATGCACGCGACCACCGAGGGGTAGATGAGGGCCGCCGACACCTTGCCGCGGGCCTTGGTATCGCGGTCGATGTAGTCGGCGAGCTGGTTCAGCACGATGTCGAGGTTTCCGGTCAGTTCAGCAGACTCGAGGATGCCGACGTAGAAGTTGGGGAAGGCCTCGGGGTGGATGGCCGCGGCCGCGGCGAAGGTGTCGCCAGCGCGAAGACTGTCCACCATTTCGAGGAGGACGACCTTCAGCATCTTGTTCTGCGTCTCTTCGGTGATGACCTCGAGTGCCTCCATGATGGGGATGCCGGCGCGCATGAAGACCGCCAACTGGCGGGTGAAGTTCGTGAGGTCCTTGCGAGGCACCTTCTTCTGCGTGATCTCGAACTTCATCAAGCTCTTGCGGGCACTTACCTCGAGGGGCTGGAGTCCGCGGGCGAGCAGCGCCACGTGCGCGGCACCAGTCGAGGCCGCGTTTTCGGTGCCCGATACCTGCTTACCTGATTCGTCCAACGCCTTGTAGCGGTAGCCGGTGAGTGTCTTGTCCTTGCTCATAGTGTGTACATGCTCCTGATGACCTCGGCGATTGAGGTGACGTCCTGGGTTACCAAGTTGATTGCCTCTTGGCGAAGGGTGCTCATTCCCTGCTTCACGGCCATATTTCGTAACTCCTCTTGTGTTGCCCAACCGACGATGAGGCGGCGCAGCTCGGGGGTCATGATGAGAAGCTCATAGACCCCGATCCGGTCCTTGTATCCCGTGTTCGCGCAAAAGTTGCAGCCCGTGCCTATATAGAAGGTGTCCTTCGGTGATCCGCCACCCTCTTGGTAGAAGATCATCTCTTCGTCGGAAGGGGTGTAGGTCGTCTTGCACGACGGGCAGATTCTCCGAAGGAGCCGTTGGCCCACGACCGCGAGGACCGAGGACGCGATGAGGAACGACTCGATGCCCATGTCGAGGAAGCGGTGGAGCGCCGACACGGAGTCCGTCGCGTGAAGTGACGAGACGACGAAGTGGCCCGTGAGTGCGGACTGCACCGCAACGCGGGTGGTCTCGACGTCTCGGATCTCACCGACCAGGATGACGTCAGGGTCCTGGCGCAGAATCGATCGAAGACCCGTCGCGAACGTTAGGCCCGCTTGCTCGTTGGTCTGGATTTGGTTGATCGAGGGGAAGATGTACTCGACGGGGTCCTCGATGGTCATGACGTTGATCGTGGGATTGCTCACCTCACTCAAGGTCGCGTAGAGCGTCGTCGTCTTGCCGCTGCCGGTCGGTCCGGCGCAGAGCACCATGCCGAAGGGCGATCGCACGATCTTCGAGTACGCGGCGTGCGTTTTGACGGGCATGCCGAGGTCGTTGAGGCGAAGCACCGAGCGCGTCTTGTCGAGTAGACGCATGACGCAACTCTCACCCATGATGGTCGCCGTCGTGGCGACGCGCACGTCGACTTCTTTGCCGTCGATCATGATCGTGAGTTGACCGTCCTGGGGACGGCGCCGCTCGACGATGTTCATGTTGGCCATGACCTTGATACGACTCACCAGGCCCGGTCCGATCACTGCGGGCAGTTGAAGGACTTCCTTGAGGGCGCCGTCAATGCGAAAGCGCACGCGCACGATCTCGTCGGAGGGCTCGATGTGAACGTCCGACGCGCGGTCGCGCATGGCTTGCGTGAGAATCCGATCCACGACCTGCACGACGGGCGCGTCGTCGGCGACGATGAGAGGTTCGGAAGGTTCCGTGCTGCGCTTGCGAGACGTTTCGACGGACTCGAAGGCCTGGACTAATTTGTCGACACTGCCGAGCGCGTGGTAGCTGCTGTCGATGGCCCATCGAATATCGCCGAAGGGGGCGATCAGCAGCTGGACCGTCTTGCCGCTCGCTTGACTCAGTCGAACCCGAAGTTCGTCGCTCGGCTCGGCGACCGCAATGTAGAGGACGTCTCCGTCCAAGCGGACCGGGAAGCAGGTGGTCTCTCGTGCCACGCTCTCTGAGACGAGATTCATTGCCGCTGGGTCGAAGACGTCGCGGCGAAGGTTCGCGACTTCGAACCCGAAGAAGGTCGCGAGGGCCTGCGCGAGTGACTGTTCGGTGAGAGCGCCCAGGCTCACGAGGACCTCGCCGAGTCGGCCCCCGGCGTCTCGTTGCATCTCGAGCGCCTGCTGGAGTTGGACCTCGGTGATGAGATTCGAACTGATGAGGACTTCGCCGAGGCGAACCCCACGCACCTCGGACGCGCCGTCGGGTTCGACAGCTTTAGAGCTCAACGACTCACTTGAGGGTTGAGGGTCTCCACCACCATTTTTGCCCTGTGGATTAACGTCCGTGAGAAGTCCAACCGACCCGCCGTCTGGGCCCTTGGCGTCAACATCCTCACTTCGGGTCTTCTTCTTAAAAGCCACAATCACCCCGCATTTGCTCTAGGAAATAACTTCTATTACGTAATCTATTTTGGATGTAGAGAAAATGGATTGCGAAAAAAACGCTATACCGACGCAAGCCAAAGTACACCAATACACCGTGAAATTGGTGGAGTGTGACTCCGTTGAGAGATTTTTGTCAAGACGAAAGCGCACGACGACGCGCACTCATTTGACTAAAGAATACGAATTACTTATGCACACGAAGCTGAACTGTTGGTCTCGAGTTGGAGGCGTCGCGGACGTGTTGCGACATCGCGCGTTCACTCCTGTCGATGACGTCACGAAGGCTTCGCCGCGAGTCCAAAGTTTGTTCGCGACGTCAGAGTGAAACTTCAATGTTGTCGATTGGCGTTGTCGAAGGTTGTGCGATGGCTGGATGCGGCGGTGGAAGCAGTCACTCTTCGCGAGCGTTCACGTCGCAACGTAACGTCCGAGTCCGCCACGCGCAGATCGTTCGACGTGCTGCCCTTCGCACCGTAAGGCATGACGATAAGTATTCGATCTTGTTTTCAACTGAGTTTCACTAAAGGATTGCCCTGGTGTTTCGTCGAAGGAGAGGTCCAGATGCCAAAACGACTCGGTTGTCGTGAAGGCACCTTCGTCCAGCGACGGTCGTCGACGTTGCTCCGCGCGGCGAATCATCTCCGAAAGCCAGAGAATCACTGGGATGTTGATTACAATCAAACATGAAGGCGACTGCTTACGGGGACATTTAATGGTATTTCAAGCACCACAGCTCGACGATGATGAGATTGCCGTTCTCGCGAACATTGGAGAGTTGAGCGCGAGTCTTCGGTTACGCCTTCGAGAGCCGCGGCGTTGGTCAGCGTCAATGACGAGACTTCAATTCGCGCGAGCCATTCAGGGTTCTGGAGCGATCGACGGACTCGAGGCCCTCCTCGATGACGCGACGGCGATTGACCTCGGAGAGCTTCCCATCGACACCGACGACGAGACGCGTCTCACGCTCAAGGGGTACCGCGACGCCTTGACCTACGTGGGGTACCTGGCGGCCGATAACGACTTCACCTACTCAGGTCAGCTCCTGAGGAGCCTTCACTTCATCATGGGAAGTTACGACGACAAGGATCGTCCCGGTCGTTGGCGCGTGGGTCCCGTCGTAGAGAGTGACGTCCTGGGCGTCGAGACCAGTTACGTGAGACCCGACGCCAGTGACGTGCCCGCATTGATGAGCGAGTTCGTCGAAGCCCTTCAATCCTCCGACGGTTCGCCGCCGTTGGTACGTGCCGCCATCGCGCACCTCAACGTGGTGGCCATTCAACCCTTCGAAAGTGGCAACGGCAGATTGGGGAGGTGTCTTCACACCCTCGTGCTCGCGAGGCAGGGCGTTCTCCCTCCCGCCTTCGGCAGCATCGAGGAGTACCTCGGTCGAAACGCCCTGGCCTACGCCGAGTCACTGGGCGACGTCACGGCGGGATACTTTCAACCCGATCGCGACACGCGGCCCTGGGTGCGTTTCATGCTCACCGCTCATCTTCTCCAGGCTAAGACCGTCAAACGTCGAGTGAACGAGAGTGAACTCCTCTGGGACCGCCTCGAGAAGGTGGCCAAGACTCACGGACTGCCCGATCGCAGCGTGGTCGCACTCTTCGACGCGGCACTCGGTCTTCGTGTTCGAAGTACTACGTACCGATCGGCGATCGACCAGACATTCTTTGAGGAGATCACCGAGGCCACGGCCAGTCGCGACCTTCGTCAATCGGCTGACGCCGGACTCCTCGAGGCGGTGGGCGAGAAGCGTGGTCGCCACTATCGGGCGACGTCGGAGGTCGGGGCCCTACGTCAGACGATCACGAGCGAGCGGAAGAAGAAAGATTGGCCCGACCCGTTCGCGAAACGAGACAAGCGCGACTGAGGCGACGTCAGCACGTCGCGCGTCGGTACAACCCGTGAGGCGAAGGGCGAAGGTTCAGTCCCCGTCCTCGGCGACCAGAGCCGACCCTTGGAGTGGCTGGCGTGTCAAAACGTCGAGGGACGCGAGCCATCAGCTCTCCGTCGCGACGAGTCCCCACGACTCGGCGACGAGCGTTAGTGAGCGAAGTCGTGCGGCGTGCGAGTGGGTCCGAGTCGAGAGCATCAGCTCATCGGCCAACGTGCGCTGGCGTAACGCCTCTAGTCCTTCGTGCACCGTCGTCGGGTCGCCAATCACGTGGGTCGCCATGGCCTCATCGACGATGGCTCTTTCCGAGAGGGAAAAGGGATACACCTCGGCTTCTTCAGGCGAGGGGAGGAGGCCGACCTGGCCGGTACGGCGCTGGAGGATACTGAGGGCGCTCGAACCGGCGAGCCAGTGAGCTTCCTCGGAAGTCGGGGCGCACAGGACCGAGACGGCGACCATGACCCGAGGGCTCTCGAGCAGTAGCGAAGGTTGAAACGTTGACCGGTAGATCTCGAGCGCCGGATCGAGGAGCGTCGGCGCGAAGTGGTACGCGAACGAGAAGGGAAGGCCCAACATTCCCGCCAACTGGGCGCTGAAGGTCGATGAACCGAGCAGCCACACTTCTGGGAGGTAGCCGCTACCCGGGGTGGCGAAAGGGTGGCTCGGCGCGCCCTCGCGCGGAAGGAGGTAACTGATCAGTTCGACCACGTCATCAGGGAAGGAGTCGGCTCGAAGGTCACTGGCGCGTCGAAGGGCCCGGGCCGTGTGCGGGTCCGTACCAGGCGCGCGACCGAGTCCAAGGTCGATTCGGCCTGGATGAAGGGCCTCGAGCGTGCCGAACTGCTCGGCCACGACGAGGGGCGAGTGGTTGGGCAACATGACGCCGCCGGAACCAACGCGCAGCGTCGAAGTCGCGTTCGCGAGATGGGCAATGAGTACCGCAGGGGCCGAACTGGCGATCGCCGACATGCCGTGATGTTCGGCGACCCAGAGTCGGTGGTAGCCGAGTCGCTCCGCGACTCGTGAGGTCTCGGTCGTCTCTTGAAGTGCTCGGGCCGGCGACGAACCAGTCGCCACGGTGGCGAGGTCGAGTACGGAGAGGGGAATCATGCTGGGCTCACCCTAATGGGGGGAGAATCCCTCGATCGTCAGGTACGCGTTACCTTCGTTCGCGATGTCGACGTGCGTCGAACGTCGGTCACCGTGACGTCACCGGATGTTCGTTGACGAGCTAGCGAAGGGTTGTGGGTCGACCGAAGAGGTAACCCTGGCCGAGCATTCCGGCTTCACCGAGTGGAACACCGAGTTTGCGAAGGGTGTTCGCTTCGGCCTCCGTCTCTATTCCTTCGGCGATGAGCGTGGTACCACTTTGTGACGCGAAGTGACACATTCCGGCGACCATGGCCTGACGAGCGGGATTCGTGTCGATGCCGCGGATCATCGAGATGTCCAACTTCACGAAGTCTGGTTGCAGTTCCAGAATGTGACTGAGGCTGGTGTAGCCGGCGCCCGCGTCATCGACCGCGAGCTGGCAGTTTCCGATCTCCTTAAGGGCCCTGCGGATGGCCGCGTAGTTGTTGATCTGGGCGTGTTCGGTCACTTCGATGACGAGGCGGCGCGTCACGCTGTTGACCACCTTGGCCGCGTGCCCGTCAATGAGTGCCGCGGGAGAGAAGTTGAGACTGAGCCAGATCTCGGGCGCGAGATCACGCGCACTTTCGAGGGCGGTCTGAGCGCAGATCGCCTCCAACTCACTGCCCAAACCCACGGAGTGCGCCTGGAGAAACCGTAGATCGGGCCGTTCGCCGCTGTCGAAGCGCGTGAGCGCCTCGTAGCCCACCACCTGGCTTGTTTCGAGGTTGACGAAGGGCTGAAAGACGCAGTGAAAGCGCTGATGCTTGATGACCGAGAGGATCTCCGAGCGCAACGACTCCCCCTTGGAGAAGACCTCCGCTTCGGCGCCGAAGAGGGCACCCGCGTACGAGCCGAGCTCTTCAAACACCGACAGGCGTGAACTCATCCACTCGGGTCCGTCCGCGTCCTTCGAGGCCAGTGCCAGAATGCCCATCAACTCGCCCTGCCAGCGAATCGGTACGTTGCCAACGGCCGTGAAGCCCCCTTCGACCATGCGCGCGGTGAATTCGTCGTCGACGTTGAGCTTGCTCGAGGTCAAATCGAGCCACCACGCGCCGGCCCTGGTTCGCTCCGTGAGGTACTCGGGACGAGGAAAATCGAGCGTCGATCCGCTCGAGGCGCCGCCCAGCGCCTCGCCACCCGTGCCGATCGTGAGCAACGTACCGTTGCCCTGGACGAGCACCATCAGGGCCGCGTCGATGGAGGTCAAGTTCGTCGCCGCGCGACAGAACGCTCGCGCGGTCTCGTGCAGCGATTCCGCGCGACGGACCTCTTGCATGATGTCGAGGATGGCGAGACGGTCCCCCTGTTCGCGCGTTCGGTTCGTTTCGAGGCGCCGTTCTATGGTGAGGTCACGTTTGACGGCCACGTAGGCCAGTAGTTTGCCGTCGTCGTCGTCGTGAATCGGCGAGATCGTGGTGTCTTCCTCGTACAACTCGCCGCTCTTTCGCCGATTGATCAACGTGCCGTGCCAGGGTTCTCCTCCGCTCAGGTGGGCCCACATGATCTGGAAGAACGTGGGGTCGTGCAGCGCACTTTGGAAGAGTCGCGGGTTCGTTCCGAGCATCTCCGCGAGCGAGTACTCACTGGTACGCACCGCCGAGGGATTGGCGTACACGATGGTTGCTTCGGGACCCGTGATCACGATCGACTCACTCGCCTGGTCGATCGCCTTGCTGAGGAGCATCTGGTCGTTCAGCGACTTGACCAGGCGTTCGTGGTCGCGAAGTCGCTTGATCCCGTAGCCCATCTCGTCGGCGAGGTCCTTCAGTACCTCGACCACGTGCTCGTCGAAGGCCCCACGCTCTGCGGCCAGGACCTGCAGGCTCCCGTCAACTTCGCCGTCAACGTAGACCGGCAGTCCGATGCATGATCGAAAGCCGTTCTCCTTCGCCCTTTGTCGCCACGGGGCGAAGTTTGAATCCGTGGCGAGGTCCTGATAGACGACGGGTTTGCCCGATCGAATCACGGTACCGACGGGTCCCTGTCCGCTCGGAGCGTCACTCCAATCCACGTTGATCGCTTCGACGTAGTCGCGGTGCTCGCTGCTCATAGCCACCTTCAGGACACTTCGTTCGGCGTCATCGACGCGGCGCCCGTACCAAGCCAAGAGGTAGCCGCCTTCGTCCACCGCGGCCTGACACATTTGCACGAGGAGGTCTTCTTCCCTCTCGGATCGCACGAGAACGTGGCTGCCCGCCGAGAGCGTCCTAGCGGCGCGTTGCGCGACCACCTCGCTTTCACAGTCGCTCAGTCCGAGGATGCCACCAACGATCTCTCCCGAGTCATCAAGGGCGGGTTGGACGCGAAGCGCCATCCAACGAAATTCACCGCCCGACGTCTTGAGGCGAAGTTGCGCGGCGTCGATCCTTTCGCCCGCGCGAACGCGTTGTTGATAGTGGGCGGCTTTGGCTACGTCTTCGGGCGCAACCAAGTTAAGGGACTGCGTTCCTACGAGGAGCCGGGGAGGCCAACCGAGGACCTGTTGCGATGACGGGGAGGCCCATTTGATGAGCCCCGCGTAATCTGTTTCGACGACGACGTCGGACGAGTTCTCGGCGAGTAGTCGAAAGTGCGACTCAGAGGCGGCCAGTGAGAAACGCGTGGCGACTTCGGCGTCGATGCTGCGGAGTCCGACGATCAACGCGTCCACGTTGCCAATGCTGTCACGCGCCGGCCGTACCGAGACCGACATCCAGTGCAGATCACCTGATGAAAACCGGTAACGCGCTTCGATGGCTTCGGTGAACTCACCTTGTAGGGTCCGCCGGCGATGGGCGCGGACCTTCGCGAGGTCTTCGTCAAAGATGATGTCGAACGATGACGTACCGAGTAAGTCCTCTGGTTCCCACCCGAGGATCCGACTCGCTGACGGCGACATCCACTTGACAATCCCGTCCGGGTCGGTTTCGTAGACGACGTCCGAGGCGTTTTCCGCGAGGAGGCGATACTTCTCGGTGAGTTGGACGCGCTCGGTGACGTCGCGCCAGGTGTAACTGAGGCCGTCGCCGACCTTCAGCGCGCGAACGTCACAGTGTCGTTCGGAGTTCATGATCTCGTTGAAGTAGACCGAGTCGTCGAGAATCAAGGGTTCGCCGGTCTCGAGAGCGTGCACGTACGTGGCGAAGACGCCCGACGCGGCGTGTCCGGGAAGGATGTCCAGCAACCGGCCGCCGATCATCTTCTCTCTCGTCGAGTGGTTGTACTCGATCGCTGCGTCGTTGGCATCGGCGAATATAAAGTCAACAACCGTGCCGGAACGGTCCCGAACCGCCTCGAACATGACGTGCGGGTCCATCAGTGAATCAAGGGTCGTGCTTAGGCGGGCCCTCTCGTGTTTGAGCTGAGCCACCAGGTCGCCGACGGTGTCGGGTTTTGGCCAAACGTGCGAATCACCCGCTGAAATGTGAGCGGGCCTTACTTTAGGTGTTCTTCGCTGCTTATCCACGCAACCTCTCACGGAGCCAACAACAAGGTGCTCAGAGTTGCTTCAACGCCATCCTACGCGTACTACCTGATTAATGAGAAGGTCCCTTCGCCAAAGCGAGTGCCGCGCGGGCTTCGAAGCGTCGTTCGGCCGTTCTATCCTTGAACTTTGGCCCTGGTGAGAGCGGCGCGTAGATAAATATGGGTGCAAGACCTCAAGTAACGGTGTATTCCCTCGGCGGCACCATCTCGTCGACGAAGAGCGCGGGGTCGACGGGAGGGGTGACGCCCCAACTCGGCGCCGACGATCTCGTGGCGGCCATCCCCGAGTTGTCCGACGTTGCCGACGTCACCGCGGTGACCTTTCGACAGATGCCGTCGGGGGACCTTACCTTTGCTGACCTCGTCGCGTTGGCTCGCGCCATCGAGCAGTCCTTCGAGGCGGGGACCAATGGTGTCGTCGTGACCCAGGGTACGGACACGATCGAAGAGACGGCGTTCGCCCTCGACCTGCTCGTGCGGAGTTCTCGACCCGTGGTGGTCACGGGGGCCATGCGCAACTCCACCGTCGCCAGTCCCGACGGTTCTGCCAACGTTCTTGGCGCGGTACGGGTCGCGGCGTCGCGCGACGCCATGAGACTTGGCACACTCGTCGTCTTTAGCGACGAGATTCACTCGGCACGGTTCATTCGAAAGACCCATACGTCGAATCTCTCGACGTTTCGATCACCAAGTTGCGGCCCGCTCGGATGGTTGATCGAACAGCGCGTTCGCGTGGTCCTGCGCGTCGCGCCTATGACGTACTTTGGCCCGGTTCCCGTTGGCGACGCGCCGGCGATTTCGTTGATCAAGTGTTCGTTGGGTGACGACGCGAGGGTGCTCGATCAACTGGAGTCCTTGGGTTTCTCCGGTGTGGTCGTCGAAGGATTCGGGGGTGGCCACGTGCCCTCTCGCGTCGTGGCGTCGCTCGAGAAGCTCGCCGCGCGAATGCCGGTGGTGCTCGCCTCGCGCACGGGAAGCGGCGAGTTGTTGAACGAGACGTACGGCTTTGCCGGTTCCGAACGCGATCTACTCTCTCGGGGCCTCATCTCCGCGGGGGTGCTCGACGGACCGAAGGCTCGCGTCCTGTTGAGTCTGATCATGTTGACTGACGCCGAACCCGCGCGTGCTCGAGCAGTCTTTGAGAGCGTCGTTGCCTCAGCGAGCTCGAATGAGGTGGCGCCGCCCTCGTGACGTCACGACGTCAACGACCCCTTTTCAATCACCGACGACGCCTCACGGCAAAACGATCGGGCGTCGGTTCTAACTCTGTCTACTCTTTTGGAGGTTGGATTCGACGGTGTTCAGATGTTGCTCCATCGCCTCTCGCGCTGCTCGACCGTCGCGATTGCGCAACGCCTCCGCGATCGCTCGATGCTGGAAGCGATAGCTTTCGCGTCGTTCGGTGGAGTCACTTCGTCGTTTCAAGTTCCCCCAGGTCTCACCACGGCGAGCTTCTTCGACGAGCTCGTACATACTCTCCATGAGGGGGTTATGAGCGGCGCGGATGAACGAGCGATGCAGCGCGAAGTCCCACCGCTCGAACTCGTCGTAGTCCGCGGCGTCCTCGTTGCCGCGCAGGCATCGCTCGATCTCTTCGAAATCGTTGACCGTCGCGTTCTCTACAATCGACGCGATCGCCGCCGGCTCGATAAGTTGTCGCGCGGTCATCACGTCGGCGGGACTCACCACCACGGCGATCGAAGGGTGGGGCGGGGAGGCAACGTCGGGACCGAGTCCGTGGCGTGGATCACCTCGAAGGTACGTACCTCGTCCAACTTCTCGAGAGACCACGCCTTCTTCCTCGAGTAACGCCATGGCGTGTCGAATGGTGGTGCGCGTGAGTTGGAGCTTGCTCGCTAATTCGCGTTCGGTCGGCAAACGGTTTCCGGGACGCAGCCCGCTACGCGCCGCCGACGTCAGAATATCGTCCGCGACGTGAACAAGTTGGTCGCTCGCCACGGTCTGCATGAAAAGACTCCTTACTCGTTGGATGCCACCAATACGCCAACCAATGCTACCAATAGTACGGTGACGCTGAACTTTTTTTAGAAGAATACTCGCGCCTGCGATTGACACGCCTTGAAGCGTCACCTACACTCACTCTCGTTCAAATACATCGACCAATTGAACCAAATTGGTCGACTGCCCGGGGGGAACGACATGAGGTTTGCGACCATCCGCACTTCGAAGGGGCCGCGGTTGCACGTGCGCGGTCGTGAGGGGTACGTGGACCTCGCCGAAGTTTCTGGTGACGACGCCTTGGTCAGCATCGACGGATTGGCCGCCGGTGGCGACGCCGCACTCGACGCCGCGCGCAGCGCGTCGGCCGGTGCGGGTCGAGAGTTTGACCGTGCCGACTTCGCCGCCGCCACGCCAAATCCCCCGCGAGTTCTCTGTCTCGGGGTCAACTACGCCGATCACGCCATCGAGGGCGGACGGGCGGTGCCTACGTGGCCCGAGTCGTTCGTGCGCGGCGCCGGGAGTGTCATCGGCCCCTACGACGACCTCGTCGCCCCGGCGCTCACGGAACGCTTTGACTTCGAGGCCGAAGTCGCCGTCGTGATCGGCAAGGGGGGCCGTTACATCCGTGCGAAGGACGCCTTCGAATCGATCCTCGGCTACGCCGCGATGAACGATGGTTCGGCTCGAGACTGGCAACGTAAGGCGACCCAGTGGACACCGGGCAAGAACTTTGAGGGTACGATGCCGATCGGTCCCGAAGTCGTGACCGTCGACGAGGTCGACATTTCCGACGTGGCTATCCGCTCCACGTTGAACGGTGAGGTGATGCAAGAGGCGCGCACGTCGATGATGATCGTGAGCGTCGCGCGCGCCGTGGAGTACTTCTCGGGCTTCACGTGCTTGCGTCCGGGCGACGTCATCGCGACCGGCACGCCCGGCGGCGTGGGTTTCGCGCGGACGCCGCCGGTCTGGTTGACGCCGGGCGACGTGATCGAAGTCTTCGTCGAAGGCGTTGGGACTATCTCCAATACCGTGATCGCCGAGAAGGACGCGCCGGCCGACTGGCCTTGGCGCCCGTTGGAAGTGGACACTACGAACTTCTAGCGGCGAAGAACTGCGTCAAGCAGCGATAAACCAAATTAGTTAAGGGGGCAGGATGCGGTTTTCAAAGATGGCACGACGGGGGCGACTCGTCGATCACAGTAAAAAGCGACTCGTTCTCGTCGCCTCCGCGCTGGCACTCGTCGCTTCCATGGTGACGTTGCCGGTCGCTGAGGGTCTTTCGGGCGCGACGTCGTTCAAAGGGTCGATCACCATTGCCACGGTCGCGCCCTTCACCGGCGCGGACGCCGCACTCGGTCCGAAGTACGTGGTTGCGTGTGGCGCCGCGGCCCAGGCGATCAACGCGGTGGGCGGCGTGCTCAACAAGAAGGTCACTTGCAAGACGGTCGACACACGAGGCGACCCCGCGGACGCGGTGCCTGCAGTTCGCCAGATGTACGCCACGACGTCGAACCTGGCGCTCGTGATCGGGTGCACCTCGGACGAGGCGGCGACGGTCGTGCCGATCTTCGCAGCACACAAGACGGTGTCGTTCTGCATGACGGGACAGTCCGAGTTCGACGCGGTTCACTACCCGTTCTTCTTCCGACTCGTTCCGCCCGACGCGGCGGACTCGGTGGCGATGGTCCAGATTGCCAAGCGCCACAGCTACAAGAACATCGCCCTGGCCTTCGGCAACGACGCGGGTAGCCAAACCTTCGTGGCTCCGGCGCTCGCGGCCATCAAGCGCGCGGGCATGACGGTGGTCTCAAACCAGACGCTCGACATGTCGGCGTCGACGTTCCAGACCGAGGCGCAGGCGATCGTCCAGGCGCACCCCGACGCCATCCTTATGGAAGCGCTCGGAGCGGCGGGCGTGGCCCTTTTGTCGGAGATCTACCAACTCAACGGGAACAAGATGATCCCGACGATTGGCACGTCAGCCATGATTGACCCGGTCTTCTTCTCCGGCGTCACGTCGGGTCCGATCGGTACGCAGAACTTCATCTCCGCCTTCGACGCGGACAACCAAACGGTCAACGCGTCCGGTCCGGCGTACCCGCTGTACCACAAGTTGGTTCTGGCGCAGGCCGGTAAGGTCCCGGGCGTCCCGAGTTTCCCGGGGCTTCTCTCGGCGAACGGCACCGTTCACCTGTACGACGGCATCAACCTGGCGGCACTCGCTATGGACATGGCCAAGTCAACCCAAGGTGCCAAGTACAAGGCCGACATCTTGAAGATCGCCGAGGGCGTACGCGGTGCGGTCAACGTGTCGAGCTACGTCGCGGGAGTCAAGGCCCTCAAGGCTGGTAAGAAGATTCACTACGTCGGCGTGGGTGGCTCATACCAGTTCGACTCGTACCAGACGGCATTCGGCCCGTTCGAAGACGATCAGTTCTTGGCGAACGGCACGACGGTTGCGGTTGGCGGGTCCCTCGGGTTCTGCGGCCTCACGGGGTGCAAGGCGAAACTGTAGTTTCATCCGACGTGGCCGCGGCGGCTGTCCGCCGCGGCTACGTCGGCTTTCTTAAATCCATCGATGGCCCACCCACCCACTCTCGAAAGGCTTTGACGTGAGCGTCTTTCTCTCGTCACTCGGCTTCGGCCTCATATCGGCCGCGGTCCTCGCGATTGCCACCGTCGGATTCACGATGCAGTTCGCGGTCACCAACGTCCTCAACCTGGCCTACGGCTCGGTGATGATCAATAGTGCCTTCATCACCTACTTCCTCAACTACCACGCTCATCTGAACGCGTGGGTGGCGATGATCGGCGGCGTCTGCACGGGTGCCATCGCGTCGTACCTGTTGAATCGTTTCGTCTTCACGCCCTTTCAGCGACGCAACCTCCCGCCGATAACCATCGTCATCGTGGCGTTGGGCGTCGATCTGTGTGGCACCTTCGGTCTCCAAGCGATCGTCGGCGGCAGTTACTTCTCCTACAAGCAGTCGCTCGGTCGCGAGCTCCACTTTTGGGGCATGTACTTCAGTACCCTGCAGCTCATCATCATTGGAATATGCGTCGTCGTCCTGGGACTCATCCACTGGCTGCTCAAGTACACGCGACTCGGCAAGGCCATGCGCGCGACGTCGGCGAACGCGACCCTCGCGCGTAACTCGGGAGTGCGCACCCAGAGGGTGATCTCCTCGACCTGGCTAATCTCGGGAGCGCTCTGCGGTCTCGCCGGCACGGTCTTCGCCATGAATACCGGGGTCTTCGAGGCGACGAGCGCCCAACTCTACATCGTGCTGATGCTCGCCGCGATGTTCCTGGGCGGACCGGGCTCGGCGTACGGCGCGATGATCGGGGCCGTCACCATCGGGGTCGCGACCGAACTCAGCGCCGGCTATTTCAATCCCCAGTACAAGGAAGTCATCGCCTTCGTCGTCTTGCTCGGCATGCTCACGTTTCGTCCCTACGGTCTCTTCGGAAGCGAGAAAACCATCTGATGCCCGCAATCGCTTTCTACGTGGCGACGATTATCGTCTACGGCGCCGTTGACTCGATGGCGTGTCTCGCCCTCAACGTGCAGTTCGGATTCGCGGGTCTCTCGAACTTCGGTTTCATCATCTTCCAGGCCGGTGGCGCCTACGTCGCGGCCGTCCTCTCGATGGGGCCGTGGCAGAAGTCCAATGGCGGCTTCCAGCAGTACGTCCTCGGCTGGCACCTGGTGTGGCCCCTGCCTTGGATCGGTGCGGCCCTCTTCGGGGGACTCCTGGCTCTACCGTTCGTATTCCTGGTGGGCAAGCGCCTGCGCGGTGACTTCGCCGCGGTGGGCCTGCTCGTCTCGGCGGTACTGCTCAATCAGTTGGTGAACAACTTCGTGCCGCTGTTCAACGGCGCGGCCGGCATCTCGATCGTGCTGGCGCCATTTTCGGGAAAGTGGGACCCCCAGGGGCTCGGCTACCAGTTCGCCTACGGAGGCGTCGCCGTCGTGCTGTGCGTGCTGGTCTACTTCTTGTTGCGTCGGGTGACCGAGTCACCGTACGGCCGGTCACTGCGAGCGATGCGTGACAACGACGTCGTGGCTGACGCGTTGGGCAAGAACGTGCGGGTCCAGCGCACGTCGATGTTGATCCTCGGCGGAATGATCGCCGGGCTCAGCGGGGCCATCCTGGTGGGCTTCATTAACCTCTGGGCGCCCGGCGCTTGGGGCTACGCCGAGACGATCGTCCTCTTCGCCGCCATCATCGTGGGTGGGGCGGGCAACCACAAGGGCGCGGTCCTCGGTGCGCTCTTGGTTCCCTTGGGCTTCGAGGAGGTGACTCGGTTCATCCCACCGCTCTCGAACCCCGCACTCGTGCCGGCACTGGAGTGGGTGGCGATCGGACTACTGATCATCGGGTTCCTCTGGTTCCGACCCGACGGGATCCTGCCCGAGCGGCGTCGGATCCTCAGTAGGTCGGCGACGTCCTCTGTTTCGGTTCCCTCGGGCGACGAGTCCGACTCATTGATCAACCTCGGCAATCTCGATCAGATGGATTTTCGCCAACTCCTGAGGCTCGAGGGTGACCCGAGTGATCACGGGATCATCCTCGCGAGCGATCGACTGACCCGCGACTTCCACGGCGTGACCGTGGTCTCAGAGGTCTCCGTCGAGTTTCAGCGCGGACGCATCACCGGGCTCATCGGACCGAACGGCGCTGGCAAATCGACGACCCTGGCGATGCTGGCGGGCACGCTCGCCCCGACGAGTGGCAGGGTCCTCTACGAGGGCCGCGACATCACCTCGATGCCCTCCAACGAACGCGCGAAATCCGGCATGATTCGCACGTTCCAGCTGGCCAGTGAGTTCAAGAAACTGACGGTCCTCGAGAATCTGGTCTCGGCCATACCGCGCCAATCGGGCGACTCCTTCGCCGGGGCGCTGCGCGGACGGCGCTATTGGGGTCGCGAAGACGTCGAGAACATCGAGCGCGCGAGCGAGATGCTCGAGGGCTTCGGGCTCACCCAGTACGCCGATAGTTACGCCGGGGGCCTGTCGGGCGGCCAGCGCCGTCTCGTCGAGATCATGCGCGCCCTCCTCGCCCAGCCGACGGTTCTGCTGCTCGATGAACCCATGGCCGGCGTGCACCCGAACCTCGCGCACAAGATCGGTGATCAGCTCACGCGCCTCGCAGCGAGCGGCATGACGATCGTGATGGTCGAGCACGAACTCGCCATCATGGACGCGTTCTGCGACCCCGTCATCGTGCTCGCCGAGGGTCGGGTCCTGGCCCAAGGGACGATGTCCGAACTTCGCGCCAAGAAGGAAGTCGTGGAGGCGTACCTTGTCGGTTGAACTGACGAAGCAGGGATTGGTGCTCAGCACCAGCGGACTCAGCGCCGGGTACGACGGGCGGGCCATCGTCAGCGACATCGCTATCGAGGCCGCACCGGGCAAGGTCGTGTCGGTCGTTGGTCCGAACGGTTCGGGTAAGTCGACGCTGCTCAAGTCGCTCGTGGGTGTGGTGAAGGTTCTCGAAGGTCACGTCACGGTGGGTGAGCATGAGATCACGAACCTCGCGTCCGAAGAGGTGGCCATGATTGGTGTGGGCTACGTACCCCAGATCGACGACGTCTTTCCGCCGTTGTCAGTGAAGGAGAACTTGGAGATCGGGGGCTACCTGCTGAGTCGCCGTGAGATACCGAGTCGCATCGAGATGGTGCTCGATTTCTTTCCGAGGTTGAAGACGATGATGACGAGGAAGGCGGGCAAGCTCTCCGGTGGTGAGCGCAAGATGCTCGCGATGGGTCGGGTCTTGATGTTGTCGCCCTCCGTGTTGGTGCTCGACGAGCCGACAGCGAACTTGGCTCCCATGGTCGCCACGCAGCTACTCGAAGAGTTCGTTCGAGGATTCGCTGATCACGGATCGACGGTCTTGCTCGTCGAGCAACGCGCGAAGGCCGCGCTTCGCATCTCTGACTGGACCTACGTCCTCGGTGGCGGCAGGGTGGTGCTCGCCGGCGCACCCAAGGACCTCGAACAGAATCCTCTCTTCGTCGAGTCCTTCCTCGGCGGGAGTTCGACCGCGCGTTCAGTCCACGACGAATAAAGTCCATGGCGAACAGACGCGACCACGCGTTCTGGACGCGCGAGCACCAACGTGACGCCCTCGTCATCTTGTTGACCCTCATTACGGGCTCCATCGACGCGATTGGCTTCACCCGTCTCGGCGGCGTCTTTACGAGCGTCATGACCGGAAACATGGTGTTGCTCGGGGTGGCCGCCGGCAAGGGTGACGTGTCGCTCGCGCTTCACACGGGCATTGCGTTTCTCGGCTTCGTCGTGGGCAGCCTGGTAGGCGCACGGGTGGCGGGGCACGCGCACGAGGACGACGAGATCTGGCCCCGGCCAATCCGGAAGGCGCTGGTGCTGGAACTCGCGGTGCTGTTGATCTTCGCGACGTGGTGGGAGATCGCCTCGGCAGCTCCCGCCGGCGCGCCAGAGTACGCGATGCTCAGTATCAACGCGGTGGCGCTGGGTGTGCAAAGTGCGGCGACGCTTCGCTTTGGCGTCAGCGGCCTCTCCACCACCTACCTGACCGGAACGCTCACGCAACTCCTCGCGGGCGTCGCGAAGCGCAAGGATCCCATCTCTGGTCGAAGTGCGCTGATTCTCCTCGCCCTGACCGGGGGCGCGGGGTTCGGTGCCCTGTTGGCGGTAGACGCGCCAAGGTTCGCTCCGCTGCTACCGACTGGTGTACTCGCGTTCGTCATTGTCGGCGGTGAACGGACTTTTCACCGTCGCGCCAAGCGTCAACAGCTCCCCCAAGTGGCCCGCTGAACGCGAACCGACACGTACCTACGAGCCAATCGCCAGTCGGATGGTCGTCCCGGCGCCGACGAGGATCACGAGGGTTCGCACAACGCTCGGCGACACGCGGCGCACCAACATCGTGCCCAGCCAACCGCCGATCAGCGAGCCGATCAACAGCGCGTAGACCGCGTCGAGGGCGAGGTGCCCGCGCACAATGAAGACGACGGCCGCCACCGCGTTGATCAACGTCCCCAAGACGCTACGAATGCCTTGGAGTTCGTAGATGTCGAAGGGCAGCGTGAGGGCCATCACCGCCAACAGCACGATGCCGAGTCCGGCGCCGAAGTAGCCGCCGTAGACCGACGCGATGAAGATGCCAACGAAGAGCGATCGGCGCCGTACTGGGTTGACGTTGTCGAGCTCTCTCTTCGCGAGCAGTTTCGTCACGCGCGGAGCGACGGCGAAGAGCAGGGTGGCGGCTCCGATGAGCCACGGCACGACGTTCGTGAACGTCTGATTGGAACCCTCCAACAGGATCACGCAACCGACGACCGAGCCCAGCACGCACGGCACCGCGAGCTCCCGCAGCAGTTTTTTGTGACTCGTTATCTCGCGACGAAAGACCCGCATGCCCCCGAGCAAGCTCGGAAGGATTCCAACCGAAGAGGAGACGTTCGCTTGGAGGGTCGGAACGCCGAGGGCGATCAGGGTCGGAAAACTGAGGAAGGTTCCCCCGCCGGCAATGCCGTTGGAGATGCCCGCGGCGACGCCAGCGACGAAGATGATCGTGAGCCGCCAGCCGAGGGGAAGGTTGGTGGCGAGCATCCATTTCATTCTACAAAACTTGGAGCAACGTTCTTTCTAATTTCCCTGGTGCTGGTGTAGTTTCTTCTCCTGTTACGTGACGTCGAAACGGAGCCACGTCGTTGCGGAGTAACTGCTCGACGAGCGTCGTTTCGAACACAAGAACTCGTCGCGAAAGGCGATCAGCGCTCGTAGCCGTGACGTCGGACGGGGGCAATCGAACGAAGCTGTTGCCGTGGAACGACGGGTCTTAGGCAACGCGCCGCGACGCGGACCCTCACGACACGGTACGTCGCTGTTCAACGCGCGCACGACACCATCTCGAGTGTGCGTCGACGTGGACGATGGTGAGTCGATCGCGCTCGTGACGACCGTGGTCGGTCGGTGCGGCGACATCTGTTGCTCGCCGCTCTTGCAGTGAGCGTTCGGACAAGGTGACGTCAACGACGCGCGAGCACATCAGTGTTCACGAGATTGAAGAAGCCATCTTCGCTCTCGGACCACGAAAGAAACGCCTCGGCGATCGTCGCCAGTTCCGCTTCGGTGGTGAGTCCGTACTCAAGGCTCTGACGCGCGAACTCACTCTCTCGAACGCGATCCGCCCAGAGCTGTCCCCACCACGCACGCTCGTCGGGTCGATAGAACGTCCAGTTCGACGTGGCGACCTCGATCGAGGAGAATCCGGCGCGTCGCACCCAGGCGTGTAGGTGGCGTCCGGCGTTGGCGTCAACGTGATTCTCCCTCGTCAGGGCCTGGTAAATCTCCATCCACCGTTCAAGAACGTGGCTGTCCGGCGACCACGTAAAGCCTCCGTAGTCGCTGTCGCGTACGGCGAGCAGGCCGTCGTCGCGCAACACCCGGCGCATCTCGGTCAGCGCGACGACGGGATTACTGAGGTGTTGCAACACTTGATGCGCGTACACCACGTCGAACGACTGGTCGGCGAAGGAGAGTCCGTACACGTCGCCGACGTCGAAACTCACGTTGGCGACGTCACCGTCGGACTGCAACTGGCGCGCGATCTCGATCACGTCGGCGGAGAGGTCAACGCCCGTGACGTGACCTGACGACACCACGCGGGCCAAATCGACGGTGATATTGCCCGGACCGCAGCCAACGTCCAGGACGTCCATGTGGGGCGTCAGGTGCGGCAGGAGAAAGGCCGCGGAGTTCGCTACCGTGCGCCATCGATGGCTTCGAAGGACCGATTCGTGGTGCCCGTGAGAGTAGCGATCTCGATTTGACATGGTGACAACTATTGCAGCCCTTATGTCGCTACTCTTGGTTTTCTTGCGCGAGTGGCGAGAAGGGGGACATGCGTTCAAAGGGCGATCACGTGAGACTCGTCGCCTTCACTCGTCGTCGAGGCGGCAGCTGCTGTCGAGCGTTTGGTCGGAGCGACGCGGCGATCAGGAAGTTTCCCCGTCGCCATCACCGCCGATCGGGACCTCGTCGAGGTGCCTCGTCGACTCGGGGCGGACGATTCGCGGTTCGTCCCGGGGCGCGTAGTTGACAAGCGTCGAAAACTGCGATAGAAACTCTCACAACCACGGAAGGCCTTACGGGGCTTGACGTTGCGTCATTTACCTTTGGGGGGAAAGTGTGACTCAGTTCTGGCTGGCGTTCGGCTTCGGCCTCGTCACGGCGTCGGTACTCGCGATCGCGGCGGTCGGGTTGAGCCTGCAGTTCGGTATCACGAACTACATCAACTTCGCCTACGGGGACTTCATGGCGCTGGGCTCGTACTTGACGTACGAGGTCAATACCTCTCTTCTGCACTGGAACGTGTGGATCGCGCTCGTGTGCGGGTCGCTCGCCATGGGCGTGATCGCCGTGTTGTTGAATCGCTTCCTGCTTGGTCCTTTCGCACGACGCTTCCAGACGTCGTTCTTCGTGCTGATCGTGACGTTCGGCCTCTCACTGATCCTGTTGAACCTCATCTACTCATTCTGGGGATCCAACGTCCGCTCGTACAACATGCCGATTGAGCAAGTCCTACACGTCGGACCCTTCCTCTTGACGCGAAACCAGTTGATCGTCATGGCCATCTCAGTGGTGCTGATGGTTCTCGTTCACGTGATGCTAAAGACGACGCGACTCGGCAAATCGATGCGCGCCATGTCGGACAACACGACGCTCGCCATGACGAGCGGCATCGACACTCGGCGCATCACGACGATCACGTGGTTCTTGTCGGGAACGCTCGCGGGTCTCGCGGGCACGGTGCTCGCCATCACCGAGGGGAACCTCACGCCGGCGTCGGGTGAGCTCTTCTTGTTCGTGATCTTCGCCGCCGTCATCGTGGGCGGTGTGGGCAGCATCTACGGCGCTATGGCGGGTGCCGTACTGATAGGACTGACGACCGAGGTCTCCGCGGCCTTCATCAATCCCGCCTACAAGTTGGATATCGCCTTCATCATCTTGATTTTGACCCTGTTGTTCAGGCCCAGCGGTCTGTTCGCTCGGCCGGGAAGGGCCTAACAATGTCCGCCATTTGGTACTACGTCTTCACCCTCGTTTTTTTCCTCTTCGACTACTTCATTCTGGCGATGGGCCTCAACATCCAATACGGCGAGACCGGCATCCTCAACTTCGCCTACATCGGGTTCGTGGCCGTCGGCGCGTACATGACCGGCGTGGCGGGCATGCCCAACGCCGGAACGAGCGGCCAGCACTACATCCTCGGTCTCAGTCTGCCGTTCCCGGTCAACCTCATCATCGGCGGTCTGTCGGCGAGTGCGTTGGCGTTTTTGGTCGCGCTCATCACGCTGCGTCGTCTTCGCACGGACTACTTGGCGATGGTGTTGATCTCCCTCTCGCTCGTGCTCTACGACATCTCGAACAACTTCATCCCACTTTTCAACGGAGCCGACGGACTGTACAACGTCCCCGAGCCCTTCGCGAGTGCGCTCAAGTTGACCACCAACTCCTTCGTTCCCTTCTTCGCGACCGTGACGGGAGCCATCGCGTTGATCTTGTGGTTCTTCATGAGTCGCATCACCCGATCTCCGCTTGGTCGTACCTTGCGCGCGATTCGCGACGACCCGACCGTCGCCTCGGCGCTCGGCAAGGGCGTCTTTCGCTATCAACTGACGTCGATGTTGGTGGGATCCTTCTACGCCGGCGTTGGCGGCGGACTGATCATCCAGTTCGGGGGTTCGTTCAACCCCACCGCGTGGCTCCCGGGTGAGACCTTCGTCATCTTTGCCGTCATCATCGTGGGTGGCGTCGGCAACAACGTGGGGATGCTCGTCGGCGCGCTGGTCGTCGAGACACTCCTGATCCACCTGCCGGCGTTCCTACCAGCCATTCCTGGGCACGCGGGATTGATCGAGTACATCGACACCATGGTGATCGGCGTCGTACTCATGATCATGCTGTGGTTTCGTCCACAGGGTCTCGTGCCGGAGCGCGTTCGTCGGAGCAAGTTCACACTTCCCGAGATGGCCACGTCGTCCGGTACGTCCGTCGTCGCTCCCTCCGCCTCGGTCTCTCGTGAGACGCCCAGTACCGATCCAACGCCGCACAATGAGGAGAAGGACGCCCAATGACGTACGGTAACGAAACCCATCCTTCGCCCACGGCCGCTGGCGAGTCGATTCTTCGCTGCGAGAACATCACCAAGTCGTTCCTCGGTGTCAACGCCCTGAACGGCGCCTCGTTCGAGGTGCCCCGCAACATGATCACCGCCCTCATTGGTCCCAACGGTGCCGGCAAGACCACGCTCGTGAACATCCTTTCCGGTGCCATGAGGTCTGACGCGGGCACGACGCACCTTGGCTCGGTCGACGTGACGAACTGGGAGAGCTACCGGATTGCCCGCCTCGGACTCATGCGAACCTTCCAGCTGTCGCGCGAACTCGGGGGACTCACCGTGCTGGAGAATCTTCTCGTCGCGCCGAAGGTGCAAGCCGGAGAGTCTCTCATCAACATCTTCTTTCGCCCTCGTCTCTTGAAGCGAGAGGAGCGTCAAAACATCGAGCGTGCGACCGAAATCCTCGCGACCTACGGACTCTATGAACTCCGTGACAACCGAGCGCGCGAACTCTCCGGGGGCCAGAAGAAGCTCCTCGAAATCTCGAGGGGCGTGATGGCCGCGCCCACGGTGTTCCTGCTCGACGAACCCATGGCCGGCGTGAACCCGGCGCTGATCGACCGCATTGCTGGCTACATCCTCGACATGAAGCGCCAAGGCATGACGGTGTTGATGATCGAACACAATCTGAACGTGGTGGAGAAGATCTGTGACTTCGTGATCGTCTTGGCCGAGGGTAAGACGTTGGCGACCGGTCGACTGAGCGAACTGCGCGCGAACCCCGAGGTCGTTCAGGCCTACCTAGGAGAGGTCATCAATGCCAGCACTACTAACTGAGAACGTCACGTCCGGCTATGGTCGTCAGACCATCATCAGCGACATCTCGCTCGCCGCCGACGTGGGCACGATCACGACGATTATCGGGCCCAACGGTGCCGGCAAGTCGACCTTCGCGAAGACCCTCGTGGGGATCTTGCGTCCCACGAAGGGTCGGGTCGTCGTGAACGACGTCGACATCACGAAGATGCCCGGCCACCTCATTCCGCGCAACGGTCTCGTGTACGTCCCCCAGAACGACAACGTCTTCACGACGCTGACGGTCAACGAAAACTTGGAAGTGGGGGGCTTCGCCGTCAAGGGCAACAGTGACGAAAGGCTGGAGGAGATCCTGAACATCTTCGCCGACCTGAAGAAGGCCCGCACCAAAAGGGCTGGTTTGCTTTCGGGCGGTCAACAGAATCTCCTCGCGATAGCGCGCGCGCTCATGGTCCATCCGACGGTGATCGTCTTGGACGAGCCCACCGCCGGGCTGTCGCCGGCGTACACGGACGTCGTGTGGAATCAAATCGACGTCATCACCAAGTCCGGTACGGCGGTCCTGGTGGTCGAACAGAACGTCGAGCGTGCGCTGAAGCACTCCGACTTCGTGCACATCTTCATCGCGGGGACCAATCACGTGCACGGTCCGGCCAAGGAGATCGCCGAACTCGACCTGGCCGCGATCTTCCTCGGTCGTGCCGGGGCCGCTCATTCGTAATAGTGGGAGATTCCCACGGACTTGAAGCAATGAAAATGAAAGAAGGGGGAAGTACCAAATGAAATTCACCAGTAAGTTAGGAGGTCGCCGCAGAGGGGCCAGCGCAATGCTGGTACTCGCCATGGTGACCTCGATGGCCGGGGTTGGACTGAGCGCTGGCTCGGCCAACGCCAGTCCGAAGCCGTCCAAGCTCGTTGTCGGCGGAATCTTTCCGTTCACCGGAACGAAGTCGCTGCTCTCGAGTTGGGGGACGCACGGCGTGGCCGTTGGCATCTACGAGATCAACCACAACGGAGGGGTACTCGGACACCAGTTGAAGAGTGTCTACGTCGACGACGCGGCCGACTCGGTGGACGCGCTCCCGGCGTTTCGCAAGTTGGAGCTGAGCCACCCGACGGTCATCGTTGGGCCGTTCTCGCCCACGATCGAAGCCGTCATCGGGCAGTTCAAGCCGAATAACGTCGTCGACTTCATGGTGGGCGGACTCACGACCCTCGACAACATGCACTTCCCGTACGTGTTCCGCACCTCGTCGTCCGACTCCAACGAGTCGATCGCGATGGCGCAGTACGCGATCAGCAAGGGCTGGAAGACGGCGTCGTTGATCTTCGACAACTCGGCGAACTCACAGGGCTTCATCGCACCGCTCGAGGCGGCCTTCAAGGCGCTTGGTGGCACGATTCAACAGAACATCACGTTGACGCCCGGTCAGGCGTCCTACAGCTCCGAGCTCACGTCCGCGTTCGCCGGCAAGCCGCAGGTCATCTTCGACTCGATGGACAGCCAGACCGCCGCGACACTGTTCACGGACGGTCAGCAGCTCGGCTACATGACGACGCCGTGGATCGGTGACGACCTGCAGTCGGCACCCCAGGGTACCTACGCCAAGTCCTTCGGACCTACGGCCTCGACGGACTTGACGGCGGCGCTGCCGGCGACCCCGACGACCGCTGACGGCGCGTACAACCACTTCCTCGCCGACTACCAGTCGGTGTGGAGGACCACGACGATCCTGCCCACCACGTTCAACGAGTACGACTCGATCGTTATCGCGGCGCTCGCCATGACGTTGGCGAAGTCCACGAACCCGAAGAAGTGGGTGGGTGACGTGATGAAGGTATCGGACCCACCGGGCACGGTGTGCGGGACCTACGCCACGTGCGTGAGGCTCATCAAGGCCCATAAGAAGATCAACTACAACGGCGCCTCTGGCAACGACGACTTCAACAAGTTCCACAACGTCTTCAGTGGCTTCCAGATGCAGGGCTTCGACTCCAGCCTCAACAACGTCACGAGGGCGTACATCACCCCGGCCCAGTTGGCCGCGGTGGTCGCGAAGGAAGGCTAAACACGAGGTACGCAGCTGTTCGCTTAGTGGGGGATGGCCAGCGGTTCATCCGTTGGCCATCCCACGCTGAGTTGTCCGCATGGCGAAGGGCTGATCCTTTGGCTTGAGGTGCACGCCGTGCGCTAACACCGTGCCGATCCAATGAGCGCCCGACTCTTGCCGACGCCAGACTTCCACGTGAGGAACGAATCGTGACTGAACTGCTTGGTGGCATCCGAGTGCTGGATCTGACCACCGTCCTTGCGGGCCCCTTCGGGGCCTATCAACTGAGTTTGATGGGCGCGGACGTCACCAAGATTGAAATCCCCGACACGGGCGACCTCTCGAGAGAGTTCGGCGACGACGAAGGACTCAAAGCCGCGTCCATGGGGCCCTCGTTCCTGGCGCAGAACGCGGGAAAGCGCTCGATAACGCTCAACCTCAAGAGCGAGGGGGGCCCGGAGATCTTCGAGCGCCTGCTTCGCTCCTCCGACGTGCTGCTCGAGAACATGCGACCGGGTGTTCTCGCGCGCCTCGGCTTCTCGTGGGAGAGGATTCACGACGTCAACCCCCAGCTCGTCTACTGCGCGGTGTCGGGTTTCGGTCAGAGCGGTCCGCTCGCCGATCGTACGGCGTACGATCAGATCATCCAGGGCTTCGCCGGCATGGCCGCCGTCACGGGTCACCCGTCGGGCGGGCCGGTTCGCGTGGGCTTTCCAATCTGCGACGCTTTGGGGGGCTACGTGGCCGCCATGGCGATCAGCGCCGCGCTCGTGGGGCGCTCGACCGGTGGCGTCGGCTGTTTTCTCGACGTCTCGATGCTCGAGGCGGCGCTCACGTCGATGAGTTGGGTGATCTCTGAACAGCTCATCAGTGGTCGAGCCGCCGTTCGACACGGCAACGACAACGCGGCCTCGTCACCGTCGGGAACGTTCCAAGCGAGCGACGGGCCGCTCAATATCGCCACCAACACCCAAAAGCAGTTCGAGGCGCTGTGTCGCACCTGCGCCCGCGAGGACCTCATCACCGACGAGCGCTTTCTGACCCGCGCCCGACGCAAGGAACATCGCGTGGCGCTGACGGGCGAACTGGATTCGGCGCTCGGCGCGCGCTCCGCGTCGGAGTGGGAAGAGCTCCTGGCCGACGTGAGCGTGCCCGCGGGACGACTGTTGAACGTGGACGAAGCGCTGCGCCAAGAGCAGATCGGCGTTCGAGGTCTCGTGCACGAGGTCGAGGTCGGCGTCGGGGGTCGCGACAGCGTCAAGGTCCTCGGCAGTGGCGTGCACGTGAACGGTCAGACCCTGGCCCCGTCGCTGCCGCCTCCGCGACTGGGTCAGCACACGGACGTCATCCTCGGCGAACTCGGCTACTCCAAAGAAGAGATCGAAGCCCTCCATGATCATCACGCCGTTTAGGGTTACCCGAGTCTGGAATGCTGTAGGAGACAAAGGGGAAGACGCGTGACGCGCCGGGGTTCGTATCCAAAGGTGGAGATCATCGAAGAGGGCATGCGCGAAGGCATGCAGATCGAGAGCGCGACGATCAGCGTGGAAGCGAAGATCGCCCTGCTCGACGCGTTGTCGCTCAGCGGACTCGAGACCATCGTCGTTGGTTCCTTCGTCAGTCCTCGCTGGACCCCCCAGATGGCCAACGTCGACGAACTGGTCACCCGCTTCACCCCGAGGGAGGGCGTCACCTACACGGCCCTCGCCCTCAACGACCGCGGCCGTGAGCGCATGCGTCAGTACATGCCGCCGCTCAGTGAATCGAAGGAGTTCCCCCGCACGTTCGTCCATCTCTGTGACGTCTTCGTTCGCCGCAACACCAACCGGTCGCAACAAGACGAGATCGACCAGTGGCCGGCGGTCGTTGAAAGTGCCGTCGCCTCCGGGGTGAAGAGCGCGGGCATCGCGATCAACGCCGCCTGGGGCTCGAATTGGCTCGGCCCCTTCGACGAGGAGTACCGAATGGCGATGCTCGAGCGCCAGCACGAACTCTGGTCGGCGGCCGGCGTCAGGGTCAACCAGGTCTGGATCGGTGACCCGATGGCGTGGAACGTGCCCGATCAAGTCGCGTCGCAACTGCGCGCGATCCAAGATCGTTGGCCCGAGATCGAGCGTTTCCATCTGCACCTGCACGACGCGCGCGGCTCGGCGCTGTTGTCGGCGTACGAAGCGTTGAAGGTACTGAACGAAGACCAGACCCTGGTCCTCGACACGTCGATCGGCGGCATGGGCGGTTGTCCCTACGGCGGTCACGGCCGCATGACCCGCATGATCCCGACCGAGGACCTCATCGACCTGTTGAACGAACTCGGCGTGCCCACGGGCGTCGACCTCGATCGCCTCATCGAGGCGGCGCTACTCGCGGAGGAGGTCGTGGGTCACTCCCTCTGGGGTCACGTCTCCAAGGCCGGCCCGCGGCCTCGCGGCGACGCGCTCTTTCCCATGGACCTGCCCTTCATCGAGACCGAGAGCGAGGCCCAACACTTTCGCGTGGGCCCCGAGGCGTACGCGGGCGCGCCGTCGCCGTGGGCGCAGCCCATCGTCTCGAGCGCCCGCTCGGCCCTTCACGGCGATTCGCCAGGACCTCGTGTCGGGTAATCCGTCGCTGAACACGAGGTCGGGGTGGGCGCACGGACGATCGTCGGGCGGGACCTAGTGGCGGCCACGAGTCGAATCACGAATTCGAGTTCGATGCGCTCACTCGAGCGGACGTTCGACATACTGAGCATTCTGCGACAGAGTCGTGTCCCCATGCGCCTCACGGACATCGCCTCGGAGTCGGGGATCCACCTCGCGACGGTCCAGCGGATCCTCAGCGTCATGTTGCAGTACGGCTACGTGAGCCAAGAACGCTACGGCTACACGGTGGGCGTCACGTCGGTGATGAACGCGTTCTCGTTCCACGTGACGAGCAGCCTGAACCAGATAACGCAGCCAATCCTGCAAGAGCTCACGACGGCGAGTGGACTGATGTCGTCGCTCGCGATTCGCGTGGACTTCGTCCAGGTGATGGTGCTGCGCGTCGAGGGAACGGCGCCGCTGCGCTATCTTCTACCCGTCGGCGAAGCAACACCCCTGTACCTGGGGGGTGCTCGGATTTTCGCCGCCGCCTTGGCGCCCGACGAACTGTCCACGCTGCTCGCGACCGTGCCCGAGATTCGCTTGGCGAGCGGTCAAATCGTCACCGAGCAGGAGTTGCTCAACAGTCTGAAAGAGATCCGTGACCAGGGTTACGCCCACAGCGTCAGCGAGCGCGAACTCGGCTCCTCCTCGGTCGCCGTTCCCGTCTACGGCCAAGAGGGAACGTTGGAAGCGTCGCTGCAGGTGTCCGGTCCGACCCCGGACCTCGATGACGACAAGGTCGAGTGGTGCGTATTGGAGCTGAAACGAGCGAGCGCCGCGATCACCAAGCGACTGCCGTGACGGCGTCGGAACCTTCTCGTAGGCGTTCTCGCCTCGCCTACGTCGCGAGCGGGGACGGGCGCGCGCCCCGGTCGCCGCGCACCACGTCGATCCAGTATCGCCAGGTCCCGTCACCGAAAGGAGTGAAGTGATCGACCACAAGGTTCGCGTCCACCGCAGTGACGAGGAACTCCCTCGCGAGAGCGAATTGGCCTGGAAGATCGCCTCCGTGGCCGTTGACCCCGTCGAGGTGAGCGACGAGGTGACGGACATGGTGATCAACCGCGTCATCGACAACGCGGCCGTGGCCGTGGCGTCACTCGTTCGAGGCCCGGTCGTCGCCGCACGCGCGCAGGCGACCCGCCACCGTCTCTCGCCGGGCGCCACCGTCGTGGGCACGACGTCCGACGTGCGTGTCGCGCCGGAGTGGGCGGCGTGGGCCAACGGGGTGGCCGTTCGAGAACTCGACTTTCACGACACCTTCCTGGCGGCCGAGTACTCACACCCCGGTGACAATATTCCTCCCCTCGTGGCGGTGGCCCAGCACGTCGGCGAACGCCGCGCCCTCACCGGTCGCGACGTCGTGCGAGCGATCGCGACGGCCTACGAGATTCAGATCGCGTTGGCGCGCACCATCTCGTTGCACGAGCACCGCGTCGACCACGTCGCGCACCTGGGCCCGAGCGTGGCCGCGGGACTCGGAACCCTGCTCGGACTGAGCGAGGAGACCATCTACCAGGCGATCGGTCAAGCCCTGCACACGACCACCGCGACGCGCCAATCACGCAAGGGCGAGATCTCCACGTGGAAGGCGTACGCGCCGGCGTTCGCGGGCAAGGTCGCCGTCGAGGCCGTGGACCGCGCGATGCGCGGCCAGACGTCACCCGCGCCGATCTACGAGGGCGAAGACGGCGTGATCGCGTGGATGCTCGACGGACCCGACGGTTCGTACACGGTCTCGCTGCCGGCCCGCGGCGAAGCGAAGCGCGCCATACTGGAGAGCTTCACGAAAGAGCACTCGGCCGAGTACCAGGCCCAGGCCTGGATCGACCTGGCGCGCAGGCTCCACGACGAACACCCCGAACTCCTCGACGGCGAAGGGATCGAGAGCGTCGTCATCCACTCGTCGCACCACACGCACTACGTGATCGGCTCGGGGGCGAACGACCCGCAGAAGTACGACCCTCACGCGTCGCGCGAGACGCTCGACCACTCGGCTCCGTATATCTTCACGGTGGCCTTCCAGGACGGATCGTGGCACCACGTCGACTCGTACGCGCCCGAGCGAGCGACGCGGAGCGACACCGTTCGACTGTGGCGAAAGGTCACCACCGTCGAAGACCCCGAGTGGTCTCGTCGCTACCTCACCGGCGACCCTCGAGAGAAGGCCTACGGCGGTCGCGTCGAGATCGTCTTGAAGAACGGCACGTCGATCGTCGAGGAGATCGCCTTGCCCGACGCGCACCCGCTCGGGGCGCGGCCCTTCGCTCGCGCACAGTACGTGGCCAAGTTTCGCTCGCTCGCGAAGGGCGTCCTCGAGGACGACGAGATCGAGCGCTTCCTCAGCGCGGCGCAGCGCCTGCCCTCCCTGGCGGCGAGCGACTTCGCGCAGCTCAACGTCACGGCACGCCCGGGACTCCTCGCGTCGGTGCCCGAGCCCGAGGGACTGTTCTGATGCTCTACTCGCTCGTCAGCGCGGCCGAGAAGCGTGAGCGATTTCGTACGCGACTCGCGACGGGCGAACTGCTGGTGATGCCCGGTGCGTTCAATCCCCTGTCCGCCAAGCTGATCGAGCGCAAGAACTTCGACGGCGTCTACGTCTCGGGCGCCGTGCTCGCGGCGGACCTCGGGTTGCCCGACATTGGACTGACCACGCTCAGTGAAGTCGCCACCCGCAGCGCTCAGATCGCGCGCGTCACCGACCTGCCGACGCTGGTCGACGCCGACACCGGCTTCGGCGAGCCGATGAACGTCGCTCGGACCGTGCAGGTGTTAGAGGACAGTGGCGTAGCCGGACTGCACGTCGAAGACCAGGTCAACCCGAAACGATGTGGTCACCTGGACGGCAAACAAGTCGTCGATGAAGCGTCGGCTCTCCGGCGTATCCGGGCCGCGGTGACGGCGCGGCGTGACGCCAACCTGCTCGTCATGGCACGAACGGACGTACGGGCGGTCGAAGGTCTTGGCGCCGCCGTCGAAAGGTGCAAGGCGTTCGTGGACGCGGGCGCGGACGCGATCTTTCCCGAGGCGCTGATCGGCCTCGAGGAGTTCGAAACGATGCGCGCGGCGTTCGACGTGCCGATGCTCGCGAACATGACCGAGTTCGGCAAGTCCGAGCTGTTCACTACCCGCCAGTTGGCCGACGTCGGCGTCAACATCGTGATCTTTCCGGTCTCGCTGCTGCGTCTCGCCATGGGCAGCGCCGTGCGCGCGCTGGACACCATCACGCGCGAAGGTAGCCTCACCTCGATGCTCGACGAGATGCAGCATCGAGCGGACCTCTACGAACTCCTCGACTACGAGTCGTACAGCGCCTACGACACGTCCATCTTCAACTTCGACGTTCCTCGCTAGTTCTCAGATCGCTGGAGCGGCACCGACGTCGCCGCGTTCCGGGGATCGCTCGTCGGATTCGATTCGGCGACCTTGCGCGCGTCTTGGGGCGTTGGCTCGCCGGTGCGTACGGCCTCGAGCTGGGCCGCCACGGCGCCGCCGTACAGCAGGGCGACGCTCGACAACAAACTCCACACCAGCAGCGCCACGACGCCGGCCAAGGGGCCGTACGTCGCCCCGATGGACGAACTCGAGCTGTAGTACAGACCGAGTCCGAAGGTCGCGAGCCCCCACAAGATCACGGACACCCCCGCGCCGAAGGCGAGCCACGACAGTCGAGGTTGACGACGTCGTGGTAACCAGCGAAAGAGCACCGTCACGGCTACGGCGATCAACACCACGCCGAGTGGCCAGCGCGCTACGGACCAGACTGACGAGAGAGCGGCGTTGTGTAGTGAGTGGAACAGGTCCCGACCGAAGACCAGGCACGCGAAGGCCACCGCGCAGAGCGTGCCGACACTCAACGCGAAGAACAGCGCCACCGCGTACTTCTTTATCGTGGGACGGTCCTGTTCGACCCCGTACACGCGATTGAGCCCACGTTCGAGTTGGCCCATCGCGGTGGTGGCGACCACGAGCGCGCCGATCACGCCGAAGAGAAGGGCGCCGTAGTGGTGTTGCGCGGCGACGCGGTTGGCCTGCGTGACGGCGGTGGTGAGGACGCGGCCCGCCGGTCCCGGGACGAGACGATGCACGGTGTCGTCAATGACCTTCGTGACGTTACCCTTCGCCAAGACGCTCGCCAGTCCGACGAGACCGATCAAGCCCTCGATCGCGACGAGGGTGATCATGAAGGCCAGTGAGCGAGCGTGACTGAAGCCGTCCGCGACACGTAAACGTCGAAACGCGTCGCGAGCCAGTCGCAGCCAACCCGTGCGCTTCAAGACCAGCCACGCGTCGTCGCCGCTGAGACCCCGAGTTTCGGGCACGAGCGCCGCGCTACTCACCGTTACTCGCTTTCGGTACGCGCACCGTGATCGCCTTCGGCTCGACGCGTGCCCGGAGCTTCTTCTTGGCCTTGCGAGCACCTCCGTCGAGTTCGTACGCCGTGGGCCGATCGAGACTGATCTTTACCTTACGACCCTGGGTCGTCTGGGCGAGTGGGGAATGCTTCGCGTCGTCGATCACCAGTCGACTCAGTACGCGCGCCCACTCGAAGGCGTTCTCCGCCGTGACCACGCCGATCTCCAGCAGTCCGTCGTCGGGAAGGGCGTCGGTGAAGGCGACGATACCGCTCGCCAAGGTGCCCATCTGACCGAGCAGGACACAGCTCGCCTTCCCCTTGAACCACGGCTCACCGTCGACCTCGACGCGGACCTTGCGCGACGTCATGTGCGTCGCGCGAACGCCGGTCCACACGTAGGCCAGTCGGCCCAAGTGGCCCTTTAACTCGCCGTCGGCGTCGCGCATCATGATGGCGTCAAAGCCCACGCCCGCCATGACCGCGAAGCGCTCACCGTTCAAGACGCCAACGTCTAACTGTCGCCGGTCGCCGTCGAAGCCGACGTCGACGGCCGCGCGCAGATCGATGGGAACGCCCAAGTTGTTCGCCAACAGATTGGCGGTGCCCGCCGGCAAGATGGCGAGGTCCACCGACTTTCCTGCGACGGCGTCGACGCATCGTTGGACGGTCCCGTCCCCGCCCCAGATGAAGAGGAGTTCCGCCCCGTCGGCCAACGCCCGACGCGCGGCCCCGGGCGCGTTTCGACTTTTGGAGACCTCGTACCAGAGGGGATCGGGGTAGCCCCGCTCCGCCAGGAGATGGCGCAGTTCGACGAGACCTCCGCCGAGGGACTTGTTCCGGTGGGCGACGACCGCAATCGACGTCACAGGGGATCGTCCCAAGGGGCGCGTCGCTCGACCGAAGCTTGTCGAACGTTGGCGACGAGTTGCTGGACGACGTGCTCGCCGGCCACGACGTCCCCCACGTCGCCGTACGCGAACGTTACGTTGGTCACCAGTTCCGCCCCGTCCGAGAGAGACGCCCCGTCCGCTGGAGGGCCGACGTGTTTCAACCAAGCGTCGTCACCGCATTCATCACGGGCGCTTCGCTGACCAGCGCGGTGAGCACGCTGTCGTCCCTTACCGCCAGGGACAAACGGCGAGACGAATCGAGCCATTAGAAACGACGGCGCAGACGAAGCGCGAGCGGTCGTCCGTCGGGGTCGAAGATCAATCGGTACGCGACCTCGGCCCAGCGCTGGCTGCTGGAAGAGACGGGCTCGATCTCGTGCGGTTGAATCCGGCCCCGTGACCGGTGCTTCACCCGTCGCGCGGCGGTGTCTCGCCAGAGCGTCGATGCCTGGTCCAGGTTCAAGAGAGCTTGGTCGTCGACCGATCGTCCGAGGTGCTCGGCCCACAGCGTCAGTCGCAGCTCGCGCGCGAACGTGCGACTTCCGTCACCGAGCCCACCGGGATCGAGTGGGAGCCGGCTATCGAGTTGGCTGTCGATGACGGCGCAGGATAGCTCTGAGTCGTGCGTCCACGAGCGGCGGTTCAGGTTGTCCGATCCGACGGTCGCCCAGACGTCGTCGATGACGCAGACCTTGGCGTGGACGTAGATGGGAGTCGCGTCCTCGTTCTGGATGCTGTAGAAACTGACGCGATCGCCCCCAGCCGCTTTGACGATGGCGATGGCTCGCGTCTGAGCGAGTCTGCTCGGGGGGCCCGACAACCTACCGTCCTTGTCAGGAAAGCGAGGGACGACCGCGATGACCTGCAACGTCGGACGTCGTCGCAACGCGTCGGCGATGAGTCTCGCAATCTCAGCGGACCAGAAGTACTGATCCTCGATGTAGATCAACGTGCGTGCTCGTTCCAGGGCTTTGGCGAACGCTCGTGCGACGCTTCGTTCGCCGTGGGGCGCGAAGGGATACTTCGGACGTCGCGACGGGTACGTTCGAAGTACCTGCACCGCGTGTCCACCGTGAATCGGCGGGTCGCCGAGGCGGGGGCGAAGAGGGCGAGCACGGCGATCGCGAGACATCAAGCGCGAGAGGGACGCTCTCAGTCGGCCCGCGTGATTGAGGGGCGTGGGATCCTCCCACCGTTCGCGGAACGTGTGATCGAGTTCGGTAACGGCCGGTCCGCGAATCTCCAGTTGGACGTCGTGCCAGGGCGGGCGGGGACCGTAGCGAGGATCCAGCGTGATCGCTTGCGGGTCGCCGCGGTGCCGGGAGTCATCATGGCGGCCATGGCTGAGATCAATGCCTCCGATGAACGTGAGGTCGCGCTCCGGTTCCGTTGGGTGTCGGATGATCACCATCTTTTGGTGGTGCGATCCGCCCCGACGCACTCGCTCATCGAGTAGAACCTCGCCGCCCGCCGCCGTGACTTCAAGGGCCAAGCGTCGATTCTCCTTCGAACTAAACGCGAAACGGTCACTGTGCGAACGCCACAGGAGGCCACGAACGTCCACGCCGCGTCGGCACGCGTCCGCCAACACCGTCGAGATCGAGTTGGCGTCATCGCCGAGGTGCTCGTCCCCGTCGCCACGCCAATCGGTGAGTCGCACCTCGTCGTCGAGGGTGAGGCTCGAGACGGCGTCAGTCAAGTGAGAAAAGTACGTGGCGCCGTCGATGAGCGCGGTGACGAGATTGCCCTCGGTCCAAGCCACACCTCGTATCTGATCCGCGTCGATCGTGGTCATCGGGTTTCCTCGCTCCTTCGGAGTAAGAAACCAGTCGTCGAGACGCATCATGACTCAAAGTACTATGAGCGCGAGGGTGAGGCTTCGCCCCGCTTCGACGGCACCGATACGGTCGTCAGCCCGTGGAACGATCATGTCGTCCGTGCCGGAGTGCCTTGTTCGAGGCCCGTGGTCCCGCGCCGTCATTGGAGACCTTCGCTCGACGCACGATTCGTGCACCCGGATCCACGCCACGTCGTGGGCCCGGGTCCTCTGCGCGTTACTGGGCTGGTCCCGAACCAAGAACGAGACTGAGTGTCGCTTGGGCGCCGCTCGCGTTGGTGTAGCCCACGTTCACGGTGTCGCCGGGCCTCAGTCCCTGCAAGATTGCGTCGAGCGAGGTGATCGTCGTGACGGACTGCCCATTCACTGAGACGATGACGTCGCCCGAAGTCAATGCCGAGCCCGCAGCGGGTGAGCCAGCAACCGTTCCGGTGATCGCAACTCCGATGGTCGGACTCGGCGCGGTGTTGCCATATCCCGGGAACGGGTTGGCCGACGTGGGAGCGACTTCGATGCCGATGAACGCGGTGCCGCCGACGTGCACCGTTGACGACGAACTGCCGTTCTCGATCGACTTGGCGACGGCGAGAGCGGTGCTGATCGGAATGGCGAACGCCTGCGTCGTGGTCGAACTATCGGAACTGAACACCGGACCACCGTTCACCGACGCGGCGGTGTCCATGCCGATCACCTTTCCCTTGCTGTTCACGAGGGCGCCGCCGGAGTCTCCGGCCTGGATGCCGGCGTTCACCTCGATCAACCCGGTCAAAGATTCGGTGCCATTCGGGTTCGCGACGTCGCCCGCGGTGATCGACTGGTTAGTCGCCACGATCGAACCCGCGGCGAAACTCGGAGTACCGCCGACGCCACCAGCGTTGCCGATGCCCACCACCGATTCACCCTTGGTCACGGCCGCGGTGTTCGTCTTGATGGTCGTGAGACCGGACGCGTTCTTCAGTTGGAGGACCGCGACGTCGGAGGTCTCGTCGTAGCCCACGACGGTCGCCTTGTAGGTCTTTCCAGTGGCCACGTCGCGAACGGATATCGCCGTTGCTCCGGCGATCACGTGATTGTTGGTGAGGATGAGGCCGTTCTTGGAGATGATCATGCCCGTTCCGGCGGCCGTGCCCTGGTTGAGCGGGAGCTGCGTCGTGATGTCCACCAAGCCGGGATCGACGGACGCAGCGATCTTTGCGGCGGCCGAGTTGACCTGCGGTGTCGGAGAACTACTCGCCGGTGCCGTCGGCGGGTAGACGTTGCCCCCGTAGTTTCCGTAGTTTCCGTAGTTTCCGTCGTTCCCGAAGCCGCCCGAAGGGAACTGCGGCGCGGCCGTCCTCACTTTGGCAACGGCGTTGGTGGAGTTCTGATTGGCGTGACCAATGAAGAAGCCGGTGAAGCCTCCCGCGAGCACGAGGGTGAGCGCGGACAAGACCAGCATCATTCGATTGTGGGTGCTTCGCTCGGGAGTCGCCGAGGTCACTGGTGACGCGGGGTCCACGAACTCGTCATCTTCTTGCAGCGAATTCCAATCCATTGCGTGTTCCTCTCCGCCTGTTCAACTGCTTACAGTGTGAACGTCGGTCGTGAGTTGTTCGTTGGAACGAGGTAAAAACCTCCTAATAAGAAGCCCCGTCCACCTCGTCCCCCCGATTCTGGTGAATCTCGGCCCCGCCAGGGGAACGACCAGCGCTCGATCCCCAAGGAGAGAAACCAATTCGTTTCCGAGGTAGTTCGTCGGGGCGGCCACCCACGACGCGTTGGCTACGCTCTTCGACTTTCCACTGTTGAATTACTTTCTTCGGAGCACGAGACCAGCACGGATTCGCGTTCTCAGCCGGGAATAGCCAATGCACCGTCCTCGTTACTTCGACGGCGTGCAACCCACCGCGGCGGCGTAGGCCGCAAACGGTAGCCGATAGAGCGTCACCGCGCTCGGGTTGCTTCGCACCAAGTCGAACCGCCATCGACCGCCCTGGTAGAGCCAGTAGTCCGTTAGCCGGGTGCCGCTGATGGAATAGAAGACCCGCCAGTACCCGTGGGCCGCTCGACTCGCGCCCTCGACGAGGGCGCGCCCGGGCGCGGTCGGGCATTCGACGTGGCGCCGAACGTACTGGGCGCGAGGGATGACCGACTTACTCCTCGCGTCCCATCGGCCGTACACGAGCCCGCTGCGATTGGCCGCGTAGTCGTTGTTGAACTCCACCGCAACACGTAGTAAGGCTTGACGGGTGTCGGGATCGCCGGCTGTTTTCGTCGAACGCGAACTAGAGGTTGCACCCGCGTTACTCATCACACAGCCCGTCATTAGGAGGCCAGTCAAGAACGCGCTCGTCAAGTTCACACGTCGTTGAAGGCAGGGGCGAGGACGGCGCACAACGCTCGAGCCTAATGGGGGTGGACATTTTCAATTGGTCTCGACGAGGCGAACGACGACCGCAGGTCCTGTGGCGCTAGGTACGCGCACGCCCCGGGACTTTGAGATTCGCTCCCCAACTGGCGACTGCCGGCATCGCCGCAACGGACGGGACCTTTGCGTCTACTCGGACCGTCGTCTCGCCGGTTGGCCGACGACAGTTGCTGTTCGGCGGCGTGATTGCTCCTGAGCGTTGCTGTCAGTGCGCCCGAGCAGTTAGGCGTACGCGGACGCACGCGCAGGGGAAGCGACGAGTACGGCCGTAACGTCGTTATGCGATACTGAGAATCCCCGCGCGATCGTCGCTGAGCAGGAGTGCCCGCATCTATGTCCGATATCGATACGCCCTCCGATCACTCGTCAGCGCCCGACACCGTAGCGGCTCTGCTTCCCTTGGACGCGACGGGGCCTGCTCTGTTGAGTGTGGACGGCGGTGTCGCCGATCATGAGACGCTGCGCCGGGAGGTTGATCGCCTCGCGGCGCAGTTGCGAAGTGCCGGACTCGGTCCGAATAGCCGGTTCGCGATCGTGTTGCCGAACGGTCCGGAAATGGCGTTCGTACTGCTGGCCGCCATGGCCGTCGGTTGCGCCGCGCCTCTCAACCCGAAGTATCGCGAGGATGAGTTCCGGTTCTACCTCGACGACCTCCACGCGTCGGCGCTCATTACCCTCGAGGGAGCCTCACCCGAGGCCCTCGCGGCGGCGCCGGAAGGAGTGATCCCCATCACGGTGCGCGGCGAAGGTCTTACGATCGACCTCGTGGTGCCGTTCGCCGGGAAGAGTTCGATGGCCCGCCCGACCGCCGACGACCTCGCGCTGGTCCTGCATACTTCGGGCACGACGTCGCGGCCGAAGATCGTGACGTTGCGTCAGCGCAACCTCGCCCGGTCTGCTCGCAACATCGCGTCATCGCTCGGGCTCGGCGCCGGCGACCGTTCACTCAACGTGATGCCGCTGTTCCATATCCACGGGATGATGGCTGGGCTCTTGGGACCGCTGTCGGTCGGCGGGTCGGTCGCGTGCACGCCCGGGTTTGACGCGTTCGCGTTCCACCGCTGGGTCGACGAGTTGCATCCCACCTATTACAGCGCCGTGCCGACGATGCACCAAATGGTGCTCGCTCGAGCGCCCGCGCCCCGACCGACGACGCTGCGCTTCGTCCGCTCGTCCTCGGCCGCCTTGCCGGCGTCCGTCTCGGAGGGCCTGCGTGCGCAGTTCGACGTGCCGATCATCGAGGCCTACGGGATGACGGAGGCCTCGCATCAGATGACTTCCAACCCCTTGCCGCCAGGACACGTGAAGCCGGGCTCGGTGGGCATCGCGAGCGGCATCGAGGTGGCCATCCTTGACCAGGAGAACAACGTCCTGCCACCTGGCGAACGTGGCGAAGTATCGGTCCGGGGCGCCACGATCCTCGATGGCTACGAGAACAACCCTTCCGCGAACGCGTCCGCGTTCACCGCCGGCTGGTTCCGAACGGGAGACGAGGGCGTGCTCGACGAGGATGGCTTTCTCTTTCTCACGGGCCGTCTAAAGGAGCAGATCAACCGGGGCGGCGAGAAGATCTCGCCGATCGAGATTGACGAAGTGCTCCTCAGGCACCCGGCGGTCGCCGAAGCAGTCACCTTCGCAATCCCTCATGAGAAGCTCGGAGAAGAGATCGGCGCCGTCGTCGTGCTAACCGACGGCAAGGAGGTCACCGAGAGGGAGCTGCGCGCCTACCTCGGCGAACGACTCGCCCCGTTCAAGGTGCCCAGGCGGATCGTGTTCGCGGCCGAGATCCCCAAAGGCGCCACCGGCAAGGTTCAGCGAATCGGTCTCGCCGAGAAGCTCAGCCTCTGATCGCTTCGACCTGATCTCCTCACCAGTTGGTGCAGAGCTATCGTCTGGAGGTTCGCGCCGGCCGGGACTTGAGACCGCGTGGGGATGGCCCGGCTAAAGTGCGAAAGTGCGTGTCGCCATTGTGGGTGCGGGAGCCATCGGTGGTCTGCTGGGCGTTCGCCTAGCCCTCGCTGGCCAACAAGTGAGCGTGTTCGCACGCGGAGACAGCCTCGCCGCGATCCGCGCCAACGGGATGACGCTGGAGGAACCGGACGGCACCATGCTCGTGGCCACTGAACTGCAGGCCTCCGACGACCTTGGCGTGTTGGGCCCGCAGGACCTGGTGGTAGTGGCGCTCAAGGCACAGCAGATCGCTGAGATAGCTCACCAACTCCCGCACCTCTACCACGAGGAAACCGTCGTGCTCCCCTTGCAGAATGGTGTTCCGTGGTGGTTCTTCCAGAAGTTCCCCGGCCCGTTTGACGGCCGCCGACTCCAGACTCTCGACCCCGACGGCACGCTCGAGCGGTACATTCCGGTCGATCGGATCGTCGCCGCGATCGCCTACCCGGCCGTCGAACGAGACGCCCCGGGAGTGTTTCACCTGGTCGAGGGTGACAGGTTTCCGGTGGGCGAACTCGACGGCGAACGGTCGGATCGGGCGACAGGAATCGCCCAGGTCCTCACCGAGGCGGGATTCAAGTCGCGCGTGCTCACTGACGTCAGGTCCCATCTGTGGGTGAAGGCGTGGGGCAACTTGGCGATGAACCCCATCAGCGCACTCACCGGTGCCACGCTCGCCGAGATCTGTCGATTCCCGGCCACTCGAGCGCTCGCCGCGCAAATGATGCTGGAGTCCTCCGAGGTCGCCGCAAAACTCGGGCTACAGCTCCGGCTGTCCGTCGAGCAGCGGATCGTGGGTGCGGAAAAGGTCGGCGATCACAAGACGTCGATGCTCCAAGACGTCGAAGCCGGACGGGCCCTGGAGATCGAACCTCTCGTCGGGAGCTTCATCGAGCTGGGTCAACTCACCGAGACGGCGATGCCGGGGACGACGATTGTCTATTCCCTGGTGTCGCTGCTCAATGCCCGCCTCGTTGGGAAAGCGCCGGACCGGTAAGACCAGGAGCCAAGCCCGAAGGACTGCTTCGAACGAACGGTCCGGTCGGAACGATTCGAGTCGTGCGTCGGTCAATCCTCACTAGTCGTGGGGGCTGAGCTCGTGGGACGGTCCACGGGTAGGGGCGTGAAATGAGCTGGCAACCGTCGACGACGAGGGGAGGTACGTGGGCCGAGCGGGCGCTTCGGTCCCGCGAACAAGGAGGAGTTGGCCCTGCTCGGGCTCGGGCTTGAGGGCACGGGCACTCAAGGAGGGACTGACGCCGATGCTTCATACCAGCGCACCGCAACGTCGAGCGTTTCGGATCGTTCGTGATCGCACGCCCGAGTCGATCGACCCAGGGCGCCGCGAGCACGCGCGCCCCGACTCCGCGCGTTCTTGCCGCGATCTCTTAGTACTGGTGTCGCACTGTGATAAAAACGTCTACGTGCGTCGACGCTCAGCATCGGCCGACGAACGGAATCCTCGAAAAATCGACAAGTAAGGGCTTGACAATCTTGGACGTGCGACCTAAGCCTTGTCTCTCACATTGAATCGCCGTCCAAGTTGAGACACGATGACATCAGCGAATAGCTACGTGCAACGAGGCGGCCTTCGCGTTGCCAGGACTCTCGATCGCTTCGCCACCGAGGAGGTACTGGCTCCGCTCGGGATCGACCCGGACGTCTTCTGGTCAGGCTTCGCCGAGATTGTCGCGACGTTTGGACCTCGTAACACTGCGCTCCTCGAACGCCGCTCGGCGCTGCAACAGCAGCTCGACCAGTGGCATTCGACGCACTCCGGAGGGGGCGACGGTGCTGAGTACCGCGGCTTCCTTACCGAGATTGGCTACCTCGAGCCCGTGTCGGCTCCCGTTCCCATCGATGTCGACCACGTCGACCCCGAGATCGCGCACGTCGCCGGTCCCCAGCTCGTCGTGCCTCTCGATAACGCGCGATTCGCTCTCAATGCCGCGAACGCGCGCTGGACCAGCCTGTACGACGCCCTCTACGGCACTAACGTCATTCCTGATCAGGGGGGCGCCAATCCCGGCTTCAGCTACAATCCTGTGCGCGGCGAGCGGGTCATCGCGTACGCAAACGGCTTCCTTGATCAAGCGGTCCCCCTCGCGAGCGCACGGTACGGCGAGGTTACCGAGTTCAATCTGAGCGCCGAGGCGCCGGTGACCCTCACGGTGACGCTGAGTGACGGTCGCACCAGCGAGCTCGTCGACCCCAAGCAGTTCGTGGGATTTCAACGCGATCAGGACACCACGAGAATCCTTCTTCGCAACAACGGGCTCCACATCGAACTCGTAGTTGATCGACACCACCCGATCGGTCGACAGAGTCTCGCCGGCGTCGCCGACGTCATCGTTGAGGCCGCGATCACGACCATCCAGGACTGCGAGGATTCGGTCGTAACGGTCGACGCGGACGACAAGACGTTGCTCTACCGCAACTGGCTTGGACTTATGACCGGCGACCTCGAAGCAACGTTTGAGAAGGACGGTGGTCAACTAACCCGCCGACTTCGACCAGATCGCTCCTTCATCGCTCCCGACGGGGCGCCGTTTACGCTTCCGGGTCGCAGTCTGCTCCTCATCCGCAACGTCGGCATGCACATGATGACCGACATAGTCCGAACCGAAGACGACCGCGAAATACCTGAGGGACTACTCGACGCGTTGATGACCGTCACCATCGCGATGTTCGACCTACGTGGGCTCGGCGAATTACGCAACAGCGTCGTGGGAAGCGTCTACGTCGTGAAACCAAAGATGCACGGTAGTGCCGAGGTCGCCTTCACGGTCGAGGTCTTCGCCGCCGTCGAACGTCTCTTGAACCTCCCCGAGAACACCGTGAAGATTGGCATCATGGACGAGGAGCGACGGACGTCGCTGAACCTCGCCAACTGCATCGCGGCGGCCCGCCAGCGGGTCATCTTCATCAACACCGGCTTTCTCGATCGGACCGGCGACGAAATTCATACCGCCATGACGGCGGGTCCGGTGGTGCGCAAAGGTGACATGCGATCGACCGCGTGGCTACTCGCGTACGAACAGAACAACGTTGATGTCGCGCTCGCCATGGGCTTTCGCGGCGTCGCGCAGATCGGCAAGGGCATGTGGGCCATGCCCGACGCGATGGCGGAGCTCGTCGACGTGAAGATCGCGCACCCGCGAGCCGGTGCGTCGTGCGCGTGGGTGCCCTCACCGACCGCCGCAGCGCTGCACGCCATGCACTACCACGTGGTCGATGTCGCCGCGCGCCAAGACGAGATCGCGCTGCATCCGTCGACCCGCGTTGATGACCTCCTCGAGCTTCCACTGCTCGCCAGCCAACCCACGAGCGTTGAGATCAACGAGGAGCTGGCCAACAACGCGCAAGGCATTCTCGGATACGTCGTTCGATGGGTGGGCCAGGGCATCGGATGTTCGAAGGTGCCCGACATCAATGGTGTCGCGCTCATGGAGGACCGAGCGACGTTGCGCATCTCGAGCCAGCACCTTGCCAACTGGCACCTGCACGGCCTTCTCGAACGCGACGCGATCGTGTCAACGTTCGTTGAGATGGCGGCGCTGGTCGACGAGCAGAACGCGAACGACGCCGCCTACCGGCCGATGTTGCCGGACGCGCTAGCGAGCCCGGGCGTTTCGGCGGCCCTCGAACTGGTCTTTGAGGGCACGAAATCGCCGAACGGCTACACCGAGGACGTCCTCAATGCGTGGCGACGACGCGTCAAAACGCAAGAAGCGGTTCGCGCAACTGAAGGAGCATCGACATGACCGACTTGACCCTCGCTGAGGCTGACGCAATCGCACAGGGGACCATTGACGGCGCGCTACACCGGGGCTTGAATCCGATCGCCGTGTGCGTGCTCGATCGTGGCGGCCACGCACTCGTCGTCAAGCGCCAAGAAGGTGCGACGTTTCTGCGCGTCGACATCGCCACGGCCAAGGCCTGGACGGCCATCTCGCTCGCCGCGCCTTCAAGAAACTTCGCCGTCATGGCCGAGACTCGTCCGCAGTTCGTCACGAGCCTCGTCACGATCTCCCAGGGCCGCATGGCTCCCGCCGCCGGAGGGGTTCTCGTGCTTCGTGAAGGTCAGATCATCGGAAGCGTCGGGGTGAGCGGCGATACGCCGGACAACGACGAGGTCGCCGCGCTGGACGGCGTGCGCGCCGCGGGACTTGCTTCAAGCGACTAGCCACTCGGACGTGATGCGCGGACCGGGCACGAATACTGCGTTCGGGCCAGAGAACTCGACGCCAATCGCTCGCTCGGATCCTCGCGACACTTAGCGACCAGGTCGCGATGGCTCGTCGGTGAAAGTCCGGTCCGAGGAGGCGCCAAGGCCTTCGGTAGTGCAACCCCCGGCGATGGTCGAAATGACAGCGTCGATGCGGGGTGAATCGAAGTCACGGTCCGCAACGTGAAGTGAAGTTGGCGGCGTCGTTATTTAGGGCTGCGAAAGCAGGGCGGGAGGAAGCCGAGTCCGTCTTCATAGGGCGAAGGCCACGGAAGATTCCTGAGTACGTGGAGCGGACAACGAAGAGCCCTCCGGCGTAGGGAACCGGAACGTGACGGCAGTTGTCGCGGCAACGGGGAAGCACTCCTCGGCCCTCGTCCGGCGAGGATGAGGAGTTCGTCCGCCCATAACCGGTCTTCGAGAAAGGGCGGATCGTCGAGAGGCCGTCGGAGGGGACGTAGGAGTGACGACGGACGGGACAACATCACCCGACCCGAGCGAAGGACCCCTGCTTCATCGACGCACGAGTGAAAAGCGAAGAAGCGGGTCAGTGTCGAATCGACGAGATGTAATTCCAAACACCGTTGTTGACAGAGAAGAGGTCTCTCCTGTCTGATGGTTGTTGCCCACATCGCACCGCGCCCGACGTTGAAGTCGCCGTGTGTCAGACGCGCGCGCCACGAGTTTCGGGTTTCGCCCGAAACGCTCGGCGCACGACGCCCTCGAAGCCGACGTCCAGAGTCGCTTCGACGAGATCGATCACGAGGCCCTGATGGCACTGATCGAACGCCGGGTCTCGGACCGCAACTGGGCCACTCGATCTACTGACGAGTGGTTCGAGAGCCTCGAGGTCTACGCACTCTCTTAGAACGTGCGATACGGGACCGCGCGTGCACCACGGTGAACGAGGTCGGAACGCCGTGCGCGCGAAAAGGTCGTGCACGGTTTGAAAGGGGGCTGCTGGGGAGGTTGACATACGTTGCGCGGACTGCTGGGCTCGGGCCGGTGTGCTG